>WLWD01004130.1_pt1 | contig 32586 bp, 25 predicted proteins | sample 6712731 | NCBI WGS metagenome assembly WLWD01 (sample SAMN12718690, study PRJNA576275) | sponge metagenome | isolation source: marine sponge | host: Mycale hentscheli | place: New Zealand: South Island, Marlborough, Capsize Point | collected 2014-11-01
TATCAGTATGCATAGGCAATCTTGTTCAACAACATCCCAACACTAAAAGGAACATTCTGCAAATTAATGAGGCAATGAAAGGGTACCTCTTCCATCTGGTCTCCATGCCATCGCAGTAGGCCTGTGTTTTAAGGGAGAGATAGACCACACTTTCTGCCAAGAGAGCCTATTCAGAATTATCTGCACATATAGAATAAGTAATGTAAATAACGAATGCACCTCTGCGAGCGTTCGGCGTTGTTAGTTCTTACAGAATGGTCCGCAAGAGCGAGAGCTAATATATCCATCGTGGGAGACCATTCCAGCAACACTACCTCGCCGGTGGATTTCTCCGCCCGTTCTCGGAAGTACAGGCACTGCACGCTTTCGTCATCTGAACACTCCATAGTCCAGAAGATAACAGGCGACACACAAGCACAACACCAACCAGCAGGAGTTGCTGAGCACAAGATAAGAGAAGGCAACTCAAAAAGTGCGCTCCTTTTAGAACTACTTGGTTACACGTGAATCTAGTAATCTAACTCAGTATACTTTCAATGTTTTCTTTTTAACTTCCGCGCCTGGGCCCCCCCCGTCGTTCCCAAAACAAAACTGTAACCGGATGTGCCTCCGGGCATTACGTATACGTGTACTGCTTTGATTGCAAAAACTGTAAACTGCCTGTTGTTGTTCAGTTCATCTAATCTAACTTATCTCATTGTCTCTTGAACTTATTAAGAAATATAATTTTCTTTATTAAATGTTGTGATTGAGAGTGAAAGAATTGCCACCCCGGATTAATTCGGGTAACCGAAGTTTCCGTCTGTTTTCGTAACATTGTTGAAAGGCTACTCACTCTGTTGGAGGATAATCGGATGTCTTCTTGGGGAGGTGTGGGCACCTACAGCTGGAAGAGAAAGGGCACGTTAATACCCAATGGCTCACTTACTACTTTGCTTCAAGTCTCCAACGCGAGACGGAGATGAGACCGGTAAGAAAAAAATAGCTATGCTGTTATAGCTACGGCCCAGTATTTGTAAACAGGCAGAAAAGCTTTTTCTATACAAAAAACACAGGCTAATGCTATGTTAGACTGTCACTAGCAGCTGATAGTACAGGTAGTGTGATGCAGACATGATAACTGTTCTTATACTCAATCAGATGTTGGTTCACTTCAGAGTCAGAGCTTCTTTTTTTTTTCTTCTTTTTTTTTGGTTACCTTGAATCGAACTAGAGTGATTATAATATATATACATGGAATTGGTTCTTGCAAGGTCTTGGAGTGAGTGACCACAGTCTTCTAACCCAACATATAGTTGTAGTAACATTAACAATCAAGTTTTGATTGTGGGTTTCAAATTTCAGTCTTGTAAAGTGGATTCACTTGTGGACCTAGATGTTGTGGTATCTGTATTACTAAGGCAACCTGAATCAAAATGGTGTCTGTATTGCTACAACTTTCCAAAAGGAAAATTAAGGGGGATAAATATCTGTGGGAAGATCTGGTCGAATTAATTAATTAATTTAGTCATTTATCTTATAATCTGTTGTGGCTGGATGTGTTTGCAGTTCAAGGGTCACTGTCACGCCTCCCTCCTGCGAGGTAAGATGTGCTTTAGTCTGTTACAATGTAGAGGCAGACCTAAAAATAACACTCAAAAATTGTCTGGACAATTTGTCCGAACAAATCAAAGTTTGCCTGGACATTGACTTATTTTGAGTGGTCAACCCATTTCATTACAATAATTATTGCTATAGTTTCTCCTGCCAACAATTTTACTTTCAAACTTTTTACAAGCCTTGCAAGCAAGCTTTGTTATTTTTGCCCCAGACACCTCACAATCAAGCCAAGACATAGCCTGAAACTCTTTGTCCAGCTCATTTTGCCACTTTTTAAACGTTGAGTGATAAACACACCTTTGCTTAGAAGGTCCAGGTCTAGCTTCAGTATCTTTGGAGTAGCGCTTCATCGATTACAAGCACTAGCTACAAAAGGAAGCTACAGCTAATAGCACGTTTTTTTTGCTGACAACAGGAAATAAACTTACCGAAGAGATCGTAGATTTCTTGGACACAACCATACAAGCCTAACAAGAAGCTAGATCAGAAGAACACGCAGAAAACTTGAGGGAAAGGTAACAATCGACTCCGCGCAAGCATTACGGACTCCGAATTTCTGAAGAACTGAAGTTGCTGATTCAGCACAATCGGAAGGATCACGCGACCGAATTAATTATTGCTTCTTGGCCTGTCGCGTATCGCATTTTTTCCCCAGCGAGTGAGAAAACTTTATTTCTGTTTTTTTTTTATGCAACACCTTTTGGCCGGACACAATGACCATGCATATCATTGATTGTGCGGTCCAAATCAAGTTTTGTACGGTAATTGACCGATGTCCGCATGCTATTTTTAGCTCTGTAGAGGTGTGACAACATTGGTCAATATTTGTCACTGGTTTGACATCTACATTACTTGTCTGGTGCTGATACTTTAAGTTCTTCTTGTCCATCATTTCCTATGGGATTACTCAACAGATAGAGTGTCACCTTTGGCACAACTGAGTTGCCTTTTCTAATTTTGCCCTGTGGTGACGTTTATAGGTGTTACATATATATTAGTTGCAGGGAAGCATGTAGTGGCTTTCTAATCAGTAGGCTTGTTCAATATACATCACTTCATTGGGTGGTTTTTTTTAGTTGATTTGGAAAAAAAAATGTAATGCTCAAGGTCACATTACTGTACATGCTTTTCCTTAGAACTTAGCTGATAGGAGCAATCGATATGTTCTAAATTAGTTAGATGCCGCACAGCCGTCGTGAACTACCAGTTTTAGCATCCCTCAGGCCCTAAGTAGTGCCTTCGGGACTTAAAAACGGGAGTAGTTTCTGAGGCAGCACCTGACTTTTTAATTGCATAAGTACTGGCGGATTATACAAAATGTAGCCAGCAAGTAAATCTTGAAGATATGGAGTTTTTTTGTTTTTTTTAGACAAAAGATCAGAACTAGCGAGTATTGTTAAGTGATGCTAATGACCTGGTGGAGCAGATGCTAATCACAGGACGTATGATTAACGACCCGAGCATTGGAATGTGTACACTTGGGGGACACAAAATAGCCTCTGGAACACGTTTGAAACAATTTGCTAAAGTCTGGATAGCACTAATTCTTTATAATCATCCAGACAGCAGTGAAGGTCTCTGGTTGCAGTCCATGGCTTACCAATAGATAGGAAATAATGTATCATGGTAAAGAGAGCACATTCATACAATGGCTGAATTGCTCAGTGTCTTGTTACATTACTTATGAGATATACCTGATGGATTTAATCCTTTGTGGGAGCTAACCATTTTTACAGATAGTGAATGTGAATATGTGCATGTTTTCTGCTAATTGAGTATAATTGTGTTTTAGTTGGACAATATATTATTGATTTTTACTTGTTCCTTGACACTACAGACTACCCGAGGTCAACCAGACCAGTTCTTCTGATAGTGGAGTTCCAATAGAGCCCCAGAGAACTGTGGCTTATGTAGAACTTCTGAAGCGCAAAGAAGAGCCCCTTGGCCTGGTACTGAAAGGTACGTACTATGTGATGAATTGAAGTATGATGGGCTATTTGTCTTCCCTTTGTTTGTCTTTTGGTATATCCACAGATACTTTAAATATGTAGCATGATACGTGAACAATGTTTTGACACTTTCATGATTTTTTTTTATTGCGAGTTTAAAAGGGGTTATATGAATTGGGCGCATCTACTAATTATTGTGAGTTTAAAATGATTAGGATTAGGTACATCTACAAATATTTATAGTGTATTCCACAGACCCAAGTTTTTACCTTCCCCGTTTCATTTATGGAGAAGTTCTGATGTTTGATTAATCAGTATGCTGTATTTTACCTTATGGCAAATTTCATGTGGAAGCGTGAAATCTCTTTTCCACGTCTGATAGAATTACTTATCAAACCCCTCCCCCCTCCTCACCCCTCCCCTCCCTTCCTCCCCTCTTTGCTTAAGGTTTGGCTCTGTATTTATTTTAAAATACCTAAAATAAGCAGATGATGTACTCTTGCCATTCTTACACTTAATGTGAGCTTCGGGACATGCCAAACAACAGACATTTTTATTCAAGACTTGCTCTTTTCCCTGGCAACTCTGTGCTGCTTTGTATAAAGAAGAAGTGCATCCACTTATGTATTCAATATTAGCTCTTGTAAATTACACGGCCACTTTGAGCAGTGTCTCTGCCAAGTTATGCTTATAATGGCTGTCTGTACTTGCCAATGCCCCTAGGATACCACCCCAGAGCCATGCCAAGCAGCCAAGAAAGTCATATTAACTTCATACTACTCAGTTGCCATGGCATATATACATGTATATATATATATATATATATATATATATATATATATATATATTTTAATGGGGACTAGGTTTGGGTTATTCAGATTGGAGGAAAATGTATGGATAAAACTGAATACATCTATATTCATTATTGCATTTTCACTGATGAAGGTCTGCGGACCGAAAGTTTTAATGATTATATTCAATTAGCTAAAACTATTGAGTATTTTCAAGTTCAAAAAAAATTAATCTATTTTAATGTATTGGTAGTTTTATTATGTAATCCACCCACATCTTTTCTTTTTTTTTCTTTTTTTTTCTTTTTTCAAACCTTGATCACCAATGCACCATGCAGATTTAGTTTGATACAATGTGTTTGTTTGTAAATGTCACTTACTTACATGTACACAGGTGGAGCTGATATCAACCAACCTATTATTGTGGGGCAGCTGAATCCTGGAGGAGTGGCCCAGAAGTGAGTTCTTGAAAATCAGTCCTTTATTTTGATAAAAAAAAATGTTGATGTTGATTGGGTTATGTCAAGGAGCTAAAAAATTAAAAAGCTTAACATTTTGTTTGTTTTCTCATGCTGTGTGGGTGTGATGGTTTAAATGATATTGTTTATGTTGTTGCTGTGGTATTCTGTTTCTAGCTTTTGGACACTTAACCTATAGTTAGTTTAAGGTCAAGTGCTTGTATCTACTTTGTCCCAAGTTTATTTTGACTTTCATTCCATGTTTGCATATAGTAGTTTTATATTTGATTAAGGTGGCTCCCTCTAGGGTTAGAGGTCAAGTGCCTTGTATTGCAAGTCTAGGCTTAGTTTTTGAAGTCATACAGTTCTTACAAGAAATTACGGCTTCAGTGGCAATTTAGAAATTTCCAGGAAGGCAGCTCAATAGAGATGGTCTAATTTGTACATGGAATGTGGCCACAGTAGTTTCTCCTAGTATACAGCAACTTTTGAACATGGAATTATCTTGCCAAGTATTGTTGTTGTTTTTATAGTTTTACCTGTGAAATTTATATTTTTACCCCTGTCAGATGAGACAGGATGACTGTGGGAAACTATTTCTCATTGTTATTTCTGTTCCGCTTGTACAAGACTAGATCAAAGACGGTCTATTTAGGACATCTTGTAGGAAGTTGCCTGGTTCCTATCAGCCCCCTAGCTAATGTGTCTACTTCTCTTAGGCAGGGACTATAGTCGAATGATAATTACTAAACCACTACCTCCTGGACTCTACAAGAATGGATAGACTCCAAGTACTATAATGAAGCACAAAAGGTGCAAACCCTCAGCTCTACTAAACACTACTTGTAGCTATTACAATTTAATCTCAGACCAAAAGAACAAGCAATCTAATAGCTATTTTAATCAGACATCACTATAGCTTGAGCAATGAAAATGGTACTACCTACGTGGAGCTGAACGCTTCTCTTTTTCTCAACAATTAGCCAAAAAAAAAGTAGCACAATAAAAGGTCCTAAATCTTCGTTCTGAGTAAGTTTTAATTGATGCTGTGGGAATAAATCACACGCACAGCCTGTTTCTTCTAAATTTGAGGTGTGAGGTAAAAAAATCTTAATTTAATTTGAGGTGATTTGACATGGACTGTGACACCTTTAGAATACAGTTATGTAATAGATGACTTTGAAATAGCATTTTGTGCCTATATTATTATTGACACAATCTTTGCAATATGTACCTATTACATTCACTAATACACTGTATACTATAACATGTAGTGAGTGTAGACTACTTCTACTACTAAAGCTGTTATTGAAACATTACACCACCACATATGACAGCTATATGTCATTATTAGTTTGAAACTTCTTCTGAGTTGATATTACATGATACGTAACTAAACTACTGAAATAGTTATTTATTCCTTTTTAGCATGCTAGGAGTTGCATCCATGTTGATGTGTACGTTGCCATAGTGACAGTGAGGAGTACATATACAATGAGATTTATGAGTCAGATTTGCAGAGATAGTTTGTTTGTTGTTATGGCCAATTATGTGGTAACTGGTTACAAGTTTGTGGGTGCTAATTACATTGAGGAAGAAGTGCTGTAAAGGGCATTTTAATCTGCTGAGTTGCCATACTAAATGTGTGTGTATGTGTGTTATATGCATACATACATCTATATAGTACATGTGTGTATCATGAATATAATAGAGGTATTACAGAGTTAGCATTTCCTAGGCTGCTTGGTTAGTACAAGATGAAGTAACCATTTCAAATATGGGATAGTTACAAATACACGCATTATTGTAATGTCACAGTATAGCTGCAGGCATTCCTTTCAAGTTGCCATACAAGGTACAAGCAAGCAATTGACAGCTTAGTAGCAGACTAGGCGGGGTTAATACCAGGCGGAGTACCAGCAACGGTTGGTGGTTAGGTAGGAGGGGAGTGTCTGGCGGGGTCATGCGCACAGGGCTCCCCACGTGTGGGAGGTGAATAATTAGAATATACTAGCGGGGAAGAGAAAAGTTGCGGAACGAAAGATTTTCCCACCCACCCACACCTTACCTGACCGAAAGAGGAATTAGTAAGGGGGGGGGCATCTTTTATTTCTTTTAATTTTAACCTCCGGTAAGCAGTTTTCCTGTTTACCGTGAAAACGTGGGTGCCGGAATTAAAGGGGCTTGCCCCGCCCCGTTAATTACACCCCAGTCAGCCCAAGCTGATTGGGGGGCGGGGTTTCCGGCTCCACCTGAGCCAAAAGACTCGGCTACTAGAGCTGCGGCCATGGGAGAGCAGCTGGGGAGGGATGACAAGGTAAGTAGGTGTACATAATAATGGTGGTAACATTAATTGGCATTTGTATGTGGGAATAATGGTTCACTGCCGGGGCATGAGAGGGCTGGCAGTGAACTAGGGTGTTTTCAAGGTACGAGCTGCAGGATTAAATGTACTTATTTATCACTAGGCTTATCACTCGGCTCAGAAGAAGCAAAACTATTTCAGTTAGCGTCAGTATGTTGATGCACTTATATTCACCTTACCATTTACGTATACACTTTAAAAATACTTATCTTTGAAGACTCTAACTTCAACTAGGCTCTACATATTCTAAGGATTCTATTTCTTCATTGATAAGTGCTAGATGGAATATTTCAGTGCTGTTGACTAATGAGACACCAGAGGTGCGAACCCTCAGTGCTGCTATACACTAGCTAGCTATTACTAAATCATCTCAGACCTAAAGAATAATATTTGGCTATTCCTAATCAGGTATCAATATGGCTCAAGCAATGAAAATGGTAGATGTATGTAAATGCTGTCTTCATAAGAGAAGAAGCTAAACATTCAGTGAGCCACTCACCGATATATAGTTTCTGATTTCCAGCGTTAACTTTTCAGCATAAAGCAAAACTACTGCACGCAGAAGGAGATTATTTGCTCACATGAATGTGATGTGACAATTGGGGTACCCACAAAAGCTAGGACCTACGCAAAGTTCACATATCTTCACTTTTATCAAAAACAGCCCAAAGTTTAAGAAAAGTAGCACAATAAGAGGTCTTAAATCTGAGTAAGTTTGTACCTAAATTAATGGTTAAATTGATCAGTAATCTCCAAAAATCAGAGCACGACAAGCAGACAGACAGAATGACTACTGTAACGCTCTTGCGCATGTGCACTGAAGGTTAATAGTGGATGGTAGACTGAATGCAAACTGTAATATCTTGCGCTGTTACTCACTGAGGGCTAATAAATATGATAGTGTCACACAGAGGGTGAAGCATTTACCAACGTCATATTGTTACTTAATTTATAACTATGTGTTCTTCGTTAATTTTAATAATATCAACTAGTCAAAAGACTCCAATGGTTGAGGTTGCCAGGGCAGCAGTAATAGAATTGGCTTATTAATGTGAACATAATTGAATTAGTCTGTCTGGGGTAAGTGTCTGTATGAACCTCATATATTTATCTGTCTCGATTCTCTACTCCCTGGTCTGTTATAATTTCCTATGTATGTCCCCAGTTTGGCTAATGGTACAGCTGTGCCTTAGATAATCCAATTAAACTTTATCCTCCATCTTTAATTAGGAATGTATGCGTGTATAATGTGCCAAAACCTGACAGTGTCCTGGTAGCAGCAAGTTATTCCTGTTAGCTGGTTGGGGAGCTATTATACCATGTTCATTGTGCTGTGTATATACATATGTAGCTCATGAGTCCTTTCCCTTGTACAAATGAACTGAACTCCAGGACTAACTGCCAATAGGTTTAATTGGAGTCATTATAAGTAACATCTTGAGGGGAAGTTAAGGAACATCTCCATTGTTACTGAAACGATATACTTATGTAGTAGTTACTTTGCCCCAGGTTATATCACACACACATACATACATACATATGTATACATTTCCCCGTAGTATGACCTGTCAGTAATACTGTTTGAAGTTGAGACAGAAATGATGTCAATGGTTCAGTTTTACTGATTAGATTAGAGTGTGTGCTTGTGTGTCTTATTGGCGAGCGAGCGAGGCACTTACAGTGGTGTCAAATTGAGAATCGGGGATATATATGTATGGACGTACGTATGTCGTTTTGTACTTTGACCCTCGCTTTTTTGTGTTCGCTTGGTGTCCAACCCCGCCCGAGTATTCCACTATACGGAATCTTTTAGTTGAGCGACCTCTACCGGTGTTATCATATTGTTTACCCTCAGAATAAGGCTGTGCCTGAAAGAAATACCAGGTTGTTTGTCCAATAGCCAAGTCACAAAATTAAGTCTTGTGTTGGTTTGTCCAGTCAACAAGTGTGTGTGTGTGTGTGTGTGTGCAAGTGTGAAGTGTTACTTCTACTTCTTAGCTAAAGAATAGCACAATATGAACAACTTTTTGGACTGCTGTTTAGGCAAGTAGGGTAAGACAATAAACTGTGTGGTAATTCCATAAAAATGCTAGTTTTTTATTTGTTTGTTTTTATGTTGTTGTTTTGTTGTTGTTGTTTTTCAAGTCGAATAGTTGCAGGGAGTGGTTACTTTTCTTTACGGATTTTGTAATCTTGCAACTTTTATCATATTCTAACTTGTGTGAATTACTTGTGCACAGTGGCTCGCTCACTGGTTGTGCTGAAGCACGTAGGTATGAGTGTATGTATGTATATGTATGTATGTGAGTATGTGTGTAACCTTGTGCTGGGAGAGAGGCTTTATAGTGTCTCATTCTTCAAATTCCTAATTGAGGTGAGATTGGAGTCAGTTATGGAGGATTGTGCAAGAGAAGTCTGATTAAATCTTGCGTCTTTAGTTGACCTAGGTACATTGAGATGATGCTGGGCGTGATGAAGCATCCTCCTGCTATTTAGTGATTGCATAATGACTGACTATCATGTGAGCATTCCTAGTTGAATAGAACATGTGTGATCTTTGCCATACATACCTAAACTGAGCCACTTCCAGTGTTGGTCGTTTGGCACAGCCTGTGGTGCTGGGTTACTGCCAGTGGCTGCCAAGGTCTCAATTTGGGGAGACACTTGGCTTTGAACTTGGTCTCTGCTACATTCCAGCACCAGTTGATATGTGTGTGTAAGCTGGTACAGCGTTGAGCTTGCGTTCTTCTCTGCCAATACAGTCAGGTGTAAATATATACGTACATTACTCCTGTCTTAAAAGATTACATTTTTAATGATCTAATTTATTTAATGATTAAAGGATTATTTATTTGGATATTATTATTATGAGTATAAGGTATGTTGTAATTTGTTGGTCATCTAACAATAATTACTTGGGCTAATCACTGCATAGAAACACTTCTTTATGTCTTCTTTTTTTTTTTTTTTTTTTTTTTTTTTTTTTTTTTTTTTTTCCAGGAGTGGTGCACTCGAGATAGGCGATCACATCCGTGCCATCAACGGTACTGCGACAGACCGTCTGAACCAGAGCGAGGCCAACTCCCTCCTGTGCAACTCTGGCAATGTCATCAACTTGGAGATAGAGTTTGAGGCTCCCCAAGGTTCCGACATTGACACGCTCAAGAAGACATCTGTGATCAGACTGCGGCGGGAGAGGAACGGGTTTGGGTTCACCATCAGCGGAGGACAGTTGGATAATCGACCAATCACAGTGTCCAATGTCATCGTGGGATCATTCCCATACAAGTCAGTCCACCAGAGTTTTGTTTGTTCGTTTACTTTGTTGTGTTTTTTGTTTGTACTTTTTGTGTGTTTGTTTGTTTTGTTTTGGGTTTTTGTTGTTTGTTTTTGGGGGGGGGGGTGGTGGGGAAGGGTTTAGGAGTAGATAGTGCATGATGTGTAGACATTACAGGTCAACACTTGTGTAAGTACGTTTTTTAAGTAAAATTGAAGTATACACACTATTTTTAGAAGTATGTACATGAGGAACATTTACACTGTATGCCCTTCCTTCACTATTTTGCTTGCACTTCACCTCAAACTGATTCAGATCTTCAAAATAATATTTTCATTAAAATTTTAATTTTATGAATGCATTAAACAAATAATATAATAAAAATTCTACACGCTATGGGTTTCATCCATGTTCTCTATATTCTACACACCTTGTATAACTATGGGTTTCATCCATGTTCTCTATATTCTACACACCTTGTATAACTATGGGTTTCATCCATGTTCTCTATATTCTACACACCTTGTACAACTATGGGATTCATCCATGTTCTCTATATTCTACACACCTTGTATAACTATGGGTTTCATCCATGTTCTCTATATTCTACACACCTTGTACAACTATGGGTTTCATCCATGTTCTCTATATTCTACACACCTTGTACAACTATGGGTTTCATCCATGTTCTCTATATTCTACACACCTTGTACAACTATGGGATTCATCCATGTTCTCTATATTCTACACACCTTGTACAACTATGGGTTTCATCCATGTTCTCTATATTCGATTTTTGTTAAAATTGTTTTCTGATTGAATAATTTCCTGCAATCTTAAATATAATTGTAATCTTTAGTATTTACGAATACACGTGCCTTTTACCAATCTTTGTCTATTCACCATTCTTGTTATTATAATTATTGGTGAAGATAGAACGGTAGTAGTAAAACTTCATTTACGATATTTTGTGTGTGTGTGTTTTGCTCGTGTTCTCGTTTAAAGTAGCCACTCATAATCAAAGCAAGTACTTGTGTGGCAGACTATATTCATTTCTTAGTATACATACTTACATGTAATTTTGTGTATTTTCCATCATTAGGAATGGGTTTTTGAAGGCAGGCGATCGCATCCTGAAGATTAACTCCAGTCCAGTGAGCAACGCTAGCCTTAGCGACGCCATCACTTTACTGAAGGCAAGTGAAGACAGCTGCTGCCTCGAGATTGAATATGATGTCACTATTCATGGTTAGTTCAGGAGGTGTGGCATGGTGGGTGTGGTTGGGTAAAGTAAGTTGTTGAGTGGTGGGCACATACGTACTATGTCCAACATCACAGCCTCCCTCCTCCTCTCTTCCCTTCTTCTCCTTCCCCAAATTCTTTAATAGGCTCTAAATGTATTTTTACACTGTAGATAATGACTGGATGGATTTATGTTTGCATGCTTCCATTAATTCTGTGTTCGGCTTTTAAGCTGTCACAACCTTACTACTAGCTGATTGTGCACACATCAGTATAGATCTTGTTTTAACTGCACTTTGTGGTCAATTCAAAGCCTAGATCTGCACTTACTGTGCCAAATAGAAAGCAATCCTAAAGTTTCATATCTTATCTTTGATATGTACAAGGCTAACTAAAGACAGCTTTATGGTACGAATAGTGGAACTTTTTGTCCATACTCTGTCCACCATCTTCTCCCCATCTGCCACACAGGAGTCTATGTACTTAGTACATATGTAGCTATTGGTATATCACTGTGGCTATTTATGTCCTGATAATCTCGGCTGCTGGGGCAATAACACCTGGAGGAATACCAAAGCCATAATTAACTTAATACATAGTTTCCCTGGCAATTGGCTGGTAGGGGCTTTGATATTCACTGAATCCCAGCAAGTACTGCCACATTAGATCCAGTTTCCAGATATAGCTGTGGGAGATACAGTACAGTAATGTGAGGTATATGTGTGTTAGTGCAGCTTTAGTAACGTACTAAACATGTGCTTACTCAGGACATATTTCAGTTATTATTTCATAGAAATGTTTATTCAATTTCTAAAGTTACAAGTACATCCTGGTTTCATGTGGTTACCATGGTTGCTAATTATCTTATTTACAGAGGGGCTGGGCCAGTACAGAGGTCAGTTGATGGTGGAACTTCTCAAGCCAAAAGGGGCCAGTTTGGGGCTGACCCTTCGCGAACCCACCACTGCAGGAGGAGCCCTGATCATCTCGAAGCTGAAAGAAGCAGGGATTGCTGACCGGTGTGGCGCTCTTCACGTGGGTGACCGCCTCCTGTCTGTGAATAAGCAGAGTCTGAAGGGCAAGTCCATCACTGACGTGTATCGGATGTTGAGGCGATGTGACTTGACAGTGGAGCTGGAGATCATACCCGCACACAACTTCACACACACCACCACCTCTGACTCGACCTCACATAGACCAACTGAGAGTAAGGGAAGACATTTTAGTAACTTAATAAATATATCTATACTTTCAAATACTTTTCACAGTCATGAAAATTTTTAGTACAAACGTTTCAACCATTTTGCAATGGCCGTCATCAGTGTGTGGATGATATTTCAGTGAAGTAAAACAGTATCCACAAGAAATGTTTCTAAGACAGAGCTATAACTAAAATGATAATTATAGTACGTATATATATATATTATTCATTTGATACAGGAGAATATCACGAGTCTGTTGGCTTAGTATTTACGCGAGTGCCGCTGGCACGAGCGTAAATACCGCCAATCAGACGAGTGATATTCTTGGGTATCCAATGGATAATACATTTATTAGGTACTGCTCATGCATGAATACCTTGGTAACAAGAAATTTACCTAGGGGGACGTAATAACCCAACGTAATAACTATGAACACAGGTGATATGGAAAAATATTGCCCTAAGCCACATCCTGTTTACTTTAATGCATTTTCTATGTGGCAACAGTTATCAGGCTCTGTTCAGTACCTAATAAACTGGGATTATTGTTATTATTATTATACGTATAATTACAAATCAATATCATTGTCATTTTTATTCATCATAATCACTTTATTATTTATCTATATTTATCACATGTTTGCCTCATTTAGCAACATTGTGCATGCTAGCTGTACGTGTGCTACACACCAGTGACATGTTCATCTACACATGTGTGTGTGCTGTATTGCAGAAGCATCTATACAGTGTCACATACGTATGTGCCTCATACGCACACACACACACACTTGGTGTGCACGCGTCGGCATATAGTGTGAGGACATGTGTGCTATGGGCAGTACACGAGTGTATGTACATTACTCGTGCAAGCTGCATCTTTGCAGAATCATGTGGGACACCTACCAATTTAACTGTATGCATCATACTATTACTATTGTTGCTATGCTTTTAGCACCTGTTTACATGTTACTGTTATCTCATGGTATGTAGGACAGCAAGTAGAAGCTGTATTTTTTATTTTTTTTATTTTTTTATTTTTTTATTATTTTTATTTGTAGATATGAACTTACTTTCCGGTTCATCTTACTTTCCGGTTCATTTTGTTTATGTTTAGATTCCTCAGATGCAGCATCCACTCTGTCTCAAAGTCATGAATCTGCTTCCGGAGTTCAAGCCCCGCCCTCTGCTCCTCCTTCCCATATTTCTGCCACCGACACTCAATGTGAGTGCATTTGCATGTGTGTGTGTGTGTGTGTGTGTGTGTGTGTGTGTGTGAAAATATTTTATAAATGCTTACAAAAATTTGCAGTAAAATTATTAGAAAGTCAAGTACATATATGTAAGTGTACATTTTTTTTTCCTACATCAATAATAATTCAGCCGGACAAAGACTTTATCAGAAATTTGTTATATTACCCTAAAATTATCGTATGTGCACTCACTATAAGACCATATCATCAAAAAAATTACAATACACATAACATGTATGCTTATTTTTTTTGTGTTTCTGTCCTCACTCTTGTTTCAACATACAGCCATGTTGTCCTTCTCTTCAATGGCCACCTCCCATGTGGTAACCACCCACCCTGAGTCCATGGAAGTCCACCTGGAGGCTGACGGCATTGGGTTTGGTCTCTCACTGAAGGGCGGGGCCACAGAGAGGGGCGTGATTCCTCTCAATATATCCGCCATCGAGGAAGGTGGTCCGGCAGCCAAACTAGGGCAGCTGCAAGTGAGGCAAAAGTCATATGACATAATTATTTTAAACGGTCGTATTTGTGCTTGTTGGCGAGCAAGCGTAGCGAGCGAGACACTTACAGGGGTAAAAATGAAAAAATCGGGGATGTTTGTTTATTTGTATATATGTTTGGACGTACGTATGTCATTTTGTACTTTGACCCTCGCGTTTTTGTGTTCGTTACGTGGTCGACCCCATCCCAAATTGCACTAAACAGAATCCTCTGGTTTATCGATCAGTACCCGTATCATCACCCTAGAAATTGAATTGTTTACCGTTTTGAATTCTTTTGCGGGTGCAGTTAAAACTTGAAAACTTAAGGGACTTCCATTTCTATTCCAGTTAGTGGCGGTGGTAAGTCAATGCGCTCTTTGTCATGGTTATAAGCCGTGCGCAACAGTATTTACTTGAAAATACATTGTCCACTAGACTACCACGAAGGTAAGTCTGTAAGGATGATGTTCCAGTGTGTCAAAGCATTGTGTGTTACACACCACTACTTAGCTAAAGAATATCACAAAGAAAACGTTTAAATAACGTGTATTTGTTTTGTTGTTGGTTTTTTTCCTCCTTCAATTCAAGCAGTTGCAGAGAGTTGTTACTATGGCACTGAAATCCCTTTACCCTGTATGCGAAATTAAAAAACTGGACCTTATTTTCAGTAGCTTCAGTGTTAGAAGTCAAAATCATTCATATAAAAATAGTATAGTCTTTAGGCTCGCTTGCCATTTGTGCTCAAGCACATCACTAGTTAAGAGTGTATTGTTGATGGTTTTTTGTTTTACAAACATGTCTAGTGTACAAGCTGGTACACTATACATTTACGTCGTGTGTTAGCAAAGATGATTGAAAGATCCTTGATAACATCCAAAGTATAGCATGTATACATTAGTCCTGGATCTGTGCTGTTTTTGAAAGGAAAAAGCCTCAAGCAAAAATGCGAACTTTTTTTAAGTCTCTTAGGCATTTGTGAGAGTATAGCTTTAATTCAGGGTTGTGTAATGACCTCAACTGTGAGGTGATGTCATGTGACCTTGGCAGAGAAGTCTCCTCTCCCACAGCTGTCAGATGAGTTGGATACAGTCTGTCACCCCATATCCCTGTGGTGGGGGGAATTTAGAACTCTTACAATACATACGTACATGTGTGTATAATTAATTGTATACAATTTTTTGAGCTTTGAGAATTTCTAGAGCTGAAGCGAAAAACAAACATACAAACTTGATCTTTCTGTGATGTTTTCCCACTTCATGTAAAAACGCAATTACACTCAATCTCCTCTTATCCAGGACCTGAGGGTGCAATTACACTCAATCTCCTCTTATCCAGGACCTGAGGGTGCAATTACACTCAATCTCCTCTTATCCAGGACCTGAGGGTGCAATTACACTCAATCTCCTCTTATCTAGGACCTGAGGGTGCAATTGCACTCAATCTCCTCTTATCCTGGCAGGACCTGAGGGTGCCCGTATCTCAGAAATGTCTGTTACTCAGAGAAAGACAGTTTTCTCCAACTACACATTGAACAAACTTTTTCCAGTAAGTTTCAGGCTTTTTTTCTTCTTCAAGATTAAGTACAGTCCTCTTTCGCTTGCAACTCTCACTAGGCTTCTCTGCAACTGTCTTGAACTAGAAATAACCGGTTTGAGCTGTCGTGATTGGTAATGGTCGTCAAATTAGAGAAATCACAAGGTAAGAATTGACTAATTGAGTGGTTAACAACAGCCCGGTAAAGAGGCATGCCCATAATAGATGATTGAGTGTATTGCTTTTTACACGAAAAAGGAAAACGTCATAGAAAGATCACATTATACTGTACATATGTCAATGATATTTAAGATGGGTTTGTTTTGTTTGTGTGTTAAGTAATTCACAGTACATGGGCTCAAACGTATACATTTTGTGAGTATAGGGCACATATGCAATCATACTACGGATGTTCTTATTTATACGTGACATGTGGTAAAGGGTTGCTTAATGTGTTTTCCATTCAGGTTGGGGACCAGGTGCTGAGTATTAATGGCATCAAGATGGCGGGCTATACTGTACAGGAGGCCTTGAAACTAGTGCAGGAAGCAGAGAATGAGTTGGACCTTGAGATTATGTATGATGTCAGAGATACAGCTCCTCCCCCTTCAGGATCCTTTGAAGTTCATCTCAGGAAGACGGGAAGCCTTAATCTTGGCATCACCATAAACGGTGCGTAACTGTCGATGTTGTTTGTTTTTGTTTGTGTGTTGTACAATTTATCCAACAGCAAATGGCAAAAGAATATATAGGCCTACAAGATATTAATTAATATTGAATATCTCTCAAACTAGTGTTTTAAGTATACATTATACATACGTACATACTTACATATCACCGAAACTTCCGAAGCTTAATTCCTCCCTGTATCAATAATTTTTTTAATTTAAAAAAAAATGTTTTTATTTATTATTATTTCTGCAGGTAGTGTATCTAGAGGTGATACCATCTGGATATCAAGTCTGAAGAAAGGGGGCGTGGCCTACCGTTGTGGCATGCTCCAATCTGGAGATGCCATTTTGTCAATAAATGGCCAAAGTCTCGAGCAGTGTAACTTGAGAGATGCAGCAGACATTCTCAAGCAGTCTGGAGACAACGTGGTGCTGAAGATATCCAAAGATTCAGGTTGGAGGGAATTAGCTGAGGTTATGCTACTTATATGGTACATATGTACGTCTGTTGTTTGTTGCCTTTGGGTTTAGCTGGTCTCATGAATATAATTAATTAAATATGTATATTGTATAATGAGTACCGTATATTGTATTTCAAGTGGCATGGCGGTGTGAATGTAATTGTCTTATTCCAATAAAAACTAAGGGCGTGGCAGTGCAAATGTAATTGTCTTATTCCAATAAAAACAAAGTGCATTTCAGTCTATTTCTCAACTACTGAAGGCGATTTACAGCTAAGGCTCATTCTGGATTCAGTTTGTTTAAACAATGTCACAATTATTATACACATTACTGTATTTCTTTTCAATTGATGTAGTTTGTCATCCAACCCATCATGGCAAACTCTTCTTTCTCTCTCTCACTCTCTCTCTCTGTCTCTGTATTAATCCATGTACCTACTTTATTTACATTGCAGCTGTTCCTCCGCCCACTCAGTCCTCGCCGTCGTCGTTGGATACCGTCATATTCTCAGTGGTACTGCACCGGAACATGAGCACTCTCGGCATCACGCTGACAGGAAGCAGCGACCAGCCGGGTCATCCTGTCGTCATCTCCAAGATAAAGGAAAATGGAATCGCTCACAAGTAAGTCTTGTATCAATGACAGTGTGTTGATACACACAGAGTGTGTGCATAGGACAAGCTTTGCTGATTTTGCTATATTTTATTTTACTTTAAAGGATGATAAATATTAATATTTTAAAAGTTTAACGTTTAAAGGTAGTACAATAGCGTGTCTCTACGTCTGAAACATTTGACTCTGACAAGTTATCTTCATACAAAGTATTCAATGTTGAAAGACAATGTCTTTTCTTTTTTATTGAAATTTTCAAGTGTGTTACGAATTGTGTCTTTTTTTAATTTTTATGATGTGTATTGAATGTCACAATTGTGTTTATGAAATGTGTCTATTTTTAGAACTGGTGCCCTGAAGGTTGGCTATAGGATTCTGGCTATCAATGGAGAGAGTCTCTATGGCAAGACTCTACAGGAAGCCTTGCACTTGTTGATTAATGCCGGGGACACTGTCACTCTCAAGATCAGCAAAGCTACTCGGAAATACAGTAAGCTGCTACATGTGCAATGTGTTGCATCGTGTCTAATAGTGCCACTAAAACTTATGAGAATGTCCACTTCATGCTTATCTTATGTACAACTACTCTTTGACAGAGCCATGCTAGTCTAGTGTATGTACAATACAAGTGAATGTGTTTATGCAATATGATGATCCCATTGGTTGATTCATATGTATTTGTTGTACACAGAACATCGATATAATCGTGCAAGTCCGACTAGTAAGGTAAGAAAACACTGCATTACGCTAGCTGCTCAATCAGTAATATAACCAACTGAATGAAGTTTGATCGAGAAGCATACGTATGTGTCGACTGTAATTGACCATTTATTGTTGTTGTTTTTTAATTACATTATTTGTAGGTCAAAGGTCATTACTCGAGTAACCTGTACCCCCGGGATTCATTTCACAGTACTGGTAGTAGCAGCTTCCACAATGGCCGGGCACTTCCCGGGCAATTCCCAGGCCACCCTAATTATTGGGGGGGTGGTTCAAGATATCACCCTCATCACCACCACCACCATCATGGCCGACCTGCTAACGCTTTTGAATCTCGCCAGTTCTTGGCACCTCCAGTTCTTGGAGAATCGGCTTCTGGCTACAACACTCCAGATAACGATTCTGTGGTCTCTTATTACCCGCCAGTTCTAGCCAACTTTAGTCCATGTGGAAATACCAGGCAAGGAGGAAGGACGGGTTTGGAAACTTCCGGAAATGGCCTTCCAGGAGGTCTGGACCATTTTCCCCCTCACAGGAGCACAATGCCACAAACAACTCACTCTTTGCCCTGGCAAGGACCCTACCTGCCTCAGGGCTCGTCCCTTACCCATGAAGATGACCAACGCTCCCTGTCTGAATTTTCTCAAAGCAGAGGCAATTGGCCGGCTCCGGGCTACTCCCACGGATTTTACCAGCACGGAGGTCTGGAGCACCATCAACAGCAAAGACGGGGAACCTTCGGGGCCTTGGGAACAAACTTCTCGTCTACTAAACGAGACAGTTCCACGGACGATGAGATGTCAGTTTACGAGCATGAGCCAGCTCGAAGGACATCTCTGCCCGAGCCCTCTCTCTATGGGCAGCATCCTACATCCTCGTCTCACTCTCCTATGAACCATCACTCTGAAGGAAAGTGGGATTTCAAAAGGACAGCATTCAAAACTAACATTCCAGTTGGCAGAGTTTCACCCATCACACCCGCAGAGACTGATAGAGCAGCTGCTGCGACGGATTCCATGCAGAAAGCCATCAAAGATGGTCAGAAAGTAAGTCCACTAACTCAACATGATTTCTCCATAGAGGATAGTGCTAGGTACCTAGTAAATTTGGTAGCAATCGTATTAGTCTATAATGTATCATACAGTATGTATGTGGCAGACAGATATTGAAACTTGTTCATCTTTTTTTTTTCTTCTTTTTTTTTTCTTTTTTTTTTTTTTATTAGGCTCAGTCTGAAAGAACAGACATGGAAGACTCATCCTCACTCACTCTGAATATTCTTCCCAGTGCAGACAGAAAAGGAGAAAAACTATTTTACGTTGGAAGCCAGAAGATAGAGCCAGGACTGGTGAAGCGAGATTTGTCTCTTCCTGACGTTCATAGCAACCTTTCATCGGGAGAACATCATGTGGCGGAAGAAAGTGTGAAAGTTGATGGTGGCCAGAATGAAGACCAGAATGAAGTCCAGTCTAAAGCTGATAGTGAAGAGGAGGCTAGATTGACTATCGGCATTTCTGAGCCTTGTGATCATGATGAAACCGTTGATTCACCGACCCATGTGCCGGACTCGTCTGAACAGTCACCTTCAGCCGTACAGAATGATGACACAGTTGAGGTCCAACCTCACCCAGAACAATCTGACGAGGACTTGCCTTCGGTGGAATCATTATTTGTAACAGGTAGTCCTCGTGCGCTTCCTGAGAGTGTCGCTACTTCACCCAATGCAGTCAAAGATAAGTATGGATGCCGGTCTCCTCAAGCCAACGATGATGAAGATGAGCTCTGTAATGTGGAGGAATCCATCGAAGAACCAACAAAGAAACTACGAGATCGAAAATTATCTAGAAGTAGCTTTAGATCCGCAGACTTTTTGGGGACTTGTGCTAGTGACAGGTCATCACCTGTGACAACTCACGTCCGCAATTTTGCCTCATCCCCTCCCACCAGGAGTAATTCCATCCATCGCCCCCACCCTCAGGCTATGAACCCCCTCCCCCTCTTCCCATCCTCACCACACAAGTATGAATCTGACTCGAGACAGAAGAGGCGAGACAACAGGCACGACCACAGCCCGTCTCGTCACATGACGTCTCTGCCAATGGGCATGAAAACCTCGTTCCCCCACATCGGAAGTTCCAAGCTGCCGATCTTCAATGAGTACCAGAACACCATTGACAAAGCAGACCAGTTCCAGCTGGCCATTGCTGCTCTGGCCGAGTCTGGTTCTTCAGATCAAGACAGTGACTCTGAGCCTCGGTCCAGGATGGCTACGTCTAGTCTCCACCCCCACGAGGCAGCTATGGTCTCTGAGAAAATGAGAGCTCCGCCTGCCGTCATGAAGGAGCAGCTGCTAATTAGGAAGGAGCTTGGCGAGGTCTCTTTTGGTTTCAGCATTGCCGACGGGCAGTACGATAAAGGAGTGTATGTCAAGTCTGTGAAACCTGGCGGACCATCAGATAGGGGCGGCTTGCTGCAGTACGACAGGATTATCAAAGTAAGTAATGTCTACAGTGTTGAATCGGAACTACTGCACACGTACCATCAATAATTCAATCTCCATTTGCTATGCTGGGGGCTATGTATAGATGGAAACACGAAATTGAGGCATGAATAATGTAGGAATGAATTTTTTTTTTTAATATATCAAGTTCCTTATAAGGGAGGGGTGGATGAGCTAAAAGGTTGATTAGGGTGGTCATACTGTCATACCAATATAATATATATATATATAGCTATGTTCATTAATGTGTGTGATTCAGTCATTCTCATTACAATAATAGCAAATGTTCTCGTTCTAACAGCCAATATTGTTAATTAACCATAGTTAAAACTTAACATTAGGGTTAAGTTTTAATTAACAATTGGCTTGTTAGAACCAGAAAATTTGCTACTTGTGTGTGTTAGCTGTACCCCATATCACCTGATGCTAAAGCTCTACTTAATTTCATTTCTTTGTTTCTCCCTCTCTCTCTCCTCTCTTCATTGTGTGTGCAGGTCAATGAGATTCAGCTGCAAATAGAGCACACATCTTCAACTGTGTATGGATTGCTGAAGAAGATGGTCAGGGAAGAGCTGGTGCTTACTATTACTAGGCAACCACAGTTGGCTGTGTAACATTCCTCAATCTTCAACTTTTCATGTTTCACCAATTTTAAATTTTTTTTTCTTCAGTGTACATGTATTATATGTCCTGCAAAGAAGTTATATCAGCAATGTATATGTTTATGGTAAAGATCGTTGTTGTGTCGAGCGCTTTGTGAGTGTCGATTCTTTCCAAAAAAATGTTGACTGGGCTATGGCAGAAATTGGGGCCATATAAAAGTCTTCCAGTATTTTTTACTGTCGGTGCTGTCTTTGAGTGGTTTATGATCAACGTTAGAATTGGGAAGGAAACGTTCTGTAAGTTTAAAAATATTATGCGAACTTCCTAACAAATTTTAGCGTAAGAGAACAAGATACAGCAAGCATAGCATGCAAGAAAAGTAATATAATTGTTAGCTTCCAAACTTAATGAACCCAGCCGTTTGTCTGCTGCGTAGTTCCCAGGAAATCCTACTAGGTATTTGAGTATGGCATTATTTAGAGAACTGGTAAAGAGTTTACAGTAATAGAAACAAATAGAATTCAAAATGCAGTGCAAATGTATTGCCAACTTTTAGACAATGTAGACCAACTTACACCTGATCTGCTGTTGTTGTTGTTTTTTTACCTTGAGACCCTTTCTTTTTAAAGTTTTATCTCGTTTTGCATTGGTTAAAAGAAAAATGAAAAAATTAGTAGTAGTAGTAGTAATAGTAGTAGCAGCAGCAGCAATAGTTCAAAAGAGACAAGTCTGACATAGTTGTTCCACATTTTTGGTTAGCAATATGAAAAATATGACTACTAATAATTATATATATAATATATATTTTTTTTCTATTTTTTATTTTTTTTATTTTTTTATTTATTTTTTTTTAGTCTTTGGCAGTGTCCTTGAAAAGAGACCAAAATAATTCGAGCTAGTTTCATCTAGTTATTTTTTATGAGTAGGTTACAAGTAAAAGTAACACCTTCTAGCTATTGAGTTGTTATTCTCTGTTATGTAGATGAAACTGTGGTGAGACTTGAAGCAGAGAGACGAGCGAAGGACAGAGCACTTGACAAAGCTGAAGATTAAGTCTGAAGTTACAGTTCCATAGTGGAGAAAGAGATCACACACAAGAGCTTCGCCATGCCAGGTGGAATGAGTTGGCCTAGTTATCTGACCTTTGCATCTACAGCCCTTTTAACAATGCTACTGGGTGCTTCAGTTGTGCATAACATATACAAGCCAGATTTGGTAAGTAGTAAACGTTTATTAAAAGTATGGCTAAAGTTACTTACTAGATTAAGATGTTTACACAATTTAAGTTAAAGTGCAGTATTCATGGGTAGTTAAAATAACACTGGTCACACTAAGTTTTCAATGAACAAAGCTAGCATCCTCACTATAAGTGTCACAGACTAACTAATAAGACTATCATGAATCAGTTGCATCGAACTAGTCTGCAACAAGGATGTCCCCATTTGTTCATGCGACTTCAGTATTGTCTTATTTGCTGGTAGAAGTGAGTTCTGTGTTAGCTAGTAGTGCATTGATTTATTTAACTAATTTTGACACCATAAAACTTCGAGCTAGCTCTATTTGTGTTGGTTTTCATACATGATCTTATAACTACTAATTGTATGTATATCAATCTTTGCCATGAGCAAAATTTTGTCATAAGATTACGTAACTACATTACCTGAGGTAGGTGGGATCAATTATAAATGTCGGTTGATAATCAAAGGCTTACGCTAAAATTTTCTGGCATAACTCTTAATTTTTTAATAGCATTTTGTGTCACAGTCCAATTATCTGTCCCCCCAATGTTGTCTATTAGCTACTCATTATTATTATAATGAGTATAATTACTTATTGTATAAGATGACATTTTAAGGCCAAATATTGATTCCAAAGTTTTGGCATTCACATAATGTTTATATTTCTCTCTGTGTTTCCAGACTGTTCCAGATGTTCCACCATTACTGGCAAGCAAGCCTAAACCATCATCATTCATAAGCTTGCGCTCCAATAAGGCATCTTCTAAATAGCTTGAATCAGAACAGACTGTAAATCATCACTGCATACAATTGTATTATTGTTGTTGTTGTTGTTGTTGTTGTTGTTATTATTATTACTTTTTGACAGACTTGAGCTATTTGTTTCTTTTAAGTAGCTATTGGTTAATTATTCAAGAGATTGGAATGTGATATAAATATTCATGTGTGGTTAGTTTGTGTTTTACAGATGCTTCAGTGGAAATATCACTATATCCATCAGAGCTGTATACAATGATATCTAGAAGGGTGTAAAAAAAGTGTTTAGGTGATACATGATTCAGACACATGCTGTAGTTTGCTCACAACATTCATCCATTTAAAAAAAACACGGCGTTATCATGAAAACTATTAGCTAATGGTACAAGGAAATGAGTGTCAATTGATATAGCTAACAGGTTAGCTGTGTGTGAGTAGTCTGACTCTATAATGACAAGCTTTTATTTATTTATATTTTTTAATAAATTCTCTAGCTTATACCTGTAGCTAGTAAAATTTCAAGCTCAACATGAGGAGGGGGGAAGGAGGCAAAGATTTTTTAGAAATTTTATAGTGTGGTAGGCTAAGGTGGAATATTTTTCTTTTTCCAAGTGTCCTCAGCCTCGTCGGCCACTCGAAAAAAAGCTTGTTATTGTTTCTGTTATACATACACACTTAACTAGTTACACGCCTAAATAAATAAACTATGAGTTAAAAACTAATAAATCTAGCTAGAGCAAACCCTTACAGTTAAGGATTGGGTCATGAACAGACAACTTTTAACAGCAAGCTATTTCATGCCTAACTACATAAAGTGTGGGCCTAATGGTACATCTTGGTGTTCTAGCTATTTCTTTATCATCTGAGAATAAGCTCAGGGTTACCTTCCTTCTTAAATAAATTTATCGTCTAGCTACAGCTATCTTGCAAATCTTTTCAGCTGCCCATTACGAACTATTTTGGTATAATTTTCTTTGCACGTTTACAACATTACAATTTGCAAACAAAGATCACGCCATCAACTGAAAATCTGAGAAGTTGTTTCACACTAGCTATAGCTATAGCCATCTCATTGCAAAGTCTCGTAAATTCCATCATCTTCTCTACCACTTTCTCCTGATTTTTTCACAGCAATATAACTTGAGTTAGTTTTCATCGTCACATCATCATCCAATATAAGATCATCATAAAGTGTATTTCCTACATCTATAGCATTTTCACCATTGATACAAGATTTTTTTTTACCACCTGTAAAGTTGATATTCATATAAATAAGTAGCTTACTCCAGGAAAACATGAAGATACTTACTGAAAACTTCATTGACTTCCTTTTTAGGTAACTCTGGTTTCTTCAAAAGAAAGAATATACAACAAGAGAGAACTATAATGGTGCACACAATAACACCAAGACCCACAGCACTTGCAACTGATACTAGAATCACAGTCAGGACTCTATAATTATAATGCATTGATACACAAGGAAAATAAGGTGCTTAGATTATAAGATCAGTTATATGTACATACCTGGATGATGAACAAGACGTGATAGTAGTCGTGGGAGGGAGACCAAGTTTTGCTACAGACAAATGGAATTGACATAGCTCTAAATACCATAGCTTAATGATAGCTTCAGTTATTTGTATGTAAACGTTCAATGTAAGATGAAACTGTTCCTCAGAGTTTAAAATGCAGGATTTTTGAACTTGGTGTGGACAGCCTTCACTATAGTTAACATGGCAGAAAGTTTATGCTAGTTACTAAGTCAAAATGGGAGTATGAAGCTAACTTAGAGGGTAATCAAGCTACCGCATTTGTCACACTTACAAAATTGGGTGTGGTTAAATTATTGAAATGTAATCAATCAAGTGAATGGATAAGTGAAATTGATTGAAAAAAGCATGATAATAGCTATTTTTAGCAAAATTAGCAATTAGACATTCTATAATTACAGCAAATAGCTAGCCACTATAGTTAAACATCAAGTTTTTAATCGTCCAAAAAAACACATTCTTTGTGGCACTTAGCTTAGCTACTTGTGCCATGACTGTAGCTACTATGTTTAGAAAAAAAAAAAAGGAATTGCCTGAGGCTGATGAGGCAGAAGACTGTTATCAGATAGCTACACAGCTTTCATTTTCTTCCTGACTAAATTGTACCAATGGCAAAAATTGCGTATGTGCCAGTGCGATTAAGCATTATCTAAATTTCCATAACATGTACTGGCCACTTCATTAGGCTAACTACAGCTGTTAAACAAAACAAGACAGTAGGAAATATTGATTTATACATAATATATGAAATTTTTTTAATGGCATTAAAACAATGAGTAACAGAAGATTAAAATCTCCTGAAACAATTGCCTTTAAGCTGCTTGGTGATTACAAAAGCACATGATTATTATTATATTTCAATAGCTACTTAGATGTCTCCCCCTCTCCCCCTAATTATTGGGATAATCATTCACAAATCACATGCACATTTTAGTGGCAATAAAAAAGCTAAGGTGCAAAGTTCAAAGGACAACCTACCGCACAAGCTATCCTATTAGCCCTCCTCGGTGGACTTGCTATGAACATTTTTGTCTGCTGTCAGTAGCTATCGTAACTTCCACTTTTGAAACTAAAATATTAGCTAATTCTACAATTATTTTTCCAGTAAACTCTGGGACAATTGATATACTAATTATTAGGCATTGCCAGACCCTTTACTGAACCGCTACACTGGGAATGGGTCTAGGGACATGGCTATACAAAATTTGTTCTGCCACATTTATATTGAGATGGTCAATTACCGTTAGCAAATTACTGGGAATAGCCCTCCTCAACCACAATATAAATTCCTGTACATGCCAGCCACTCTTCAACGCTAGGTTTAGCAATCATGGCTAATTTGCGTTAGAAATTCAGGTATAAAGGAGGTAGGGCATTCACCACTTCCACATTTCTCCAGAACAAATTTGGTACGGCCATGTCCCCAGACTCTCCGTGCACTTTACATGCTACATAGGTCTGGCTCCGCCAGACTACCTAAGTATAGGATATAGCTAAAGTTTAACCAAATCAGCATCACAATTCCATGGGTTCGATTGGAGATAGAATATTAATTTCACATTATTATTCTATCCACTTTTTAAATCCCCATACTATTATACTTAGTGAGATTTTGGTGATGGTGACAACTACATTTAATACTAAATCATGGTTTTCCCAGACCATTGCAGTGGCCCCTAGACATTTGCTCTACAGTGACACAAAAGTGTTTTCAACATTTTGCTACTTGAAAAATATATCACACTATTAGCTTGCTTTCTCACAACATTTGTGATACACATTCTTTGAGTTTACTTACAACTGCGAATAAAACCATTGTTTGAGATCCTTAAGCATTGTTGCAAAACCAACTATGAGCTACTTGTTAGGAAAATTATACAGAGATAAGAACTCATAAGTAAAATTGAGACTAATAAGAACATGTCTGAAATGGAAAATCTGATTCCTTATCATCATCATGGTCCCAATCGATTTTGATCTTGGATTGTGGTTATGTATACAGTCAAATAAAATCTCTCATCAGTCTAAGATTGTTGATCTATATCCTATTTTGCAATAGCTACTTCCTGGGTAACAATGAAACTTGTACCATGGTGCATTCAACCATGGTACGTTCAAACTGTCCAATCAGATTACTCAATTTGCAGTGAATATTTCATACCCACCTCTTAGGAGGTGAATAAGTGAACCGTCCAATCAAATCGTTGTGTGTTTCCTATAGCCTAGAGCCATGGTACAAGTCAGTGGCACCAATGCTCTGTCGTTATTGGTTTTGCACTATCCTCGGGCCCTTGTCCCTCGGTTGTGCAAATCCCATACCAACCTCTATCTCGTGGTGTACCTTATACATATTGTATTAGCTGACCTTTAATAAAGCTCTTAGTTCCATTTAACTTGAACACAAGGCAAACTAAGGATTCATTGCTGGAACATGTAAGTGTCATCTTGAAGATCTCTCCATTATAATCTTCTCTAGGATATGCCAGCTCATTTACATTTATCTGCACAGAAAAGATGAGGTTCATTATATACTTTGTAAGAAATTCTCTTGGCACCATTTCTACCTGGATTTTAGTCTCACTTGAATCAAACTGTAATTGGAATCCATTCATAGAGATACTGCTGAGGTTAGATCCTGAAACTTCCATTTTAGAGATGACACAATTCATTCCATCTTGAAGACTTTCACCTTTGTCATTGACTAGACTTCCATCCTCATAACTTGCAGACGTGTCATTGAATACTTGCAGCTCTCCCTGATCTCCCACTACTACAAACACTTCTTTCTTCCTTGCAGATGTACTCAAATAATACTTCACTCCATCTTCACTGGCACAATCTAATATGTAATCATATACACATGGACATCAGTCATAGGGTTTACATGAGGTTGAATTATTTTAGTTAATATTGATTTCACTTTCACTGTCCAAAAGTTTTAAATTGTGTTGCTAATCATAGTTATTTTGTTGTATTTTTTCATATTGTTAGAGCTAATGACATAATTTTGTATGTGTATAATACTGGTCTTATAATATTATCTTCAGCGGTATTTACAAGATACTACACTTCTCATACTGAATTGTTAAACTTTAGCCTTTAAAATGGAAAATTTCAGAGCAGTAACAAAGAGCAGGGAGAAGGAAGGAGGGGTCAATTCTTGCCCAAAGAACTCTTCGTCATCGACTCTGGTAAGCTGAGATTACGAAGAGTTCTTTCGGCAAGAATAGACATGAGGCCATGTTTGTTTTGGTGACTCTTAATGTGACATTATAAAGATAATGTGTATCCTATAAAATACTATAAATACTCGAGCTTCAATCCTGTGTGCTTTAAAGGACACTTTCAGTTTTCAGTCTTTTCATTGTTCTATACAGTACTATTCCCATTTCCCTGTTTGTTTTGATAGTAAATAATTTCAAGCTTTACACAAGCTTCACACATTGACGTGTGACTTTCACAACTTCTCTCTTATCTGCTGACCCACTATGAGTGTCATAACTCAAAACTTTGCCTGTTTCAGGCAGTTCATGAAACTGCAAATAAAGAAAGAGCAAGCGCAAGGGGAAATGCATCCACTTCTTCATATTAAACACTGGCTTTAGTTTATCATTCAAAGAAAGCATAGATTGCAGTATCTAATTCTTACACATATCAGTGAGCTGGGCTTGATCGAAGCATGATCCAATCTCTGACAAGTAACTGGAATGAGATGAGGAACATGCCATCCACTCACAATCTCCACTTGAATTTCTGATTCTGTACATATCTCCATTCCTATTCCTGGTGATTTCTATTGGAACATTCTCCTGAAGTTCATTCTGCATGGAGAACACTAGAACTACTTCCATGAAAATTAGAATCACTGCATTAGTCATTATGATAGACAAATGATTTAATCACTTGTGTTTACTATAATATTAGCTGCGCCAATACAGGAAGTAGCACAAGAACAAAAAAATAGTTTTGATGGCATTGGCTAAAAAATAAAATGGGTTGGGTTTCCTGGTTAGGCCCTTGCCAGAATTATGCAAGCATTTTTTTTCTGGAATAATAGACGTGAAATGGCATAGTGGATTAATTCTAGTATAATAATATGAGGAACATCAGAATAATCAGTCCATATAATCCCTAATTATAAAAGAAGATAAATAGTGCTTTTTTTTTCTTTTACAACAAAAGGACATAGCTAAACATTTAGAAATATGGTTATAAAGGTAGATCTTCATTACTTGATTAAAGCAGCAGAGTTTATTAAGTTGTCCACTATGTCATTGTACTTCCAAAATGGGAAAAGTTTGAAATACTGGGAGAGCTGTCAGCTCAGGCTCAGAGTCGCAAGTCATCTGGAGGATCATGCCAAACAGTTCATCTTGTCGAGCTACTCAACTATCATACTTCATACTTTCATTCTCTCAGCCATCTTTTACTCATTAGATGTATTCTCTCTCTTTCACAGCATTTTTAAACAGATGTAAAAATATTTATGTCGCCACCCGGAATCGTACCCAGGACCGCTAGCAGAACGCTTTTAGAGCGCTTGTGCGTTAAGCAAGCGGTCCTGGGTTCGATCCTAGTTGGGCGGAGCCCGACCTCTTCTGAAGGTCGGGCTCCGCCCAACTAGGTTCGATCCCCGGTGGCGACCAAATATTTTAAATTTTGTATTGTTTAAAAAGCCTCCACCCCCACGAGGCAGCTATGGTCTCTGAGAAAATGAGAGCTCCACCTGCCGTCATGAAGGAGCAGCTGCTAATTAGGAAGGAGCTTGGCGAGGTCTCTTTCGGTTTCAGCATTGCCGACGGGCAGTACGATAAAGGAGTGTATGTCAAGTCTGTGAAACCTGGCGGACCATCAGATAGGGGCGGCTTGCTGCAGTACGACAGGATTATCAAGGTAAGTAATGTCTGCAGTGTTGAATCGGAACTACTGCACACGTACCATCAATAATTCAATCTCCATTTGCTATGCTGGGGGCTATGTATAGATGGAAACACGAAATTGAGGCATGAATAATGTAGGAATGAAATTTTTTTTTTTAATATATCAAGTTCCTTATAAGGGAGGGGTGGATGAGCTAAAAGGTTGATTAGGGTGGTCATACTGTCATACCAATATAATATATATATATATAGCTATGTTCATTAATGTGTGTGATTCAGTCATTCTCATTACAATAATAGCAAATGTTCTCGTTCTAACAGCCAATATTGTTAATTAACCATAGTTAAAACTTAACATTAGGGTTAAGTTTTAATTAACAATTGGCTTGTTAGAACCAGAAAATGTGCTACTTGTGTGTGTTAGCTGAACCCCATATCACCTGATGCTAGAGCTCTACTTTATTTCATTTCTTTGTTTCTCCCTCTCTCTCTCTCTCTCCTCTCTTCATTGTGTGTGCAGGTCAATGAGATTCAGCTGCAAATAGAGCACACATCTTCAACTGTGTATGGATTGCTGAAGAAGATGGTCAGGGAAGAGCTGGTGCTTACTATTACTAGGCAACCACAGTTGGCTGTGTAACATTCCTCAATCTTCAACTTTTCATGTTTCACCAATTTTAAATTTTTTTTTCTTCAGTGTACATGTATTATATGTCCTGCAAAGAAGTTATATCAGCAATGTATATGTTTATGGTAAAGATCGTTGTTGTGTCAAGCGCTTTGTGAGTGTCGATTCTTTCCAAAAAAATGTTGACTGGGCTATGGCAGAAATTGGGGCCATATAAAAGTCTTCCAGTATTTTTTACTGTCGGTGCTGTCTTTGAGTGGTTTATGATCAACGTTAGAATTGGGAAGGAAACGTTCTGTAAGTTTAAAAATATGCGAACTTCCTAACAAATTTTAGCGTAAGAGAACAAGATACAGTAAGCGTAGCATGCAAGAAAAGTAATATAATTGTTAGCTTCCAAACTTAATGAACCCAGCCTTTTGTCTGATGCGTAGTTCCCAGGAAATCGATCCTACTAGGTATTCGAGTATCGCATTGTTTAGAGAACTGGTAAAGAGTTTACAGTAATAGAAACAAATAGAATTCAAAATGCAGTGCAAATGTATTGCCAACTTTTAGACAATGTAGACCAACTTGCACCTGATCTGTTGTTGTTTTGTTTTTTACCTTGACCCTTTCTTTTTAAAGTTTTATCTCGTTTGGCATTGGTTAAAAGAAAAATGAAAGAAGTAGTAGTAGTAGTAGCAGCAGCAGCAATAGTTCAAAAGAGACAAGTCTGACATAGTTGTTACATTTTTGGTTAGCAATATGCAAAATATGACTACTAATAATTATAATATATATAATTATATATATTTTTTTTTTTTTTTTTTTTTTTTTTTTAGTCTTTGGTATGGTGGGCCATTTGTTTCAAAATTAATTTCCGGAATTGGCGATAAATACGTAAAAAAATACCGACCCGATAAAAATATCGGTTCGGTTTCTGGAAGAATCGGCTTGGTTTTAAAAAAATAATCGACGCGGTAAAAAAATAATCGACGCGGTAAGGTTAGAGGGAGAAAAAATCAGCTCGGTTTTTGTGGAGACAAAATTTGCAGGGAAAAGCGATGAGATGTGAGAATAATATAATGGTTTGACAACTGATAGACTTGAAACCCTTTACCTGTTCGCACAATTGTATATGTACATTGTTTAATGGACTTGGATACCCTTTACCTGTTTGCACAATTATACAGACATGTAGACATGTAGATTGTTTACTAACTGCAAACGTACAGTTTACTAACTGCAACCGTACAGTTTACTAACTGCAACGTACAGTTTGTCCAAAGCATTTTTCAAAAGGGCCTATACTAGTTGCATCATTTCAAATTTCAACTACTGTAGTGATGTCACCTAGTTTATATATACACTAGTTATTTGTATAAATACTGGTGGTCAGTTTTGTTATTTCAATAAAAGTTTGCTATTATAGCTAATTGATCCCAGGTTATTACATAAACAACATGTACCTGTGCAAATATGGCAAGTATAATTGCAGTATTCACATTTTAAGTGTTTTACCAAGAGAGCTATTCTGTAGGGTAGAAGCACCAGGGTTGATAATTTTTGTACACTTATTCTAAAACATTCCTATAGAATAGTTATACACTTAGCTAATTATAGTTCCATAGCAGGGCCATAACAATATGGAATGAACCAAATCAAAGGTTCTGAATTGGTTGATATTATCATAATAAGCTAGGGTGCATCTCTCCCCAAGGAGTTGTGCCTTTTCTTCAAACTCTCATTTGAATACAAAACAAAAACTAACAAACCAGGATGTGGTTTCCTTCCCTTCTGCAGAGGTATGAATTCTTAGGAAAGCCAGAGAACTAGC
>WLWD01006315.1_pt1 | contig 32570 bp, 39 predicted proteins | sample 6712731 | NCBI WGS metagenome assembly WLWD01 (sample SAMN12718690, study PRJNA576275) | sponge metagenome | isolation source: marine sponge | host: Mycale hentscheli | place: New Zealand: South Island, Marlborough, Capsize Point | collected 2014-11-01
AGGGCAAATGGTGCATGCTACCGTCACTTCTGGAGACGTATGGTGTTAATCTACCACAGAATTCCCAAGAGCTCATCGTGAAGAAGGTTGCCTTTCCCAATGAAGGACTTATCCCCCATGAGCAGCTAGGCTTGACTCCTCTTCACCCCAACACACACGGCATCTTCCAGCCCGGACACGACATTACACTCCGATTGCATAAGACATTCACTCTGAAAGAACTCAACAAAGTATTACGAGAACTCGATAGTTTTATGCAACCTCTGCTGGATCACATGGAAATGCTGGTCTTCTTCAGACTCCACAAGAGTTCTCTGTTTGACAAATATCTCCGTCACTTCCTCAAGAAGATAGCGGAAGAATTGCATGAGCCACAGGAATTAGTGTCCCGCATGTCCTTCAAAGACATTCCTTTTTTAATACCCTTTGCATCTTCTCCAGGAAGCTTTGCCCCTCTTCTGTCACTGGTTCCCCAGGACTCCAGTCACAGCAAAGCCAGGGACAACCTCATGAGAGCCCTCGCCAACACCAAGCAGCTCATCAAGAAAATCATGCAAGGCACGGCTACCTACTCCGAGATAGTTGCAGAGGACGAGGGCATGTTCAAGGGTTTGGACATTGAGCGAGAGTTTGCCATCCTGCATGAGTACGGGCAGTCAGGGACCACATGTGCCGGGCTTGACGGTGTTCGTAACATGCTGGAGCTGTTCCAATACACCACTCACGTCAACAACATCCGCAGCGTGTGTGACCAGTACTCCACCTTGAAGAACTGTTTACAGGACCCCAAGCTGCAGGAGCTTTGTGCCATCATGGATGACCACGTGCGGTCGGAGGATCGGTCACGACTAACACCATTGGAGGCTAAGGAGAAGATGACCAAAGTGAAGGAGATCCTCTGCCTCAAGGGGAAAACCAGCTCCAAGTGCTTGGAGATATTCGCTGCCATGGCTGACAGTGCAGCATTTTTTCAGTTTGTAAAGGACAAGCAGTTTTACGGGCAACAAGGCCAGGCAATATTCAGACAGCAGTATGAACTCATCACAGCACAGCTGCAGCACGAGGAATACGATGAGTCTGTGTTGAACCATCTGCTGGTGGCCTTCAAGATTATAACTCCCTTCATGGACCAAGGCAAGACCTTCACAGAACTGATGACTGAGGTCACTTCTCTGAATGCCACTCACGGCTTCAAGCAGCTCAACACTGTCAACTCCAACATCACTCTCATACGACTGTGGTTCTCCAGAGCTGAGGTGGGTAAAGTGTCATCATTTTGTTGTTGTTTTTATCTCAGAAGGCAGATTAAATGTGTACCCCTCCACTCGTAAGAAATGTAAATGAGTGTGTGTGTGTGTGTGTGTGTGTGTGTGTGTGTGTGTGTGTGTGTGTGTGTAGGGAGATACTTTAGAGAACGTGGCTAAAGAGCTGGAGTGTTTTATGGAGACTGGGTCATACACCTTCTACTTGGGTGTGGCACCAGGAGTGGAGCCTGGGGAGGAACATAATGGAAATGGGAAAGGTCGGCTCTATTTGGAATATGAACCATTCTCCAGTGTATCTAAGAGTTTGAGTAATCTTCCTGGAGTAGCTGGACTGGGGAAAGTTTCTTGCAGAGAGCGCAAGACTGAGGAACAGATCAATGACTTCCTCAGGAAACTAGGCTTCATGGACAAGGAGAAGGAGGGCGGGGACTTTATCAAACAGTTCCTTCATCTTAGTCAGGTAAGGGATGATAAGTTTGTGAAATGGTTGCGTAAATTGTATGTATGTGTTTGCATATGTTTTTTGTTTTTTTTTACTATTTTAATTTTTTTTAATTTACTTTTCATTATTATTTATTGGTATTATTTTCCCATTCAGACTGCCTACAAGTTGCTGGAGCTGTACCAGAAGCTGAAGGACCTAGGTCACCCCAGGTACCTGTCCACAGGCAGTGTGGCGTCCATCCCTTGCTCCACGCCTAAGGCTGAAGTCGATGACAAGGTCCAGAACACTCAGCAGCTGTTGGTGTCGTGGACCCAGGAGGTGACAGGACTGAGGTCTTGGTACCACTGGCTCCTGTACCTCAACATGCCCAAGTTGCTCCAGCTCTACCATCTCCTTCACCAGCCTGGTCCTGTGAGCAGCGACACAGTGGATAGTATCGTGCATGAAGTCAGCTTCCTGGCTCCTAATAGTCCGTCTGAGAGGGAGAAACTGCAAGATGGAGTAGAGGTACTGTATGTGTACGTGTGTGCATGAGTGTGTGTTTGTATGTGTGTGTATTTAAAACACACTCACTAGTTTTAATATAGAGAAGCATTGAGTGGAGTTCCAGTAGAGATATAAGATACTTTAATTGAAGGGAATGTATTTTGTTGTCAAGAAAATGAATGACTCCTGGGCTTTCCAATCTGCTACATCTCACACTGTCTATACCTGCCTCACACTGTCTTTCTTACTTCAGCCTCTCTCTCTCTCTTCTGTCTTGTTCTCCTTGCATGTATGTGCATGTGTTTGTCTGTTGCTACTGTCAGATTGCCCTGGATGAGACTGAGCCTGCTGTATGTGCATGTGTTTGTCTGTTGCTACTGTCAGATTGCCCTGGATGAGACTGAGCCTGCTGTATGTGCATGTGTTTGTCTGTTGCTACTGTCAGATTGCCCTGGATGAGACTGAACCTGCAGTTTCCCTGGACTCTCCCATGCTTGTAGTGGGACAGTTTCTCAACGTCCTGCTACAGGACCACACCCTCCCCAAGCAGTTACTGCTCTCTTCCCGGGAAACCATCAGTTTTCCCCGTCACCGTGCGGCCACCAAGATCTCCAACCAGCCGCTGTACTTCTGTCCCACGTACTCTCATGCAAGTCGTCTCTGCTTCATCTTGGAGGTGTTCTCTCGGATACCGGAGCCCTATCAGGTCCTACGTTGCCAGGCAACCACATCTGAAGAGGAGCTGGAGTTGTTCTTGAAGAGAGCACAGACTCAGACCAATCACTACCTGGTACTGAATGTCAACAAGCTACCCTTCAAGCTGCAGGAGGTGAGCGGGGAAAGGTGTGATATTGGGTGGGTGTGGTCATAGCGGGTGTAGAATTCAAAGGAGATGCGAGGTTGTCATGGTAATGGTACACTGTATGCATATTGGTAGAGCCAGTTTCAGTAGAAAGGAGAAATTTTATCTCCTCATGTTTTGTAACCTTGTGTTGAATTATGGGTGACTCAAACAAAATGTACAAAAAACCTGTGCAATCTTCTGCATTTAGGTGTAGTGACTTTCTGTAATTAGAACTTAGCTGGTGTAGATTTTGTATTGTGACAGAGGGACTTTAATCCCTTAGGTCTTTCAGGGAGGCATTCTATAAGTACCCCACCCCCCACCTTCAGGGCAGGGTGTCTATTATGTAGAGCCCCTCCAATTACATTGCTAGGAAAGGTCGCTACACTCAAAATTCATGAGATGATGTACTTCACCATCGATGGCGTTGTTAGGAACAGTTACTATGTTCTAAATTAGTCATGTGCTGTGCAGCTGTCATGAACTACTGCATTTAGGTTCCTTCAGGCCTTATGTAGCACCCTCACTGCACCCGGGATACCACAGCCTAAAAACTTTGTAACCTTAAAAACAATAGTTCCCTCTAAGGCAGCACCTGACTATTATCTGAAGACTATTTACATGTATTGTATATATATACTAGCAAGTATCCCGCCACATAGTGGCGCTTGACATATTGCAAGGTAAGAATGCAGTAGCACAAGTTATCTTGCTCAGTTGTCATTCTCTACTATTGGTTAAGGTTACATAAGTTTCCCTCTCCTGCTCTCTTTTTTTCTGAGCTATCTGAGCTTTTCTTCTACCCCACCTCTCCTATCTTCGGCTCGTACTTTAGCCTTTCTTTTGAACACTTTTAGTTTTAATTAATCACTCACCTTTTTGCCTTCTCTTCCCTTCTAAACCTACATCCCTTACCTCACTGATTCCATCCACTTTTCAGTTACGATTAATCTCCTTTTACCTTCTCTTCCCTACTTTCGCCTTCCTTTTTGAAACCTACGCCGCCTTCCATTGTCTATTGCACCCGCTTTTTAGAAGTAACCAGCACGTTCTACTGAATGTGATGATACTTTACCTACCACAAGATGATGCTGCTTTACCTACCACAAGATGATGATGCTTTACCTACCACAAGATGATGATGCTTTACCTACCACAAGATGATGCTGCTTTACCGAACCGTACGCTAATGAATTATTCATGAATACACACGTTGTCGTCGTCGTCGTTACTGACACACAAGTGTATTATTATACAGATTCGTGAAGTTTTCACAGATGTAATGTAAATAAATACTTCATAGAATTTTTTTTATTGTGTTTTTTTTTGTCTTTAAAGACTTTCTATTCTTCACATGAATCAGTTGATTGCATGTCTTGTGGTACAACTGATCACTTCATTCTTTATTCCCAGCACACCATGTCTATAATAGGAGAGACAACAAGTCAAGTCTTGTATTCAACCAGTGCCCCTTCCTTACCTTATAGTGTTGAGAAATAGTAGTGATTGAACTCATCTCTAGGGGGCAGTGTGATATTGTGTGGTACCTTCAAGGCTACTTCACACCTCATTTCACTTCCACTTGGTACCTCTACTTCCCCTCCACTTCTACTTGGTACCTCTACTTCCCCTCCACTTCCACTTGGTACCTCTACTTCCCCTCCACTTCCACTTGGTACCTCTACTTCCCCTCTACGTCCCCTCCCTTCTACTGGTACCCTCTACTTCCCCTCCCCACTTCCCTTGGTACCCTCTACTGCCCGCCACTTCCACTTGGTACCTCCTTCCCCTCCATTTCCAACTTGGGTACATCTACTTTCCCCTCCCCTTCTATTGGTACCTATACTTCCCTCACTTCTACTTGTACCCCGTCTACTTTCCCCTCCATTCACTTGGTACCTCTACTTCCCCCATTCTACTTGGTACCTCTCCTTTCTACTTCCCCTCCATTTCCACTTGGTACCTCTACTTCCCCTCCACTTCTACTTGGTACCTCTACTTCCCCTCCACTTCTACTTGGTACCTCTACTTCCCCTCCACTTCCACTTGGTACCTCTACTTCCCCTCCATTTCCACTTGGTACCTCTACTTCCCCTCCACTTCCACTTGGTACTCTAACTTCCCCTCCACTTCCACTTGTACTATCTACTTCCCCCACCTTCCACTTGGTAGCCGTCTACTCCCCCTCCACTTTCCACTTGGTACCGCTAACTCTTCCCCTCCACTTCCACTGGGTACCTCTACTTTCCCCTCCCTTCCCCTGGTACACCGCTCTACTTCCTCCCCTCCACTTCCACTTGGTACCATCCCCTTTTTTTTTACTTCTTCCCCTCCACTTCCACTTGGTACCTCTACCGTCCCCTCTACTTCCCCTCCATTTCCACGTGGTACCTCGCGTCCCCTCCCTTCCCACTTTGGTACCACTCTACTTCCCCTCCCTTCCACTTGGTACCTCTACTTCCCTCCACTTCCACTTGTAACCTCTACTTCCCCTCCACTTCCACTTGTACCCCTCGCTTCCCCTCCACTTCCACTTGGCCCCTACTTCCCCTCCACTTCCACTTGGACCTCTACTTCCCCTCCACTTCCACTTGGGTACTCTAATCCTTCCCCTCCACGTCACTTGGTACCTCACTGCCCCTCCATTTCCACTTGGTACCTCTACTGCCCCTCCCACTTCCACTCGTACCTGGGGTGGGGGGGGGGGGTCTACTTCTACTTCCCCTCCACTTCCACTTGGTACCCTCTAACTGCCCCTCCACTTCACTTGTACCTCTACTTCCCCTCCACTTCCACTTGGTACCTCTACTTCCCCTCCATTTCCACTTGGTACCTCTACTGCCCCTCCACTTCCACTTGGTACCTCTACTTCCCCTCCACTTCCACTTGGTACCTCTCCTTCCCCTCCCTTCCACTTGGTACCGTTGTAGCGTTGTGTTCCCCTTCCTTGCCGAGCTTGGTACGGGTCTACTTCCCCTCACGTCCCCCTCCACTTCCACTTGGTACCTCTACTTCCCTCCACTTCCACTTGGTACCTCAACTCTACTTCCCCTCCACTCCACTTGGTAAAAACCGTCTACTTCGCCCTCCACTTCTACTTGGTAACCCATTCTTCTTCCCCCCACTTCCACTTGGTACCTCTCTTCCACCTCCCTCCACTTGGTACCCTCTTCTGACTTCCCCTCTACTTCCCCGCATTTCCATTCCTCTTGTTACCTCTACTCCCCTCCACTTCCACTGTACCTCTATCGTTTCCCCTCCATTTCCACTTGGTACCTCTCTTCCCCTCCACTTCATCTTGGGTACCTCTACTTCCCCTCGCCGTCCACTTGGATACCCTCTACTTCCCCTCCACTTCCACGGGTACCTTCTCTTCCCTCCACTTCCACTTGGTAGCCTCTACTTCCCCTCTACTTCCCCTCCATTTCACTGGTACCTCACTTCCCCGCCACTTCCACTTGGTAGCCGCTACTTTATCCCCTCCACTATCCACTTGGTACCACCTCTACTTCCCCCCCTCCATTCTACTTGGTACCCTCTACTTCCCCTCCACTTCTACTTGGGTACACTACTCCCCTCCACGTCCACTTGGTACCCATCTACTTCCCCCCACTTATCCACTTGGTACCTCTACTCCCTCTACTTCCACTTGGTATTCAACCAGGTCACTTCCCCTCCACTTCCCTGGTACCTACCTCTACTTACGCCGCTCTCCTTCCCCTCCCACTTCCACTTGGTACCTCTACTTCCCCTCCACTTCCACTTGGTACCTCTACTTCCCCTCCACTTCCACTTGGTACCTCTACTTCCCCTCCACTTCCACTTGGTACCTCTACTTCCCCTCTACTTCCCCTCCATTTCCACTTGGTACCTCTACTTCCCCTCCACTTCCACTTGGTACCTCTACTTCCCCTCCACTTCCACTTGGTACCTCTACTTCCCCTCCACTTCCACTTGGTACCTCTACTTCCCCTCCACTTCCACTTGGTACCTCTACTTCCCCTCCATTTCCACTTGGTACCTCTACTGCCCCTCCACTTCCTTCCTCCTCATTCCTCTCTTCACTTATCACGCATACACACACACAAACACAGCCATGATACACATTGAAACACAATACATAAACACAATAATGCTGTCACACACATACATACATTACGTTACAATACTAACACACATACATAACAAAAACAGCATCAACAAATATTGACACACTTGCACAAACATACAAACTAAAATACATACACACATACCATACACATGTATACACAATACACACAAATACAAACATAAACATACAAACATGTACACTTGAACACACTGAATATGTGATTCGAATACAAACACATGTCATTACAAACACACACACACACACACAAACATTCAGACATAAAGCCCCTCCCCGCTCCGTGTCCTCCTTAGTCCTGGGATTCCAGTAATGGAATCTCGTCGCCATCTTCCACTGTTCTCTCAGTGGATCTGTTCTTGGATGCTTTACAACTTCTCCTCAAGGTGGATATTTTCTTCCACATTTTCTTGAGGGTAGAATTTCTCCTCTTTCTTTCTTTGTCCAGTATGTCCTCACTCACCCAAACCATGTCAATAGCTGCTTCATCGCGATGGACAGGTAATGTGATGGCATTACGTGATTTGAATGGCATTGTTGCAGAAAGAGGAGGAGTTGGAATACAGAAATACACTGTGGACCAGTAAAACGCAAATAATATTAATAAGACATGTTTCTTTCTAATGCTCACCTTATAGGAGTTTTATGAATTGAAGAAGAACTTTGAAATAGCTTTAAAGAACACCAAATAGCAGAAATATACCTACAACCAGCACAACTGAGTGGCTACCCACAGTGAACTCTAGTTGCTAAGCAACAAGAGTCACCTCCCCTTAGGAAGCTCACAGACTCTGTGAGTGGGCGTGTCTTACCAATGAGCGTGAGCAGCCAGGGGCACTCCTGTAATTTCCACTCTGAAGGATCTCTCCATAGTTCTGCTGTAACTAAGTTGCTTCCTCCCTCATGCTCCCCTGAAACCATGGTTGTCACGGTGGTTATTATTTTATTATTAGGAGACTTAATAGCACGAGTGGTGTGAGAAATTTTCACGCGGTTAAACTATAAGTGAAATTACTCACAGCATGAGTGCTAGTAATCCAATACCTCAGTTTTCTGTGTTTTTATATGGTAATACTGTAGCTAGAGATAGTATTTATTTCTGCAGTTAGAAATATTAATTTGGTTTCATATTTCCATCTGAGAAATCATCCCGCTCTGGTTTTTCTATTACATGTATTCAATCTTTGTTTTTCCTGTTGGTGAGTTGTGGTAGTGTTTGATTTGTTATATTTATAATAGAATGTTCATGTATTTACTAGTGGAATGTACAGAGGTGGTTGTATGAGTTCAACTCTCATAAATATTCTAACACAAATTTCTTAATTTAATTACAATTGAGCACAATTATTATATGTACCCAATTGTAATTAAATAACTCTGACCAGTATAATAGCTCTGACCAGTATAGTAACTCTGACCAGTATAATAACTCTGACCAGTATAATAACTCTGACCAGTATAGTAACTCTGACCAGTATAATAACTCTGACCAGTATAGTAACTCTGACCAGTATAATAACTCTGACCAGTATAATAACTCTGACCAGTATAGTAACTCTGACCAGTATAATAACTCTGACCAGTATAATAACTCTGACCAGTATAATAGCTCTGACCAGTATAATAACTCTGACCAGTATAATAACTCTGACTTAAATACCGTTGCTATATTGTTGTCAGGTGTAATAACTTGGCAAGTGTGCAATAACACTTGCCCGGTATTTAAACTAGTTAAAGCATGAGCGCTTAGTGCCTAGTACATTTATCGCACTCAGTCCTCGGGCCTACGGCCCTCGGGCTGTCGTGCAATAAATCAACTAGAAACTAAGCGCTCATGCTTTAACTATAACCAGTATAATAGCTCTGACCAGTATAATAGCTCTGACCAGTGTAATAGCTCTGACCAGTATAATAACTCTGACCAGTATAGTAACTCTGACCAGTATAATAACTCTGACCAGTATAGTAACTCTGACCAGTATAGTAACTCTGACCAGTATAGTAACTCTGACCAGTATAATAACTCTGACCAGTATAATAGCTCTGACCAGTATAATAGCTCTGACCAGTATAATAGCTCTGACCAGTATAATAGCTCTGACCAGTATAATAACTCTGACCAGTATAATAACTCTGACCAGTATAATAGCTCTGACCAGTATAATAGCTGTTTTTGTAATTCTTTTTCCCAAGTGTATTAATGCTAGCAACCATTAAATGAGTGGCTGCGGTTATGCTACCTTAATCCCAACAACAATCCCAACAACAATTCCAACAATTTATTTAATTTGTCTAGACTCAACTAGTGAAGTGTATTATATTGTGCTGTGCTGTGCTGTGCTTCTTGTGTTCAGTTGATAACACGGCAAGGACCAACTAATTAGCTAGCCATTCTCAGTAATAGAATTCCAACGAGTTTGATTTACATTCACTGACTTTTTATGAGAAGTAAAATGTTTACATTATTAATGGTCGCTCAGTATCTTCAAGTGTCTCGACTGATCCTATCCTAGTGATATGCAACTAGAAATTAGCAAGCATGCTCATAGTGAAGTGGAAAGTCAAACATGTATTTAACAATGGCAACGAAGTAGTTATAGGTGGTGTGCTACCAGTCAGTGTTGGATCACAGTAGTTATAGATGGTGTGTTATCAGTCAGTGTTGGATCACAGTAGTTATAGATGGTGTGTTATCAGTCAGTGTTGGATCACAGTAGTTATAGATGGTGTGTTATCAGTCAGTGTTGGATCACAGTAGTTATAGATGGTGTGCTATCAGTCAGTGTTGGATCACAGTAGTTATAGATGGTGTGTTATCAGTCAGTGTTGGATCACAGTAGTTATAGATGGTGTGTTACCAGTCAGTGTTGGATCACAGTAGTTATAGATGGTGTGCTATCAGTCAGTGTTGGATCACAGTAGTTATAGATGGTGTGTTATCAGTCAGTGTTGGATCACAGTAGTTATAGATGGTGTGTTATCAGCCAGTGTTGGATCACAGTAGTTATAGATGGTGTGTTATCAGTCAGTGTTGGATCACAGTAGTTATAGATGGTGTGTTATCAGTCAGTGTTGGATCACAGTAGTTATAGATGGTGTGCTATCAGTCAGTGTTGGATCACAGTAGTTATAGATGGTGTGCTATCAGTCAGTGTTGGATCACAGTAGTTATAGATGGTGTGTTATCAGTCAGTGTTGGATCACAGTAGTTATAGATGGTGTGTTATCAGCCAGTGTTGGATCACAGTAGTTATAGATGGTGTGTTATCAGTCAGTGTTGGATCACAGTAGTTATAGATGGTGTGTTATCAGTCAGTGTTGGATCACAGTAGTTATAGATGGTGTGCTATCAGTCAGTGTTGGATCACAGTAGTTATAGATGGTGTGCTATCAGTCAGTGTTGGATCACAGTAGTTATAGATGGTGTACTATCAGTCAGTGTTGGATCACAGTAGTTATAGATGGTGTGCTATCAGTCAGTGTTGGATCACAGTAGTTATAGATGGTGTGCTATCAGTCAGTGTTGGATCACAGTAGTTATAGATGGTGTGCTATCAGTCAGTGTTGGATCACAGTAGTTATAGATGGTGTGCTATCAGTCAGTGTTGGATCACAGTAGTTATAGATGGTGTGCTATCAGTCAGTGTTGGATCACAGTAGTTATAGATGGTGTGTTATCAGCCAGTGTTGGATCACAGTAGTTATAGATGGTGTGCTATCAGTCAGTGTTGGATCACAGTAGTTATAGATGGTGTGTTATCAGTCAGTGTTGGATCACAGTAGTTATAGATGGTGTGTTACCAGTCAGTGTTGGATCACAGTAGTTATAGATGGGTGGCTATCAGTCATGTTGTCACAGTAGTTAATAGATGTGGTTATCATCAGGTTGGATCACAGTATTTAATAGATGGTGTTATCAGCAAGTGTTGGATCCAGTAGTTATAGATGGTGTGGTTATTCAGTCAGTGTTGGATCCACATAGTTTATAGATGGTGTTATCATCATGGGTTGGATCAAGTTTTAGATTGGTGTGCTATCAGTCAGTGTTGGATCACAGTAGTTATAGGTGGTGTGTTATCAGTCAGTGTTGGATCACAGTAGTTATAGGTGGTGTGCTATCAGTCAGTGTTGGATCACAGTAGTTATAGATGGTGTGCTATCAGTCAGTGTTGGATCACAGTAGTTATAGATGGTGTGTTATCAGTCAGTGTTGGATCACAGTAGTTATAGATGGTGTGTTATCAGCCAGTGTTGGATCACAGTAGTTATAGATGGTGTGTTATCAGTCAGTGTTGGATCACAGTAGTTATAGATGGTGTGTTATCAGTCAGTGTTGGATCACAGTAGTTATAGATGGTGTGCTATCAGTCAGTGTTGGATCACAGTAGTTATAGATGGTGTGTTATCAGTCAGTGTTGGATCACAGTAGTTATAGATGGTGTGTTATCAGTCAGTGTTGGATCACAGTAGTTATAGATGGTGTGCTATCAGTCAGTGTTGGATCACAGTAGTTATAGATGGTGTGCTATCAGTCAGTGTTGGATCACAGTAGTTATAGATGGTGTGCTATCAGTCAGTGTTGGATCACAGTAGTTATAGATGGTGTGCTATCAGTCAGTGTTGGATCACAGTAGTTATAGATGGTGTGCTATCAGTCAGTGTTGGATCACAGTAGTTATAGATGGTGTGCTATCAGTCAGTGTTGGATCACAGTAGTTATAGATGGTGTGCTATCAGTCAGTGTTGGATCACAGTAGTTATAGGTGGTGTGTTATCAGTCAGTGTTGGATCACAGTAGTTATAGGTGGTGTGTTATCAGTCAGTGTTGGATCACAGTAGTTATAGATGGTGTGCTATCAGTCAGTGTTGGATCACAGTAGTTATAGATGGTGTGCTATCAGTCAGTGTTGGATCACAGTAGTTATAGATGGTGTGCTATCAGTCAGTGTTGGATCACAGTAGTTATAGATGGTGTGCTATCAGTCAGTGTTGGATCACAGTAGTTATAGATGGTGTGTTACCAGTCAGTGTTGGATCACAGTAGTTATAGATGGTGTGCTACCAGTCAGTGTTGGATCACAGTAGTTATAGATGGTGTGCTATCAGTCAGTGTTGGATCACAGTAGTTATAGATGGTGTGCTATCAGTCAGTGTTGGATCACAGTAGTTATAGATGGTGTGTTATCAGTCAGTGTTGGATCACTGTAGCTACAGAGACAACTATTGAAATTAGAATAACTGGACGAGCGGGTATTTGCTGTAAGCAACATCTAAACCCACTATTTGAATTTGTGGATTTATTTGTTCTGAAACAAATTTGTGGAGAAACAAAACAAAACAAAACAAACAAAAAAAACCCCGAAAGCAAATTTGGAAAGCAGCTGCTTATGAAAGATAGAATCTGCAGACATGGTTGCATTGTGTGTGTTTGTGTGTGATGATGTAGCAACTGGTTCAGCTGCACTTGGCCATGCAGAGTGAAGACCAGCAGACATTAGACATGTCCATCAACAAGTACGCTACCTCTACCATCAGCTTCGTGGAGACATCACCCTCCATGCTCAGAGAGATGCCATGGATCAGCTTCAAGGAAACCAAGGTCTGTCTGTCTCTGTCTGTCTATCTTGTCTGTGGTCTGTCTATGTGTGCCTGTCAGTCTGTCTGTGGTCTGTCTGTCTGTCTGTGGTCTGTCTGTCTATCTTGTCTGTGGTCTGTCTCTGTGTGCCTGTCAGTCTGTCTGTGGTCTGTCTGTCTGTGGTCTGTCTGTCTTGTCTGTGGTCTGTCTCTGTGTCTGTCAGTCTGTCTGTCTTGTCTGTGGTCTGTCAGTCTGTCTTCCTTTGCTATCACATAAAGTGCATATTTTACAGGAACCTAAAGTGAGTTTAGAAGAAGCTAAGAAGATGTGCAAGTCGGCATCCAGTCAACTGGCGTGTGCTCAGCTGGTCTACGGAGCTGCAGGTACACACTAGGGGGTGTGGCTATTTCTGTGCTTGAATGTTTATTGTACTGTAACAATGGAGGTGTCTCTCTCTCTCTCTAGTACAAGTGCAGTTGTATCTACTGGTTATACATGTGTTTATTAGATGAGGTTGATAATTACTTGTTAGTTTCATTTACTTGTTTGTAGACAATTACTTGTTAGTTTTTATTTACTTGTTTGTAGACAATTACTTGTTAGTTTTTATTTACTTGTTTGATGTTGTTTGTTGTTTCAGGTGATGGTAAGACCCACTATATCCAGAAGCAGCTGGCCCAGTGTCCTAGTCACCAGACCATCGCCATCAACGAGGCCTTCTCCCCTAGCAAGGCCATCGCTAAACTCCGCTCTCTTCCCCTCTGTCAGAAGAATGTGGGCATCTTCTTCAATTTCACCATCTTGCCTCCTGGAGTGAGTGGGCGTGGGAGGGTGGTAAACATAATATTGATCGACGTTGTCTCACTCGTAGTTTAAATAGCATGATTACAGACTGTGTCAGTGTATGTATGTGTGTTTGTTGGTAGGACTCAGTGGCGGAAGTGGAGAGAGAGCGTTATCATGAGTTGATGGATGTCATCGCGTGGTTCTTCTTTGACCTGCTGGTGCTCGGCTACGTGGAGGATCCGAACTCTGGACTCTCATTCAGGATACCCGGAGGACTGGAGTGGGCCGTCTACATAGAGGTGAGGACATGGAGAGAGAGAGAGGGAGAGAGAGGGAGGGGCATGGAGGGAGAGAGAGGGCATGGAGGGAGAGAGAGGGCATGGAGGGAGAGAGAGGGAGGGGCATGGAGGGAGAGAGAGGGAGGGGCATGGAGGGAGAGATAGGGAGGGGCATGGAGGGAGAGAGAGAGGGGCATGGAGAGAGAGGTGAGAGTAGAGGTAAGGATGTGGAGAGAGAGAGAGGTATGGGAGTACGCAGTTAGTTCAGAAAAAGTGGATTTCTGTTTGATGGGATAAGTGTTGCCATTTGTTGGACTTGTTCTCCATGCGTGCTAATACCTTTGTTTGTATGTTTGTTTGTTTGTTTGTTTGTTTGTTTGTTTGTTTGTTTGTTTGTTTTTTAGGTTCCATCTCGGCACACTGATGTGACAGCAGGTGAAGCCCTGAAGTTGCTGTATCATGAGGTTCCGGCCCTTTACCTGATAGGTTCTCCCCAGTACATCCATCCTGACACTCCGTTCAGCATAGACAGTGATGTTCAGTTGGTCTGCAAGTATCTTCAAGCATACAACCTGAAGGACAACAAGCAGCGTGGGATTGACCGGCTCTACAAGGAGGGCCACGCCCCTATCAAGTTCAGCACGGACCCTGACCTTCCCCCAGCAACGTGCCACAAGTTGCTGTATGAACACATGCCCAAGCATATAGCCAGTTGCAAGATCACCCAGCAACTGTTCATCAGGTGTGTGTGTGTGTGTGTGTGTGTGTGTGTGTGTGTGTGTGTGTGTGTGTGTGTGTGTGTGTGTGTCCAGAGTAATGCTGTATATTGGCTTGTCTTTAGGAGTTTGTGACATTTTCTTTAATTCAAATTTAAAAAAAAGAATTTTTTCTTTAATTCTTTTTGGCATGTTTAGAAGTGTTCATTCATTCCTGCTGCATTTTATAATTTTCTTTGAAACTAAACTCTTACACCTCCATAAAGATTACTGACATGATTCTGCCCCATCCTCTTATTACTGGTAGACTATTAGCATACGATGTTGCTGTGTGTGTGTTGATAGATACATGACTCGCCGCTGCAACTTCCTGGACACACTGCCCGCCTTCAACTACAACATTGGACGTGGCGAGCTGCTGACCCGGGAGTACGGAGTGCAGATGTACACGGACACTGGTCACCTTGGCTCCACCCTCCTGTCCACCATGTTGAAGGAAGTCAGCGACTTCTGTGACCCCACCATCAAGGAAAACTGGTCCATGAAGGCTCACCAGCAGGTAAAGGGTTGACATCGTTGGTAATAGGCGCAATGGTCTCAGATAATGTACCGGCTGTACAGTGCCAACATGATGTAGTTTTGAAGTTTAGTGTAGAAATAGTTGAGTGTGCATGTGATTGGGTAGGTTCAGAGTAGCGTACCGTACTCATAAATGGACTTATATTTAGAACTGCGACTGTCTCGCTTACTTTGTGGGCCCTGTTAAAATTCTTTTTTGAACTTTACGTTTATCAACGTCCGGATATTGAGCTCTCCTAGTGTTATATCAGATATTGAGCTCTCCTAGTGTTATATCAGATATTGAGCTCTCCTAGTGTTATATCAGATATTGAGCTCTCCTAGTGTTATATCAGATATTGAGCTCTCCTAGTGTTATATCAGATATTGAGCCCTCCTAGTGTTATATCAGATATTGAGCTCTCCTAGTGTTATATCAGATATTGAGCCCTCCTAGTGTTATATCAGATATTGAGCCCTCCTAGTGTTATATCAGATATTGAGCTCTCCTAGTGTTATATCAGATATTGAGCTCTCCTAGTGTTATATCAGATATTGAGCCCTCCTAGTGTTATATCAGATATTGAGCTCTCCTAGTGTTATATCAGATATTGAGCTCTCCTAGTGTTATATCAGATATTGAGCCCTCCTAGTGTTATATCAGATATTGAGCCCTCCTAGTGTTATATCAGATATTGAGCTCTCCTAGTGTTATATCAGATATTGAGCTCTCCTAGTGTTATATCAGATATTGAGCTCTCCTAGTGTTATATCAGATATTGAGCCCTCCTAGTGTTATATCAGATATTGAGCTCTCCTAGTGTTATATCAGATATTGAGCTCTCCTAGTGTTATATCAGATATTGAGCTCTCCTAGTGTTATATCAGATATTGAGCTCTCCTAGTGTTATATCGGTAGCTTCAACTACCAGTTCAATCCACAAGCTTCTGTTATACATTTTGAAGAAGTAAATTGGATTTTTCCCGGACATTCATACGTGCCATGTTGAGCCTAACTTTCCTGTAAACGGTCACACACACACACACACACACACACACACACACACACACACACACACACACATATACAATATTGATATATTGTATTGCATACAAATGAAAAGCATTTCAGTCGAGCTGAGTTTGCTCACTGAATACTCGTGTGTTGTAGAGCACTGTTTGTTTAATGTAGTTGTATTTTATTTAAGCTGCTTTTTTAAAACTCTTTTTTTGTGCATGTTTTTCTGATTGTTCAGCTTATCTATGACTTTAAAGACGGAGGCTCTAGTTTGGGCCTCATCTCTCTCCATCCGGACAAGCTTAAAGAAGCGGACACAGCAAAGTTCAAGAAGATTGGAGTCAACGTTCCTTCTATGACGTGAGTAGGAGGCAGGACATGTGCAGACAATATGGGAGAAGATCACATGGGGAGGAACTTACTATAACAAACACTTCAAATATGTGTAGATATGCACTATATGCATACATGTATGTGTGTAAAGACTTGATCCCTTGCTTTGGCCATCTTTAGTCCACCCTGTCCATACACTCTTACCTCCCCAATTAGTCCTGCACGTGTGTGTGGTATGCCATGTATTCCGTGTGTTTCCAGGGAGGTGTATTCTCGCGATGTCCTGGACAGTTTCCTGTCTCGAGCTCTGAACGTGGAGTTAGAGAACAGGAGACTGGGTATCGTTGATGACTCGGCGTACGTCCTGACCCTGGACTACACTATCAAGATGCTCAACATCCATGAGCGCCATGAGTGCGGCATTCCTGTCATCATCGAGGGAGAGACAGGAGTGGGGAAGACAGCGCTGGTGGAGATGCTCTCCAAACTCTGGAATCAGTCCTTGCTGTTGGACTGGACCAAACAGAAGAGTAGACTCACTGACTTCTTCCATAAGAAACTGGGAGACTGCCCTGGAGACACTATCCCTGAGAACTATCAAGTATGTATGTGTGTTTGTATGTGAGGTTCATTAAAAGAAAATTTAATTTCTTATCATTTATTAATTAATTAATTAATTAATTTACTTGTTTACTTATTTACTTATTTGTTTACTATAGTTTGTTAACCTAATCTCTCTCTCTTACCTTCAAGAGAGAGTTTTCTTAAATGTGTTAGTGAGTGAATTTTATTTGACTATAGCAACAGATTTACTAGCCCGTGCTTTGTGTTGTTATATCCAGGCGTGTGTGCAGGCGGTGGAGGGCATCAGTATGAACGAGGCGAAGGAGGACGCTCTTCTCCTCCTGTGCAACTACATGGATGGATCCAGAGGCAAGCTGTTCAACCAGGTGCTCCAGTATCTGTGCCCGATGAGGAACGACCCTGTCCTACCGCTACTCACATTTGAAGACCCGGATCACGAGTCTCTGGACGAGCTATTTGAGAAGGCGGGGTCTGAGGCTACAGCGGAGATGACAGCTCATCTTTTGCACGCCATCCTCAAGGCTCAAGTCAAGTCTTCCTTCTACAAGATCAATGTGCATGCTGCCATGACTCCTGCTGATATCAAGAAACTGTTTGCTCCAGTTGTACAGCAAGCGGAGCTACTCCAGACCACCTATAGGCAGGTGTTGGAGAGAGTGTCTTCTGCCCATTCAGGAACTGTGTCCTCTCCACAGAGGAAGGAATCCATAGGGGGCGTGGTTAGGGGAGGGTTTGTAGCAGTGGGTGGAGATCCTGAGGAGAGCATCAACGAGGGGATCACTGTCTTGCCTCCTAGAACACCGTTTGTGACGGTGAGTGTGTGTCTGTGTGTGTGTGTGATTGTGTAAGAGTTTGTGTGTGCTTGTGTAGGTGTTTTTAGATGAAGTGAACACATCTTCATGTCTTGGGCTCTTCAAAGAGATCATTGTTGACAGAACTATAGATGGAGAGGTGTGTATGTGTGTGTGTATGTGTGTTATTGTTAGTTTCAATATGTGTGTACGTATTCATTTCCTTTGACAGATCATTCCGTCTAATGTGTTTATTGTTGCCGCCTGCAACCCTCACCGTGGCAACAGCCTGGCCTCGCACAAGTCTGCATGGTTGAGAGGCACATACTACGTGCGTTCTCTTCACCCGACACTCAAGTTACTGATGTGGGACTACGGGTCTCTGGATGAGCACCAGGAGAGAGACTACATCAACGCCAAAATGAAGATGATCAACAAGGACATGGCCAACCCAGAGGTGGGGATACAGAGAGTACATGTGTATGTGTGCATGTGTTCAAGTGTGCATTTGTGTGTGTGCATTTTCTAATGTACATTTGTGTGTGCACGTGTTCAAGTGTATGTTTGTGTGTGATCAGTTATTGGCGAGCGAGCGTAGCGAGCGAGACACCTACAGGGGTAAAAATGAAAAAATCGGGGATGTTTGTTTATTTGTATATATGTTTGGACGTACGTATGTCATTTTGTACTTTGACCCTCGCGTTTTTGTGTTAGTTACGTGGTCGACCCCATCCCAAATTGCACTAAACAGAATCCTCTGGTTTATCGATCAGTACCCGTATCACCCTAGAAATGAATTGTTTACCGTTTTGAATTCTTTTGCGGGTGCAGTTAAAACTTGAAAACTTAAGGGACTTCCATTTCTATTCGAGTTAGTGGCGGTGGTAAGTCAATGCGCTCTTTGTCATGGTTATAAGCCGTGCGCAACAGTATTTACTTGAAAATACATTGTCCACTAGACTACCACGAAGGTCAGTCTGTGTAGGTGCATGTCCAGTTGTGTCAAAGCATTGTGTGTTACAACCACTATTAGCTAAAGAATATCACAAAGAAAACTTTTAAATAACTTGTATTGTTTTGTTGTTGTTTTTTTCCTTCAATTCAAGCAGTTGCAGAGAGTTGTTACTATGGCACTGAAATCCCTTTACCGTGTATGCGAAATTTTAATACTGGACCTTATTTTCAGTAGCTTCAGTGTTAGAAGTCAAAATCATTCATATAAAAATAGTATAGTCTTTAGGCTCACTCGCCATTTGTGCTCAAGCACATCACTAGTATGTTTGCGTGTGCATGTGTTTAAGTGTATATGTGTGTTTGTGTGTTTAGATAGCCAGTTTGGCGGACCTGATAGTGACCAGTCAGAAGATGATGCGAGACTTTGCCTTCCAGCAGCTCAGTGACGGTCTGAAGACTAAGAATGCCCAGACCCTGGATGTGGCTCATGTGAGCTCTCGTAGCTGTGTCAGTCAGAGAGACATCCAGCGTGTGTTCACCTTCTACCAGTGGTTCTACACCATGTATGCCAAGGATCCCAAACACGAGAAACGCTTGGACAACCATCGCAGGGCCATGCTCATCTCTCTGGGCGTGGTCTACTACATGAGGCTCAACTCAGAGTGCCGCAAGAAGTACAGCAAGTTCTTGAACGAGATCAACCGCCTTCCCAACGAGATCTCCTTCAGCCAGGCCTTCATGGAGGAACTGGATTACTTTGTGAACCAGGTGGAACTCCCCAGGGGGATCGCACGTACCTTAGCTCTCAAGGAGAACCTGTTTGCCACCATAGTGTGCTCAGTGACTCACACGCCCCTCATTATCGTGGGAGCCCCAGGCTCTTCCAAGACTCTCTCCTTCAACCAGACCATTGCTAACCTCAAGGGACAAGAATCCAAGCATGCATTCTTCCGCAACACTGACTTCTTCAGGTCTCTGGACCCTCACTACTATCAGTGTTCCAGACGTACCACCTCCAACGAGATCCAGACAGTGTTCTCACGGGCTATTAATCGACAGCGCAGCCACCAGCGCTTCAACCTGCCCATCTATTGCGTGGTATTCATGGACGAGGCTGGTCTGCCTGAGGAGAGCCACGAGTCTCTCAAGGTATTGCACTATCACCTGGACAAACAAGAAGTCTCCTTTGTGGCTATTACCAACCATGTCCTGGACGCTGCCAAGACCAATCGGGCCATCTCTCTCTTCAGACCCGAAGCCTCAGACGACGATTTGGAGACTCTAGCTAAAGGCTGTCTCTGTTCCAACCCGGAGGAGCCGCCTCCGGAGATGGAGCATGCTCTGAAGACTGTGGTGAAGTTCTGCCAGCCGTACGTGGAGTGCATGAGAAACTTGCAATTCTCCAAGTTCTTTGGTCTAAGAGACTTCATCCAGTTTATCACCTACCTCCGTCGCAAGAGAGATGAGAGCCAGTCTGTTCTGTCCTCCCAACTGGTCATGCAGGCTCTGGAGAGAAACTTCAATGGCTCTGAGGAGTTTGAGAGTATCTGTAGGAAGTTTCTTCAAGCCATTGGCACTAGCCTCGGTGAAGTCTTCCAGAGAGGCATATTGGAGGTGCTCCAAGACAGCATGGATGATCGACCTCAAACCATGGAAGATTTGACGGAGAACGAGGTCAGGTATAAGCTCATCATTGATCCGTCCGAGGATGACTCTCTTGTGAGGTCATTATTTTCCATGGGCATCTTGAAACGTGACAACACCAGGATGTTCGTGTGCAGCGACTTCCCTGGCGATGGTCAGCTTCAGAAGATCAACACCATTGGTGCTATCCGCCACTCTGCCATTGAAGGCCACACGGTCGTCATGAGTCAGACGGACGACATTCACGAGAGTTTCTACGACCTGTTCAACCAGAGGTTCCGTCGCATTGACGACCCGGAGCACGGCCCACGCTACTACACTAACATAGCCATCGGAGCACACCTCAAGCCATCCAGGGTCCATCCTAACTTCCAATGTGTTGTTGTGGTGAAGAAATCGGAAGTAGAGAACACTCCAGCTCCTTTCTTGAACAGGTTTGAGAAGTACCTCATCTCCCACGGCAGTTTGCTGGACATGATGCTGCAGAAACTACCACCATGTCTGGCGATTATGGTGCAGGCTGCAAATGATAAGGTAAGGGATGTCAACCAAGTTTACTCTAATGGGAGATTTTTCATGTAGATGTAGTTGATTTAAACAAGCTGTCACCTGGATTTAATTATGTTACATTTATTGTTGTTGTTATTATTGTTGTTGTTATTATTGTTGTTGTTATTATTGTTGTTGTTATTGTTGTGATGTAGGTGAAGGATTTCATAAGCAATGTCTATGGAAGCACTAGTTTGTATGGCCTTCAAGCCGAGACTGTTGACTCTCTCATTCTGGACTTCCTTCCTCCTCTAAACCACACCTACTGCAAATTAGGCGACGACAGTATCGTAGACAACAGTCAGCCAGCAGTCATCTACTTGCTGCAGGAGCTTCTGGGAGCTCTGAGAAGTAACGCAGGCTTTCGCATTCCTCGGGTGAGCTCGGGGAAGGAGGTGGAGATTATGGAGAGGGAGGAGCCACTCTGTACTCGACTCTGTGGAGTTTCTATTTATTGTCTCTTATTCTTTTCTCTTCATTGGCTACCTCTCTCTCTCTCTATCCCTCTCTCTCTATCCCTCTCTCTCTCTGTCCCCCTCTCTCTCGCTCCCTCTCTGGGACTCTGTCCTAGGGACTCTACCATTGAGTCTTCCTCCATAGCTTGTCCCTCTCTAGTAGAGCTATTTATTTTACAATGCATACAATTAGTGGATTGCAACAATTTCCTAATCTAACAGTCATATGAGTTGGTAAAGGGTTAGCAGATGTGGAAGTTGGCTGTTCCAGATCATTCTGTCTGTGTTGTTCTTATAGTATCCCATGGCAGAACTGGAGGCTGATGCAGACCATCTGTTCCAGCTCATCCAGTGTGACCCCAAGTATGAAGGTCTCCTGCAGACTCTGACCCATGAGGTGGCCATGCACGCAGTGGCTGATGCCCTCAACCTCCTCTACAGTGCCCCTGGGCCCAAAGGAGTGGGAGGACAGTTGGATCTGACCCCTGAGGGGTGCATGGTGGTGTCTCTACTCCAGCAGCTCCTGGTACGTCTCTTCATGAAGAGGACCATTCAACTGATGACCACGGAGGCTGTCATTCTGTACCGGAACAAAATCCCATACTCATATCTGAACCATTACCTGAGTTTCCAGGACCATTTCAGTCTCAAAGACCTCATCACTTCTTATCACGCTGCCTACAATGCCACCAGAATGTACGTGTGTGTGTGTGTGTGTGTGTGTGTGTGTGTGATCGCGTGGAGGGACAATGACACATGTCAGGATGGTGATGAGGGGATTGGGTTGAGGTTGTGTAAGGAATAGTTCAGCAATATACTATCAGAGGTGTAGTAAATATAGATATACACACACATATATATAATACACACACATATATATGTATAATACACACACATATATATATATATATATATAATACATACACACATATATAATACACACACATATATATGTATAATACAAACACATATATATATAATACATACACACATAATATATAATACACACACATTATATGTATAATACACACACATATATATATAATACACACACACACATATATGTATAATACACACACACATATATATGTATAATACACACACACGTATATAATACACACACACATATATACGGACGTGTGTGTGACATATGTATTAGCAGACGTGTGTTGGAGTGGTGTGATTGATGACTGTACAGTGAATATGTGTGCCTAGCAGAGCATGCTAGCTAGTCTTGGAGAAGACTGGAACACTTGAACTCTTGAACTCTATACCCTTTGGAAACTGCTTCATGCATAGCAAGACTAAACTAGTGATTTAGTGTAAGACATGACTACTCTTCAATGTCTTAAACTAGAGTACTCTTCTGGGCATTAGACAACTGCAGACTTTCACTGGGCATTAGACAACTGGTACCAAGTGAAGTGTGCAGACTTTCACTGGGCATTAGACATCTGGTACCAAGTGAAGTGTGCAGACTTTCACTGGGCATTAGACAACTGGTACCAAGTGAAGTGTGCAGACTTTCACTGGGCATTAGACAACTGGTACCAAGTGAAGTGTGCAGACTTTCACTGGGCATTAGACAACTGGTACCAAGTGAAGTGTGCAGACTTTCACTGGGCATTAGACAACTGGTACCAAGTGAAGTGTGCAGACTTTCACTGGGCATTAGACAACTGGTACCAAGTGAAGTGTGCAGACTTTCACTGGGCATTAGACAACTGGTACCAAGTGAAGTGTGCAGACTTTCACTGGGCATTAGACAACTGGTACCAAGTGAAGTGTGCAGACTTTCACTGGGCATTAGACAACTGGTACCAAGTGAAGTGTGCAGACTTTCACTGGACATTAGACAACTGGTACCAAGTGAAGTGTGCAGACTTTCACTGGGCATTAGACAACTGGTACCAAGTGAAGTGTGCAGACTTTCACTGGGCATTAGACAACTGGTACCAAGTGAAGTGTGCAGACTTTCACTGGGCATTAGACAACTGGTACCAAGTGAAGTGTGCAGACTTTCACTGGGCATTAGACAACTGGTACCAAGTGAAGTGTGCAGACTTTCACTGGGCATTAGACAACTGGTACCAAGTGAAGTGTGCAGACTTTCACTGGGCATTAGACAACTGGTACCAAGTGAAGTGTGCAGACTTTCACTGGGCATTAGACAACTGGTACCAAGTGAAGTGTGCAGACTTTCACTGGGCATTAGACAACTGGTACCAAGTGAAGTGTGCAGACTTTCACTGGGCATTAGACAACTGGTACCAAGTGAAGTGTGCAGACTTTCACTGGGCATTAGACAACTGGTACCAAGTGAAGTGTGCAGACTTTCACTGGGCATTAGACAACTGGTACCAAGTGAAGTGTGCAGACTTTCACTGGATTAGACAACTGTGCAGACTTTCACTGGGCATTAGACATGGTACCAAGTGAAGTGTGTAGACTTTCACTGGGCATTAGACAACTGGTACCAAGTGAAGTGTGCAGACTTTCACTGGGCATTAGACAACTGGTACAAGTGAAGTGTGCAGACTTTCCTGTGGTACCAAGTGAAGTGCAGAGAACTGGTACCAAGTGAAGTGTGCAGACTTTCACTGGGACATGGTAGAAGTGAACTTTCTGGCATTAGACCACCAGTGAAGTGTGCAGACTTTCACTGGGCATTAGACAACTGGTACCAAGTGAAGTGTGCAGACTTTCACTGGGCATTAGACAACTGGTACCAAGTGAAGTGTGCAGACTTTCACTGGGCATTAGACAACTGGTACCAAGTGAAGTGTGCAGACTTTCACTGGGCATTAGACAACTGGTACCAAGTGAAGTGTGCAGACTTTCACTGGGCATTAGACAACTGGTACCAAGTGAAGTGTGCAGACTTTCACTGGGCATTAGACAACTGGTACCAAGTGAAGTGTGCAGACTTTCACTGGGCATTAGACAACTGGTACCAAGTGAAGTGTGCAGACTTTCACTGGGCATTAGACATCTGGTACCAAGTGAAGTGTGCAGACTTTCACTGGGCATTAGACAACTGGTACCAAGTGAAGTGTGCAGACTTTCACTGGGCATTAGACAACTGGTACCAAGTGAAGTGTGCAGACTTTCACTGGGCATTAGACAACTGATACCAAGTGAAGTGTGCAGACTTTCACTGGGCAGTAGGCAACTGGTACCAAGTGAAGTCTGCACAGTTGTTTTAACAAAATATGCAGTCATCATTTCTCACTTCTAGACTTTATTAGGACATACAAATAAAGCACACCTGGATGGATCAAATTAAGTTTTGTGTATGTGTGTGTGTGTGTGTGTGTTTAGAGACGTGGCCCAGTCCCCCAACAAGCTGGTGGTGTATTCCAGATCTTCTACTCTCATCCATTCCCTTCCTGCCCAGTTCCTGTGTCAGACTAGAAATGGTCCCCATGGCGATGGCATGGGTGTGGTCAACGCCAGAGAGCTGGTGTTTGAAAAAACTGGGAAGCTGATGATCCACAAGTTATCCAGTCTTCTGTCACAGAGCTCAGTCCAGGAGCTGTTGAAGGACTTTGTGAGCTCAGATATTGCAGAGGTACTTCTGTTAGCAGCCAACATGCAAGACACCAGAGTCAAGACTATCAACCACATCCGGGTCATGATTGAGGAGGCGGAGCTTCAGGCTCCACAACGAGAGGGGCAACCCCCCAAGCTGTTTGTCATCCTCCTCCACTTCCCTCCTGCTCTGTTTTTCAAGCACTGCTACCCGGCACTGTTCTTGAGAGGCTGGGACCACACGTATCTGGACACCATCACCCACAGTTCGACTGGGGGAGTGGTGGACATCCAGGACTGGTTCCACAGATGCTGCTTCCCGGCAGTTTCCCAGGAAGGTGGCGGCATTACCCGGTCTGAGCCAGATCCTCTGATCACTGCAGCCAAGCACTTGCTCCCACAAGCTGTTCCGGTCCTGTCAGCTCAGATGTACTTTGGTACCAAAAAGGATGAGTCGTTTAACTCCTCCATGAATGCCACTGACCGAGGGAAAGCTCTCGAGAAGCTGCTCAACGAGTGTGGTGTGGGAGATGTCCTGTGCAAGAAGTTCTGTAGCTATTGGAAGCCTAAAGTGATGCTCGAGTATTTGGAGAGAGCAGCTACTTTCTCTAAGCAGAGAGAATCCACTCTAAACATCACGGAGTCCATCCAGACCCAGTTCAAGACCCTGTTCCTCAACTTCTGCGTGTATATGCTCACCAGAGCTAACGAGAACTATAACTTGGACATTGTTTTTAGAGAGGACAAAGCCTCACCTGTGAACACCCTTTACCTGGATATCTTCAAACAGTTTCCTATTCCTAAGATGAGCCAACTGGGCGTGCTCAGTACCAGCCTCCCCACCCCCAAGCCCCAGTCCCGACAGCCCAGTTTCCCTTTCTTCTCGCATGTGTGTGATCTGGTAGAGAAGGTTGTTGATGGATGCGGAGAAGCAGCCAACCAGAAGCTGAATGTCCTGACAGAGAGAGACAATCGTGGGTTGATGTCCATCACAGCTGCTATGAGTCCCGGCACTAACCCAGAGAGGAAGTTGGAGTGTTTGGAGACTGAAGTAGCGGCCACTTTAGAACCACTGGTCTATGTGAGTCGGTTGCTATGCAACCATTACTATATCCTGTAGTCATTTGTATATTACAGTAAAGATGTAAAATATATACAGAGCAATAAAGAAAATTGTTTATAACTTTTTTCCCTTCTCTCTGCTCCACTAACTGCCCCATTCTGTGGTCCATTCCTCCTGTCTTCTGTGTACTTTAATCCTCCTGTCTGTTTCTCCTCCAGGCTGCCAGCAAGGATGTCCTAGGTCTGGTATTGAACAGTATGTTTGGTCAGTCGGATGTTTGGAACAGGTACTTTAGTGATTTTGTCAACTACAAACTTAATTTGAGTCGCCATGGCAATGTGGAAGGGGTGTGTCTACCGCACGAGGACATCTCACAACGTCTCCTCCACACATATTTTGGTCAACTTCATGACATGGACCCGCCCAAGAGACTGTCCCTCCTCCATTGCTACGTCAGAGTGAACCAGCTCCAGCTGGCACAGATGGCCACTCTACTCCGACCTCTCAGCAAGATCAAAGAAGTAAGCACTGCTCGTCTCTGTTGCACGCACACGCTCATACACATACACATACACGCACATGCTCACACACATACACACACACACGCATGCACAGATGCTCATGTGTTCCCAACAGATGTTCCTTCAGTTTTTGCAATATATTTTTCTTGACTTGTTTCAGCGTAAATTATTTGTTTGAGTGTCCTTTTCTGTGACTGGTACATTAATGAGAGCTGAAACAGGTGGGAGTAGTTGCAGTTGTGTTCAGCCAGTACTGGTGGGAGTAGTTGCAGTTGTGTTCAGCCAGTACTGGTGGGAGTAGTTGCAGTTGTGCTCAGCCAGTACTGGTGGGAGTAGTTGCAGTTGTGCTCAGCCAGTACTGGTGGGAGTAGTTGCAGTTGTGCTCAGCCAGTACTGGTGGGAGTAGTTGCAGTTGTGTTCAGCCAGTACTGGTGGGAGTAGTTGCAGTTGTGTTCAGCCAGTACTGGTGGGAGTAGTTGCAGTTGTGTTCAGCCAGTACTGGTGGGAGTAGTTGCAGTTGTGTTCAGCCAGTACTGGTGGGAGTAGCTGCAGTTGTGTTCAGCCAGTACTGGTGGGAGTAGTTGCAGTTGTGTTCAGCCAGTACTGGTGGGAGTAGTTGCAGTTGTGTTCAGCCAGTACTGGTGGGAGTAGTTGCAGTTGTGTTCAGCCAGTACTGGTGGGAGTTTGAGCTGCTTATTGTCACCAACAGTAACTACCATGATTCTTCAGCAGCCAATAATTCTCACTGGGTCGTACTGTGATGAAACAGTTTAATTTTAAATGTTTAGAGTGTACGGGTATCAATCGAAGGTGATGTTTGTTACACAGTGCAGACACAGATTGTGGGCGGAAAGATTCAAAGAAATGTTATCCCCCTCCCCCTGCCTACCTCCCAAGCAAACAAGTAGAAATAGAGTGTGTGTGTGTGTGTGTTATACACTGTCCATAGGTCAATACTTGAAGTTGTGATTGTGTGTATTGCTTACAGCTGAAGTCTGAGCCAAGCATTTTGTCTCCACTGTCTTCTGACCATCCAAACACTCCCACAGTATCTACCAATTCCTCGGAGGAGCAGTTGGTGCAGGCGGCCAGTCGTGGGCTGTTGCTAAGGAACCCCGCCCACCTGGTTGACTTTGTCGTCACCACCCTATTTGAATCGCTAGTGGGTACGGTGTACTCTAACCCTCAGAAGTTGCAGCAGTCCGTCAAGTCTCAGCTCTCCGTCTGGTTCAAGACTTATCGGTGAGTGTTGCATGGAAACAATATAGGGCAGGGCAAGGGGTGTGGTTTAGCTGGACACTGGGTGTGGTATAACTGGACAATAATTTTTTTAGTTTTTGTATGTAGTTTACTTGTTTTTGTTTGTTTGTTTACAGAGATTTGATGGTGCTGCCCGCTATGAAGTATCACTTGCATGTCTGCATGGGAGTGGCTGAGATGTGTGAGGTGGAAGTGAAACTCCATATAATGCACACCACCTTCATCACCATACAGTCATGTGACTCCCAGCAAGACGAGGCATTAGTGAAGGGAGCACAGACTTTCCAGACTCTGTTTGGGAGGTACTTCCAGGAGAACATGGTGGTGAGTGTGTGTGTGTGTGTGTGTGTGTGTGAGTGAGTGTGTGTGTGTGTGTATGTGTGTGTGTGTGCGCGTGCATTTATTAATTTCCTAGTGAAATCAATGTAGATATGAATAGAGTTGCTTTTGTCTGTTCCTTTCAGTGAATTACTGCTTCAATGCATGCATGCATGCATGTATGTATGTATATATGTGTGTATGTATGTGTGTGTGTGTACGTATGTATGATCCGTCAAAATCAGTCCATCTGTGAGTGTGTTGTTGTGTTTCTTTGATGTTTGTGTGTGTGTGTGTGTGTGTGTGTGTGTGTGTGTGTGTGTGTGTGTTCATACCTACAGATGAGTCCAGGGAAAGGTCACGCCAGTCTTGGTGAAGTGGTTGGTGTTGTGTTGGAAGTTCTCACTCCCAACCAGTCTTGCCAGATGAGTCTGCAGCAGTTCAGTCAGCCTACGCGTGCGGCCTTGGAAGGTCTTCTCTCTCACTACTTCTCCCCTTACCAGCTGAACCACCACATGGAGGACATGCTGTGGTTCATGGACCTGGCCAACAGACAGCACCAGTGGGGACCTGCGGCAACACAGGACAACGATTCCTTCTATGAGCAGACAGTGGGCGTGGTCGCTGGAAATTTAAATGACGACCTTCTGGAGAAGTCTGTGGACACTCTACAGAATCTGGTAGGTACTGGACGTCAGGAACATAAACACACACATACATACATACACACATACACACACATACATACATACATACACACATATATACATAAATGCACACACATATGCATACTCTGTGTGTGTTGGGTCTGTAGGTTCCTGCTGGAGCTATGGAGATTGGCAGATTCAAGTATCACTTATCTTGCATCCTGGGCTCCTACCAGGAAGTGGGTGTGACCACAGGTGAGGGAGAGCAGCTGCAATCTGGACCTTTGTTTATGTATCGGCAAGAAGTGCGGACCTTGGTGGGGCGTGTCCTCTGTCCATTAGAGAGTCACTTGAATCCTCCTGGACCTTACATACCAATATTCTATCAGAGCTCACCTCCCATAGTGGACAGCAAGCATGCCCAGGTGAGGTGCACATGGTATAAAGGGGGCGGGGCAGTCAGGTGAAGTGCATGTGGTATAGAGGGGGCGGGGCAGTCAGGTTGGGTACATACTGTATGGAGGGGTAGGGGGGAAACAGGTAAGGTACTCCATGTGATATAGAGCCTGTGTGTGTTGTATGTGTGTGCGTGTGTAGAACCAGGTGATGCAGCAGCCTCTGTGTCACTTGTACTTCCTGACTGTCATGGAACATCTGTTGGCCAAACAGAACAGCGAGGCATTCCTCCATCAGCAACACAGTCATTTGGCTGGTCTGGTAAGGATGGCTGCCACCATTCACACCAGTCTGGAGACAGCCGTGGGCGGGGAGGCTGTCCTGTTGTGGGTGGAGCTTCAGGCAGTCACCCAAGTCCTGATGCAGCAGTTAACTCACTACATGGATCCCAGCCAGAAACAGAAGCTAGTGGAGATCCACCAGATCAGCGATGATGTCAATAGGTAGGTGGAGCTAAACACTAGATGGGTGGGGCTTAGTCAGGACGCTGTGATTCTTGCAGTTGTGCTCGCCATAAAGTAGCGATATATTGGAGACTGCCAGTTAGATAGGACGTTAGTAATTCTTTCCCGATCTTTTTGCTTGTGTGTGTAGTCTCCTTGACGACAAGGCCCTGGACTGTGGCTCCAGTCATGGTATGGTTCTTTCTCTGCACTTACTGAAACTATTGAAAAGTTCTCGAAGATTTGCTGACCTCCTCACCACCAAGTTTGACCCACTCAGGATCATCAAGTGTCTCCACCCGATCCAGCAGCAATTCACAGTAAGTGGCAAGAGGTCATTTGCTGCAAAGCTAGATTTCATTGAAGAAGTTTTTCTAATCTCAAGAGAGAGTCAATAGACAAACTGTGAATAGCACACAAATGTCTTCTCTTCTTGCAGGCTACGACTGAACTGAAGCCACACCTCTTCTCTTTCCTGCAACCTGGAGCTACTGACAAGCTGAGTATCTTGTATGAAGAAGTGTCCAAGACCATGAAGGCCATCCATGGTGGAGACCTCAATGTGGAAGACCTTGTTGCTATAGCACAGAACTGGTGAGTGAACCTTGGTTGCCCCTGGTAATTAGTGGAATGATTGCTGTTGGTAGCTATAACAGGATTGCTCAGTCTGTCAGTGTTGTGTGTATGTATGTGTGTTTGTGTGTAGTTATGCAGCGTCCAATGAGAGAGGAGTGAATACACACTTGTCCTTCAGAATGATCCTTTGGCTGGTCAGCTACTACGAATTTTTTGACAAAAACGTGAGAATAATTCGAGCATTGCACAGCCAGAATCATTATGTGTGTGTGTGTGTGTGTGTAGGTGGAGTCTCCGTTGTTGTGCAACATAGTGGGAGGTCAGGAGCTGGGGGAGTATCTGCGTGAAGAAGGCTACATCAGACTGCTGCAGTGTTTCCTGAACCCTGCTCTCATGATACAGCGTAAGGAGGCTCCTAACGCCCTCACAGACCAGCAGGTATTGCAGCTGGGCCCAGATGGCCGGCCCAGAGTCATGACCAAGGCAGGACATCAAGTGGACCCCATCTACCAACTGTTTGTGCCTGACCAAGTGAACCAGCTCGGTTAGAAGTTCCCCAAGTGACTGAGGATGAATATTAATTTTATATCGTTATATAATTTTAGATCAATCTGACATTGATCTGCGACATGCTCTTGCCAATCTTGTGGGTGTGGTTTTGGGGAGCCCCTCCTCTTCTAATCATCTGTGGTATCACTTATTTGCAGCTGACAAACTGGAGGAATCTTATATGACAGGATTTATGGTATGTGCGTGTGTGAGCATGTCAGTGTGTGCGTGTGTTGGTGTGTGTATGTGTGTTAGTAAGTGTGTGTATGTGTGTTAGTGGGTATGTGTTATGTCTGTCTAGTCTGGCGTGACTATGATTCCATTATGATGATGATTATTATAATTATGGTGTGTTTCAGTATAACAGTATGATCAAACGTGACGGGCTACAATACGACTGTGGGGTGGAGCTATCACCCGAGGGACAGTTTGGTCGTCAAGACTACAAGCAGCACGCGTGCAGAGGTACCTACACCCTCCACTCCCTCTACTTACTTCTGTGGGCCAACTTTGGAGCCTTCTGCATGGCCCTCCTTACCCAACCAGATTCAGACGAGCGTATTCACGGTGTGGTGATATCGGAGTGGTTGTCTGTGCGTCATTACTGTCTGTCACAGCTCAAGACTGTGTGGCTGCACATGAGGAACAACATGGGTCTCTCAGAGGAACAGAGAGCATTCTTTGTGACACAAGCTCTGTCCAGACTGCGTCAGGTACGAGACTGGCTGGTGGGTGGGTGTGGCTGGTGGGTGGGTATGGCTGGCACACTGAGAGGGGCTGTTACGTATGTCCTGCATGGGAGTGGGTGTGACTACAGGGCGATATCGCCACAAAGCCTTTCCCATCTTCCAGGTGTATGCAGTAGTGAAGAATGAGATACTGTACCAATACCTATTGTTGATTAACAGTGCCAAGTAGAAAGAAACCGTTTTTAATTTCTCTGATGTAGTCGTAAAACATTTTCATTTTATTAATGTGGTGTGTGTGTGTGTGTGTGTGTGTGTGTGTGTGTAGGTTCTGATCAAACCTCGAGATGTTCCTGTCCACATGAAGGAGGGAGTGATAGTTCCAGACACTATTAGAGGTATATTTAAGACCAGACCTCAGTTGGATGCATATGAGAGGATGTGGCACATGTGTGTGTACCAGCCCACCTGGGACCAGCAGTCAGAGAAGGTCAGCTAACAGACATGACAACATATGGATATGTTGTTGTTGTTGTTTGGCTCTATATGATCGTTGTTGTTATTGTTGTTTAGTTTATTGAGTTGTGCAGTCAGCAACAGAATCTGTTCTTTACTTGCCTAAGGTAAGGTGTTGTGTGGTGGTGTTGTGTGGTAGGTGTTGTGTGGTAGGTGTTGTGTGGTAGGTGTTGTGTGGTAGGTGTTGTGTGGTAGGTGTTGTGTGGTGGTGTTGTGTGGTAGGTGTTGTGTGGTAGGTGTTGTGTGGTAGGTGTTGTGTGGTGGTGTTGTGTGGTAGGTGTTGTGTGGTAGGTGTTGTGTGGTAGGTGTTGTGTGGTAGGTGTTGTGTGGTGGTGTTGTGTGGTGGTGTTGTGTGATGGTGTTGTGTGGTAGGTGTTGTGTGGTGGTGTTGTGTGGTAGGTGTTGTGTGGTAGGTGTTGTGTGGTAGGTGTTGTGTGGTAGGTGTTGTGTGGTAGGTGTTGTGTGGTAGGTGTTGTGTGGTGGTGTTGTGTGGTAGGTGTTGTGTGGTGGTGTTCTGTGGTAAAGTGTTGTTGTGTGGTAAGGTGTTGTGTGGTAGGTGTTGTGTGGTAGGTGTTGTGTGGTAGGTGTTGTGTGGT
>WLWD01004787.1_pt1 | contig 32565 bp, 20 predicted proteins | sample 6712731 | NCBI WGS metagenome assembly WLWD01 (sample SAMN12718690, study PRJNA576275) | sponge metagenome | isolation source: marine sponge | host: Mycale hentscheli | place: New Zealand: South Island, Marlborough, Capsize Point | collected 2014-11-01
TTGTCGTTGTCGTTGTCTGTGTTTTTGTGGTGTTGTAGTGGAGCTTCACACTCGATGTATGTGTGTGTGCGTGGAGTTGAAATGTTATTCTGGCACTTCCAGATCTAACCGGGGAGGGAACGAACTCAGGGGGGGGAGGGGGGTCTTTTCCAATCGGGGCTACTATGCCCATGTAAGTTGAATTTCATGTATGTGTGTGTGTGTGTACACCAGTCAATTTATATTATACATTTATTTTTATGATCTGTATTCACCTGTATCTTCTTTTTTCTAGTGTGTGTGTGTGTGTATGTGTGTGTGTGCATTTGTGGAATGAGAGAGAGCAACCGTGGACAAACAGTATGTGGCACTTCCGTATACAACCTGGGAGGGAACTCTGGATCTTTTTGATCGTGACTACTATGCCCATGTAAGTTGAATTTCATGTGTGTGTTTGTGTGTACACCAGTCAATTTATGTATAATAAATTATACATTTATTTTTATGATCTGTATTCACCTGTTGGCGAAGTACACTCGGAGCCCCACCCCAAACAAAAATCCTGTATGAAACCGCATACAATACATCATAAAGTTGCAATTATATAGGATGATGAATAATTTGTTGTTTGTATTACAAATATCTTTGTTGTTTGTGTTTTTGTGTATATGAAATTGTTTTGTAGTGGAGCTCGACGTCCGATGGCATACGTTCCTTGTGGACACTCATAGATGTCTCCTACATGATCATAATCAGCACCACACACAACAAACAACATATTTTATTGTTGAACTAATATAATATTGGTATAAAATGCATCAAACAATATTATTTCTATTTTATTTTATTTTTTTATTGATGGGAAAAGTGGATTTTTTTGGGGAAAAAATTTTTTTTTTTTGAAATATTAGTAGATGGCTTAAATATTATTCAATTTTCTCAATCAAAAAATGAGGGGAATCCCAAACTCTTGGTCTATTTAGTGATATATGGTTGCTATGGGGTTTTCCCAGCCAGCATCGAGTTAAAAAAATAAAACGGCAATACTCTATTCCGCGGTAGAAAATTAGATTTTTCCGCGCGCGTCCAAACAATTCAGGAACGAGAGGGTTAAACCTTAACCTGAAACACTAAAATATATACCTGTCTCATACTCCATAACAAATTGTCAATATATTTCCAAATTTGGGTATGGTTTCAAGGATAAGGTCAATTCTAATTCCTGTTGCTACTGTGATGTTTCCTTTTTTTATCATGCTTTATTTTGTGTCACTTTTTTTCAGGCTGCCATAGCATTAGCTCATGGGTAGTTGGCTTTACCTTATGTATTGTATGCTAAATTTATATTTTAAAAAAAAAAGAAGGAAAAAACCTGACATTTTAACTCTCTAAATGAAAGCCTGTTGGTGGTAAGGGTTTTATTATTTGGTACTAGTTAAGGACAACTAAAGTTTGTACACAGTGTACTTGTTGAATATTATGGTACTCATAACTAAATGTTTTGACCTAGTCTACTGGAGAAGTGGATTTGATCAGTATGCTGTTAAATTGATTATATTTTTTCCTTAGGTGATGGACCACTTACTACCAGTGTGTCTATCGAATGCGAGGCAAATGACCATAGTAATGATCAAAGGAGCATTACAGGACATTGTGAAGAAGATTTAGTTGCTGATCAGTCAGCTGGTACCTCAACAACCTTCACCCTTGAAGAGGAACTTCTTTTTGCTCAACGTTTGGAAGAAGGATATGACTTGGTTGATCCTAAGTACACAGAATGGCTCAAATACAATGTTCCAGAACACCACAATTCCCTGGCTGTTACAACACTCACTGAATTGCCTACTCAAATCGCAGTCACCACACATTCAGGATCCACTTCGCATGTCACAGCAGATGTCTTAGCAGGTACCACACCCCTGGGATCAAGTTCGCACGTCACAACAGATGTCTTAGCAGGTACCACACCCCTGGGATCAAGTTCGCACGTCACAACAGATGTCTTAGCAGGTACCACATCCCTGGGATCAAGTTCACACATCACAGCAAATGTCTTAGCAGGTACCACACCCCTGGGATCAAGTTCGCACGTCACAACAATGTCTTAGCAGGTACCACACCCCTGGGATCAAGTTCGCACGTCACAACAGATGTCGTAGCATGTACCACACCCTTGGGATCTAGTTCGTACATCACAACAGATGTTGTAGCAGGTACCACACCCCTGGGATCAAGTTTGCTCGTCACAGCAGATGTCCTAGCAGGTACCAAGCCCCTTGGATCCCTTTCTCACATCACAGTCCCTATGGCCTCTGGATCCACTATTCAGGTTTTAGGTAAGAATTAATGGTGTTTTGCAGCAACATATTTTTTCATTAAGTGATAAGAACTCTCCATTAATTTTTTTCTGAAGACGAAAATTTTGTTCAGAAAACTTTTTTTTTTGGTAGCATGAAGTCTGTACATGTAATTTTTAAATGATTTTTTGGGCAGATCGCATTTTTTGTTAATCCCAGATAATTCGAGAGAAAGATATAAGTAGCTATAGTAACTTAGGCAGAGCTATGATTTTTCATTTGCATACAATGTTACCTATGTTATCATGTGAGACTGTCTACGACAAAATTGAGCTCAATGCAGCACACTTGAATGTTGGGGAATAATAGTCAATTGAATCCAATAAGCCTACCAAGGGGAATTTGATTAGGTCATATATTGTGAACGGCTAAGGCAATCAAACTCGATGCTGATAAAATGTGTTAGTTAACAAACAGTTTATTTTTTATGGAGACTGCGTTGTGCCCTATTTTCCTGTAAATGGTTTCATATAGAAAAAAGTTTGTCCCAACTGTCCCCAAACTAAATGCTGTCTAATGAACAATAGAACTTCAAATCTATGGACTGACTATAAACAAAAAAAACAACAGGAAACAAAATTCACTCATTTGTCTTAGTAACTGATATTTCAGGGTTCAAACTTTTCAAGTTACGCCTCCATTTCAGTTGGACTCCTGCCATTCTACTAAAATATCCTTCAGTATTTGTGGTAGTAATAATTTATTTATTTATTATTATTATTTTTTTTTGGGGGGGGGGGATTTCACTTTACATGCCTAATTTGTATTTGTGATGTTACATACCTGTATTGTTTAACTTTCTAGGTACCACACCGACTGGATCCAGTCAGAGTCACTGCACAACGTGGATTATTGATTCCTTGTGCAGTCACCACATGTACTGGAGTTGTGGTTACCATGCCGGTTCCATGGTCTCCTTCAGTTGCAAATTCGAGTACTGTATCACTCACCAAAGTTACACCTCCTGTTGCTTCCTCAAATTTACGTTCACCATTCACCAATCTATTGATGTTACTACAATATTATCAAAGACGGGTTCAGCACATGTTCTCACTAGCAATGAGTGTTGGTCACTTTATAAAGTGAAGGAAGAGAAAAAGAAGTGTGAAGCTGAGGAGAAGGAAAAGCGAAAACAGGAAAGAGAAAGGAAAAAAAGGGAAAAAGAAATAGAACAAAGAAGAAAGGCTGAGGAAAGAATTCGATGAACTGAGGAGAAGGAAAAGAAGCGAAAGCAGGCAGAGGAGGAGAAAGCTAAGAAAATTTTACAACACAAAGCTGTGACAGGTAAGAAACGCTCTCGAGAGGTCACTACTGAAACTTCAACAAATGAAGGACATTTGAATTTAGTTGAAGGTGGGAGCAAGATTACAAGTAGGCGTACTCTGCGCAAGATATCAAAAGTTACAATGGACAGTAGCATATTCACAGATTTATGTTGTGTCTGCTTCAGTTCTTTTGAAGAGGACGAAGGAACGGGCAGAGAATGGCTTCAGTGCATCGGTTCAAGGTGGATTCATGAAGACTGTGTCGTACCAAACCCCAATGGTGAAATGTCCCATATGTTGAACTCTGAACTTCATTTTTTTTGTAAGTCATGATTTTTTTTTCTTGTTGGCATTCCAGTGAAAATGAAGTAAACTCCAATGGCAAATTGTGTTTTAAAAATATGAGGAAATAACCTCATGATTGGTCGAAACAATAAATTTTTAAATCGTTCAGCTAGCTAATGAGTTATGGTTCGTGGGGCAAACTTGGTCCGATAAATGAGGTCTTACGCTATGTAATTTTCAATGTTCTTTCACAATAAAATGATTAATAAAGTCATTTCCTTTTTGTTTATTGAATTATGTAATTTTCAATGTTCTTTCAATAATAAAGATTTTCAACTTCTGAATAGAGCTTGAACTTGGACTTAAGCCTTTAAATAAAGACTTGAGTTTGGACTTAAGTCTGATTTGAAATTGATGGGCTTGAGCTTAAGCTCTAAAAATCTATAAAGACTTGAGCTTGGACTTAAGTTCTTAATTACAGGGCTTAACCCAACACTGGTCCAAAGTCAATTACCATTATGTTTTGTTGTTGTTTATTGTTGCTGTTTGTAGATCACTGCTGACATGAGTGATGAACAGTTCTAATCATCCTGGCTGTATGAAGAATTCCTGAGCATCTTCATTCATTCATGAACAGGAGATACAATGTCACATCACAGACCAATATTTATTGCATTTGCTGATTACTGGAATAAATTTTATACACTAAAATATATGGCTATAAAGTGAGTATTGTGAACGCCATTTGGAGTGTTGTAGTAGCTATTTTAAGGGAGTATCACAACACCCCATTGGTAGAGTATCAATAACACCATATTTGGTGCATTATGAGCTCTGATAGGGGTGTAGTAGAACACTTGGTCCTTGAACATGGGCGTATCACAACACTCCATTTGGTATAATGAAGGGTGTACAACAGGGGTGTAACTGAACACTTCCTCTAGGTGAAATGGAAACACCCCATGAGGAGTAGTACAGCCAGTGTTACCTGGACATCTCAAAATGGGATTCCCATGCACCCCATTTTTAACAGTGATTCAGATGGTTAAGCATTATACTACAGAGTTATCAGTACTCAGTAGATAGTAATCTTGTATTTGTGTGTAGCTAAAATCTGCTCATGCTGCTATCAATAGAGCTTTGCAGGAACTAAGCTAAAATTGTGCTCAGCACTCCCTAATATAAAGTGGCTAGCGACGCGAGCGGAGCTGACTCTCTAAATGATTGCGCGCTATATATTATTATATTATTGGCGAGCGAGCCGTAGCGAGCGAGACACTTACAGGGGTAAAAATGTAAAAAATCGGGATGTTTTTATTTATTTGTATATATGGTTTGGACGTACGTATGTCATTTTGTACTTTGACCCTCGCGTTTGTGTGTTAGTTAGGTGGTCGACCCCGTCCCAAATTGCACTAAACAGAATCCTCTGGTTTATCGATCAGTACCCGTATCACCCTAGAAATTGAATTGTTTACCGTTTTGAATTCTTTTGCGGGTGCAGTTAAAACTTGAAAACTTAAGGGACTTCCATTTCTATTCGAGTTTGTGGCGGTGGTAAGTCAATGCGCCCTTTGTCATGGTTATAAGCCGTGCGCAACAGTATTTACTTGAAAATACATTGTCCACTAGGCTACCGCTAAGGTAAGTCTGTGTAGGTGCATGTCCAGTTGTGTCAAAACTTTGTGTGTTACAACCACTACTTAGCTAAAGAATATCACAAAGAAAACGTTTAAATAACGTGTATTGTTTTGTTGTTGTTTTTTTCCCTTCAATTCAAGCAGTTGCAGAGAGTTGTTACTATGGCACTGAAATCCCTTTACCGTGTATGCAAAATAAAAAAACTGGACCTTATTTTCAGTAGCTTCAGTGTTAGAAGTCAAGATCATTCATATAAAAATAGTATAGTCTTTAGGCTCGCTCGCCATTTGTGCTCAAGCACATCACTAGTTAGGTTTAAAAATTGTTTTTGTTCTTGCGTGGGCGTACGTGTGCACCTCTTCTCCTACGCGCTTGCGCGGGCCGGGTAACCTTCTTAGCAACATTTTGTTTTGTTTACCCGCCGTACGAAGTAGCGATGCCCAGTAGACAAAACGTTAGAAACGCTCGGTCAAGAGCTTTGAGGGCGTTAGAAACTCCTGAAGAAAAATTAGTAAGGAGAGAGATAAGAAATGAAAAAGACAGGGCGAGGAGGAGGAGAGCTAAAACGAAACAGAAACAGGTAGCAAAGTAAAGAATCTTTCTTTTTGAAAAGCCATTAAATGTTCCTAATTTATTTATTAGACTATTCCTGAGGATTACGGTACCAGGAGCCTTCATCATAGAAAAAAGCTACCACTATGGTTTTCTCACTTTGACAGTATTTTGTAGCCACACCAAGCATGCATGGAATAGCTGCAATTACAGGGAACATGCATCGCTCGCTTCGCTATTTTGTGCTATTAGAGCGCATCACTAGTATGTATGTATGTATGTATGGATGGTACGTATGCCCTTTAAACGCGCGCGGGGGTGCCGGTTTTTTTCTCCTAAAAACACGACTTTTGAGGCTTGACCCCCCTTTCTTCTTATACTACAGCTTTAAGCAAGTCCTACTTGAAACTTGGGCTCCAAATTGTGAGAGAATCCCTGCGAAAACGCTTTTTTTTTCAAGTCACAAACAGTTGCTGCGACCGGTTACGAAGAAATTGAAGACCCTTTACCAGACTTAATTTTCAAAACTTCGCCGTTTTGGGAGGCTACGAAGTGCCAAATTGTTGGTTGTCAAGACCCACCAGTAGTCAGAATGCCTTAATATTAATGCTAATGATGCTACCAATACGCGGGGGAAGCTGAGGTAAATACGTAATTCCATAATTGTTAGCTAAAATTATAAAAATAACTCTGGCCACTCTTTTTTTAGTATCTGAGAACTTGTTGTCAAGAGTGACTGGTAAATTCAGATAGTCAGAATGGCTTCAATTTGATACTATACAGAAGTTACCACTACTAAGAAGGTAATTTTGCATTTGATTGCTAAAATTAATGTCTTTTGTTTTTGTAGCGTCAAGAATTACAAGTAATTCAGATAGTTCGTTGTCTGAATTACAAAAATAACACTGACCTATTTTTTTTGTAGCTGAGAGCTTGTTCAAGAGGAGTTAATGGTAATTGAGATAGTCAGAGTGGCTTAATACAGAGGTTATACTCATGTAAGAGAGTAATTTTGTATTTCTATGCTCAAATTAATGTTCAACTGCTATTATTCTGCTGTTTTTAATTGAACTAAGCTTAATATAAAATATGTATGTAGTAGCACTACTGCAGTTTTATGTACCTAACTTGAGGCTCACTGCCATTTGTGCTCAAGCACATCACTAGTTGGCGAGCGAGCGAAGCTAGCGAAGCTAGCGAGACAGTACTAGGGGTGGATAATGCAAAATCGGGTATATGTTATTATGTATGGATGGTACGCGCGGGGAACTTTTTTCTCCAAAAACACGGCTTTTTAGGCTTGACCACAGTTTATTCTGAAACTACAGCATTAAGCTAGCCTTACTTTATACTTAAGCTCCAAAGTGTGAGAAAATTCCGGCGAAAACGCTTGCTTTTCAATAAACAAAAAGTTGATTCGACCGGTTATGGCATTGAAGACTCTTTTCCAGACTTAATTTCAAAACTTCTCCATTTTAGAGGGGGGGGGGGGGGATCGGAGTGCCAATTGTTGGTTGTCAAGAGTCATGGTAGTCAGATGCCATAGTATTAATGCTAAGGAAGCTACTACTACTCGAGGGAAGCTGAGGTAAGTACGTAATTCCATATTTGTTAGCTAAATAAGCAAAAATAACTCTGGCCTTTCTTTTTTGTAGCTAAGAGCTTGTTGTCAACAGTGACTGGTAAAAAAAAGAAAAAAGAAACACTTAAAAATGTAAATTATTTTTAGGATCTCTCAAAAAGTTGACAAAAGGAAAGTTCTGAACTTTTATAGTCAACAATTAATGGTAAGTTCAGAAGTTCAGAACTTACCATTTGTTGACTATAAAAGTTCAGAACTTTCCTTTTGTCAACTTTGAAGTTTGAAAGTTGTCAAACACATGGGGATTTATCTTGATCCCCAACTTTTTGAGAGATCCTAAAAATAATTTACATTTTTAAGTGTTTCTTTTTTCTTTTCTTTTTTTTTATACTTATTTAATTATTTATTTATTTTTATCAAGGCAGTGATTTAATGTTGTAGAGTCACCATTCTCAATTTGGGTAAGTTTTGAAATGCTCATCTTTTGAATTAACATTTTGGCTTTAAAATTCCTTGTTTCTATATTTATTAGAGCAACCCTAAATTATTTTTCAACATTATGAAATGTTTTTACAGCTATCTTCCCACTTTTTTTTTTGCAACCTTTGCCATGACTATTCATCTATAATATGTAATTCCAGTTCCATAAGCTATGTTTTACTACAACATCTTAGTCTCAACTGCCCACTTTTCAACATTCCCATTATCTTTATCCATGACAGCTTATAAAAAATAATTACTAAACGACTTCTGAAACAATCTACGCCAAATATTTACTGTTTTCTCCAACAGCTGCCGCAAAAGATGTAGCAATTCACGGTACTCTTTTTGTCTCCCTCACTATTGTCGAACTCATCAGTGTGACTGAAAAGGTGTGGCACCCATTCAACCACACTGCATGAGCTGTCAAAATGGCGTCAAAACTCGGGATATAAGAAAGAAAACCATAGGGTCATGGACCTATACGTTGGAATAAGCCTACTGATTAATGCTATTAGTAGCCCCAGAAATGCGTACAGTTTTCCTCTAGGCTGATTCAAGAAGAAGTTGATATGGAGAAATTCGATTCTTTGAATTTTTATTAACTTTGGCTTTTTTGCACAATGTGTATTACAAATTGAATATATAACATGCTGAGAGACCCCAAAAGACAACTAATCACTGTTTTTTCTTAATTATTGTTGACTGAAGCCAGATGTAATGTGATGTGAATTTTGTATTGTCCCTATGGGGAAGAAGGGGTGGTCAACCCGAAATTGATAGTGCTACCACACTCTGATAAGTTGAGTTTTTTTTAGCTGTTTTTTTTTTATGGTTTGTTGCTATTATTGAGGACTGTTGTTGTTGGCGTTGTTGTTTTAAACTACAAGGTCACATTATCACTCTCACCATAATTATGGTCACAAAATAGCTATGATAGTACATGACATTTTTTCTAAACCATTGTTATCATTAGTACTGTTTATACACTAATTTCTCAGTGATTATTCAAGTTCAAACTTTCTATTTGAAAAGACACCGCAGTCACACTGTCACTCCTGGGACCATGGCTTTATTAATCTATTGGTATGGCTGCCTCTTGACTCTTTTATGTGCTCAAGAAACTCTGAGTGACATAATTTGTTTGCCAAATGATACCTGTAGTCAGTGCTACTCTGCTCTAGTTGAGCAAATTACCAAAAATGACAGCAACATGTTTCAAGTTCAAAAGACATTTTTCCCTCCGGACAGAGCACCTCCAGTATTTGTTATAGTCACTTATAACTACATTGATGAATACGGAGATATAATGAACTCTACTTTGTGGTTTTGGTCTGCATCTACATTCTACTTGTACCATCCTATCCATGTCTTTCAGTTCACATCTCTGCTTTTCTCGGATATAAGTGAAGGGATTGGAAGAATATCTTTAAATCTTAATTTGGATTGTATCACTGCTCATGTGGAACAAATACAACTGTTGACACAAAGGGTAAGTAGTGAATTAAATTAATTAGCACTTTACTGAACTGAGTGGCATAACTTTAGTGGTATGAATAGAGACAAAAATAATAGTCATTACTGTTATAAGGGATAGTTGTGAACAATAAGTGAACGATACACTAACTTTATTAGCTGTAGTTAGTTACTTGATAAATGGCAAAATGACTCCAATTATTTCATGCTACTATTGTTTATATTATTTTTTATTGCAGCTTTGATATTTTTACTTGAATATTTCCGCATCACGCGAGCGTTCTGTATTCTCCCATATTGTACGGTTTATATTGTACGCTACTTGTAGCGCGCGCGTAGCGAGTAAAATCAATGAAAATTGTATTGTAACCGGTTGAGAAAAATTTCAAAGAAGCAATAAATCACTTATCACACTCGTCGTACAATATGGGAATGATATTTTACTCTCACGCCACATTTTCACTCGCCTTTGGCTCGTGAAAATATTTTGCGTGCTCGTAAAATATTTTCCCATATTGTACTCTGACTCGTGCTATAAGTATTATGTATGTGTGAAGTAAATATAAACTGCAGTCAGCAATGTATAAAGACTGAACCCAATATTAAGTGATTAAGGTAGCTACTCAGGAAACAAACAGTTTTTTTTTTAATATATCTACACTGTTAAAATGGGGTGCTTAAATAACACCTCGCGAGGTGTTTAGCAGGAAGTGCTGTCTGGACACCCCACTTTGAGCCCTTATAACTTCCACACCAATACATACTTACCAAGTGAGCATATACAACAATAACTTATATCCTTAGTTTCTTCATTTCAAAGGCAGCGCCTCCTATTTAACACCAAAACTGTTAACACACCATTTTTAACAGTGCATATCATATAGAGTTAGACTTATTAGAATATCAACTTGTTACATGTGTAAGTGGTTTGCCAGTGGAGAGATACCGATAAAATATTTTTAATTTGCTCTATTGTAGGTACTTGTACTGAAAGTGGCATGATGGCTTGTAACCTTTTTAGTCACCCAGCATAGGATTATTTCTGTTTATTAGCCTCCTTTGGTTGTATATGGAGGGCTAAGAAACTTATCTGAAATTTTTTAAAATGTGTGTTTCCACCAAAGATTCTAGTCATTGCTTAAGGGGTAGAAGATTGACATTAAACATAAGATATAATTATAGAGTGTACACATAAAATAGACAATAAATTCAAATTTTGCTTACAGTTAAAACTCTACGCAATGGAAAAGTCTATAAACTCACCAATTTCAGATGATTATGGTCCAAAGGCAGAAACTGCTGAGACTATAAAAAGTTGGATAACTGATAATTCAACAAAATCTAGTAGCGGCTACACCTTCAGCACATTCTTCATGTCTCCATGTATTGCTTATGTTTGCATTGTAGCAGTAGTTTGTTATTACAATCATCTCACTGAAAATTATCGCATTAAACGCATAAAAGAAAAATTAGATAGTACAGCTCAGGTGATAAAAGCCAACTGTAAGTACGAGTTACAAAATGTATTTCTATTATCACTACTATTTGTAATCTATACCGTTGTGTTATCAGCCTGTGCAATTGGTTACTCATATAATACGAACAAAATACTCAATGAAGAATATACCAATTATTACTCATTTCATACAAAAGGAGAGTTGTTTTTTGCAACCGGTTTAAGTGTATCTATAATGGTTTTGGACGGATTTGTATTTGCTGCATTTATCTCAGCACTAATTGTAATCATGATATTACAGAAAAGAAGCAGTAAATCAAACAATGATGAAATCTGGTTTTGGAAATTCTGTGCATACAGCATAATTTTTCCACTTTGTAATCTAGCCAATCATTTCCATTACATCGTCATTGCTTTCATTCACGATGTGTACCACGCAACTGGTGTTGCTCTTGTCTATGGAATTTTAATAGTAATATTGTATGAAGCTCTAGTCCAACTTCCAAAAATATTCGCAAATTGTAAGGATTTATGTATCAAGTGTTATACATGTATCAAGTGTTGTAAAAGCATCAAAAATTTTGGAAAGGATAATGATAATGAAAATGATGCCGGCAGTAAAACACCTTTAACTCAAACTTGTGATAACAATGAATCTAGGCAATCAGAAAATACAGAATTCTACATACATATTTTAGTTGCTAAGATTATCGTGATAGTCATACTGATTGGTTATTTTATCTACAACATACTCATTTATCATTATCTTCCAATCAACAAAGCTTTCGATGATGCTACCAACCATCTCATTGGACTCTATCAAGCCATTACAGTATTCTTTGCAGCCGTTGCTGCATATTTAATTTTCAACAAAGAATATACTTCTCCCATCAGTGTATTTACTAAAGCTGAGTATGAGCATGGTGTGCTAGAAAAAAACCGTTGTAAAAATTGGGAAAATTTCACTGCTCAAAAAAGAGATAATATTATGGCAAAGGAACTTTTAGAACTGTTAAAGAACATGAAGCCAAGTTTGGATAACACACAGGGCGATAACTCTGGGGGTAACCCTGAAATAAGAGAAATAGAACAGAGCTAAGTATAGCAAGAGAATTATGTGACCGTGCACAGTTTTATAGTTAGCCAACAAAGACATATTTCATGTTTTTTAGTTTTGTCAGCACAACAAACTAAAGTTTGTAGCAAGATTATTTGTATTTATCCTCATAGCATAGTTAGCCCCAAAAAAAAAACACATACATGCTTTATTGAGTTTAGTTAGCACCACAAAATGTAAGTACGATTATTTGTATTTGTCCTCATTCTAACAAATGTTGAGCTTTGATTATTGAATATCTTGAATTTTTATTAGCTATAAATTTAAAGTGATTATTGGTCAAGAAGTAGTCATCACACGTTGATATGTGCATATTAATAAAACAGCTACATTAAAATTAATATTTTTGGACTTAAGGAAGAGCTAATTAAAACTGCAATAGATTTTTTTGTAACAACCTAGATAGTCTATCTCTCAAATAGTTCCCACCTGCGATCTGTTAACTCGATGAAGGAGGTCAAAGTGCTCTCTCTAACATGTGTACATGCACATTACACAGAAATCAAGAAAAAGGATGCAATAATAATATCAACTTGGTTACTGTTTCATCTAAGTCAAGTTGAGATTCCTCACTGACACCTTGAGGAACACACATGCACACACAACAAACAATTCTAATCATATTTTTATGTTGCTGATATAGTTATAATGTGCAAAGTAGCTCCTGGTACAGATCTGTGTAGCTATATATGCTCTTTATTGTAAGCTTCTTTTGAGGTTAATTCAGGAAGTGGTGTCTAGCACTCCAACAGAGTTGAACATGATTCATTCCCACAAAAATGGGATCGGCTCAATCTTAAAGTTTTTCAGCTGCAACTGAGGAGGTTGAATACAAGTCATAGAGCTCCTTATTAACTATAGCATCTTGTCTTTTCCACCATGCAGTAGCTCTTTCTGAACTATATGAAGCATCTATACATCATTTCGCAAGCTCATTAGCTCTTGAAAAATTGGCCTATTTTTCCAGCAAATTAACTCAATGCTTTCGAGAACATTTTTCTCAAATAATTCTAACTATATTGTCTATGTTTAGACATTAATCTAGTGATTATATGATGGGCAACACTGGCATGGTCAAGAGAAAAGAGGACAGCACTGTGGTTTATATCAACTGACATCATTTGCAGTGACAATTATAACTTCATCATCAGCCTTCTTCGACTCTTCTTCTGTTGACTGCTGCTTTCTGAATTCACAGTAAAGTACAGGCTGTACCATTCTATTCTTGCTAGGAAAAGGGGTTGTGTGTGGTCTTTGCTGCTATAACTTGTACACTGCAATCCTTTTGTGTTAATCTGATATATAGTCTGTCACTTTTAACACCATATAAACATAATCTGATTCAAGCATTGTTTCTCAATTTTGCCAATGGAGTTTTTCTTATTTCTAAGCTACCAGGGCCATATCTAAAAAATGTTTTCTGGGTGGGAGGAAGGGGGTGGGAGGAAGGGGGTGGGGGGGGGGGGGGGGGGGGGGGGTGAATGTTTAATGACAGATGTATATACATAGCAAGGCAATCTATTATAATACATGTATGTATATGGAGATGTAATAGCACGGAAACTGTGGTATTCAGTGAAGCAAGAAATTTTTTACGAGGCAGAGCCGAGTGAAATTTCTTGCCTCACGAATGTTATTTATCCGAATATTGCAGTTTTCAGTTTTATTATACATTAATACGATAGCCTACGATAACAGTTCATTTCTGCAGCTAAGAAAAACATAATCTTGCATTGTATATCCGTCAAAGAAATATTTTCATCCCAGTTGTGCTATAATTCATACTTTTCTTACCGTTGCCAAATAGTGTTTCCCTGGAATTTCAACACAACATTGCGTAGCGGGTAAAAGTGTGGCAAGGCTGCAAAGAGATATCCATGACCAATCAGGACATTATTTCAGTTTTCCGTGACTGTGGTATTTAAAAATAATATTACACTTTTTTGTATTGAAAAATGACTCCGGCTATGGTATTTATATGCATATAATATATAGTACTTATTACATGAGTCAGAGTGTGATATGGAAAAATATTTCATGAGCAGACTAATTTATTTTCATGAGCCAAAAATGAGTGAAAATAAAGCCATACCACTCTGACAAGCTTAATAAGTGGTTTATTCCATACTAAATATCTTTACTAGGGTAGTTGTACTAGTTTGGGTAACTCACTGCTAATAGTTGATTGTAGGGGCTCCCCACACCCCCAGCAGCTGCTCTAACCTTGTTGAGTAGGCTACTCCAGAGGAAGGCAGCTGTAAAAACCTGGATAAATAGCAAGTTTGGCCAGTTGCTATAACTACTAGGGTAATGAGCTTGCCCAGTATTGAAATGTGAAATATCATGAGTAATTTCAGGGGTCATGTACCTAAAGATATCATTGTGAAGATATCTAGGGTGGAATAAATATTTATATATAACATATTATTTAGATGTATACAAGATATATAAGTTTATATAAATAATTAATAACAGCTGCCAAAAAAGCAGCTTAGTTTTTGTTAAACTTAAAGGGTATTGACTCTCCATAGAGCCTAATTTTTTAACCAATGCAAGCTTTTCACCACTATGTTTCTCAATAAAAATAATAATAATACATTAAGAGAGCTCTGGTGGTGGTTTAAAATTTGATTTTTAATGAGTAGCTATGCGTTTTACTTAATCAGACCCTTTCCACCTCTCGGAGGGGGACCAATTATGTGTGACAGGCCAGCTTCTTTTTTTTTTTAATCATCATTTGCATTGTAGCCACACTGTATAGAGCACTCACTATCTGTGTATTTCAGGATTAACTTTCTCAGATACTTTCCATGGCTCTCCTCCTAATCTGTTGAAAACATTCCGTTGCTTGTGCTATTAATATCGAATAGCACGCTTACCCATGCTATTAATCTTACTAATAAGTGCATTAAGTTACACTGTATAAAGAATAGATGTAACGTTGCAAGCTATACTAATGCTGATATGAGAGTGAAATTTTGTAGCCAAGGAGCTGGATGTTTATTGGGTCACTTGGACTCAGACTAGGCTGTCCATATACAGAGTATGAAGTACATCTAGGGAAACAGCAGAGAATTCCATCACAGGTTCAACACGATCGAACAGATGATAATATTCCAGAAGTTATATGTGGGGTGTGTCTAAAACATTTACTTCCGGTCACTCTAAAGGGGGGTTCGACCGAACCCCCCTTGGCTAAAGGTATACTGTCTCCGTATTAAACCAGATCATAAACATAATTAAAATCTGTCACCACTTGACCAACCATAGTGTCATCTTACATCAGGCTTTGATTGGCACAACTGTAAATCAAGAGGGCTGAATGGGGGAGGGGCAGGGGGGGGGGCATAAGCCTCCCAAGCACTAATCCCGTTATCTTCAACTATGTTTGCCTTTTCTGCTTCTCAGTTTCTACCTGTGATTGTGAATTTTTGTTGTTGTTTTTTTAGCTATTTCCTCATTGATTTCACCTGCTCATGAAAATTTTGTCTTTCTTTATGGCGATACGTTACCGTCCCTGCTTTTGAAGAAATAGTTGAACTAACTCAGCATACTAGCTAAAGCTATGCGTTAAAAAAAGTCTGGAATTTCTGTAAATGATTTCATTTTGCAGTAAGCAATAAAATTTAAATATTCACAGACTAACCAAATTCTCTAACAAAGTAGAAATATAACTTTTTTTTTCAAATTTATGTGATATCCTCAATGATATCATGTTGCATTGCTCATGAAAATTTTAATGTCATATTATGGAATGTTTATAGCTATGCAATCTAATAATTGTTCATTGATGTGCTCTATGCCTTCTAATCCTTTGAATGAAGGAAAGTAATCTGCGGCCAGCAGATCTGATCCTCGCCTTGAAGTGACGGGTTTTGTGTGGACCTTGACTAGAGGTCACATGGTGCTGAGAATCCACAGTATCTGGTAGAGTTGTCCCTTCAGCAATGGCTTCAATGCCACACTCAGTGGATGCAGTGTCAGCAACAATTGCGTTCTCTATGGGAACATACTTGGATTTCATAGTATCATCAGCATGGGGTGAGAGTGGTACATTGTTTGACTCTGTTGAGGCTATTCCCATACGGAAGACTCTATCATATTCATCACAATCAGTAGTAGATTCAATTGCCACAGAATCCTTTACATTTAGTGAAATGGAATCAGATGGTGTATGATGACTTGCATATTTTTCAAGATTGATATTTTTGACAATTTTGATTCCTCTATCATTTGTAGCTATTTCACCTGCAAATGAAACTGTACGCACAATTCCAGCTGCTTCTGTTTCCTTGCAAGAAGAAGCACATGTTACATCCTTCACTTGGTTACATGTCACTTCTCCAGGCTCAGCAATGTCATCAAGTACTGTAGAAATTCCAGCATCAGCTCCACATGAAAGGTCAGTGTCTTTGACATCCTCCATTGATGATTGAGCATAAGGAGCCACAGCATTTTTGCACGATGAAGACGAAGTGCACGAGTGTCTCGGCTTTACGTTGTGCAAGTATGAGGGAAGACATGTTTGTATGGTATATTTATCACTCGTGTCATACCACGATGGTCGGATGCTAGGGCAGTCTGTCATCCAAGAGTGGAAACCAATCTCTGATATTAGAGGTCGTGTAGTTGCATTGATAGTTAGGAGAGAGCTCACCAAGCTGTGGAATTCTAAAATGACAGTAGAGCAATAAATGTAATATCCCATAGCAGTATGATAAATGTGTTTACCTTCTGAGAGGTGGTATCCTACGTGAAGGTTTTGGTAATCTGCTAGACTATTATTGTAGCATTCATAGTCTCCTCCAAATGGATACCACTCGTTCACCAATGCATACAGGCAAACACCCCTGTAATTATATTTATAGCAAATAAACATAGTTTTGTTGTTTATAATTTAACACTTACATGCTCCATGAGTCAGCTTTGAATGGATCAAATTCGTCTACTAAGGACAGCATGATTTCAGGTGCCTTGTAGGTAAAGGATCCTACTGGAGTATAGCACAGCTTGTTCTTGCATTCCAAGGCAAATCCAAAATCTAAAATATTAAGAAAAAATGAAACATGTTTTTATGATAAAACTTAAATCCAACTTACCTCCTACTTTTACGTCCATGTTCTTGTCAAAGAAGACATTTTCTAGCTTAATATCTCTGTGCGCTATTCCTAAGGAATGGCAATAGGATACTGCTTCACACATTTGGTTGAAGATATGATGAGCCTCTCCTTCAGTTAGAACACATCTGAAGTTCAAATAATCCAGAACGTTGCCATTTTCAGCAATTTCTGTCATAAAGTAGCATTGGCGCTCACTCTCTACAATTTGAAACATCTTAACAATGTGTGGGTGAGAGACTTTTTGGAGAACAGCAATCTCTCTTGGCAAGAACTTGGCCAGTTCTTCCTTATTCACTTTAGCCTTGTTTACTATCTTGATTGCAATCTATAGGCAATAATATTAAAAATAATAATAATAATAATAATAATAAAGATAACAACAACAACAACAATAATAATAATTATAATAATAATAATAATAATTATTATAATAATAATAATTATTATTATTATAATAATAATAATAAAATGTAGTAAATTAGCTAGTTAATACTAACCATTTCCCTTTCATAAGGAGACCAAGCAGCTTTGACTTTGGCATATTTTCCTGATCCTAAGGTTTTTCCTGTGGTATATCCAAGGGCTTGAGGACATGGAACAGATTTGTAGGACCTCCTGATGTACTTATTTGGTGGTCGCTTCATCGATGTTCGACTTTCCACATCCATTTTAAAGCGCTGAACAAAATGCGCGGGAAAAGACAATTACCTGAGTATTAGAGGTATTTTATCACTTTCACCGAAAAAGGCGTAGCTGATTCTTTGGCTTGATTCTTTTACTCATTAATCATTATTTCATGATATACCTTATGTAATAGCTACTGCAGTCATCACTATTTCAAATTCTTTGGAATAATAACACTTTATTTTGGAATAAAAAAAAACAGAATAATTCTAAAAATTTCGAACTTAATCTGGCAGGCCGTATCTACAATAACATAATATCCTCCAGTGATTAGCTACTAGTAGTTACAAGTTTAGGTATCTACATTGCCAAAGTAACAGCCCAACCACTATACCGTAGAAAAAATTGCATATCAGTGTAAACTTTATATAAATTAGATATAACAGCAGGGATTCTTACAGGCTATAAGAGCCCGGGACTTTCTTGACCACCCCCCCCTCCCCCTTTTAGTTTCCACCCCGTAAAATTGAACCCCGAATAATTTCTTTTAAATAATGTGATCAGTACATGTATTAATTATGAAAGTAGCCTTACTCTACAGTTTAAAAAATGTCCTACACTTACTCAAATTCAACTCAACACTTTCTATTCGCATTATGTAGTTGTTGTTGTTGTTGTTGTTTTTAAGTTTTAATCTATGAATCTGTTTCATACTCAGGCTACAGTAAACATACTTTTTTTTACTATTAAATCTCCTATCTCCCCCCTCCCCTAGTGAAAACGCCTGTGTGAATCCCTGAATACATAATTGTTATAATAACAACACCCTTACTACACGATCAGTGTGCACATAATCCATCTTTTTTCTTTTTTCTTTTTTTAATATGGATATTTCAGTCTGGCAATGCAATAACAACAGGGAAGATTGTAATCAATGATACTGACACAAATTTGAAAATACATAGAAACTAGTAACCTATTTCGTAATGTGCTACTAGCTAATAACATTCATTCACAAAAAAAAAAGACAGTAAAAAAATAACACTATTCTAAAGGTATCTGAAAAGATGTTCATATGAAATGATTTTGCGTAACAGAAAGCAGCATCTTCACACGCAGTTGGAACAGCATGGATGACCAAGACGAGAAAAGAACTTGGTACCTTCCAAAGGTTTCTGGCAAGTCTGTAACAATAGTAAGAAATACAGTAAATATAAAGAAAAGTACCACAAACCTGGATAAAGTTCTATGCTAATGACAAGTAAGTTAGGACAAAGGGGAATAAAGTACAAAATAAAAAAGTAAAAAGTAAAATTATGAGTAATCTGAAAATATGCTATTTACACCTAATTACAATGGATTTGTTATGTGCAATAAGCAGACATAAGGGAGGAAAGAGATTTATTAGAACCGTTATTCAGGACAGCAGAATTTTGATAGGCGCAATGTAGTGTATATAGAGTAACCGTGAATGTCACGCGCCGCACTAACAGAATACAATTGTCATACATTTGATACAGGTAGCACGCTCAGAACTTCAGCACACTAATTTCTTACCTAAATGCAAGCTAGAAACCATCTACTAATAAATTAACACAGCCACAAACTACGAGATGCAAAAAAATAAAAAAATAAAAAAGTATACAGACACTCACCAGCTTTCACTGACAACGCGACATGCTCCCCAATTAAATTGGCGCCTTCACGGTGGAATGAATTCTGCGCATACGCGTATTTATTAGAATAATAGCTCATCAATATTCCGCACTAAGGGATAAATAATCAGATCCCTTATTCGTTCACAGTAATAAATAGCTGATATTGAACCTGTAAAAGAAACACATGTTTACGAATCCTGTTTGCCCCAACAAGCAATACTTGACCCAACACAACACTCACGTCACAGACGAAGCAGGCTGGATGCCACGTGTGCTCCAGAGCCTCCACCCACAGCTCGTCTCCTCCTATTCGCTGGCTGCAGCCATGACAGGTGGCACCGTAGAGCGCACCAAAACAGTCCACACAGAATAGCAGGTTGTTCTCCATGTTGAATCCAGTACCTGAAGTGTGTGAATATATAATGTAGATGATGCTGATACGGTATGCAAGTATGTAACCATAAGGATCTATTAAAAGGTTAGCAATGCCTCTATTTTTCTTTTTTATTTGTTACCCTTCATAGGTACATAAGTACTGTGGTAACACAAACACACATACACTCACTCACACACACACACACACACATGCTGAATTAACTTAGTAAATGCAATGCACATACAATAAGTTTATTGCTATGTTTGAAAGTATGGCAGTGAGAAAGACATATACCATACATTAAAGTAATACACTGTTGCATCTTTTATCAAATGAAATTAATATTTGTAAACATCAATATTATATAAGGCTCCATATATTGCGTACCTTTTGCAAGGCTCACGCTGCATCGAGAACAGTTGAAGCATCCCTCGCACCAGTGAAGACCAACGGCCGATATGACACGCTATGAAAAATAACACACAGCAGCATAAATTATTATAGTAACAATTACGAAGATTTGTATAAGGACACTCATGAATTTCTAAAGCATCAAACTTCAACTTGCTGCTATTTGCAACCAGTATCCTGACTTATGGAAGTACTTACCCCTGAGATGGGTCTCTTGCAGCCATGACAGTGTTCTGCAAACTTGGACTGGAAGCACTCATCACAGAAGACCGTCTCCTCTTCGAAGATGAAACTGGTGTTCTGCATGCTCTTACCACAAGAGCCGCACACGAAGCACCCGGTGCACCACACCTTACCCATTGCTGCTGCATAAGGACCTCTGGAAGAGACAAACATGAGAAAGAATATTTAATATTAATCATTCGCAGGGTACTTTATAGAACCAAAACAAACTTGAGGGTCTAATCACCATTTGTATTTCAAGTTTCAGGGGAGGGAAGGGGAAGGGCCTTATAATTTCCATGAAATTAATGAAAGATTTGTGGGAAATGTCACCGTGAAGGTCATAATATTTTTCAGGAGGGGATGGGAGGTGAGGCAAAACCATTTTGAGGGAGGCAAAGCTACCTCAAAAAGGACTTTAAAAAATCCCTAATTTGGGGCACAGACACATCTGCATACGTACACACATATTTACACACTAATACATGCACATATACACACATTATAGCTGTCGCTGTTTTCATTCCAATTTACCTGATAGGCTGTTTGCAAGCCTCGCACACTCCTTGTCTATCCACAACCTTGCCTTTGTCACCAGCTACAAAATGCAAAAAAAAAATTAATGAATAAATCATGGTTCAGAACATTCGAATCTTTGAATTCATCCTACTTTTCACCACAGACTAATTTAAATTTAGGTGGACTATTGAAAGAGTCACATTTATCCTTCAATTCTATCAATTCATATGTAATTTTTTTATCAAACTGCTGCAAGTACCAAAATTGAGATTATTACAAAAAAATTGAGATGATCAGCTATTAACAAATGTGATTTATTAAGTTTGTGATCATTTTCATATTCTAACTTGTTCCTGGCAACTATCCTTTCTTCCATGCAATCCATGACAATGTGGTCATTTTCCATGAAGTATTTGTTATGAAAAAATGCCTTAGTGTCCGAGTGGGAAGTGTTACTACTTAACAACCAGTTCAGGTCACCTGACTCCACGATGCATATGTGATGAATTTCTTTTCCCTGACACATGGTGGCACTTTTGTCTATGCCTATAATCCAGGCATATCTGGATACAATAAACTTGTTGTCTTGTGAGAGATTTGTGTTCCTGCCACCAGGGATATTAGGCAACATGTAGACTGTAGGGAAGAAATGTTCCTCTGGGATGTCGTTGCCTTTGAAGTACTCATACAAAGCTATGGCTGTTTTGTTTGTGAAGAGAAAATCTATAAACTTGGGTGACAAGGACATATAAGTACTACTTTTTGCATAAGAAATGTTGTAAGGAACTGGGTTGTTTAATCGACTAAGTGACTCATAGTCATTGTTAGGAACTAATTCAGCTTCTACCATTGAGGCACCATTTAGGTTTACTAGATGTGAGACCATTTCATGGTTTGTAGTTAGAGGCAGTTCTTTGCCACACAAGTTAATGACATACTTCCACTTGTCTTTCTTAGCCTGTTTGTCTCTAATGTTCATCAAGTCCTTGTAGCAACACATTTCAGACTCCATGATACTCTTGTGTCCCCATTTCACCTCACGCAGTGTAGACACTAAGTGGACATTGTCCAAACACTTGACCAAGTTTCTAAAGATTCCTATGAAGAGAGGTCCAGATTTCTTGTCAGGACTAATGCAGTACTGATTGTGAGGTCTATATAATAGCTTCAAGAGTCTCATCACTTGTTGTGGGCTATTGTAGACTACAAACACAAATGCTATTGGAAATGACAGCTCCAATTTAGTAGTATATAAATTGCTATTAAAAGTATCTACTACCCAAGAACAGTTATAAGTTTTGTTCCACAACTCTCTGTCTGTTAACAAGTTCTTCCACTGCTGTTGATTATCCTTAGCTGTGATGACTTCTGTTTGATTCCCACTAAAAAGTCTGTCACAATCCTTTTCAATTTCTGGTTCCAATTTTGTAACAATATTGTTTTTCCAAGATTTATACTCAGACCATTGTTTTTGAGTAGAAGATATCCCTATACGTTCAGGTGAAGTATTTCGGGTAAAGTTGTATCGTGATTTTGTATTTTCAGACCAAATTTCATGAGTAGAATTGTGAGGTAGCTCGTCTGACCACCGCCATTTTACAGGTGCTATTATACTGCTGTGATTTAATTGAACAATGAAGACTGTTAAAATGAAACCCACCGCCAACAGTCCACCACAATAAAAAGTCCTCAGTTTTTTGTGGCTCCAAAAGAAGCAAACAACCTGAAGCAAAGGGCAGAACATTTGGAAGCAACCCACCCACTGCCTGCAATCCCGATTTCTCTCGCGCAGCGTTGTTCCAGTTGGAGCGGCTGAGTAAGGAGTACAATTCTGGACAAATTGTTCGTAAGGAAACCGTTAAATCATAAGCACGAAAACCGTCAATTCCTCTGGAATATTTCCGCACCGAACTCTCACCGCTTTAAAAGACAGTGATTAAGGTGTAGGGATTGGGGAGTGGTAATCGAGGTGCGGGAATTGAGGTGCTGGAATTGAGGTGCTGAAATTGAGGTGCTGAAATTGAGGTGCTGAAATTGACCCGGGTGATTGAAGTGCGGGGATTGAGGTGCAGGGATTGAGGTGGTGCAGAGATTGAGGTGCTGAGATTGACCCTAGGGTATTCGTGGTACGGTGATCAAGCTACAAAAAAATATGGCCCTGGTGATGTTAAACTTGTAGTACTACTACTACTGTAGCTCTTAGGTAAAACCCTTTATCAACCTCTCCCACCACACACACACACACACACACACACACCCAAACAACAACAAAAAACAAACAAAACAAAAAACAAAAACAAAAACAAAAACAAAAAAAGCAAAAAAAAACAAAAGCAATCCATTAGGAAATGATACTATTCATTTGTGGATAATCTATCGCTATCTGTCTTATGAGTAAATTCACTTTCATAGAACATGCAAGTTGTGGGCCAGGCCCACATGAAGAAGCAAGCCTGAACAATGTCATTTTAATTTAGTGTCTAATTAGTGTGTGTATGAGTTCAGTGTCAGAATTGTTGATTGTTTTTTTGTCACTTTGGTGTTATTTTGTGCCACGCGCACGTGTGCTGATGATTTGTGCCAAGGCGCTGCCTAGAGCAGGAAGTTGCAACATTTCGGGTGACCTCGTGGGGTTAGAGCATTTAAACTTTGGCCTCACGAAGTGACCTTCAGTCTGTCTTTAAATTATACAACGTAATTCATAACTCGACACGTAGTGTTGCTAGGCTGATTCTGGTGGCAGCTACTCTTGGTTACGACCAGGATCACGATCCAAACTCGCCCACACGGTGGTTGTAGCGGTGGCCCTAACTTCTACAGAGACCGGTGAGCCGAACCCAATAGAAACTCTATGGAGACTTCGACAAACCTGCGTTACCTTTCAGACGCCCCAACTTCTACGAGACCTGGGACCGAACTCTAAGGAGCTCTACAACTTGCTCCTCCAAAGGATACTGTTACCATTACAAACTATTTTTCACTCTCTTAGCTAGCTTGCAGTGCCGCCTTGGGACTTTTTTTTTGTTATCTAGAGAACCTGGAGTGCTTAATATTCCTCACTCAGTTAAATACTTGATAGAAAGCATAGACCACACCCCTCATTACAATAAGCGGCTGCAGAAGAATGGGAAGACCTATAATTTAACTTGTTCCAAAAATTGCCGTGTATGTTATTTGAACATAGCGAATGGGGTGAAGAACATTAACTACTAGACTCCACAGAATAGTGGCATCCTGTCATCAACCTTAGAATTTCTATTGTTGTTGTTGTTCTTCCTACCAGGAAGAAAAGTAGTTCTTGCTAACATGGTTGTGTGAAAGAATTTGTGTGCGATTGTGTGTGTGTTCGTTTTTACTGCTTTCGGGTGGATCCTGAACATCGATAATATCAGTCACTAAATTCATACTTTTATCCTTTTTTTTTCTTTCCTTGAAAGTCATTTTGTGTCAAATATCTAGCATTCAAGCTGTTTATGTTGTTTGATGGAGGAGGGATTATGAACAACCAAGCACCAATGCAATGCAATTCACTACACGATTAAACAATACACTTTTTAGGTAGTGATGCCAGAAATGACCAAACAGCTATTAGAAAAGTTTTTACCCAGGATTGTAATTACACAACCACAGTATACACTTTAATTAAAACATTTCAGGAATTCTTATATGACTTTCTCACAAGTAAATCTATGAGTGTTATTCCATTGTTCTGTACTGAAACAAAAAAAAACGAAAACAAATAAACTGTTAGTTGAAATGTTGGGTCTTGTCTTCACATGTTTGTCCGTCCTGTTATCCCACAGTTATGGAAATTACATTCTTTTCAAATGTTTCCTCCAGTTGTCTCTGAACGGCTTCAACAACCAGCTTCAGTTTATATGAGACCTTGCTGTTTAAAAAACGAGGAATTGACTTCCGGAAATTTCATTTTTTTTCTTAGTAAAAGTTCCATATTACTCATAGATACACACAAGGAACAAAAAATAGCACTTTATTCTATGATATTACCTTGAAATAATGATATACTTCAACTTGATTCAAATATAGTCCAAATAGACTAGATGGAATCAGCTTATGTCAAGGATGAAATACTCCATTTTAATATCATTGATTAAGTTATTAGAAACCATACATTGAGCAAGGAAGTTGCAATTCAAATATCCTGCTTAACCCCACCCTTCTTCCTCCATCCCCTCCACCATTACCACCTCCCAGTAATTCATGTTGTTCAGGCAAGACAAAAGATTAGTAAATTTCTGACAACATGAATAGTTGTACATTTAACCACTATTGTCACTTCTTTAGTGTGTTTGGGTAGCAATTAATTGTTATGCATTATTTGTAGTTTGACTCTGAGGGCCAATGTGAATGGACTTACTGGTTGTTTTTATTAGCTATTTGATTTTACCACGAATATTTTATAGAATATTTCCTTATTTTATATACTATTTTATTTTCAGGCTATGCAGTACTACGTATCTTTTGTGGAGAGCTGGAGTGATGACCCGGACAAGAGACCGACGGCCATGTCACTCAAGAACTCTCTGGACAAAGTCCATTCCAGATACTCTCCAAGTTCAGAAGGAGAAGACAAAGACTCCAGCAAATCCTGTCACCAACGAGAGTAGAACGGGAATGAAAATACTAAAATGGTATAAAAATTAGAATAATTATATCACTCTAATTCGAGCACTCGATTCCTGGTCTTTATGTGATTTCTGTGTTCCTTTCATCTGCATCATTTCACCTGAATTTTTTTTTTTTTTAATCTTTTATTTTGCACTTCCAGCATTTATCACATCATATCATATTATTGCTCATTATCTGTGTAAGGTTTGAGCAACTTTTTTTCTTTTTTAACAAGCCGAGTTTAATTTTTGGCGATGGTGTGATAGTGCATAGCGTCTGAGCTGAGAATTATTAGACAAGGCATTCATTTCACTAATAAAATACTAGGTGTTTACTTTAATTGTGATACACAATGTATGTTGATCTGTAAGAGGGGACGCAAGAAGAAAGGCAGGGAGGGTGTGTGTTTGTGTTTGTATGACGTGAGTAGCTACACGCAAAAAGCAACAACAATGTGCGGAGTTTAAAGTTATGCAAGTTATATAAACCACAATTTTTTTTGGGTTCATCAAAATACTAGAAGCTAGTACCTTAGTAAAACTTGGTCAAGGAGTTTCAGGGGAGGATCCAGGGGGGTCTGAGAGGGCCTAGGCCCCCCTCCTAACCATGTTTCTAAAAAAAATTATAAGGGCAACTGTATCAATATGGTCAATACAGTTTATATGTCAACTTCAAGCTGTGCCAACCAGTCCGGTTAGCATTTAGCTACCCCCCAGACACCACGAGGAGGTATAACTTGGGAATTTTTCTTGGGACACACACACACAAATTCTCTCTTGCAACCTGCTAGAAGTTATGTGCACTTCAGGGGCGTAGGAACCGGTCAGGCCAGTCAGGCCGTGGCCTGACCAATTTTACTAATCTCAAAGTTGGAAAGTATCGTCAATGAGGATCTTGCCAGTCAAATATTGTCTTTTTACAAAGTGGGAGTCGAATAGAATTCTGAGGTCAGGAACTCATTCTAGCTAACATAGTTGTTTTCCTTAAGCAGAAGTCTTGGTATAGAATTTATTAGTGCCAAAGAACTGATCTAGCTAGCTACAACACATTATTTTAAAAAAATGTAGATTTCACACGCATGAGTAAAGTACGTAGCTAATGCCTTATTATTTTCCAGAATGCTAGCATGCTCAAAAGTAGAGATTATATCCATTTATAAGACCAGTGGGAGTCTCCCGTGTTCACACGCGTGAGTAAAGTACATAATTGCCTTATTACTTTTCCAGAATGCTAGCACGCTCTGGAAAGTTCCATTTATAAAACCAGTGAGAGTCTCCCGTGGTGTGGGGGTGTTATAGGACTAGCTTACACAATGGAGCATCAAGTAGTAAGAGGTAAAACTGAGGTTAGCTAGGACGACTTATTAGACAGTTCGTCCAATTCATTTCAAATCATCTCTCCAACACACTTCACCCACGTTATCGCTCAAGGAGCACAGTCTCCAGCAGGTAACTATGCGTGGGTGATATAAAAATCAAATAAATGGATGGGGCTGAGACACATTGAGAGTCTCTTTATAGTCAAGAAGGGATTAGCTCTGAAGAAGGTGTAATTGACATTAAACCATGAGCAGTAGCCAGCTGATGCACTGAAGCAATAAACTTCACTTGTTTTTGTTTGTTTTTCTGAGTAGCTAGTAATTCAATATTTTTGGTAGTAATTACTGATTTAGATAATGGTGAAACATAATAGTAAAATATCAAGACCATAAATAAAGCTGATACTTGAACAAACACATTGTATGGCCTGACCAATCAGAAATAGCTTCCTACTCCCCTGCACTTGGTTGAGCCAAGATGCCTGTGCACTAAGCAGGCACTGTGAGCATGCAGTGCAAGCAAAGCTTCTGGAGCCTGGCTAAAGACTAGCAGGAGAACAGGCTTTTCCTCACAGCAAGTGGTGCGGGCTCCTGAAGTCCCACCTGGACCATTGCTGTTTCATGAGAAAAGGCCTTGAATTTGCACCCCAGCAAAGGCAGGTGGAAACTAGATGGAAAAAATTGCCTGAGCAGGCCTTGAACTCTGGGACCTCAGGCCCTGGGTATCTGTCAGTGTGTGTGTGTGTGTGTGCATGCATGTGTGCATGTGTGTATGCGTGTGTGTGTGCATGTGTGCGTGTGTGTGTGTGTGAGTGTGCATGTGCGTGTGTGTGTGTGTGTGTGTGTGTGTGTGGTGTAGTGGTTGTGTCCTTGGCTCAGGGTCAAACTTTCCAAACTAGAATAAGAGTAAGTGCTGCATGATTCAGATATTTTCTTCAAGGACACAGACCACATTGATTGTGCTCATGCATTCCAGTACCAAGTTTAAAACATGTTTATTGTTGTTAAGATAACTAGCCTCGTGTGAAGTTATTGTTTATTGAGGCTAACAATGAACAATAGCTATAGGACTGTGGTCCAACCTCTCTATTGAGGGATGCAGTTTCAACCAGAAGGTCATTTATAGTAGTGCCATACATCAAACATTTGTTGGAGAGCATCAGAAGGATACTGAGGAAGTGGATGTCGGAGTTTGTTTCCAAATAAAACACTAAGAAATGTATTAGTTCATCCAAAAGATATTATACCACCACTGAACAAAATAGGTGTGATTTACTTAATACCATTATAAATCTTGTGAGAAGACAAGCTACCTAGGGCAAATGGAAAGAACATTGAAACACTGAATTAGTGAACACAAGAGATGTCTGTACACTCCTCAAACGTATGTCACATCAGCATTGGCAGAACATGCACAAAAGGAAAATCATACAATAGATTGGGATGGCAATTAAGGAGAAGCTCTTCCTGGAGATTTGGTAGATCAAAAAAGAGAGAAACTGCATCCCTCAATAGAGAGGTTGGACCACTGCCCTATAGCTATTGTTCATTGTTAGCCTCAAGAATCCATCACTTTACCTGAGGCTAGACACGTCACAATAACAATACACATTGTGGTGCCTAGTATCCTCTGATAGTTCGATAAGGTTGACTGCCACCAGTTCCACTGACAGGCCTTGCTAGTATCCCACAGTTGGTCAATTAAAGTTATATTAAAAGACATGCAGTAACACAAACAGGCTCAGTTGGTCAAATGGACGAAGAATCTACAGTGCTCAGTGACTAATAGGAGTAGGTAGATGAGGGGTAAAGGCCCCCCCCCCCACCTTTACACAAAGACAGTGAACAATGAGTCCAGCTCAACTGGTAATCCCACCAGAAGTATCAATTACTACTACAATGTGGCATGACTAATTAGTGTGTGAGTTTGTAAATGCTGGGTTGGCCTATTCCGGCCCCACACACATATTAAAGCAAACACCACTCCATGCAGGCTATCAGTATGCAATTATTCACTGTAACCTGATGAAGGGTATCGTGGGTACTTGAAACATTGTTGTTGTATAATATTAACCAAAGACTAGCGCAGCTATAATATTAAAATATGATTGGACAAAACTATTCAGAATGTATCAAACTAGTCATTAATACTCTCACTATTCCCTTACATTTAGTTGTGTTTTGTGTCATATTTAAATTATTGCCCGACCAATATAAAATAGCTTCCTCCTCCACTGATTTATGCGAGTGTGCCAGCAGTTTAATTAACTTCCTTTTTAAACACAATTGGCATTAATCTTACAGATTGGAAATATTCAGCAAGATTTAACGTGTATTTTTTAATTGAAGCTTTACTCTTCCAAATAAACAAAAAAGGTAGCAGAAAGTATTTATTCACGATAAGCCTGTAGAAAAAACAAATTACTTTAAAGTGCTTTATGGTTCAGAATTTTCGAATCTTTGAATTCCACCTACTTTTCACCACCGACTAATTTAAATTTAGGTTGACTATAGAAAGAGGCACATTAATTATCCTTCAATTCTACCAATTCATATGTAATTTTTTTAGTAAACTGCTGCAAGTACCAAAATTGAGATTATTACAAAAAAATTGAGATGAGCTATTAACAAATGTGACTTACTAAGCTTGTGATCATTTTCATATTCTAACTTGTTCATGGCAACTATCCTCTCTTCCATGCAATCCATGACAATGTGGTCATTTTCCATAAAGTATTTGTTATGAAAAAATGCCTTAGTGTCCGAGTGGGAAGCGTTACTACTTAACAACCAGTTCAGGTCACCTGACTCCACGATGCATATATGATGAATTTCTTTTCCCTGACACATGGTGGGACTTTTGTCTGTGACTATTATCCAGGCATATCTGGATACGATAAACTTGTTGTCTTGTGAGAGATTCGTGTTCCTGCCACCAGGGATATTAGGCAACATGTAGACTGTAGGGAAGAAATGTTTCTCTGGGATGTCGTTGCCTTTGAAGTACTCATACAAAGCTATGGCTGTTTTGTTTGTGAAGAGAAAATCTATAAACTTGGGTGACAAAGACATATAAGTACTACTTTTTGCATAAGAAATGTTGTAAGGAACTGGGTTGTTTAATCGCCTAAGTGACTCATAGTCATTGTTAGGAACTAATTCAGCTTCTACCATTTACGCACCATTTAGGTATACTAGATGTGAGACCATTTCATGGTTTGTAGTTAGAGGCAGTTCTTTGCCACACAAGTTAATGACATACTTCCACTTGTCTTTCTTAGCCTGTTTGTCTCTAATGTTCATCAAGTCCTTGTAGCAACACATTTCAGACTCCATGATACTCTTGTGTCCCCATTTCACCTCACGCAGTGTAGACACTAAGTGGACATTGTCCAAACACTTGACCAAGTTTCTAAAGATTCCTATGAAGAGAGGTCCAGATTTCTTGTCAGGACTAATGCAGTATTGATTGTGAGGTCTATATAATAGCTTCAAGAGTCTCATCACTTGTTGTGGGCTGTTGTAGACTACAAACACAAATGCTATTGGAAATGACAGCTCCAATTTAGTAGTATATAAATTGCTATTAAAAGTATCTACTACCCAAGAACAGTTATAAGTTTTGTTCCACAACTCTCTGTCTGTTAACAAGTTCTTCCACTGCTGTTGATTATCCTTAGCTGTGATGGCTTCTGTTTCATTCCCACTAAAAAGTCTGTCACAATCCTTTTCAATTTCTGGTTCCAATTTTGTAACAATATTGATTTTCCAAGATTTATACTCAGACCATTGTTGTTGGGTAGAATTGGTTGGTGATATCCCTATACGTTCAGGTGAAGTATTTCGGGTAAAGTTGTATCGTGATTTTGTATTTTCAGACCAAATTTCACGAGTAGAATTGTGAGGTAGCTCGTCTGACCACCGCAATTTTACAGGTGCTATTATACTGCTGCTGTGATTTAATTGAACAATGAAGACTGTTAAAATGAAACCCACTGTCAACAGTCCACCACAATAAAAGTCCTCAGTTTTTTGTGGCTCCAAAAGAAGCAAACAACCTGAAGCAAAGGGCAGAACATTTGGAATCAACATACCCACTGCCTGCAATCCCGATTTCTCTCGCGCAGCGTTGTTCCAGCTGGAGCGGCTGAGTAAGGAGTACAATTCTGGACAAATTGTTCGTAAGGAAACCGTTAAATCATAAGCACGAAAACCGTCAATTCCTCTGGAATATTTCCACACCGAACTCTCACCGCTTTAAAAGACAGTGATTAAGGTGTAGGGATTGGGGAGCGGTAATCGAGGTGCGGGAATTGAGGTGCTGAAATTGACCCGGGTGATTGAAGTGCGGGGATTGAGGTGCCGGTGTCAGGTAAATATGGGTCCCCCCAAAATTGGGTATCCCCAGTACCCATATTTCTGGAAATATGGGCACCCAGGTAACCATATTTCCAGAAATATGGGTACTAGGGGGCCCATATTTACTGAAAATGTGGGTATCCCTCCGTAAATATAGGTACCCCCAAATCCAAACGAGGTGAAGTGTCCGCGTATTAGAGATCTTTGCAACACAAGGGAGCAAAGGGTCCGCTTATTAGAGATCTTTGCAGTGGCTGTTGGACAAACCCATCCCGTAGGTTGCTAGCTAGCTAGATAATTAGGATTTAAAGCCCAGAAACTATTGATAATGTTATGAGAGGATCAAGGACATTTAACTATGCCCTCACAGCAAAAAATGGAGTATCATACTTTTTAGGTATAATTGTTATACTTTTGGGTTTCATACCCTAGGTATGACCCATTGAAGGTATGGTTTACATACTCAAGAAGTATGTATTTCATACATATGTTAGGTACGTATGAACTATAATAAAGTATGTATTTCATACTTATACACAGTATGCTCATTAGACTTTTTATCTGTCTTTGCAGAAATAATGATGTCCTTGAATGAATGTGAAGATAATGAGGAACTGGATTCAAAACTTTTGTTTGTTTTTTATCTTAAAATGAATCTGTTCATTTTCATTCAGTTCTTGTCATTATGCAAATTGCTTTTCATTTCTGCAAGTTTTTAGTATAAATTCAAATATAAAATAATAGTTATTGTATGATATGTGGTCTATCCAAGTGAAATCACAATATAATTCCACGCTGGCCTAACTTATTGATTTTAGTATAAGAACTGGGGTATTTGGGTGTGAATTGAATTTAGCCCAATCCACAGTAATGTCTTGAGGAGGTATAATAGTGGGATGGAGTGGGCAGAAGGACGCTGTTTATTTTAGTTAAATTCAATCTAGTAGAGGGTGGGCAGAAGGACACAGTTTAATTAGCTAAATTGCATTTAGTATAGGGGAGGAGGGGGTGGGCAGGAGGACGCTGTTTAATTAGCTAAATTGCATTTAGTATAGGGGAGGAGGGGGTGGGCAGGAGGACGCTGTTTAATTAGCTAAATTGCATTTAGTATAGGGGAGGAGGGGGTGGGCAGGAGGACG
>WLWD01001718.1_pt1 | contig 32555 bp, 21 predicted proteins | sample 6712731 | NCBI WGS metagenome assembly WLWD01 (sample SAMN12718690, study PRJNA576275) | sponge metagenome | isolation source: marine sponge | host: Mycale hentscheli | place: New Zealand: South Island, Marlborough, Capsize Point | collected 2014-11-01
CCCCCCCCCCCCCCCCCCCCCCCCCCCGCGTAGCAGTTTGGTAAAGGGTCTGACATGCGAGACTAGGTTTTATATACCTTGGCCTTGCCTCATACGACTCAGAGTTATGCATTGCCTGATTTTGTTGAGATCTATTACTCTTCTGCAATCCTACTAGGAATAGGCTTAGGGCCACCTCACTAATGAGGGTATAGAGTGTTAGCAGCAGGCCTCCATACTCAACTTAGTCCATTGAGCAAGTCTCCTCTCTGGTGGCAGCGGGAAAGAGCTACCTACCCCGATTATAGTCCCACAGCTAGAATCTGGAAAGACATTTCTCTTGTTGCTCATGGAATATGTTTGAATGAAGCTGATGATCACTTTCCAAGTGAGGAATTGCAAGCAATGAGAGAGGAACTTGATCAATTACATATTACTGAACGTGAAATGGAGGCTTGGCTTACCATTTTGGGGAACACCCTCTCAGAAAGTAGTATGGAAATATTAACCAGCTACCAGAGCACTTCATCAATCAATCCACACGTGGTGGTTGATTATAATTTGAGACCAAGTTAGACTTGATGTTTTAGTTGAAAATTATAAGCTCAACTGTCTACTCTAACAACCAGTTTGAGTCAACCACTCTCACCTCTCCTTCTGTAAAGATGAGCCCACCTTCACACTGCTGATCAATGAGTGATGACAGGTATTCTGAAGTTGAATGATGAATACATTTTCTGATGACTAATCAATTAATTTATTTAAAGCTTTACAACCAACAGATAAGTGAAAGAGTCAGAGAGTGTTTTAAACATTTGACAAGAAATAGTGCATCCAGAAAGTAGTCGTAATACATTAGGGGTAACATATTTAAAGTTAAGAGTCTTGTTTTGTAGTGGTTTGCCATACTTCAAATTAGAACTCCAATCATTACAAGTCAGAAACAAGAGATGACAAGCCAAGACACTAGGACAGTTTTGGTGTGAGGTGAGTGAAATTATTTTTGATTGAGAACCAAAATTTCCTTAGATTGTGAGGCTGATGTCGGGTTGATATCGATTCCTACTTCAGATCCTGACAGAGAGAGTTTTCCATGCTGAGATACTTCACTTAATCAACACCCTACACTTCAAACTTTTCTTTAACATCAAGTTCAACAGTAGAAAATGCTGACATAACACAATTTTCACTCCCTATGTGCAAAAATAACAACTGAAAATCAATTAGTGTGGGTGTGGTTGTAGGTGTGGCCATGCTAGTTAAGAGAGTTGTGATTAATGAATGTGGTTTGTCCTTGAAGTTTTTTTTAAAAGTTGAAGCTTATGCAGACAACCGTAACACAACTGTTCGGGTGTGACACCATCCAAGGACAACCATAACTCTTGCTAATGGACAGACAAATCATTGCAATTGCCTGCAACACACACTGATTAACCTCAATAGCAGAGCGCACAAGTTGTGAGACCTGATTAAACAGAGTGCTGCAATAGCTACTGTGGCAGTGACAACTATTGCAGAGAGTAGCTAATAGTGATTACTGTGAGCAGAGAAGAGAACTAGTTGCAATGATTCTTTCACCAGGTAATGACAATTTATAAATGAACGCACCCGTGGAGTGTGGTGAACGTGTGACTGTGTCACTTCCAGGACCTGATTGCTCACAGCTGAATGGTTGCCTATCTCTACAATTAGGCTGGTCCTTTGAACTACCTTCCCTGAATCTTATTCAAGTTTGTGGGGAGTTACAGCCCCACAACAACTGAAGATAATATATTGAGGGATACTGCTACAAGCATTATTCAGCTCAATGAGTGTTGGAGAGGGTATAATGAGAGTTTTGCTTGCACTGGACTCAGACTTCACCAACCCCCACCCCCCTAACAACAAGTGGGATCGGTGGTGAAGCAAATTCTTGTCAATTCAAGGCCTTCCATTTCACACAGCAACCTCTATTTTTGACTAATGATGATATTGTAGTCAAAAGAAAAGAAAAGTTGCATTTACTATCCCTTTTTTCACAATTGAAGCTGATAGCTATGTTGTTTTATTTTTTCAAATTATGAATGCTCAGTTTTAGCTAACATGAATCTTCAACTACCTGGTCTAAGTTAATTTTGTTGTATGAATAGCAAAAATAGGTTGTTATGTAAAGCCTAATCAGTAAGTCATTGTACTTCTCAAGAACCTACTACAGTACATACAGCAATAAGTGGGGGTGTATGCCAGCACCCATTGCAACCCTGCTTTGTAAAAGCTAGTCCTATTCTTAAATTTTGCTGTTGCTGTTGTATTTATGTTGTTGCTTTCCCTGATTGCTTCTCTTGGTGAGCATAATGAAGACCCTGTACCTATGTGGTAAAAGTTAAAAGTATGTGATGAATACCTTACCGAACATACAATTGCTATTGAATGAATTTCAAAATTTTTGATTGGTGGATATAACACTTAAAATACCATGTTTTCATCCTCAAATCAATTACTTAAAAGTATTAACATTATAACCACGATGCTGATCCTCCTTTTGTTGATATTTCTATACACTTCAAAATACAGCATATTTCTATTCGATACCAACTTGCAAGTCTGACTTGTGTCTTGTTTTTCTTAATTCCATTTGCTTAATCTGCTCTTCATACATTTGCTGTCTCTGAATGAGTGACAGAAAGACAAGTTCTTTCTTGTTTAGCTATGCTCCACAACTCCAACAATTTCAATTTTGCCTACTTAAATACCAACATGGATGTAACTAGCTGTGTGTATATATATATATATATATATATATATATATTATATTTAGAGAGAATCACTGACCAAAAAACACAAAAAGCTAAAACACCAAACGTTTCAGCTACGGACTGTAGCCTTCATCAGTGGTAATGATTCAAAAATAAATAAATAGTTACTATGACAGGTGAAAGCCTAAGGGTGGTACATGTTAAAGCACTTGGTGGTAACCATGAGTCCTGAGGGTTAGCTATTTGGTTTTGTTTGTATGTTTCACTAGGCTACTATAAACTTGAGGCTACAATCCTTCATTTCTGTTGATCTTGTTCCCTTCAGTTTTAATGTACCATTAATCCAAATAACAACGAGGGTATAACTGATGGCAGATGTCAATCACTTTACCACTCTTCCAATCAATAACATGACTCTCTTTCATTGCATGTTCTGCAACAGCTGAAAAATGATAAGGTGAAGTTAGAGCTTGCTTATGTTCTTTTAATCTATGTGTTATTGTTCGTCCAGTTTGCCCAATATAAGAGATGTGACAAGTTCCACATGATACTTGGTATATCACTCCTGTTTGTGACTCAACTGTAATGGGATTGCCTGAGGGTAGTGTGTGGCTTGAAGCAAGTTCTGATATTTAATGGTAACGGAATTCTCTTTATGCATTCTGACACATTCTTTATGTAAGGTAAGACTACTGTTGCCTTGGGTTTCATCATCACCTTGCTACTAGATGCTGAAACGTTTGGTGTTTTAACTTTTTGTGTTTTTTTGGTCAGTGATTCTCTCTAAATATAATATATGTCTACAATACCTGATCACATAGGATTTTACAGATTTATATATATATATATTTAGAATAATAGATAACTATGTAAAAAATAATGCAGTTTTATAACTTAGTGGACTGTAATGAATGGGGTTTTTTTCAACACAAGCAGTTTATAATCAAAAGTAAATTTAATTATTATACTACTCATTATCTATGCATCTATTATACGTATAACTTTGGTATTGATATTTAAAAAAAGACGAATTGAATTTTTGTTTTTGTCATGTCAAAAGTTAGTGTAATAGTGCAGGCAGTAGAATATGAGTGATACAAACAACAAAAAATAATCAGTATAATTCAAACTTCCCCCTAATTTCTAGCTATGGCACATGCACACAATATGATGATGACTACAATTATGATCAGCAAAACTGCTCCCACAGAGAACCAAATGACGGCAGTGCGCACTGTATTGTTGGGCGGATCTTCTGTTGTAGTAGCCACAGCCTCCTCTGTCGTGGCAATGGGCATTTCATTCACAGTTGGCTCTGGCTCTGTGGTTGGAGCCATTGTGGTTGGAGCCATTGTGGTTTGAGCCATTGTGGTTGGAGCCATTGTGGTTGGTGGTAAGGTAGTCAGTATGGAAACATTAGAGAAGGTGACATTGACGATTGTTATGGATTGTGGGAGCACGTCCAGGGCGCATCTCAAGTTTGTAGTGGAAGTGAACATAACTGGGGGATTACTGCAAGCATTGCTCAGCTCAGGGAGCGTTGGAGGTGATATCAAGACAGCCCTGCTTGGATTGCGATTAAGTGATGTTTGAAAATTGGTACTAGTTATCTCGCACCAGTAATAGCCTGAATGGACACTCCTATCAAAAGCATTAATTATCAGAGTAGAGAAAGAAGATGTTGTTGTTCCTGCTGATATGCGGCGATTGTTTGTATTGTCCACCACTACTCCTACAGTTTCCTGACCAACCAGAGTTGGACTGGTGGTAAAGAACCAGCCAATTGTTAGTTGAGTCCCTTCTATCACACATGGCAGCCTCACTTCTTGACCAATAATATTGCAGTCAAGCGGTGAAGTTGCACCCACACCGGGCTCAGTCAGAAATTGCCTTTCACACTGGCAACTGACAGCAGCCACAAGCATTGCCCAAGTGAGCATTACAGAGTAGGTAGCAGACATTTTGTTTCCAAAGCTAAAATCACTTGCTTACAACAATTACAAGAACAATATTCAGTAAATGTTTCAGTTGCCTGAGGTTGAGTATTTATTGCAATCAACCTGCCCCACCCATTTTGCAGATGGAGTTACAGGAAGTGAGGTTGATGGTTGCCAAGGTGACTGCAGCAACCATTTTGTTGTTGTGGTACCACTCTGGGATTCTCAACAGGAATAGGGTTTCTAATGGTTTTCAATAACTCAGCCAATTTTTAAGCCCTTCTTCTATCTAAAATAAGTACAGTCCTAACCATATACTGAACTACCTTTACTGTTAAATGAGCTTAGTATAATTGCTCATAAATGTTGTCTGTATTGGGCAAGCTGCTACACATACAGGTAGTATTATAACATCCTGACAATGAGTCATAATACATTTAAAACTATGTGCTTTATGAAAACATAAGTCAAGTGCCAAAAAATAAGACTGGTTATTAAATTACAAAACTAGACACTCTTGTACAGGAATTGTAGTCCCAATAGTAGAAGAGCAAATTAAAGACAACAAGACTTGTCAAGTCATAAGTTTTAATATCCAATTTGTCATAGATTCTGAGGTCCAAACCAGTTAGCCAAAGTTAGCGGGATGACAGAATGTAACAGAGTGTACTGCACCATGTCTATGCCAAACATTATGTGTATACACTATTGTGAGTTATCCAAGAACTTTATCAGTTAGCAAATTGCTTTTGTGGGCACATAAATTAGTGTAGCTTGTTGAGGGAGGGGTGGGTGAGAGGGTGTACGGTTACATGCTACTCCAGACACAATGTCTCAAGTACTGTCAACTCATTTTTGAATGTTTTGCATAGTTAACTGAAAACTTGTCTGGGTCAGTGGATAACTTAATTTACACAAGTGGGAGGAATATGAACATCAGAAGAAAGAAACCTTACTGTAACCAGATGCATTTTTTGGTTGTTCCTGAACAACAACACTAGTAACCTGTAGAAACACTACTCCAGTGGACTAAGAGTAGAGTAAGGCAACTGCAGATAGTATTTTGGAAGAAAAATTGATTACTTAAAAGGCAGGACAGATGATATGATATAGTTTATCCTGCTTCTAATTAGTCAATTTAGGAATACTAGAGGAAGAGTAATTAGAGTAATTTTTTTTAGATATTGCATGTTACAGGAGGTTGCCATAGACCAATTGGCTCTTCATTGCCATCTAAAACAAAGTACAGAACAAGTAAATCTTACAAACCCCAAAAATGTGGAATAAACCATGCATTTTTATTGATCTATTGACTTAAGCTATAATAGCTAACACCATTACATTACTGCACATTGCCTTAACATATTATATATATAATAATATAATACATGGTCATTTTGTGTCTTTTTGTAACACAATGAACAGTTAACCCAAAGGAGAAGAACAGACACAGACTTAGCTACTAATGCTTTAAAATGTTTAGTCTAAATTTTGTGTTTGGTCAAAAAAAAGCGTACACCAAGTAATTCAAGTCAGACACTTGGCCTCTTAGTTGGCACATACTTAGACTAAAGTATTGTAACTTAATCCAGAATAAGATTGCATCAGACTAGCACAGCAAGCCTCTCTCTCTCTCTCTCTCTCTCTCTTGACTAGCCATCCATCAGTCTATACCAACCTGGAAGAAGGGTAATTTGAGGAAAGATATCACATGTTACGTGGTTTATTTTGCATTATTTTGTGCAACATCGTTAAGTTTTGGGTTACCACACCACAAAATTCTGAGATGGGCAATAATATCCAATCTGACACAACTATTCTCTGTAGTCCTTTCATGTGAATATTTTTATAGTTATTGTAAACTACTAAACTAGATGCAGTAATCTTTATAGACTTACTGTATATTTGTCCTAACTCAGAACATAGTTTGCTAGAGGCCATGATGTAGGTCAGCTGCTTAGAGTCAGTTTCATACATAAACAAGTAGAGCCTGGTGGGAGGAACTTGTAGCATAACAAATTGACTCAGGCCTCTTTGAATACACAAAATTGTTGTTAATCTTCAGAGAATAGTTGATCTACAACTATACTCTATGATGGCCTGGAACAGTATCCACTTTTTTTTTTATGAACTCAATCCTCATTTACTTTTGGCATTTAATCACGGTTTTATTAATTAAGGTGTGTGAATCCATCTTTGTTTATTTTTTCTCACTGTTGATTTTTCTTGTTATTCTGCTGGGCCAAGTTCCAGATATGCTCATTGCAGGAATATTCTACCATGCTCATTGTATACTAATTTCAAATATTAAATAACAATTGGTCTACTATTGTTCTAGCATTATGCTGCTATGCTGAGAACACCTAATATTCTCAAAATTATGCTAGCATAGCTAAGGCAAGGGTTTAAAATAAAGCTTAATGGGACTGAAGTACTCTCATGTGAAGTCAAAGAGTTTTGACCAGGAAGGAATCACGTGATGATACTTTTATATCACCTGAATTCATCTAACAAAAAGACAAGAGAATAAAAGCATAAGCCTCAACTATTTAATGCCATGCAAATTATATGCTGTATAAAAGATGTGTACGAGAGCCTATAAAAAATCTATGTAACATGACTAATGCATTCCAAGTATAATTTACAAGTGCACATATTTAATGATATATTATTGTCATTTTATATAACTTCAATAGGAACTACACATATTGCTGCTTAATATCCGATTAACGCCGGAAATTAAATTCGCGATTACGTGCGCGTACTCCGAAATTGTTTACAAGAAATCGTGACCGTCACCTCGAGGCTGGAACCGCCTGAGCTTTTTCTTGTCTAGAGGCAATACGCTTCGAAGTAACCGACGGCGATGTATTAACTGATTGAAGCTAAAGCCTTCCTCTACCCGCGGGCTAAGTTTTGTTTAGTTTCTAGGCGTTTGAAGTGTATGAAGTGCGCACTCATTGGAAACTACAAGCTTCAAGGTAAGTATAGCATCAGTATTGTAAAAGTTTAGGCTAAGACCTCATGTTTCATAGCTATATATTGTTGTTTTAAATGTTCACCAGCCGCTTGCTTTGAAATAATTCAGCAACTATGGATTTTGGCTGTTTATTTTTTTTTTGTGTGAGCCATATACTAGAATAATATAATATTATAACATAACAAGCAATTATATAGACTACTGTGTTTGCAATTCTAGGATTTTTTTCTGATAATACTATGAAGCAGTCTGATTGAACTCCCATGGTGACAAAGCCACACCCCATAATCACCTCTGTACCGTACCATGATGTGTCTGTTGTTACTGTTCTTGACATAGATTGCACTTCCTTCTCTTCATACCTGAGAAACTTTCTCCTAAGAAATCCATTTTATGGGCACCTTCAAGTAGGGGAGAACTGGGAGGAAGAAAGTCTGTATCCTCATGCAATAATAACTTGACCTTTTTGTGGTTAGTGTTGTTCAAAATCTATATAACCCTCTGTGTATGAACAAACGAAGCTAAAATAGCTTGCCTTTTTCAACCTTTACTTCCTCCAGGTCATCAAATTCTTCATTGCTGCCCTCCATGAAGACTTCTTGGCCACGGACCTCTACACCTGAGAAGTCTTCTCCCTTATTCTATCTCTATTTCTTTGAGATCATAAAATTCTTCATCACTGCCCTCTATGATGACTTCTTGGCAGTCTTTAAATTTTATTGACAACTTTATATCATATTAATAATTGATAAATATTTTTGTCTATTAGTTATAGCTATTCATATTTTTTTTTTGTAACTTTGATTTTCTTTATACACAAACAGTGCTACAATTTCAATCTACAAATAATAAAATAGTTTCTATGGTAAGGGTCATTAAAACCTTGCCTCCCTTACACTTACCTCACAGGAGAATCGCTAAGGCGTTGTGGGAGCTCTTGAAACACTTGCGATTGCTGCTGGTAGCTAATTGAAGCGGGTACTATGGCGGTTACGCAAAAATGCGTAACCCGCGCTGTGAAGCACCCTCGTGCTTGACGCAGAAACGCGTAATTCGGCGATAATCAAAATGAAAATCAGTAAATGGATCTTGTGTTAAGAGCATCAATGGCCGTATGTCCCTCACCTTAAGGGCTAATTTATAGGTCCCTAGACTGCCTTCAGTGGTTCCCCCGAGCTCCCAAACCTCTTGAAAAGTTGAACTCATGCAAAAGAAAAAACCTTGAAACAAAGTAGCTGTAGTGTATGTTGCGTAAACTGGACCCTTTACCTACTGCTATACTGGGAATAGTTTGTAGGTTAAAGGGGTATGGCTAACGAGATTTAAGTGCAAGTAGCAATGAATTGAATGACAACTAATCCAAATAGTACATAATCCATATCAGTGCGCTGTACCGGAAATGTGTCTTAACATGTTACACTGAGTATTGATCTTCATTAGTGCACCACTCGAAACTATACTAATGAATACCCAATAGTCAGCATTAAGTAGATGAAACAGATTGCTGGCACGCCGGTTAGTTTTCAAAAGCACCCAGACCTGTGGGGGGTCTACTCCACAGGAGATGACGGGAGAGTGACGCTTTACCCCTTGATCAGGGGGGTGGGGGAGGGATTTGGGGCCCATGTTCTATTGGTGAATAGAGATGAAGAGAGAGGGTGCAAGAGGAGTATCCTTGATCAAATTTTTTCAGTTTTGTTTATTGTGCTTCACCAATATTGCACATGTGTTTCAAGGTTTTCCTTTGCTTGAATTTAACTTAAACCCTACAAGTGGTTTACTCCGAGTGTGAGCGCTCCTGAGCATTGGTGAGTCTGAGGACGTAAAATATTAGCCACTCAATTGCAGGTCCTTATCTACAGACCTCTTATTTACCGCAAAATCAAGACCTCAATTTTTTTTTGTTGAAATTTTGAAAAATTTAATTCTGTGCAAATAAAAGTATACGCGTGTGTCAGGCTATAATTTTTTCACACTAATGCAGTCATGCAATAATGTGATAATTTGATACTCTAGAACCAGGTGGTCTGCGAGTTAAAAAACAAACAAACCAGAGTTTATGTACGAAATACATTCCTCCCAAAGACCAAATCTAATTTATATAGCTAAATAAAAATAGTATGTATATACTGTTAGTAATACTGTATTATCATTATTACATGCATAACAGTAACTACACATTGGTTACATAATGTATAGGGTGAATAACAGCTAGAACTAAGAAATAATATGAAAAAAGAACCTTAAAAAATATATTGTCAAGAGTGATACATTACCATTTTTAGTTACTTGCTATGGCTACTCAACACAATATGACAGCTCCCACAATTAAGAGAAGTGCAACTGTTCCTACAGAGAACCAGATAATGGCAGTACGCACTGTGTTGCTGCTTCCTCCGGTGGCCTCTTCCTCTGTCATGACAAGCGTTGTTGGTGTTGTTATAGGTGTTGTTATGGGTGTTGTGGTGTTTGTCGTGCTGGAATCATTCATTGTTGTCATGGGAAATGCTGTAGGAGTAGAATTGGTGAATTCCAATCCTGTAACTATGTTTATATTTCTCAGAGAGAATACTCCAAATGCACATCTAGTGAATGGGGCAGTAAAGTCGAATGTAGTTTGACTACACTGTTCTTCTAATAACTGATTTTCATATGTACAATTGAACTTGGTAATATAGAATGTGTACATTGTCCCATGAAAGGGTCCCTCTCCCACCAATAAAAACCATTGTGTTGACTACTACTGAAGGAATCGATTCTCAGAGTAGATGTCACCAATGCGCTTCCAGTCACAGGCATTGTAGTTCCAGTGAACTCATTGTTTAGACTCATCCCAGCTTGATTTCTGTCAGAGGTGTAATACCAAATAATACTAACACCTCCAGGAGTAGCCATCTCGCAAGTAATTGTAACTTGTCTTCCTTCCATGCTGCAGTTCAATGGAGAATTACTCAGTGCAGCAGGAGCTCTTGTGTAACTAACAGAACATCTTCATTGGGTGGACAAGTTTGACACTGCAAGGAGTGGAACACAGCCACCAAGGAGAGCAGACTCAGAGCCCAGGACATGCTCATTATGATTGACAGATACGTGTCGAAGCAAAAGATAGAGATATAAATGTACTCTGCTCAAGTAATAGTTTGACAAATACCAGAATGAAATAACTGGCTTGGGCTGGGTCAGGCAGTCAGGGATATGGTCCATTGGCTGTCCAGTCATGGTTTAGTAAGTACAGTAGTGGGTGTGATGCCTTAAATGAATTATAGGAATACTTTTCTCCTGACAGAACTGGTATATATAGTTTGAGCAATCAGGTTAAGTTGGTTCTAATTAGTAGCCAATTGTTATAAGATATCCTGTATACTTCTGATCACTATTTCACATCCTATAATATTGTTTTACTGATAATGCATTGACTATATATATTGAAGTGTGGATATTGTGATAATGAATAAACAGCAACAAATAACCTAGTCTGTGTGGAAACTATAGCAGACAATTATTAGAGCCACCATGTGTGTATTTAGTCAGGCGTAACCCGACTCTGTACCTCCCAATAATAAAAGGTAAAGGGTCAACTATACCAGACTAGTGTGTGTGTGTGTGTTGTGTGTGTATGTGTGTGCATGTGTGTGTGTGTTTTGTGTATGTAAGTGTGGCTGTGTGGTGTAGTGGTTGTGTCCTGGGCTCAGGGCCTGAGGTCCCAGAGTTCAAGCCCCACTCAGGCAATTTTTCCATCTGATTTTCCATCTGCCTCCCACCAGCCCCACCAGTCCACCCAGCTGTGATTGGGGCCTGGCATTTGCTGGGGTGCAAATTCAAGGCCTTTTCTCATGAGACAGCAATGGTCCAGGTGGGACTTTGGGTTCCCACACCACTTGCTGTGAGGAAAGCTCTGTTCTCCTGCGAGTTTCTAGCCCAGCTCCAGCTCCAGGAGCTTTGCTTTCACGGCTCACAGTGCCTGCTTAGTGCACAGGCATCTTGGCTCTGCCAGGCGTGCATGACCACCTAGCAGCAGCAAAAGAATTTGCATTTGTGTGTGTGTGTGTGTGTGTGCTCGGAGGGGGGGGAGGGGGGGGAGGGGGGGAGGAGTGCATCTCAGCCTCAACTGAATCCAATCGTGTAACATTTTTTTGTTCAATTTATGACCATAACTCAAGTGATGATAATATCCCAACTTGTACAATTTAACAATGTGCCAGAAATTATGGTTGGTTGAAAGTTAGCAATTCATTTTTTAGCCATTACTTCAATTTCTTGACTGCAACTCAACTCTTATGCCTCATTACTGCAGTAATATCACAAAAATAATTGTAGTTGTTCTAAGGAAGATGGGGGATTTCATGAAGAAACTGGTGAGTAACTACTAAAAAACTTTGACAAGTAAAGTTCCTTTTTATAGTGAATAATAATAAAAGGGAACCACTGAGGAAATTGTTGCCAACGATGTGTGTGTATGTGTGTGCATATGTGTGTGCATAGTGTGTGTATGTGTGTGCATATGTGTGTGCATAGTGTGTGTATGTGTGTGCATATGTGTGTGCATAGTGTGTGTATGTGTGTGCATAGTGTGTGTATGTGTGTGCATATGTGTGTGCATAGTGTGTGTATGTGTGTGCATATGTGTGTGCATAGTGTGTGTATGTGTGTGCATAGTGTGTGTATGTGTGTGCATATGTGTGTGCATAGTGTGTGTATGTGTGTGCATATGTGTGTGCATAGTGTGTGTATGTGTGTGCATAGTGTGTGTATGTGTGTGCATAGTCACCAGTGAGTTGTATTCATCAAATTACATTTCATACATGAACCAATTAGTAACATCAGTTTTGTAAGAGCGTGTGTGGCATGGTTTTATATAGTCTCGCTGGCCAGACCCTCATGCCCCTCCCTACCGCTTCCCCCCTCCCTCCCCCCCCCGTAGCAGTTAGGTAAAGGGTCTGGCTTGTGAGATTAGGTTTTATATACCTTGGCCTTGCCTCATACGACTCAGAGTTATGCATTGCCTAATTTTGTTGAGATCTATTACTCTTCTGCAATCCCACTAGGAAAAGGCTTAGGGCCACCTCACTAATGAGGGTATAGAGTGTTAGCAGCAGGCCTCCATACTCAACTTAGTCCATTGAGCAAGTCTCCTATCTGGTGGCAGCGGGAAAGAGCAACCTACCCCCGATTATAGTCCCACAGCTAGAATCTGGAAAGACATTTCTCTTGTTGCTCATGGAATATGTTTGAATGAAGCTGATGATCACTTTCCAAGTGAGGAATTGCAAGCAATGAGAGAGGAACTTGATCAATTACATATTACTGAACGTGAAATGGAGGTGTGGCTTACCATTTTGGGGAACACCCTCTCAGAAAGTAGTATGGAAATATTAACCAGCTACCAGAGCACTTCATCGATCAATCCGCACATGGTGGCTGATTATAATTTGAGACCAAGTTAGACTTGATGTTTTAGTTGAAAATTATAAGCTCAACTGTCAACTCTAACAACCAGTTTGAGTCAACCACTCTCACCTCTCCTTCTGTAAAGATGAGCCCACCTTCACATTGCTGATCAATGAGTGATGACAGGTATTCTGGAGTTGAATGATGAATACATTTTCTGATGACTAATCAATTAATTTATTTAAAGGTTTACAACCAGCAGATAAGTGAGGTGGTATGATAACAGAAAATAATGGTGCAGTGAGGTGGCTGAGGGTCAGGCTTTCTAAAAGCTAGAGTTGCCAAAAAGATATAAAAAAAAAAGAAAATGAAAGAGAAAAGTTGAAGATGGAGGAACAACATTTAACACATTGACATAATGAAGAGAAAGTGTGAATATTGTTAGGTTCAAATTTGTGAATGAAGGAGCGACAAGTTTAGTATGAATTTTTTTTTTTAAGTTTAGTATGAATTGTTTTTTTTTTTTGATTGTGCAGAGAGAAGCAGAGATGTCAATTGGTGTAAGTGTATTCAAAAGAGAAATGATTTTGTTGAAATATTGAGGTTGTGATCTTGATGTGTGAGAGTATTTTGCTTTTAACTTTTGTGCAGTAGTGGAACGTGTGTCTCCAGAAGCGAATGTGATATAGTCCAAATGGTGAAAGAGTCAGAGGAGTGTTTTAAACATTTGACAAGAAATAGTGCATCCAGAAAGTAGTCGTAATACATTAGGGCTAACATATTTAAAGATAAGAGTCTTGTTTTGTAGTGGTTTGCCATACTTCAAATTAGAACTCCAATCATTACAAGTCAGAAACAAGAGACGACAAGCCAAGACACTAGGACAGTTTTGGTGTGAGGTGAGTGAAATTATTTTTGATAGAGAACCAACATTTCCTTAGATTGTGAGGCTGATGTCGGGTTGATATCGATTCCTACTTCAGATCCTGACAGAGAGAGTTTTCCATGCTGAGATACTTCACTATAATCAACACCCTACTCTTCAAACTTTTCTTTAACATCAAGTTCAACAGTAGAGAATGCTGACATAACACAATTTTCACTCCCTATGTGCAAAAATAACAACTGAAAATTAATTAGTGTGGGTGTGGTTGTAGGTGTGGCCATGCTAGTTAAGAGAGTTGTGATTAATGAATGTGGTTTGTCCTTGAAGTTTTTTTTTAAAGTTGAAGCTTATGCAGACAACTGTTCGGGTGTGACACCATCTAAGGACAACCATAACTCTTGCTAATGGACAGATAAATCATTGCAATTGCCTGCAACACACACTGATTAACCTCAATAGTCATGTTCACCACACTCCACGGGTGCGTTCATTTATAAATTGTCATTACCTGGTGAAAGAATCATTGCAACTAGTTCTCTTCTCTGCTCACAGTAATCACTGTTAGCTACTCTCTGCAATAGTTGTCACTGCCACGATACTGCTACAAGCATTATTCAGCTCAATGAGTGTTGGAGAGGGTATAATAAGAGTTTTGCTTGCACTATCCCTTTTTTCACAATTGAAACTGATAGCTATGTTGTTTTATTTTTCCAAATTATGAATGCTCAGTTATAGCTAACATGAATCTTCAACTACCTTATCTAAGTTAATTTTGTTGTATGAATAGCAAAATAGGTTGTTATGTAAAGCCTAATCAGTAAGTCATTGTACTTCTCAAGAACCTACTACAGTACATACAGCAATAAGTGGGGGTGTATGCCAGCACCCATTGCAACCCTGCCTTGTAAAAGCTAGTCCTATTCTTAAATTTTGCTGTTGCTGTTGTATGGTTATGTTGTTGCTTTTCCTGATTGCTTCTCTTGGTGAGCATAATGAAGACCCTGTACCTATGTGGTAAAAGTTAAAGTATGTGATGAATACCTTACCGAACGTGCAATTGCTATTGAATGAATTTCACAATTTTTGATTGGTGGATATAACACTTAAAATACCATGTTTTCATCCTCAAATTAATTACTTAAAAGTATTAACATTATAACCACGATGCTGAGCCTCCTTTTGTTGATATTTCTATACACTTCAAAATACAGCATTATTTCTATTAGATACCAACTTGCAAAGTCTGACTTGTGTCTTGTTTTTCTTAATTCTATTGGCTTAATCTGCTCTTCACACATTTGCTGTCTCTGAATGAGTGACAGAAAGACAAGTTCTTTCTTGTTTAGCTATGCTTTAAAATCCGCAACTCCAACAATTTCAATTTTGCCTACTTAAATACCAACATGGATGTAACTAGCTGTGTGTATATATATATATATATTTATTTATATACATGCATACAGAATATAGATAACTATGTAAAAAATAATGCAGTTTTATAATTTAGTGGACTGTAATGAATGTTGTTTTTTTTCAACACAAGCAGTTCATAATCAAAAGTAAATTTAATTATTATACTACTCATTATCTATGCATCAATTATGTATAGGTATAACTTTGGTATTGATATTTTTTCCAAGCAGCTATCGAAGAGTTTGAGAGGAATAGATAAAAAGCCCTTAACAATCTGTTCCCTGCACTGTGCTGGTCATCTGAGCGAGTTTGATAGTCTACTTCCAATTCACACATTAATTGTACCTTCAACTCCCCGATGTCTTCAACACATTTAGCCAAATTCCTATTCCATTGGCTCCACACAGCTGTCTGATAGCACGACTCCACGAAGGCAGCTTCCCGCTTTAGCACACACAATGTGCTAGAAATGGCTATGTGTTAAAAAAAATCAACTAAAGTATAGGGTTCAAGATTATAATGGTTGGAGAGATATTAGGCCCATTAGATTAGATTGAATTGTAGCTAACATTAATACCTAAATGGAGAGGAAAGACTCACCAAATCATATGTCCTATTATGATTGAAGTCTTGCAAAGCAAAAACAAGAACACACAAAAAAAAAAACAACGAAAACACACACACACCAAAAAAAAAAACAAGACCGATCAGAATTTAATTTTTGTTTTTGTCATGTCAAAAGTTAGTGTAATAGTACAGGCACTAGAATATGAGTGATACAAACAACAAAAAATAATCAGTATAATTCAAACTTCCCCCTAATTTCTAGCAATGGCACATTCACACAATGACTACAATTATGATCAGCAAAACTGCTCCCACAGATAACCAAATGACGGCAGTGCGCACTGTATTGTTGGGCGAATCTTCTGTTGTAGTAGCCACAGCCATTGTGGTTGGAGTTATTATGGTCGGTGGTAAGGTAGGCACTATGGAAACATTAGAGAAGTTGACAGTGACGATTGTTATGCGCACTGTATTGTTGGGCGGATCTTCTGTTGTAGTAGTCACAGCCTCCTCTGTCACGGCAATGGGCGTTTCATTCACAGTTGGCTCTGGCTCTGTGGTTGGAGCCATTGTGGTTGGAGCCATTGTGGTTGGAGCCATTGTGGTTGGAGCCATTGTGGTTGGTGGTAAGGTAGTCAGTATGGAAACATTAGAGAAGGTGACATTGACGATTGTTATGGATTGTGGGAGCACGTCCAGGGCGCATCTCAAGTTTGTAGTGGAAGTGAACATAACTGGGGGATTACTGCAAGCATTGCTCAGCTCAGGGAGCGTTGGAGGTGATATCAAGACAGCACTGCTTGGATTGCGATGATTTGATGTTTGAAAATTGGTACCAGTTATCTTGCACCAGTAGTAGCCTGAATGGACACTTCTATCAAAAGGATTAATTATCAGAGTAGAGAAAGAAGAAGATGCTGTTGTTCCTGCTGATATGCGGCGATTGTTTGTATTGTCCACCACTTCTCCTACATCTTCATGACCAACCATAGTTGGACTGGTGGTAAAGAACCAGCCAATTGTCAGTTGAGTCCCTTCTATCACACATGGCAGCCTCACTTCTTGACCAATAATATTGCAGTCAAGCGGTGAAGTTGCACCCACACCGGGCTCAGTCAGAAATTGCCTTTCACACTGGCAACTGACAGCAGCCACAAGCATTGCCCAAGTGAGTATTACAGAGTAGGTAGCAGACATTTTTTTTTTCCAAGCTAAAATCACTTGCTTACAACAATTACAAGAACAATATTCAGTAAATGTTTCAGTAGCCTGAGGTTGAGTATTTATTGCAATCAACCTGCCCCACCCATTTTGCAGATGGAGTTACAGGAAGTGAGGTTGATGGTTGCCAAGGTGACTGCAGCAACCATTTTGTTGTTGTGGTACCACTGCTGGGATTCTCAACAGGAATAGGGTTTCTAATGGTTTTCAATAGCTCAGCCAATTTTGAAGCCCTTCTTTCTATCTAAAATAAGTACAGTCCTAACCATATACTGAACTAGCTATACTGTTAAATGAGCTTAGTAATTGCTCATTAATGTTGTCTGTATTGGGCAAGCTGCCACACATACCGGTAGTATTATAACATCCTGACAATGAGTCATAATAAATTTAAAACTATGTGCTTTATGAAAACATAAGTCAAGTGCCAAAAAATAAGACTGGTTATTAAATTACAAAACTAGACACTCTTGTACAGGAATTGTAGTCCCAATAGTAGAAGAGCAACAACAAGACTTGTCAAGTCACAAGTTTTAATATCCAATTTGTCATAGTTTCTGAGGTCCAAACCAGTTAGCCAAAGTTAGTGGGATGACAGAATATAACAGAGTGTACTGCACCTTGTCTATGCCAAACATTATGTGTATACACTATTGTGAGTTATCCAAGAACTTTTATCAGTTAGCAAATTGCTTTTGTGGCTGAGAGGGTGCAAGATTATATGCTACTACAGACAATGTCTCAAGTACTGTTAACACATGCTCAGTTGTTCTTCATCAAGCTACTATACTTGTGTTTCAAGGCTTTTCTTCTGCATGTGCTTAACCTTTCAAGTGGTTTAGGAGCTTGTCAAACACTGATGGTAGTCTGGAAACCAATAGTCTCTTAATTCCAGGTTCTTCCAGGTCATCTTATTTCCCACAAGATTCAAGCCTCAATTATTTGAAAATTTAAATGCTGTGCAATGAATAAAGTTAAGCTATAAAAAAAGCTTGTGAAAGAGAGAGCTAACATACATGTGTCAGGTTGTTCATTCATTTTTCACACAGTCATGTTATCCGCTATTAGACACTCCAGCGGGTCAAGGAGTCTTTGAAAAATAAGCTGAGTCTATGTACCATAACTAATGCATTTCATATCTATTTACAATGTAGATAATAATAATAATAATATAACTTGCACAATAGGAACTACATATTGCTTACAAAAATGAATCAAGAAAATATTATGAGCAAAAACTAAGTGTAACTCAGAGTGTGATTTCTCCTCATGAGCACAGATGGCAATCTAAGAACCTCTAAGATTAGCCTCTCAATTCTATTACCTTGGACCATCCTATTTATCAAATAACCCAGGCCTCAATGTGCAATGAGATTAAAGTATGTGTGTCAGGCTGTACTTTTTCCACACTAATGCAGTTATGTAATGTTATAATTTGACACTCTAGAACCAGGCGGTGGTCTTAAAAAAACAACAACTACAGCCATGAGTTTATCTATTAACCCAGGCCTGTAGCCAGGAGCTTGCACAGGGGGTGACATACCATAAGTTAAATGTGAGGTGTGGCTAAATAATTTACTTCCGGTCACTCAAAAGGAGGATTCGACTGAACCCCCCTGGCTACGGATATGTAACCGTGACTAATACATTCCTCCTAAGACCAAATCTAATTTGTATAGCTAAATACAAATAGTATGTATATAATAATACTTGTATTATTATTACTTGCACACAGCGACTAGACATTGCTTACACAAATGAGCCAGTCCACCCAGTCGATCGAATATACTACTGGTGGGAGATGGGAAGCAAATATAAGCTGGCACTACAGAAACACCCCTGTAGGCAGACAGGCAGGCAGGCATGTGTTCAGGAAAGGATGCTACACAGCTAAACAAATGCATAATTCCATACAGCAATCTGCTCGCAAGGAGGTAAGGCTAGGGGTAGCACAGGCCAAAGATGGGCGAAATATAGTGTGGCATTGAGTTGCTCAAGGATTATCTAGTTTGACAAACTGCATGTATTGATACTACTGCAAATAAATTGCTCTTTTGGTCTTTGTATTACTAATTAGTGTATAGTAATGCTGAGTTTCTCATTCTACTAATCCCCTATATCCCACTCAGTTTGAATGAAGGCTGACTTAGTCATCATATGGCACCCCCAATTCAAGACTGCTATAGCTTCCTCAAGATTGCTACTTTCCATCACCATTTGTCCTCATACTGCTGCCAAATTATAATCTCATCTTGCATACTTTCAGGACCTTTCACTTTAGAGGACATTTCTAGAGTGATTGTGTGCATGCACTTTAAATACTGCTCAGAAAATTGAGGCCAATCCCAGTCTCACTTCATCACTTAAAATATCAGACAATGACACTAGATGAATGTTGACTTAACTCGATGTGTACTGCTACAGATATGCCAATATATTATGTTCGCATGTCATACATGCTTATATTTTAATACCTCTCTTTATTGTCTAGTATATTGGACAGAAGCTCAGATAAGTAGGTAAATTTTGACATCATACATAAGAATAGAAATGCAAACAGAAACAACAAACAAAACAACAGCAGCAATAATATAATAATAATTTTAATTGGCCACTATAAATGCTACTGGGGTCCTCCATTTGCTACTCACGAGAGTGCCAAGCCCAGGAGCTAAGTTATATCCTATCTTAAAAGAGTTTCTTGTTTGGGTGATATTTTAGTGATTGGGTTCACATATTTTGTCCTATTCATGTGAGGAACTGTCCAACATAAGTTGCTATATGTCAACCTGATAGATTTTAAACTTCTCCAATTCTTCTTTTACTCTTGCTCTTGAAAGTGAGAATATTACATGATGTGCTTATTTTTGTCTTCAAATATAACCGTTTTCCTGAAACCTTTGAATCAAGGATACAAAAGAGAACCACTGAGGAAATCGTTGCCAACGATGTGTGTGTAGGTGTGTGCATAGTCACCAGTGAGTTGTATTCATCAAATTACATTTCATACATGAACAAATTAGTAACATCAGTTTTGTAAGAGTGTGTGTGGCATGGTTTTAAATAATTTCTCACTGGCCAGACCCTCATGCCCCTCCCTCCCCCCCTCCCCCCCCTGTAAAGGGTCTGGCTTGTGAGACTAGGTTTTATATACCTTGGCCTTGCCCCATACGACTCAGAGTTATGCATTGCCTGATTTTGTTGAGATCTATTACTCTTCTGCAATCCTACTAGGAATAGGCTTAGGGCCACCTCACTAATGAGGGTATAGAGTGTTAGCAGCAGGACTCCATACTCTTAGTCCATTGAGCAAGTCTCCTCTCTGGTGGCAGCAGGAAAGAGCTACCTACCCCCGATTATATAGTCCAGCAGATAAGAACAATTATTGTGACAGAGTGGACCAAAGCATGAAACTTGGTATGCAGGTTCGGTTTGGCATATATAACAGTATCAGAAGGGGTGCCAAAAAAAAATCGTTTAATTAAAACAAATTTTTTAGAAGTGTGAAATTTTGATTAACAGTTAATTATGTTAAAGAGCTCAATATAAATTGTTTATTATAGGGAGTTTTCATCACGTGACATTTTATGACATAATTTAGTAGTGGTGTACAGGTGAACCCCGATCAGCTGTAGGATTGCTACCTTAGCTTCCTATTTTGACTGGCTTCCCGTCGCGGCTAAGGCTAGGTACCAAGAGAAAATTAAATTGATTGGTTCTTTGAATCCTTTCTTACTTCCAACTAATCGTGGCTTAGCTGCTTTATTGACACTACCTCCTGTGGAAGCGAGTGACATTGTGTCTTACCTTGTTCTCCAGACAAGTTTCTTGACTGCTAAGAATCATTATAACCAATTTGTGACTGGATGGGTAAAGGATGTTGAGGTCTGGAATACTCATGGAAAAATCACAGTCACTGGTCGAGTAAGTTGCTACATAAATACAATTTTATTGTTGCTTTTGAATACAGTAATGATGCATTATTTCATTTATAAAAAAGTAGGTGAGGCATTCCCAAAGATGTAATGACACACCACTGAGTTGCTGGATTATTTGTGAGTCAACTGGAGAGATTAGTTGTGGCCACTGCAACTGCATGGCTGGCTTAGGTGAAGCATGCACACACGTTGGAGCAGTACTGTTTTATTTGGAGGCATCTACAAAAATGAGAAGTGAGCAAACATGCACTCAGTCTAAATGAATATTCATATTGAAGGTATCAATATGGATGATGAGTTCTGGTCCGTCTGTGTGGAGAAATCATCAGAGTTTTTCAAAGTGTGCATTCTACCAGAGCTTGTGGGAAGGTGGTAACGACCTACTTCAAGATGTGAAGATATATTGGAGGACAAGCCACTGCAAGCTTCTTCAGAAATCCTTATTGCAAGCAACCTGAAGATGAACAGCACATGATTGCATGCGACAATCCTGCATGCACCATAGAATGGTATCATATGGACTGTTTAAAAATAAAAACTACTCCAAAAGGGAAATGGTTTTGTCCTACTTGTAGAGTACTTCCTGAATTTGAAAATAAGAAGAAGGTAAACTAAACTAGCTGTTTATTGTCTGTGTAACATTAATAATTGTAAATTTGTCATTTTTGTTTACGTTTGATCATTTGAATACACAAAATAGCAAATACATGTACAGGGATAGTACAATTAATCAGCTAGTCAAAAAGACACAAGTGAGTCACAAATATTACAATGACAACAGCATACACGAACAATTTTATCAATATGAGAGCAATCTTGACCTCTTTTAGTGACATTCCACAGGTAAACTTCCTTTTAAAATGATGTATTTTTGACGTACAAGCCCTATGACACGTTCTATGTGGATGCAAACATTGGCAAGGGTACGAGTATCTTTCACTTCCATTGCATCTAGTTGACTTTTTCCTTTAGTAAAAGCTGGAATATGTAGCCTTGCTTGCAACATTCCCACATTCTCTGAAATATTAAAGCCTCTATAAGCTAGCACTTACTCTCCCTCCCCATGTATCTGATACATATGAAATGGTGCCTTGGGGTGTGATGCCTACTAAGTATTATGATGCTTGTAGCTTGACCATGTAGAAGCTTTAGCGAGTAAATTTGATGGTCGATCAATAAAAATCTCAAAACAATCCAATATGACAGCAACACTTTTTCCAAAATTTATGCGAAAACACTGTGGCAGCCATTCTGGAGGGGCCACTAATTAAATTATGACTACACCTTCACACCTCCCAAGTACAACTCACACGTCACAGAAATTGTCCAACACCAACTAACATTCCCAGGGGCTGTGCCCCACCACACAATGATCTTATGTTCTGTATCATCTGTTTATACAAAGTTCCTTGTTCGGTCACCCTCACAGTTCAGTAACCACTAGAAGGCTCCACAAGCCGAAATATTATGCTTATATTCTACTGAAATAAATTCTCTGAAACTTGCTACACCTAACTAGCTATCAGGGTAGCTAGTTCTATTAAATAGTCTAGCTGCCTGTAATATCGCCTTTTTTTTTTTTCGCTATAATAATTGTATTGGGCGCGCAAATAAAAATATTCGCGGGTATCGCCGATTATATTGACCAAAGTTTCTTGTAAGACATATTTTTGTAAAGGAATGTATATCTGGATGGCACCCCTTCTAATATTGCTGTACATACCTTCAACAAACACTGTGCTAAGTTTCATGCTTTGGTCCACTCTGTTACAATATTGCATCAAAAGTACAATTTCCCACTGGACTATAATAAGTATACTGATCTTCCTTTTTTTTAATTCAGTAAGGGTAAAAATCAGTGTAGGGAGGGAGGGGTGAACTGAATGAAGGGGTGGAAACCCTGAATTAATTGTTACCTTGAATTAAGGTAAGAATTAATTGTTACCTTCCAGCCTTCCAGTGTAATGTGTGAGTCAGTGTATAACAAATCTTTTATGCTAAATTGCATCAAATTAAAACATAAAAGACATAAGTTAGTGAAGTGCATGAACATTATAATATTGTTTTCTACTATATATATATATTTTTTTTTTTTTTTTAATTAATGAATAAATTTATAATTACTCACTTGAGTTTTCTTCAACAATACAATGGAAATCATCCAGTGAGTGGCTAGTAGTACCAAACAAAGATGTTGCATTCTTGTCTGACAAATAAAACAACAATGAACACCCTAACAAAAATGTTGTATGCATGCTGCACACATTCGTGCTGCCTTACTGCACTCATCATGTACATATGCAGCACATGTGCTGCAGGCGTAATGCTGCTATCAAGCATGTATGCTGCATACAGAAAAATTGAAACAGCGCCTCACATGTGCCACATATGTGCATATGAGGGATGCATGTGTGCACAAGAAAGCATGCCACATGTGTGCATTCTCTTGTATGCTACACATGCGCAGTGGCATGTATGCCACTCATGAGTTGTGCACCCTTCTACTTGCATGCTGCATGCCTGTGGCGCGTTTCAATTTTTGTGTATGTGGCACACAAGTACGTTTTTGTGTGCTACTCATATGCAGCTACATGCATGCCACTCATGAGTTGTGCACCCTTCTACTTGCATGCTGCATGCCTATGGCGCGTTTCAATTTTTGTGTATGTGGCACACAAGTACGTTTTTGTGTGCTACTCATATGCAGCTACATGCATGCCACTCATGAGTTGTGCACCCTTCTACTTGCATGCTGCATGCCTATGGCGCGTTTCAATTTTTGTGTATGTGGCACACAAGTACGTTTTTGTGTGCTACTCATGTGCAGCTACATGCATGCCACTCATGAGTTGTGCACCCTTCTACTTGCATGCTGCATGCCTGTGGCGCGTTTCAATTTTTGTGTATGTGGCACACAAGCACTATGGTATATTTCTGCATGTCTGCCTGGTAGACGTGGTACATGTGCTGCATGTCTGCCTGGTAGATGTGTTACATGTGCTGCATGTCTGCCTGGTAGATGTGTTACATGTGCTGCATGTCTGCCTGGTAGATGGGGTACATGTGCTGCATCTCTGCCTGGTAGATGTCTGGTAGGTACATGTGCTGCATGTCTGCCTGGTAGATGTTGGTACTCTGCCGTCGCTGTAGAGCTGGAATGAGTCAGGAAGTGGGAGCGCACACACTTAAGCGAATACTATTGCCTTTATGAAAAGTTATAAGTAAGAAATCAAGTACAGTACTTATGTATGACGCACGATGATACATGCATTGGGTTTGAGTGGGTATGAATAACATTAATGTAAATGAGATTTGGTAAGGGTCGATAACATATCATGGTATCGTGGGTAAATTAACATGCACATGGCACAATAGCAACATGCACATAAGTGTTTGATATGCATGTGGCATAGTAGCAATATGCACATGTGTATTTGACATGCATGTGGCATAGTAGCAATATGCACATGTGTATTTGACATGCATGTAGCATAGTAGTAATATGCACATGTGTATTTGACATGCACGTGGTATAGTAGCAACATGCACATGTGTATTTGACATGCACGTGGTATAGTAGCAACATGCACATGCGTACTTGACATGCATGTGGCATAGTAGCGACATGAACATGCGTACTTGACATGCATGTGGCATAGTAGTGACATGAACATGTGTATTTGACATGCATGTGGCATAGTAGCAACATGCACATGCGTACTTGACATGCATGTGGCATAGTAGCGACATGAACATGTGTATTTGACATGCATGTGACATAGTAGCAACATGCACATGTGTACTTGACATGCATGTGGCAGAGTAGCGACATGCACATGTGTATTTGACATGCATGTGACGTAGTAGCAACATGCACATGTGTATTTGACATGCATGTGACATAGTAGCAACATGCACACATCTACTTGACATTCATGTGGCATAGTAGTGACATGCACATGTGTGTTTGACATGCATGTGGCATAGTAGCAACATGCCACAGCGTACTTGAATGCATGTGGCATAGTAGCTGTGTATTGACAGGCATGGGCATAGTAGCACAGCAATGGTACTGCATGCATGTGGCATAGTAGCAACATGCACATGCGTACTTGACATGCATGTGGCATAGTAGCAAACATGCACATGCGTACTTGACACGCATGTGGCATAGTAGCGACATGAACATGTGTATTTGACATGCATGTGACATAGTAGCAACATGCACATGTGTACTTGACATGCATGTGGCAGAGTAGCACATGCACACATCTACTTGACATTCATGTGGCATAGTAGCGACATGCACATGTGTATTTGACATGCATGTGACGTAGTAGCAACATGCACATGTGTACTTGACATGCATGTGGCAGAGTAGCAACATGCACACATCTACTTGACATTCATGTGGCATAGTAGCAACATGCACATGTGTATTTGACATGCATGTGACGTAGTAGCAACATGCACATGTGTACTTGACATGCATGTGGCAGAGTAGCAACATGCACACATCTACTTGACATTCATGTGGCATAGTAGTGACATGCACATGTGTGTTTGACATGCATGTGGCATAGTAGCAACATGCACATGTGCACCTAACATGCATGTGGCACATAAAACTGTGCACACATGCAAGCAAATATATGTGACACATGTGTAAACTACATGTGTGCATGCTACTCTCCTTGTGCATACATGCAGGGCACATGCTGCAGTTAAGTGCATTTTGCTTACATTTTACGCACAAGTGCAATATGCACATGTGTTGCAATGAATGCATTATAAATGTGGCATACATACAGCACATATCTATTTTTGTCAGGGCACTATCAATAATTATGACTACTGCAATAGTTTATTAGCATTTGAACAAATTTGGCAAGGGTTTATTTCAAATATAAAAAAAAGAAAAAAAGAAGCAAGTTTCCATTTAGTGCACACCACAAACCAGTAGTGGAACAATTTTTGTTAGCGATGTGAGTTTTGTTTTTTTATCACACAAAACAAAGTCTAAATAATTAAGTGCATACAGATTGCCTAATCATGATCAATAATGTATTTATCTGTTGATATGGAAGTTTGTATTATATTATAGACTAGTGATGTGCTACAACACAAATGACGAGCAAGCTGGTCTGAATGAAATTCAAATTTGAATGCTAGTGGTTGTTCTTGTTTAATTTATTGTGTTATTCTTTAGCAACACACAATACTTGTACATATTTATATACACTTAATCACCAGACATAACAGGACAAGACTTACATCACATTCTTTTTGCGACTTAACTATTGGGCAATTGATATTCTAGAGGTAAGCAATCAATTTTTCCGAGATGGGTATGGATCACTAAACCAAAGGATTCTGCTTATCAAGCCGCCCTTCCAAAGTACGCACTATTGAAAATGCTCTTTTGTACCAGAGTTCTAGTAGATAAAACATCATATTGTATTCTATTAGTAACCTGACTATTTGAAAACGGATTTTCAAGTAAGAACAAATCTGATAAGGAAGGCGTATGCCAGGCAAACAACGCATTAACCAAGGTACTTACCACCGCCACTAATAGAATACATTTATTTCTGTACAGCCAACACAGAATGTGGAAGAGAGGAACACCGGGATTTCTCCTTTTAACTCGAGTTCCCTATCACCCCCCCACCTCCCCTCCCACAAATAGAGTTGCCACCACCCTAAAAGGGATGCTTCTCCCCATGGCCAATGTAGCTTTCTTAATCTATATAGTTCACCTGCTTATACACATATTAAAAATTAAGACTTTAAGAGGAAATTTAAATTTAAACTGCATAGTTTCATCTGTTCCCCTGCTAGCCAAATTTCTTTATTGAATACTGCCTATAAATAACCGGTGCCAAAATACATAAGTAGGATGAAATCTTTCATCAAGGAGGCATTAGTTAATGAAGGATAGTACCTACACCCACCAACCATACCCCAGTCACACACAACCACAAACATGGGAGACCCTCAACTTACTTCTCAGCAGCTGTTGCTCCAAAATATTAAAATTAGAAACTCCTATAATAACAAAACCAAAATGAAATTAATGAAATTAATAAATGAAGCATTCTTCATTTCTTTAAAGTTTGTCCACCATGTCTATACATGCGTAACATTACTAGGTGCACTTTTTCAAACTCGCACTAAAGTGGCTTGTCTGCACACAACAATATAATCATTACTAAATGCCAAATACACCATTATGTATCACTCTATGGACAAATTTTTTCATTGTATACATAAGTTCACATACATTCTATAAACTGTTGCTAAGCTAAAAAAAAAACAAAAACAAAAAACGGATCAAGTCAAGTACCAACATATACAATGAGAATTATATTAAGAGCTATTATATTATTTAGCCAACAATTAGTGAGCTTAAAATATATACGAAAAGAAGAATGACTTTGGTTAATTGCATTCAGTGTGATGGTGCAAGATATTCATGCAAAGATCCTCCTTATAAGAACGCTATGTCTTATTAATTTTGTACTACCATTACTTACTTCATATGCACCCAACTCCTCGATGCACTCCACAGTTAATATCTTAAACTCACAATATGTACAATTGATTCTTTCTTATGATGTAAAAACAAAACAATAATATCACTGCAATGAAACTTACATTATTTCATCCATCTCTGTCTGGTATAGAAAAACAATCATCAGCACACTTATCCTCAATATCATAGCTGAGACAAAAAGAAAACAATAAACAAGAAAAGAATAAGTGGATACAATGATTTGCAAACAAATTAAGCAACAAGTGCGATTGCATGAAGAAATACTACTTTTTTCCTCAGAAGCAGTCTAACATGAATAATTAAGGTTAGATGCATTTCTTTTGTTTTTTGTTTTTTAATTATTATTTTTTAAATTAGTTTCCCTCCCTATTCCTGCCAAAAAAAAGTTATTTGTCATAACTTTTCAATAATGAAGTCTGTGACATGTATTTCTACTCAAATTATTTGAAGGAGAACACAGGTTGTAAAAATTATATGCTACCTGAAGTAAGTCCAGTTTATGCAAAGTTAATAAATAATAAATATAGGCAGGTAAAAACTAACATCAAGGACAATACCTTTCTTATGTAATAGTAATCCCACAGCCAGCACTTCACTAGCCAGCAAAAAACAACAACAAACAAACTGCCTTTCAGTCAGTCTCTTTACTAACTTTACCGAGCTCAAGTTTGACTACCCTTTACCAACTAAGGTAAGGTAAAGGACGAGGTTGCTTAAATGTACGTACTACTAGTGGTGCGCTCGAATAGCGCAAATGCATGGCGAGCGAGTAAATATATGAGTATAGGTAAAGATAATTTGTGAAGGAAATCGCTAAATAATAGCAATGATTAGGCATGAAGAGTTAACAATAACAGAATTACCTAATAAACTTCGAACGCAGTGGCAAAGAAGCGCAGCTTGACAATTTGCCATTCAGTCTTTCGCCAAGAAGAGAGTAGCTATAAACTTTTTGGTTGAAACTTAGTTGATTCTCCGTGCTCGTTAATTGAAAAATACCGGAACTGTAAACGCTTTACCTAACTTACGTAATTAGAAGCGCGGGCGAAATTTTTTGACGTACGCATACATACCTACATATATATATATATATATCTGAAATCTCAATTGAACACGACTGATAGTCAGCTTCGCTCGCTTCGCTCGCTCGCTGAATAATAATCAAGCCGAAGGAAAGAAGAAATAATGGGTAGAGTCTAGTCTTAAGTGTAATTTCTACTAGGCAACATGTCTAAAGTATGGCCAAGTGAAGCTGACGTAGATTTTACTTCGCACATTTAAAACAAAATGTGCGCAAGCGCTGGTAACGAATGTGAATTGATCCACATGAACTCCTGCTACACTTAGTTTATGAACTGACAATTTGTTGCCATTCCATGAACTGCATTGAGTTTAATAATTTACTAAGTAAATAAAGTGCCGATAACTTTGTAGGTTCTTCTTCTCGCCTGAGCTTAACCGATTCCCTGACTGGTAGAGTCACTGCCACCAGAGCTCTTGCAAGACCAACAACAACCTTTCTCCAACCTTTCGCGAAGAGGTTGCAATTGAAACAGCACAAAATGGTAGAAGCATAGAACTGAAACATGAAATAATCTCAATGTACTTAACTCCTACAGATATAAGTGTTAAATGATACAATTTGTGTGAAGTACCAATTATCTAAGTATATGTGTGTTTGTTTTGTTCTATTCTTCTTCCTTCCTGTCACCACCTTCTTTCTTCCGTATGTGTTACGGGACATCTCCCACAAACTTCAGTTGACTTCAGCTTTTTTAATCTAACAAAAGAAATATGGGTATTCAATGACATGTTCATATCTAAATTAATAGTCTGTAAATAATACAATTCAAGCTGATTCTGTATAGGGAAAAAATGGATATAAAATATGTTGGATAAAATAAGACATTTAGGCCTCCATGGATCCTCCTTAAAAATCAGTTAAAAATTAGCAAATATTGACCAACACAGTAGTAAATGAGTTATCAGACTGCTTGCTTTCTTGAGATTCCAAATGTTGGTATAGTTCCATGGAGTTCTCTATTAGCTCCGACCAAATTAGTGCCATTATCACTAAGCACCTCAACTAGACAACCACATCTTGCCACAAATCTACGAAAGGCTGCAATGAGGTCAATAGTAGATAATTAACTGGAAACTAGCTCAAAATGTACTACTTTGGTAGCTAGACATTTGAAGAGTGAGATATAAGCCTTGACATAGCTTGGCTTCTGATTATGTCCACATTTGAGGATGATTGCACCAGCAAAGTCCAATTCAGTCTTGGAGAATGGTGGAGCTGGCATGATTCTAGCTGAGGGTAGTTCTCCCATAAGTTGACTAGATGTCCTAGCATATATCTTCTGGCAGACAACACAGTAGCGAGATACATTTCTGACAAGTCGTCAAGCTCCAATCATGTAGTAGCACTGTGCAAGTAAGCTCATCAGAAGTGAAAGACCTGCATGGAGATGGTCGATGTGAAGCTGATGCACAATAAGTTTACTAAGATGTGCCTTCTTGTGCAAAGTGACTGGATGACATTGACTATAAGATAAGCCAGACTGGGATAGTCTTCCTCCAACACATAGTACACCATGAGAGTCCAGGATAGGATGAAGTGAGTGAAGAGAACTTGAAACTGGTACAGCCATTTTAGTCTTGAGAGCAGCAAGTTCTTAGGACATGAAATGATGTTATTGGAATAATATAGTTTCAGATGCTTGAAGTTCCTGCACAGACAGTTGAGATGAGAAGATCCTGTCTGGCAGTATGTTCCTTGCATTATGGGTGAACCTGTACATCCAAGAGACCACAGGAAATAGCCTCTAAGATGAAAATCTGGAAGTGAGATCCTCATTAGGTTGATGGTCTCAATAGTGAGTGCTGTAGACTTCATATCTGGGAGTGAAGTAGTCTGTATCTGTAGCTTCCGTACTGGCCAGTAGTCAGGAGGCTGTGAGAGCCATGACGGACCCGACCACCGAATTTGAGATTAACAAGCACTCCTGTGTGGCTCCCCCAAGATCCAACATCAGCAGGATTGTCTGGAGAGGAGACATGTCTCCAGTGATTAGCTGGAATTCAATCGACAATTGACACAACACGATTGGCCACATAAATTTTCAGTCGATGTGGTGATGTGTTAATGCAACCCAGAGCAATGGTAGAATCGCTCCAGGATAATACATTATTCAGATCAATGTTGAGCTCTGTACTCACTATAGACAATAGCTTGCTCAACAAAACTGCAGAACACAGTTCTAGTTTGGGTATAGTTTGAGCTTCAGTGGGGCCACTTTAGACTTGGCCATCACCAGTGTAGTTGGAATTGAAGTATCAGTGTAAGTAGCCCAAATGTAAACTACACCAACAAATGCTACTTGCGAAAACTATGTAACTGTAGATTAAGTTTTTCTTTGTTGTGATGGCAGTTGTAGCGATGTATTGGAACTTCTATCACTAAGGGTAGTTCCTTTCTCCATATCACAGCTAGATCCTGTGGAATAGACTGGTCCTATTCAATCCCAAGATGTCAAACTTCTGAAGAAATATCTACAATGTCACTGTTACTGGGGGAAACCAGTCCAACAAATTGAATCCCCTGGCTACATCAGATAGAACTTGGCGATTGGTTGGTAAGTTTTTATCCTCAAATGTTGGTGTAGCAACATGGAGTGAGTCATTGGCTGTGTTCCAGTGAACATAAAGGGCTTTATGACATGCAGATCAATTGAAATTCATCCTTTTCTACCAAACCCTCTGGAATCTTTACCCTTCAGTTCAATAGAGTTTGATCTCCACTTTCTTATAGCCATCTGTGCTTTGTCAAGAAGATGGTTAAGTACCTCTCGTATGTGTGTAGTTTCTTCCAAGTTGTTTGCACCAGTAGACAGTCTCGGGAATCTTGGAGCTGTGTATGTAATAAACTTTGCTAACTGACTCAACCTCATTAGGCATTCGGGTGTAACCTAAGTGTCCATTGTAACACACAGAAATGTTCTCATCTTGAATAAACCCAGGCAAGGTAGACTGAGATTCTGTAAAAAAATTAATGTATACGCATAAAACATTTGTATTACATAAAATAACCTTCCAAATAGTTCAATATAATTAACAACTTTTGAAATGAAACCTTTCTTATCCTTATAAGAATAGCTACCAATAACTAGGTACTCATTGAATTCAATGGTTAAATTTGTTCCAGTATTCTAAACTCAACAAAGCCAGTTGCCAAAACTACAGCAATTACATGTTAGAGCATAACTGGAGCACTTTTTTGTATTGGGATAGGGATTTTAAATTCCTCATATTTAGCTATAAACTACAGTGTATATCTTTGCTAGCAATGAGTTTCGACTGAAACTGTTTGGGACAGTGTTAGCTAATACACTGATTTTTCAATGCATTTTTTTAATTGAATAAACCTTTAATGAAATTTAAAACTCTCAGATACACATTAATCATAAGTACCAAAATATTTATGTCGTTCACTATTAGAAATAAACTCCTTCGCAATAACTTGCATATCACACTCATCAGTTAATTGTTTGTGGACATGTAGCAGCAAGCAATTGTTAAGCCTTTTTTTAGTCATTGTGGCACGCAAGTAGGTATCAATTCGTCTCAAAGCAGAAAAGGTTCTTTCAGATGTGGCTGATGTAATCGGAATTGTCAAATATAACCTTAATAACTTGTGTACTTCAGAAAATAAGGATTTGTACCCAAATTGTCATTGCATCACAGACTGTTCGCAAACTGGTGACTACCTTTATTTCAGGAAGTGCTTGACGAATCATATCACTGAGAAGTGGAAGCTGCTTTTGTAGGGCATCAAAATCACAATTACTACTATAACATGATTCTTTTACAAACATCAAATTCAGTATCAAAATCTTTGCCATTAGATGCATTTCATTAATAAGTTTTCAAGAGCCAACACAGGTGCCAGAAAA
>WLWD01004262.1_pt1 | contig 32554 bp, 25 predicted proteins | sample 6712731 | NCBI WGS metagenome assembly WLWD01 (sample SAMN12718690, study PRJNA576275) | sponge metagenome | isolation source: marine sponge | host: Mycale hentscheli | place: New Zealand: South Island, Marlborough, Capsize Point | collected 2014-11-01
CAAGAGTATTACTGAGACACTACAAAATACTTGTAGAATAACAACAGTTGATGTATCAGATGGATTATACATAATAAATACACCGGAAGTTCGTAAAATAGTTACAGGTAAATGAATCATAGCATGAAGCCAATAGTTTATGTGAATATAGTCCACCGATTTTTGTGTTGGCAAGTTTATTAACTGGTCCATTCCAAACTGAATAATATTGGCATGAAATAAAATACGCCCAAAGTAAGCACCAAAACTCATTATACTAGCACATATTAATGCCGTTGTATGAAGTTTCATTATGGGTATGATTATTAACATTAGCAAGTTTCCTGTATTAAATCCCACTAGTGCAAATGAACTGTACTTCAGTATTTTAAATCTCCCATAAACTGCATCTGCAAAAAATCCAGCATTGGGATACACAACAGAAGCAGCTGCTTCTAATGAAATTATCAATATATAGCTGCTTCCATAAAAATAACTCAATATAGCGGCAGGTTTCAAGTATAAGATATAGAGAAGGTCGCTCACAACTTGCCAAAACAGTAAAACAAAAATTGCCTTTACTGAATTAGTATTTCTGAAAGAAATTAAGTTTGTCATATTTATGTGAACAAGACAATGTTTAAATGGATGACATATTATATAGCCACTAACTGATTTTCCATGCCATAAATATATTATACTGAAAATTGGTAAGTGTTATTACATGTCACATATACACTACAAATCTTGGGAAATAAGTTTCTTTTTGGTAATCCAGTAATCCTTAATAATTTGACATTTATCAGTGTGACTTCCTCCCATCCTTCAAACTGACACTTAGCCAATTCGTGTGTATCTTATAATGAATACTTAATGGACCAATAGTCTACTTGTTGTAATAATAATATTCTGCTCTGTACAACCATCATACTTATTAGCTAGCTATAGTTTAAAATATCTGATTTCATTTGTAGCACAATTTTGAGTATGCGTACTAAGGCTAATTAATAATATTGACGGAGAAGGGGAACTTAGGCATGAGTTTAGTTCAATATGTTAGACTACGTAATTGTGAGCTAATTTCACTTTTGTAAAACCAACTATTAAAAAGCTCGCATCAAAGATATATCTGCAGAGTATACTTGAGCAGATATCTATGATGCGAGCTTATTAATGGCTAGTTTATGTGGGGAAGTGAGACACTCGAATTCCACTAGTCAGACTCACAGAGTCAGTTTATTATCCGCTTGCACAAAGAGTTGTTAAATCTTATGCAGACTTCAAGGATAATACAAAATAACTGACTGAAAATGATGGCCTGCACCTGACCAATATTATATCCTAACAGGTCCAGAGGCTCTAATGGAAGTGCCCAACAACAATGACACAAAGCAACAACCGACAATTACATGTTTGACACCAACACACATAGCCACTGTCGCTGGACATAAACTATGATATATAAAGCAACAAATGACAACTACATTTTTGACACAAAAACATGTCTCTAAGAATTAGTCGTAAATCTCTATGTGGGAGGTGTCAGATCCTGCTGAGCCCCTCCCACAATTAGCTTAAAAGTTAATAAATTAATCTATTCTTGCCAGCTCAATGGAAATTACAGTGACTAAAGTCAGTATCTCCTGGTGTTTAGTGAATCTGGCTTTACCTTAGACATTGTGTAGTTCAAATTCCCTTTCATCCCTGGCTACAAAAATAGACCTTTTAACGTAATACTTTAAGCTATTTTAGTTTATGTGCACACCATTCCAGCAATATAGAATGGTCTTGCAAGCAGAAACAGTCAAGAATAATGTGTACCATTATTTATTATTTACTAGACTAAGTCACACGAAGTCAAAAGAGATGATATGCCCAAACTCCTCTCCGTCTGGCACATGAGTTCGGCAAGATTAACTATACCATGTGTGCAATTACATCTCATTGTTTTTATATATCACTTCATCATGTTTGCTAAAGTATGACATTATTTTAGAAAAAATTATGTTAGAAGATTTCATTCAAGTACCTGAGGTGGGAAAACAAGTGTTTATAAAGATAGTTATAATTCTTTCTTTTCTTATGAATGTATTTTCCGTCACATTTCATATTCAAGTGTTATTCAAAATTATTTTCAAGTAACTCCACCATATTGTAGTAAATTTGGAAGTTGTGCATTTAAATGTCTTTCACCAAAAGAAAAGAAGTAACAATACAGCATACAAAGACTGTTACTTAAGAAACATGTTTTTGCTATTGATTGTTTCCAAAATTTCCTTTGAACAACTTGAGCAAGGAAGACAACAGGCCTGTATTGGGATTCCTACCTTGTGTATCTTCAGAAGACCATAACGAAGAGGTGATTGACATCAATGGGTCAACCCTATAGTAGGGATTGTACCTTTGAGAGAGGAAAAACACGTTAATATGCTTGTCTAACTTAGTAGTTACATTGTAAACATGTCTGTTAACTCTAAAATCAATACACTTGTAGCTCTCTCATCAACTTACAAAATTTTTAAGTAATTCTGTCTAGTAATTATAATATAGTGGCTATGAGAACAGATTTCCCAACATCTATTGTTATTGAGTTACTATCACAAATACTTACTCCTGGCATGTATATAAGATGAAATACCTTACCCAAGAATGAGGATTTCCGTTGCAGTTAGAAGAATTGACATTAGCAAGACTCCAATTGTACAAGCCAATATTAAATATGTACTGAACTTCAGAACTCTCAATCTCCCATACACTATATCTGCTACTAGTCCAGCCAGAGGTGACAGAATTGAGAGCATTGCTTCCAATGTAAGCATCCATAGAACTGATGTGCCATACGAATGCCTCAGTAATTCTGAAGGCTTCAAATATAAGAAATAAATAATGTTGTTTGCAAACTGCCACAATAATATTATAAAGATAGCTTTGTTCAGGTTTCTGAATTTGCTACTCAAATATCTGCCTATTAATTCTTTACAGTTTTCCATAATGTCTATCCCAGTTGGTTACTGTTACTAGTGAGATGTTACTTCTTTAATGGTTTAATCACATTACTATTTGGTGCTTATTTAGGCCGTGTATTTTTCCAAGCCAATATTGTTCAATTTGGAACAGACCAGCTTCGAGACATGCCTACAGAGAAATCTGTCCATTTTATTCATATGTATGTCTGGTTGCATGCGGTAACTTACTTGTTCACTAGTACTGTACGAATTAATTCACATGCATATTCTTTGCATGACTTAATAACCCATACATATACAATTGTTTTACTTGAAGTATTTTTGAGTTTCTCATCAATATTTTCAATTGGAATGCTATTTATTATTGACAAATCAAAGGATTTGTTCTATGATGAAAAATTGAAAATTAATCCCTACAAATTATTATACCGTGTGATCAAGTTTGCTGTGAAGCACAAGAAACCAATAAAAAGAAGTGCATTTACCTACTGTGATGAAGAAATTCCCTCTAGAATAGACTATGGGAAGCAGAGATATGGAGGTCCATTTACAACAGAGCAAGTTGAAGATGTTAAAGTGTTACTAAGAATAGTATTGGTATTGGTAGCTCCTAGGTCCAGTATTTTTACTTGACTCCAATATAAATATTATGTTGGAGTTCTATATTAGAGGACATAGAAATAAACACGATATTTCCTTAAAGATGGAACACAATTTAAGTATTTTTATGCCTCTGGTAGTAGTCCTCAGTCTTCCTTTCATTCATTTTATAGTCAAGCCAATATTTAACAGAGTCACTATAGGAATGTTCAAGAGAATGGGGCTCAGCATAATTGTAACAATAGGTATATTTATTATTTGTTCCATAGTCAATATAATAGGATATGCTCCTATATTCTCAAATAGTGATTACTGTTTTAAATTGAACTATAGTTTGGTTTTGGATAAACATTTGGTTCATATACCAGTAGTTGTTACTCCAATTATAGTGGACATACTGTATGGTCTCTATACTATGCTCATAAAGATATCAGTGCTGGAATTCATATCTTGTCAGACTCCTCAACACATGAAGGGAATTGTGTTTGGAATATGGTATTTCATTCAATCAGTGTTTCTTCTGCTGTCTGCAATTATTTCATATATTTTCTTTGCACACTTCAATGTATTATTAGACTCTCCACAACTGAATTGCGCATTTATATACTACATGGTTAATATAATTATTGGAGTTGGTTGTTTGATAATTTTCACCGTAGCTTCTAGAAGATATAAATATCGTAAACGTGACGACATATGCAATGTATACCAATATGCAGAAAATTATTACTCTGACTACAGTTAATAGCTGTTATATCTAAAAATTGGTGTGGCTCTATATAAGAAAATATAATGTACAAGCAATCCAACTAATAGTATATAATATAACAGTCATACTCTATAGTATGTTTGTAAACTGTTTATCGATGTTTTTTGGTTTGTTGGTTTGTTTAATACTTACTGTGTCATTTTGTTGTTTTTATTGTTATTCTATTCAAATGTTGTGTTAAAATTCATACAATAATTATTCTTCAAAATTATAATATGATATTATTTTGTTTTGAGTAATTTACAAAAGCATGCAATGTAGCTACACTTACATCCTATGAAATAGATGAGACACAAAGATGAGTAAGTGATGAGCCAGTAGGTATAGAGAGAGTAAATTAATGGAAGTTTTATTTGGAATGGGTAAGGAAAATAAAAGTAATTCCTCAGTGGCAGAGTGTTCGTGCATTAAGCAAAAAGGTTGTGGGTTCAATTCCTGGTGGCAACCAAATATTTTAATTTTGTATTGTTAAAAAAAAACTGTGAAAGACAAAGAGATAGAGTACATTAGTGAGTAAAAAGAAAAGGCTGAGAAAGAAATTGTGAACTTCTGTTTTAGTTTATTAATAATCTTGTGTGCTTATTTATATCTATACTTTTTTGTATCGTTTATTGTATTTAATATGCCAATAATTCAGTATCAGGGAATACTAGATTTCATTGGCCACCAATATTTAACATATTTTTAATGTTGCAGATTTTCATTGCTACAAAAAACAGGGCAGTTCTATTTCCAGATAGAGCATGAGCAGGACTAACTGTGGTCTAGTCTACATAGGAATGTGAGGCATGTAGTGAACATCAGCTAGCTTCCTGGGTGTCTGGCTCTTGTATTCAAGTATTATCTGAATCTTCTGTTACATCGTCTGATTTTTATTATACTTTGTGAGGTGCTCAATGTGGTCTGCATTTCTTTGGTCATCAGACGACAAACTTGTAAGGACTGGAGATTAACATCACCACTGGTACTATGGGAACCATAGCCAAGAATAATTTAGACATAGGTAAACTTTAAAAGCAGGAGGACTGAAGGTACATTGTTGATTAAAAATATAATTGTATAAATTTTTAACCAATCATGGGAATAAAATTTAGCATTTTTGCAAAAGAAAATGATTTTTAATACTTATACAATATAAAAGCAGCAACAGTGATGAACATGTAGAAATACATTAGAGTACAAAATGTATTATTAAAATAAAAGTTTGCGTATAAATTTATTGTGTATAAATGTATTGTCCTTTCTACTTTAGAGCCAAAACTGAATGTAAAAACAATACTACTGGCTATTAACAATAGATAGTGAAATAAACAGGAGGAGGAAAAGTATAGGAAATTTATTACTAAGGTAAATAACAGTAATGAACATAAGTATCAACACAGAGAAAAGTCTAAATGTTTGAAAGTAAAACTCTTAACTAGTAATACTTACAAAGTCATAAACATTATAGTGAAAGTAACACATCAAAAAAATAAGTTGAAAACATTTAAATTATTGCATTACAAAAGGTACTAGTGACATTCTGTTGTTTAAAGTTAGTTGAAGTAGTAATCTTCAGCATATTGATAAATATTACAAATGTCATCACGCTTACGATATTTATATCGACGAGAAGCTATTGTGAAAATAGTGAGACATAAAACTCCAATTAATAAATTAACTGTGAAATATGCAAATTGGCAATTTAACTTTGGGGGATTACGAAATGCTAAGTTGCTAAAGAAATAATGCGACATTACTGCAGACAGTAGCCGGAACAACGATATTATGCAATAGAACATTCCAAACAAAATTCCCTTCATGTGTTGGGGAATCTGACAAGATATAAACTCCAGGACTGGTATATTTATGAGCATAAGGTACAACCCATACAATATGTGTACAACAATTGGCATGACATACACTGGTACATAAACCAATTCTTTGTTGACGTCAAGACTATAATTAGATCCAAAGCAATCCGTATCTTCTTGAAAGCTAGTCTTGTAAGCAATTATATCTATTAGAAAGCAAGTCGAATAAAGAATAATTAACACAAATATGCTTAGTCCGATTCTCTTAAACATTCCTGGAATATATCTGGAAAAGTAGGGTGTGATGAAAAACTTAAAAAAATGGAATGCCAATGATTATGATTAAGGGTGTTATGGAACTAATTGTAGTGACTGAAACTGTAGATATGTCATGATGATATTCGTGCCTTCTTAAATAGTACTCACATAATGTCTCTAAATTTAGGTCCAATAGAAACACTAGCCCCAATGATAATAATACCAAAACAATTCTGAATGATACTTTAACATCTTCAACTTGCTCTGTTGTAAAAGGTCCTCCATATCTTGTCTTTCCGTGGTCAATCCTGGATATGGGTTCATCCTCACAATAGGTAAAAGCACTCCTTCTTTTGAACTTCTTGTGCATAGCAGCATATTTAATTACATCATAGACCAACTTGTAAGGATTATGTCTTAACTTTTCAACGAGAAATAAACATTTGTATTTATCAACTATAAACAAGATTACGATCAAGAGTATTACTGAGACACTACAAAATACTTGTAGAATAACAACAGTTGATGTATCAGATGTATTATACACAATAAATACATTGGAAGTTCGTAAAATAGTTACAGGTAAATGAATCATAGCATGAAGCCAATAGTTTATGTGAATATAGTCTACCGATTTTTGTGTTGGCAAATTTATTAACTGGTCCATTCCAAACTGAATAATATTGGCATGAAATAAAATACGCCCAAAGTAAGCACCAAAACTCATTATTCTAGCACATATTAATGCCGTTGGATGAAGTTTCAATATGGGTATGATTACTAACATAAACAAGTTTCCTGTATTGAATCCCACTAGTGCAAATGACTGTACTTCAGTATTTTAAATCTCCCATAAACTGCATCTGCAAGAAATCCAGCAACGGGATACACAACAGAAGCAGCTGCTTCTAATGAAATTATCAATATATAGCTACTTCCATAAAAATAACTCAATATAGCAACAGGTTTCTGGTACATGACATAAAGAAGGTCAATCACAACTAGCCAAAACAGTAAAACAAAAATAGCCTTTGCTGAATAAGTATTTCTGAAAGAAAGTAAGTTTATCATATTTATGTGAACAAGACAATGCAGAGCGACTAACTCATTTTCCATACTGTGGATATATCATATATATACTGAAAGTAGGTAAGTGTTATTACATGTCACAAATACAAAATAAATTTGGGAAATGAGTATATTTTTGGCAATCCAATCAGTGTGACTTCCTCCAAACTGATACTTAGCCAATTCGGTTCGTGTGTATATCTTAAATTATGAATAATTGATGGACCAATTGTCTACTTGTTGTTATAATGGTTCTGCTCTGTACAAGCATCATACTTATTGGCTAGCGATAGTATGAAGTATCTGATCTCACTTGTTGTACAAATGGGTATGAGTACTAAGGCTGTGGTTAATGATATTGATAATTATATTTGCGTTGGGGGAGAAAAATGCATGGAGAAGGGGGCCTTAGGCATGAGTTCAGTTCAATATGTTGGACTATGTAATTGTGAAAGTAATTTCATGTTTATAAAACCAACTAAAGATATCTGCAGAGTATACTTGAGCAGATAATATCTATGGTGCGAGCTTTTTTAAAGGTTAGTTTAGTCTAAAACTTGTTAAATTATTCTATTCTGGCCAACTCAATGGAAATTACAATGACTAAAGTCAATATCTCCTGGTGTTTAGTGAATCTGGCTTTACATACTAGACATTGTGTAGTTCAGAATACAAAAATAGACCATTTCACGTAATCTTTGAGCTATTTTAATTAATGTGCACGCCATTCCAGCAATATATTAGAATGGTATTGCAAGCTGAAACAGTCAAGAATATTGTGCACCATTTTATACTATTAACTAGACTATGTCACACGAAGTCAAAAGAGGGTTACTTGCTCATAAATTGGGTAATAAACTTAAAGCAATTCAGCCTGAACTTTATAATTAAGCTCATTTTGCCTTTTGGTGGGCAAATGAACCTGCACTGAGATGTCATCTATTCTGCAAACATATGGCTGAAAGTGATAAGCTACCACCTACGATTGGCACTTTAAAGCAACTCATCCTAAGAGTGCATACTCAAGCCAGAGTTTGGGGACAAGCCAGTATTGCCCAGCAAGAATTCTTGGATCCTCTTCAGAATGGATTCTATAAGGATGCCCTTGGTCAGTTCAGGCCAACAACCACAGAGGTCCTCCCAGCACCCGATGCCATCATTGAGATGGTAAGATGTCAGTGCAAATAGGACTGTTCATCGCAGAAATGTTCATGTAAATTGAAGAACTTGCCATGCACGGATCTGTGTCAGTGCACCACTCTGTGCGAAAACGATGATGAATATTACATTGAAAATCAACTCAGAGACAATTAGAATAGCAGTGACGATTATTTGTAGTGTGTATGTACTATTACTGTCACCCAGAAATAACAATCTTGAATAGGCCAACATTATATGCATAAGAATTATGACATTCATAATATTGGAACATTATATGAAAGGTATGGTATCTTTATGATACTCAATAACCTGTAGCTACATAGGTCCATCATTTGACACAATAACAAATTCAAATTCAAATTAGGTTATAGAATAGTGGTTATTTGAATCTCACCACAGCGACCTTATATATACTTTGAAAAAAATGTAAACATTGGTTTTTAAAACAAATAAATAATATATTTTCATAAAAAGCAAAGTTTACACTTTCTCCAAAAATTTCCAACAAAATTACATATGGACCCTGACTATGTCTATTACGTGGAAAATTAAAATTGAGATTCCATATCTCAAATATTTCATCTAAAATTTCACAAAGTATAATCATTCTTATTTAGGTCGTGTATTCTTTCAAGTCAATATTATTCAGTTTGGAACTGATCAGCTTCGAGACATGCCTACAGAGAAGTCTGTTCATTTTATTCATATGTATGTCTGGTCACAGGGAGTTACTTATTTGTTCACTAATACAGTACTCAGTACTTCACATATTCTGTCTTGGCGTCATATACAATTCCATGCATCTACCTTAATATTACTTGAAGCATTTTTGAGTTTCTCATCAATATTTTTGATTGGAATTTTATTCATTATTGGCAAATTACGAGATTTGTTTCATGATGAAAGATTAAAAATAAATCCTTACAAACTGTTGTACTGTGTGATTAAATTTGCTTTAAAGCACAAGAAGCCGATTAAAAGAAGTGCATTTACCTACTGTGATAAAGAAATTCCATCTAGAATAGATTATGGGAAGCAGAGATATGGAGGACCATTTACAACAGAGCAAGTTGAAGATGTTAAAGTGTTGTTAAATATATTGTTAGTACTAGTAACACTAGGTCCAGTATTTTTACTTGACTTCAACATAAATATTATGTTAGAGTTTTATAACAGAGGACATAAACTGAAACATGGAACTGTATCAGAAACAGTAAACAGATTAGATGCTCTTAGCCCTCTCATTACAATATTCAGTCTTCCTTTCTTGCACTTTGTATTGAAACCATTTTTTAACCGTCGTACTTTAAATATGTTTAAAAGAATGGCACTCAGCATAATTGTGATAATAACCATCTTTGTCATTTGCTTCATAATCAATATAGTAGGATCCACTCCATTATTCCAGGAGGATAATAAGTGCTTAAAACTGAACAACAGTTTGACTTTTAATAAACATTTGGTTCATATACCAGTAGTTGTTACTCCAATTATAGTACACATTCTGTATGGTCTCTATTCTCTGCTCATAAAGATATCAGTGCTGGAATTCATATCTTGTCAGACTCCTCAACACATGAAGGGAATTGTGTTTGGAATGTATTACTTTATTAAGTCAGTATTTCTTCTACTCTCAGTAGTCATTTCATATTACTTCTTTGCGCACTTCAATGTATTATACGACTCTCCACAACTGAACTGCCAAATTGTCTACTACACTTTCAATATATTAATCGGAATTTTATGTTTTATTATTTTCACAATATCTTCTCGTAGATATAAGTATCGTAGGCGTGATGACATTTGTAACGTATATCAATATGCAGAAGATTACTACTCCAACTCCAATTTACAACAATGTCATTGAGAGTTGATGTGGCTCTAAAGTAGAAAGGACAATAAATTTATACACAAACTATTCTTTTCATAATACATTTTGTACTCCAAAGTATTTCTACATGTCCATCACTGTTGCTGCTTTTATATTGTATAAATATTAAAAATCCTTTTATCTTGCAAAAATGCTAAATTTTATTCCAATGATTGGTAAAAATTTGTAAAATTATATTTTTTAATCAACAATGTACCTTCAGTCCTCCTGCTTTTAAAGTATACCTATGTCTAAATCCTTAGCAAAGTGTAAAAATGTATAGCAAATATGTCAATTACTGTACTGTGTACTAATGTATAACCGCCTAAGGCCTCAAACAACTTTTTATACCACCTACTTCATCCTTTACCTACTACCTTCCTCATCACTTACCTGCTGGCATTGACTTCGCTCTATGATTACTCTACTTATTCCTTAGCAGCTGATATCTTATATTTTTCCTACCCTTTTAAAGCCTACTTTAACGTACAGTATCTCTGTATCAACTGTCTTGTTACCTACTCTATTGCCTTCTTTTGGAAGGCCACCATAACCTTCAAGTGCTTAGTTCACTCTCTGGAAGGAAGAACTTTCTGTGATGTATAGCTCATTAAAGAAGCAATGGTTACTGGTACGAATCAGTCTTCAAGTACAGTAGCATTCTTGGCTATGGTTCCAACAGTACCAGTGGTGATGTTAATGTTCAGTCCTTACAAGTCTGTTGTCTGATGACCTTTGTAATGCAGACCACACTTAGCACCTCACAAAGTAAAATAAAAGCCAGACCATGCAACAGAAGTTTCAGATAATGCTTGAATACAAGAGCCAGACACCTAGGAAACTAGCTGATGTTCACTACATGCCTCACATTCCTATGTAGACTCGACCACAGTTAGTCCTGCTTATGCTCTATCCAGAAATAGAACTGCCCTGTTTTCTTTGTAGCAATGAAAATCTGCAACATTAAAAATATGTTAATTATTGGTGGCCAATGAAATCTAGTATTCCCTGATACTGAAATATTGGCATATTAAATACAATAAACGATACAAAAAAGAATAGAAAAAAATAAGCACACAAGATATTAATAAACTAAAACCGAAGTTCACAATTTCTTTCTCAGCCTTTTTTATTTACTCACTAGATGTACTCTATCTCCTTGTCTTTCACAGGTGTTTTTAAGCAATACAAAATTAAAATATTTGGTTGCCACCAGGAATTGAACCCACAACCTTTTTGCTTAAAGCACAAACACTCTGCCACTGAGGAATTACTGTTATTTTCCTTACCCATTCCAGAAAAACTTCCATTAATTTACTCTCTCTGTACCTACTGGCTCCTCACTTACTCATCTTTATGTCTGATCTATTTCATAGGATGTAATTTTAGCTACATTGCATGCTTTTGTAAATTACTCGAAACAAAATAATATATTGTTATAATTTTGAAGAATACTTATTGTATGAATTTTAACACAACATTTGAATAGAATAACAATAAAAACAACAAAATGACACAGTAAGTATAAAACAAACAAACAAACCAACAAACAACCTTGACATCGATAAACAGTTTACAAACATACTATGAGTATGACTGTTATATTATACTATTAGTGGGATTACTTGTACATTATCAGTCAGAGTAATAATTTTCTGCATATTGGTATACATTGATATGTCGTCACGTTTACGATATTTATATCTTCTAGAAGCTACGGTGAAAATTATCAAGCAACCAACTCCAATAATTATATTAACCATGTAGTATATAAATGCGCAATTCAGTTGTGGAGAGTCTAATAATACATCGAAGTGTGCAAAGAAAATATATGAAATGATTGCAGACAGCAGAATAAACACTGATTGAATGAAATACCATATTCCAAACACAATTCCCTTCATGTGTGTTGAGGAGTCTGACAAGATATGAATTCCAGCACTGATATCTTTATGAGTATAGTATAGAGACTATACAGTATGTCCACTATAATTGGAGTAACAACTACTGGTATATGAACCAAATGTTTATCCAAAACCAAACTATAGTTCAATTTAAAGCAGTTATCACTATTTGAGAATAAAGGAGCGTATCCTATTATTTTGACTATGAAACAAATAATAAATATACCTATTGTTACAATTATGCTGAGCCCCATTCTCTTGAACATTCCTATAGTGACTCTGTTAAATATTGGCTTGACTATAAAATGAATGAAAGGAAGACTGAGGACTACTACCAGAGGCATAAAAATACTTAACTTGTGTTCCGTCTTTAAGGAAATATCGTGTTTATTTCTATGTCCTCTAATATAAAATTCCAACATAATATTTATATTGGAGTCAAGTAAAAATACTGGACCTAGAGTTACCAATACTAATACTATTCTTAGTAACAGTTTAACATCTTCAACCTGCTCTGTTGTAAATGGACCTCCATATCTCTGCTTCCCATAGTCTATTCTAGAGGGAATTTCTTCATCGCAGTAGGTAAATGCACTTCGTTTTATTGGTTTCTTGTGCTTCACAGCAAACTTGATCACATGGTGTAATAATTTGTGGGGATTAATTTTCAATTTTTCCTCACAGAACAAATCCTTTGATTTGTCAATAATAAATAGCATTCCAATTGAAAATATTGATGAGAAACTCAAAAATACTTCAAGTAAAACAATTGTATATGTATGGGTTATTAAGTTATGCAAAGAATATGCATGTGAATTAATTCGTACAGTACTAGTGAACAAGTAAGTTACCGCATGCGACCAGACATACATATGAATAAAATGGACAGATTTCTCTGTAGGCATGTCTTGAAGCTGGTCTGTTCCAAATTGAACAATATTGGCTTGGAAAAATACACTGCCTAAATATGCACCAAATAGTAATGTGCTTAAACCATACCTAAGAATGAGGACTCAGTTGCAGTTAGAAGAATTGACATTAGCAAGACTCCAATTGTACAAGCCAATATTAAATATGTACTGAACTTCAGAACTCTCAAACTCCCATACACTATATATGCTACTAGTCCAGCCAGAGGTGACAGAATTGAGAGCATTGCTTCCAATGTAAGCATCCATAGAACTGATGTGCCATACTAATGCCTCAGTACTTCTGAAGGCTTCAAATATAAGAAATAAATGATGTTGTTTCCAAACTGCCACAGTAATATTATAAAGATAGCTTTGTTCAGGTTTCTAAATTTGCTACTCAAATATCTGCCTATTAATTCTTTATAGTTTTTCATAATGTCTATCCCGGTTGGTTTCTGTTACTAGTGAGATGTTACTTCTTATATACGTGCCAGGAGTAAGTATTTGTGATAATAACTCAATGAAAGCACCAGAGGTGCAAACCCTCAGCGACACAGTGATTCTTCAGGTGTTTCACTGGCTCTTTTACGGGCATTACATTCAGCATTAGCTTGCTTACGACTCTGGGATACCTCAGGGGTCTCATGGGCTTATTTGTGGGCATGGCATTCAGAATCGGCTAGTTTACGCTTCTGGGACTGTTCAACACTTTCTAAATCCCTTTTCCGTGCTTGACACATTACCATAGTCTTCTTACGACTATCCAAGGACTTCATGGCATTCTGAGGTTTGAGAATTAACTTGGGTTTGACAGAAAAGCTATAGCCACAGGGACATTTGGACTTTCTGACATGAATTTCACACGCACATCGAGGACAAGCTTTCTTAAAAGCAGGCATTTTATAACTTACAGTTGGAAAAAAGATTCTTTTCGCTCCTTCAGAACAGAGTAGAGAGATAGCGGCAGATCATACAACAGAACAGAACTCCGAACCACGCGCAAAAAAAGGTCGGCAGCTCACGTGACGTGGCTTGAGTATAAGGGGGCGTAACCCGCGCTAGGTAAAGCTTGTATCGGCCTAAATTTGAGTCGTGTTTTCTAGATATTTAAATTCAAAACCAAAAATTTGGCACAATAAAGGCACTTAAATAATAGAATACCCTAACTTTATATAATTTTTTAGCCTGAAAGTCGTCCATCATCGAGATCCGCTGCTGACAGAGTGACTGACTGACTGACTGACTGACTGACTGACTGAATAAATGAATGAATGACAGACAAAGTGAGTACTGTAACCCTCACGCGCATGCGCGCTGAGGGTTAATAACAATAGATATTAGGAAATCTGTTCTCATAGCCACTATATTATATATAGCTTATAATTACTAGACAGAATTACTTCAAAATTGTGTAAGTTGCTGAGAGAGCTACAAGTGTAATGGTTTTAGAGTTAATGAACATGTTTACAATGTAACTACTAAGTTAGACAAGCATATTAACGTGTTTTTCCTCTCCCAAAGGTACAATCCCGACTATAGGGTTGACCCATTGATGTCAATCACCTCTTCTTTATAGTCTTCTGAGATTACACAAGGTAGGAATCCCAACACAGGCATGTTGTTTCCTTGCTCAAGTTGCTCAAAGGAAATTTTGGAAACAATCAATAGCAAAAACATGTTTCCTAGGTAACAATTTTTGTAATCTGTATTGTTTTGGTGAAAGACATTTAAATGCACAACATCCAAATTACTTGAAAGTAATTTTGAATAACACTTGAATATGAAATGTGACGGAAAATCCATTCATAGGAAAAGAGAGAATTATAACTATCTTTACAAACACTTGTTTTTCCCACCTCTGATACTTGAATGAAATCTTCTAACATAATGTTTTCTAAAATAATGTCATACTTTAGCAAACATGATGAAGTGATGTATAAAAACAATGAGATGTAGCTAATTGCACACATGGTATAGTTAATCTTGCCGAACTCATGTGCCAGACGGAGAGTAGTTTGGGCATATCATCTCTACAGCCATTGGCTAGAAATGGTGGTAGAGTTATAGTTAGAACAAAATACTGTAATTATGCCACATTAGCATTTCAGGCAGGAATGGCGCTGTCTGCATTAGTGAAGATGGTGCTGTCCGCATTAGAGAAGATGGCGCTGTCCGCATTAGTGAAGATGGCGCTGTCTGCATTAGTGAAGATGGTTCTGTCTGCATTAGTGAAGATGGTGCTGTCTGTATTAGTGAAGATGGTGCTGCCTGCATTGGTGAAAATGGTGCTGTCTGCATTAGTAAAGATGGTGCTTTCTGCATTAGTAAAGATGGTGCTGTCTGCATTAGTGAAGCTTGGGAATTCGAAGAGGAGAATGAAACTATCATGCAGAAAATATTGAAAATGTGTGCTCATCATCTTCACAAACTTTACTTTCTCTACTAGTATGGCAAATTGAATTCACATACCACAGAGTGGAATATGCTTATACACATTCTGGGTTCACTACTTTCGTACCGCAGAGACTCAGCAGACATGCATAGTATCATAATTACTATAACCAAGGCCTTCTGTGATTATTGGGTTTGAAAAAAAGAAAAAAATCTAATGAATAAGTGATCCTTACCACTAATGTGTTGGGTCACTACATTTTGTCCATCATCATATATATTTAAAGTGAATCACATGTACAGATAGAGGTGAAGTTAAATGCTAATGTGACCAAGAAACAGAAGTGGGTGGGACAAATGTCAGTTACTGCACTGGGCGCTAGCTTCATTTAACACGAGTATGATGGAAATAGTTAGGAATGAAATAACACTAAAAATGAAAAAAGTATTGGATTTACGTTTACTCCAAAAAGTATGGGATCTAGCAAAGCTGTAAAAAGTGTGGAAACAATAAAGGTCTCTTGCCCCATGTGATGATTGTGTATTCCTAGGTGTATGAAGTACTTGTATTATCTTGTTCATTAGACGGAGGTGTGGTAAACCATTTGTTAGTTCTAATTATAGACAGTATGTAGCTGGTGTTCGTAGTTAGTCTGGTGTCAAGTAGAGAAATCTTAAATAATGAAAATATCATTTTACATCAATAAATAATTACCAACAATGAATATAAATGTTTAGTTCAGATTGTTTAATGATGATTATAGTTTTTATAAATGCAGAGTAACTTCTCTAGACTCTCCATATGCCTGTTTCACACTTAGATATGCCTCTCAATTAGTAGGTAGTGTAAGGTGAACCTGACTCTATATACCATGGCCAAGCTGATCCAGTAAAAACCAATCTCATTGATGCACTAGTTACAATGTAGACAACATTCACATTTTTTTTGTAATTCAAGAAACAGCTGAGCATGTTTGTGCTTCAGGACTGCCATATTTACGGAATAAAAAAAACAACCACAAAGGACTGTAACAGTGATGAGAAAATAATGATCATTATAACGAAGTGTCCACTAAAATATTTGATGTCTGAGGATAGTACTACTGATTGAAACTGATTATACTCTATGATAAAATTTTGATGTAATATTTGAGATTCTGAAATCTCAATTGAAATTTCCACGTAATAGACATGCTAAAATTCATTTGCCCACCAAAAGGCAAAATAAGCTCTTAATTATAAACTTCAGGCTGAATTGCTTTAAGTTTATTACACAATTTTCTAGCAATAGCCCTCTTTTGACTTCGTGTGACTTAGCCTAGTAAATAGTAAATAATGGTACACAATATTCTTGACTGTTTCAGCTTGCAAGACCATGCTAATTATTGCTGGAACGTTGTACAAATAACAAAACTAAAATAGCTTAAAGTATTACGTGAAAAGGTCTATTTTTGTAGCCAGAGATAAAAGGGAATCTGAACTACACAATGTCTAATGTAAAACCAGATTCACTGCACACCAGGAGATATTGACTTCAGTCACTGTAATTCCAGCTGAGTTGGCCAGAATTAATTTATTAACTTTTAAACTAATTGTGGGAGGGGCTCAGCAGGATTTTACACCTTCCACATAGAGATTTACCACTAATTCTTAGAGACATGTTATTGTGTCAAAAATATAGTTGTCATTTGTTGCTTTATATATTATAGTTTATGTCCAGCGACAGTGGCTATGTGTGTTTGTGTCAAACATGTAATTGTCGGTTGTTGTTTTGTGTCATTGTTGTTGGGCACTTCCATTTGGGCCTGTGAACCTGTTAGGATATATCGGGCAGGTGCAGGCCATCATTTTCAGTCAGTCATTTTGTATTATTCTAGAAGTCTGCATAAGATTTCACAACTCTTTGTGCAAGCGGATAATAAACTGACTCTGTGAGTCTGACTAGTGGAATTCGAGTGCCTCACTTCCCCACATAAACTGGCCATTAATAAGCTCGCACCATAGATATCTGCTCAAGTATACTCTGCAGATATATCTTTGATGCGAGCTTTTTTAATAGTTGGTTTTACAAAAGTGAAATTACCTCACAATTACGTAGTCTAACATATTGAACTAAACTCATGCCTAAGTTCCCCTTCTCCATAATTATCAATATCATTAATCAGCCTCAGTACTCATACCCAAAATTGTACTACAAAAGAAATCAGATATTTTAAACTATAGCTAGCTAATAAGTATGATGGTTGTACAGAGCTGAATATTATTATAACAACAAGTAGACAGTTGGTCCATTAAGTATTCATTATAAGATACACACGAATTGGCTAAGGATCAGTTTGAAGGATGGGAGGAAGTCACACTGATAGCTAAATGTCAAATATGTTATTAAGGATTACTGGATTACCAAAAAGAAACTTATTTCCCCAGATTTATCGTGTATTTGTGACACGTAATAACACTTACCAACTTTCAGTATATATATCTACAGCATGGAAAATCAGTTAGTGGCTATGTAATATATCACCCATTTAAACATGGTCTTGTTCACATTAAATATGACAAACTTAATTTCTTTCAGAAATACTAATTCAGTAAAGGCAATTTTTGTTTTATTGTTTTGGCAAGTTGTGAGCGACCTTCTCTATATCTTATACTTAAAACCTTCCGCTATATTGAGTTATTCTTATGGAAGGAACAGTATTTTAATAATTACTTTAGAAGCAGCTGCTTCTGTTGTGTATCCCATTGCTGGATTTCTTGCAGATGCAGTTTATGGGAGATTTAAAATACTGAAGTACAGTTCATTTGCACTAGTGGGATTCAATACAGGAAACTTGTTTATGTCAATAATCATACCCATAATGAAACTTCATACAACGGCATTAATATGTGCTAGAATAATGAGTTTTGGTGCTTACTTTGGGCGTATTTTATTTCATGCCAATATTATTCAGTTTGGAATGGACCAGTTAATAAACTTGCCAACACAAAAATCGGTAGACTATATTCACATAAACTATTGGCTTCATGCTATGATTCATTTACCTGTAACTATTTTACGAACTTCCGGTGTAGTTATTATGTATAATCCATCTGATACATCAACTGTTGTTATTCTACAAGTATTTTGTAGTGTCTCAGTAATACTCTTGATCATAATCTTGTTTATAGTTGATAAATACAAATGTTTATTTCTCGATGAAAAGTTAAGACATAATCCTTACAAGTTAGTCTATGATGTATTTAAATATGCTGCTATGCACAAGAAGTTCGAAAGAAGGAGTGCTTTTACCTATTGTGAGGATGAACCCATATCCAGGATTGACAACGGAAAGACAAGATATGGAGGACCTTTTACAACAGAGCAAGTAGAAGATGTTAAAGTATCGTTCAGAATTGTTTTGGTATTATTATCATTGGGGCTAGTGTTTCTATTGGACCTAAATTTAGAGACATTATGTGAGTACTATTTATATCTACAGTTTCAGCCACTATAATTAGTTCCATAACACCCTTAATCATAATCTTTGGCATTCCATTTTTTAAGTTTTTCATCACACCCTACTTTTCCAGATATCTTCCAGGAATGTTTAAGAGAATCAGACTAAGCATATTTGTGTTAATTATTCTTTATTCTACTTGCTTTCTAATAGATATAATTGCTTACAAGACTAGCTTTCAAGAAGATGCGGATTGCTTTGGATCTAATTATAGTCTTGACGTCAACAAAGAATTGGTTTATGTGCCAGTGTATGTCATGCCAATTGTTGTACACATATTGTATGGGTTGTACCTTATGCTCATACATATATCAGTCCTGGAGTTTATATCTTGTCAGAGTCCCCAACACATGAAGGGAATTTTGTTTGGAATGTTCTATCGCATAATATCGTTGTTCCGGTTACTGTCAGCAGTAATGTCGCATTATTTCTTTAGCAACTTAGCATATGGTAATCCCCCTAAGTTACATTGCCAATTTGTATATTTCACAGTTAATTTATTAATTGAAGTTATATGTCTCACTATTTTCACAATAGCTTCTCGTCGATATAAATATCGTAAGCGTGATGACATTTGTAATATTTATCAATATGCTGAAGATTACTACTTCAACTAACTTTTAACAACAGAATGTCACTAGTACCTTTTGTAATGCAATAATTGAAATGTTTTCAACTTATTTTTTTTGCCGTGTTACTTTCACTATAATGTTTATGACTTTATAAGTATTACTAGTTAAGAGTTTTACTTTCAAACATTTAGAATTTTCTCTGTGTTGATATTTATGTTCATTACTGTTATTTACCTTAGTAATACATTTCCTTCACTTTTCCTCCTCCTGTTTATTTCACTATCTATTGTTAATAGCCAGTAGTCCAGTATTGTTTTTACATTCAGTTTTGTAGCTAGTTTATAGTAATTATAAGAAAAACAAGTAATGTTTTTGTAAATTGCTTTGTCCGATTAGCTACTTTTGAGAATTATATTAACATTACACATTGTCAACTAGAAGAATAGGTCCATTTACACAAACTGCTACATTTAGAATGGGGTATGTGGACCTAAAGAATGTTTCTTGCTTGATTTCAGAGCCAAAAGCAAAGTGGGATGTAAATATAGTTAGGTCAAAACTCTGAAATTCTTTTAAATGATCAGAACAATACATTACAAAGAAGGATATAAGCATGAGTTAGCATGCAGCTGTCCTGTGGACTGCATTGCTTATATTTATTGTCATTGGAAGTGGATAGTTGTAAGAGTAAGAAGTGGCGTATAAAGTGGGGGTGGGGGCTCCGGGAGCTGGAGCCTTATGGAGCCCACCCATACTGAAACATCTTCCTACACCACAAAGTATGGTGATTCACATCCGTGTAGGTAGCCAGACTATTTACCAAACCACTACACTTGGAAAAGATAACAAGACTACTGGAGGATAACTAGCTACATCTGACTTCACCCAGTCCCCATTTTCCCAGTCGAGAAGTTAGGTAAAGGGTTTTATCTTGTCATTTATTCTACCATAACTACAGATCAGAGAGAAGAAGCAGGCTGTTTCAGCTGTTGTTGTTTTCTTGCTGCCTTGTGGGCCAGAGCATTTATCCTACTGCAACGTAGTGAGTAGCTATTTGGTACAAAGTCTGGAAAACTAATTGTTTACATTTGCTTTGTACAAAAGTCTTACCATTTTATAGAAGAAATGTTCTTTGAGCAGCTGGAGTACTTTGAGCCATTTGAATATGAAATAATGCTGATCAATGGCCACCTAATTGTTGTTGTTTTTAATCACTATCTCTTTCTGTCTTACTGCCTTTGCCATTTGGGATTGGTCTTCGATAAGCTTGGTAATTACTAAGGAAAAGTGAGGAAGCCATGGTGGGTGGTTCAGTGTAAATGATGGAATAGTCTATACACATGACACAGATACGAATATGTTTGGCTTTCAATGGCTTTTCTTTAATACTAGAATGAGCAGCGACTATTGTGATCAATGAGTGAGTATATGTCAATTGTTAAATTTGTTTAGTGGCAGTTATACATATTTATACCATGGTTGCCACGGTAACACCCATGGATTAAAAGTGATATTTTCCCGGTGATTTTTCCTGGGGCTATGATATTTTCCCGGTGCGGTGTCGAGCGAATTCTTCCGTGTTTCCGGCCCAAAATTAAAATTCAATTAAAATTCAATTGAAGCACGCCTGAAAGTTTACTTTAGCAAGTTTACTTTAGCAAGTTTACCTTAGCATTGTAGCTGCCAGCTGTTATCTCCAGATCTAACTCTACCTGGGCTGCTCAGCAGTAAGCAGTAAAGCAGCTAGCTGTGGTAAATTCCTGTGGTATGAGAGCGGCAGGAGAGTTATATGTGGTAGGGCTGGTCCCATATAGGTGGATATGAGAGAGTAGTAGTAGCAGTAACTATGGTATAAAACAGTTATGCCATGGCAACATCGGGGTTATGGAATATCACCGCCCTTATCCCCATGGGCTTCGCCCTAGGGATCGGGACGGTTATATTCCATAACCCCTCGTTGGCCATGGCATAACTGTTACTTATACAACCCCAGTTTAGAAGAACTTTGAACACATTGCTTTGTACACTTGTCATATTCTTAACAACTTTCAGGATTGCAAAGTAATGATATTTTTTCCTCATCATGTTTACTTGGATCTTCTTGCAGTATAGATATTTTGGTATAAAATTACGTCTCCCAATAGCTATTGTTACTAAAGTGCTATTACAAATACATATTCTTGGGTATATATAGGCTATATCACACTGTGCGGTTACAAGTGATATATTGAAGGTACCAACTGAGATAGATAATATGGCAAACTGTACAGAAATGTTGAGTAGAAAGTTGAAAAATAAACTTAGAAACCTAAACACATTCAAAGCTATCATTATAATATTATTGTGGCAATTTGGAAACAATATTATTTATTTCATATATTTAAAACCTTCTGAAGTAATGAGGCATTCATATGGCAAGAATGTTCTATGGATGATTACATTCGAAGCAGGGTTTTCAATCATCTTTCCCCTTGCTGGACTTATAGCGGATGTAGTATATGGGAGATTGCGATTGTTGAAGTTCAGTACTTATTTAGTAGTGGCTTGTACATTTGGAGTCTTGGTAATGTTGATTCTTCTAAATGCAACAGAAATAGACATTTTTAGATTTGGCCTAGTCACATTGTTATTTGGAGCTTTCTTAGGTCGTGTATTCTTTCAAGCCAGTATTATTCAGTTTGGAACAGATCAGCTTCAAGACATGCCTACAGAGAAATCTGTCTGTTTTATTCGTATGTACGTCTGATCACATGCAGTGACTTACTTGCTCACCAACATTGTTTGCAGCTCTTCATTGGTGTTTTCACTCCATAATAACCTGGCCCATACCTCCACTGTTATGACACTAGAAATATTTATGAGTTTCTCATCAATATTTTTGATTGGGATTCTATTTATTATAGACAAATTAAAGGATTTGTTTCATGATGAAAGATTAAAAATAAATCCTTACAAATTCCTGTACTGTGTGATTAAGTTTACTGTAAAGCACAAGAAGCCAATAAAGAGAAGTGCATTTACCTACTGTGATGAAGAAATTCCCTCTAGAATAGATTATGGGAAGATGAGATATGGAGGACCATTTACAACAGAGCAAGTTGAAGATGTTAAAGTTGTTGTTAAATATATTGGTATTTCTACTTGACTTCAATATAAATATTATGTTAGCGTTTTATATCATAGGACATGGTGATCAACATGATATTACCTCAGGGACAGTAAAAAAATTAGATAATCTTGCTCCACTTGTAGTAATTCTCAGTCTTCCTTTTCTTCATTTCATCATATATACTTTATTAAGTCAGTATTTCTTCTATTCTCAGTGGTTTTTTCATATTATTTCTTCTCACACTTCAGTGTAAAAAACTCTTCACACCTTAATTGCCAATTTGTCTACTACACTGTAAATATATTAATTGGAATTTTATGTTTGATAATTTTCACAATATCTTCTCGTAAATATAAATATCGTAGGCGTGATGACATTTGTAATATTTATCAATGTGCTGAAGATTACTACTCCAACTCCAGTTTACAGGAGAATTTGTGCAACAACTTATAAAGTAGAAACACAAACTATTAGCTATTCCTACAAGTTTTCCAGCAAACCACTATAATACAGAATATTAGTTACCTATACATTTCTGTTGTAGTTGTTGTGTTTGTCTTTAATAACGTATTTTCTTATGATCACACAAGTATGCTATAATTAAATTCAAATCTCTTCTTGTCAAAGTGTTCCTCAGGGGTTAATAAGGTCAAAACTCTCTTGCTGAAAAAAAAGGCTGGTTTTTAAATTACATATATACCATTAAAGGGGATTCAATGCAATAGTAACCATTCCCCGTAACTGTTTGAATTGAAAAAAAAAAAAAGCAACAATAATACAAGTGACACTATTTAAAGGCTTTCTTTGTGATATTTTAAAGTAGTAGCTGTAAACACAGAATACTTTCACACAACTGGCCATACCTACACAAGACTTACCTTTGTAGTTAGTCTAGTGGACTTTCAATACTGTTGCGTAGGGATTATAACTACGACCAATGGCGCACTAACTTACCGCAGCCACTATAGCAATTCAATTTCTGGGATGATGCGGGTAATGTTCGCGAAACGGGAGGATTCTGTTTAGTGAAGTTTGGGACGTGTTCGAACACCGAGCTAACGCAAGAATACACAAGGATCACAAAGTATAAAATGACATGTACGTCCCCACACATATATACACTAGTGGTGTACTTGAGCACAAAATATTAGTGAGCCTGCCTAGTTAGGTTAGACAAAACTATTCACCACTAGTGTCACCTGGGTTCTGCCTCCCTTGTTTTGGAGAATGTTCTGCCTTGACAAGGTATAATTAGCTAATGGGTATGATTGATTAGTATTTATCATGCATTCATCAATTTTACATCATTTTACCAGTTATGTTGTTGTTTTTTATTAAGTCCATTTAAACCACACCCAATATTGTAGGTGTGGCAAATGTGACCCCTTGATCGACCACTTTAAAATTGCTTTCTACACCCATGTATTGTTACATAATAATTCAGTCAAAAAAAATTTGAATTTATTTTTTGCTATTGTTACATAATATACTGTAGCTTAGTTCACACAATAAATAAATAGTAGTTGGCCATTAATATTACCACACAAATACAGAATTACTCTCTTACCTCAATTTCAGGAATAGTGATAACTTCTGTAGTATTTTTCAAAATACGTTTGGTAAAGGGTTTCAATGCCACAGTAACCCTTCGCAGTAACTTTTTGAGACTTGAAAAGCAAGCGTTTCGCTGGTATTATCTCACAATTTGGAGCCCAAGTTTCAAGTAAGACTTGCTTAAAGCTGTAGTATCAGAAGAAAGTGGGGTCAAGCCTAAAAAGCCCGGGGGGGGGGAAAGGGCACTGCGTGAGCGTTTAAAGGGCATACGTACCATCCATACATATACCCGAGTTTGCATTATCCACCCCTAATAGTATCTCGCTAGCTTCGCTTGCTCTATAACATATATCCCCGATTCTCAATTCGACACCACTGCATGTATAGTGTCTCGCTCGCTTCGCTCGCTCGCCAATTATGACAAGTACGCATGCCCTAATGAACGCCAGCGTTCGCTATCCTGGCGTCCGCCGCGTTTCCTCGCACGATTTGTGGTTTGTGGTTTGTAGATAATAGGCTCTGTCGAAGTTGTTCATGCTAATATGTATTGTTAGCGTATATTCCAGCTCTTCTAAAAGTTTAATTTGAGTAAGTTGAATATTTATCAATGTAATCAAGAAAATAAAATTATTAGAGATAAGTATTCATCTTGTAATAGGATTTCATTAGGCTAAGGAGCCCAAGTGTTCCTATTATCACAAGCTTGATAGTTGGGAAGAGTCTAAAATATTCTTGAAATACTCATGACAAATACAATGATGACTGGGACAGTGAAGACGATGACCTTTTGGCTGAAATATTGTCTGATCTCAACTTCTTTTCTGCTGAGAAAAAACAAACAAACTTCAGCATCCTCCAAGGGAGAGGTTTGTAGTTGTATCATGTTGTAAATAGCTATCAATACAGTTTGCATCCTTTACTTATATGTAATGGTTATTTAGTGTATTGTTTGTATTCTCAGTTTTCAAGAGGTTGCAGCTTAAATGACGACACGGAAGATGTCGAGGTATTAATTATTTATTTACCTATTTTATAACATGTAGTATGTATGCCTGTAATGTAGCCTGGAGGAGCTAAAATAACTCCTATTCGAGAGGATAAAATTATGAGCAAAAGCAAGCAAATAATGAATAATTTTCACTACAAAATGTCGGTGTAATATTCTACGTGTCTCCCTCTTAGTGCGTTCTGCTTCAGAGTATTTATTCTTGTCTCCTCAGGATAGTTTTCCTCAGAAAACATTCCAGGAATGCTATGCAATGACACATGTGGAGGAGCTATCTGTTCAGGAGGAAATGGAAGTCCAAAGGTCAGAGAAAGCTGACAGACTTGATAAGAGTCAAACTACACCATCAGACAATGAAGATTAGTTTACTATGGTGACACTTGAACAAGATGTGAGGAAAATGGAGGACATGAGGGAAGAGAATACTTTGAGAGACATGGACGATGGAGTAGACTTGAGGGATACCACCATAAAATATGAAAGTCTTAGGGACAAAAAATAAACATCATGGATAAGAATGAAGGTACAGAACTGATATATGAGAGACAAGAGAAAGAGAAAGATGTGTGGGAAGAGAAACAAATGGGGGGAGAGAAGGAAGGGAAGGGTGAAAAGGAAGAGAAAGACTTGGGAGAAGAGAAGGCATGAAGGATGTGAGGAAAGATAAGGTTTTGAAGGAAGAGAGTGTGAGACCAGAACAGAATATGAGGGAAAATGAGGACGTGAATGTAAAAAGGAGCAAAAATGTAATTGAACAAAGTAGCATGGACATTTGAAAGGAAAGTGAGGCGGTAGATGCTGTATGGACAAGAAACAGTGAGACAGGAGTCACAAGGAAGGCATGGAAAGTGTCTTTTTTCAGAACCACATGGACAGGAGATACTACCAAGAATATGGGAGCCAACAATGCATTTCTGATTTGCAGTGAAGAAATGGTCAACAGGCCTAGGAATGCTACAAATGAAAGTAGCAAAACACTAACAAAGAAGACAAAGAGAAGAAAATAGAAGCTAAGCAAACAAAAGCAGTAAAAGCATCAGAGATCAAAACAGCTAAAGAAACTGTAAATCAAGCAAAGGAAAAAAAACTGAGCAAATCAAAGAAGCTCAGTTGAAAGAACCAAAGACAGAAGAAATAAACAAGATGGATGAATCAGCACAAAGTGATGCCACTGGATTACAAATGGAACACGATCATTTATGGATTGAGAAAGAAGGCGACAATCTTACTGGATAAAACATGGCATGTGGCTTCTAATACTGAGATTATTTTAACTGGGCTCCACAAACAGCATGCAGACAGTCAGTATCCAGGAAGCTTCAAATCTATATCTCTATTAAAGTTGTTGTTTTAATTGTTTTATGGTGTCATCTGTTTGTGTAGAGCTTAATTCTTTACAATTCTTTGTAGCTCTGCCTGCAACTCTTACCTGTTCCCTTTCAATGGTGTGATGTAGCTGCCAAACATATTCAACATTAACTGGTAGGTGATGGAAGGTGGTATGATGTAGCCGGTATGAGAAAGAAGAGAAGCTTTAGGGGTAGTTATGGTGTCATAACGAGATGAACTTCAGTACTGTTCCTTGTCCAATAAAGTCCAGATTTACTACGAGGGTTACTGCTTAATATTTGGTCACAAGAAGAAGCATGTAGTTGTCTGGTCAGACCAAGAATTCTTAATAATAGTACTAATAATAATAGCAATAATGATAATAAAATAATAAGAACAACAACAAAAACCAACCACAACAACAAACAGTAAATAATAATAATGACAATAATAACAATAATAAAAATTATAATTATAATAATTAAAAAAAAAAAGTAATAATACTAATACTAATACTAATACTAAAACTAATACTACTACTACTACTACTACTAATAATAATAATAATATAATAATAATAATAATAATTATTATTATTATTACTATTATTATGTACTGAACAGAGCCTAATACATGTTGCCACATAGGAAATGCATTAAAGTAAACAGGATGTGGCTGAAGGCAACATTTTCTTATATGACCTGTGTTCATCATTATCATGTTGGAACTTCACGTCCCCCTAAATTATACAAGTATTTATGCACAAGAAGCAGTTGTTGTGGTATTTCCACATGAGCAGTACATAATAAATGCATTATTCATTGAATACCGCAGAATATCACTCATGTAATAGGCACTAGAGTAAATACAGCCAATCATCCTAGTGATACTCTGCAGTATCCATTTATTGAATACTACCCAACAGACTTGCGATATTCTCCCGTATCAAATATATTAATTTTAGAATAGTAAGAAAAATAAATAAATAAAAAATACGAATATATTCGTATTCCACCCACACTTTCTACTGAATGTGACGACTCAGTAACCAGATAATGACGACACTTTACCAAACTGTTTAAGGTCATGAATTATTCATGAATACACACATCTTCGTTGATTGTTGTTGTTACCGACACATAAATGTATTATTATATGGATTAATAATTGAAGTTGGACATAAGAGAACTAAGTATATACATATATATGCTGCTAAGGGGATGCTAGTGTTCGTTTTGATCACACTCATGTTCTCTCTTTCACAGGCGTAGTTTTTATTCTGTATTGTTTTTAAAAGAGAGAGAATACATCGAATGAGCGAAAGGAGGCTGAGAAAGAAATTTGAAGTTATAAATTAGCAGAGTTAATATTTACAGATTGCTAAAAATAATTATTGAAATAAAAGATTTCATTTGGTCTATTGAGAGCTACACTTCAGCTTTGCATTAATTCTTTATGGCGAAAAAAAGCCAGTGAAAGACATCTTATTAATTATTGTTATGGTATTATTAATTTATCACTACATTGCTATCGTTAACTATTATTTTTATTATTGTTATTATTATTATTTTTTTTTTTTTTTTAATTTTGTAACTTATGTTGGTAGTGGTTACCAATTACCCTGATGACAAGGACAACAATATAGTATTCTATAGTTCATATAGCTAAAACTAAAACAAACTCTAGACTATGACGTCAAATGATAGACAATGCACTCAACTGATTTCAGTTGTAAATGCTAAAAACAAAATCTATAAATAGCACTTGAAATTATTAATGTCTTATAGTTAGCTGTGTTGTATTTTGACACACTAAATGAGTTAGTGCCACCAGAGTTCTGTGGCCAGATTAAGCAAAGTCATAAAAAAAATTTTTTAAATCACTTTCTCTTTCTGTCTTACTGCCTTTGCCATTAGGGATTGGTCTTAGATAAGCTTGTTAATTACTAAGGAAAAGTGAGAAAGCCATGGTGGGTGGTTCAGTGTAAATGATGGAATAGTTTATACACATCACACAGATACGAATATGTATGGCTTTCGATGTCTTTCATTTAATACTAGAATGAGCAGCGACTATTGTGATCAATGAGTGAGTATATGTCAATTGTTAAATTAGTTTAGTGGCAGTTATAGCCCGTTACCCGAGCGACCGCGCTTGTCGTTAAGAACTATAAATCTGATACAGTCTGGCATGCTCGTAAGAAAATGTATTAGCAGGGAAAAGTCTGATATAGTTCTTAGCAACCATAATTATGGTGGAAGGCATATCAAAGCAAAATGGAATAATGAAGAGTTTGGGTACTTTAATACCATTACTACGATAGCTAACGCTATACTTTGCTCATTGTTTATGTTTGGGCTATAAAATAGTTATAAACCAAAATCATTAGGTTTGTATTTCGATTTATAAATCCTCGTCACTCGGGCTGCGCCCTTGTGTCTCGGAGTTTATAAATCGCATACAAACCTCAATTTTGGATTATAACTATAACATACAAACCTCAATTTTGGTTTATAACTATAACTTATAAATTCTCCCACTCGGGCTGCTCCCTCGTGTCACGAAGTTTATAAATCGCTTACAAACCTCAATTTTGGTTTATAACTATAACTTATACATATTGATACAACTCCTTTTTAGAAGAACTTTGAACACATTGCGTTGTATACTTGTCATATTCTTAACCACTTTCAGGATTGCAAAGTAATGATATTTTTTCCTCATCATGTTTACTTGGATCTTCTTGCAGTATAGATATTTTGGTATAAAATTACGTCTCCCAATAGCTATTGTTATTAAAGTGCTGTTTCAAATACACATTCTTGGGTATATATATAGGCTATATCACACTGTACGGTTACAAGTGACATTATTGAAGGTACCAACTGAGATCGATAATATGGCAAACTGTGCAGAAATGTTGAGTAGAAAGTTGAAAAATAATCTTAGAAACCTAAACACATTCAAAGCTATCATTATAATATTATTGTGGCAGTTTGGAAACAATATTATTTATTTCATATATTTGAAACCTTCAGAAGTAATGAGGCATTCGTATGGCAAGGTAGTTCTATGGATGTTATCAGTGGAAGCAGGGTTCTCAATCCTCTCTCCTCTTGCTGGACTTATAGCAGATGTAGCATATGGGAGACTGCGAGTGTTGAAGTTCAGTACTTATTTAATAGTGGCTTGTACGTTTGGAGTCTTGGTAATGTTGATTCTTCTAAATGCAACAGAAGTTCTAGTTTTTAGACATGTTTCTATTATATTTTTCTTCGGCTCTTATTTAGGTCGAGTATTCTTTCAAGCCAATATTATTCAGTTTGGAACAGATCAACTTCGAGACATGCCTACAGATAAGTCTGTCCGTTTTATTCATATGTATGTCTGGTCACATGCAGTAACTTACTTACTCACTAACGCCGTATGCAGTACCTCACATGCATTTGATTGGAATAACATACGAACCCGCACATCCACTATTGTCTTACTAGACATATTTTTGAGTTTCTCATCAATATTTTTGATTGGAATGCTATTTGTTATTGACAAAGTACCAGATTTGTTTCATGATGAAAGATTGAAAGTTAATCCCTACAAATTATTATTTCGTGTGGTTAAGTTTACTGTGAAGCACAAGAAGCCAATAAAAAGAAGTGCATTTACCTACTGTGATGATGAAATTCCCTCTAGAATAGACTATGGGAAGCTGAGGTATGGAGGACCATTTACAACAGAACAAGTTGAAGATGTTAAAGTGTTGTTGAGCATATTGATAGTGTTGGTATCACTAGGCCCAGCATTTATACTGGACTTCAATGTAAATATTATATTGCAGTTTTATACTAGAGAAAATGAACATAAAGAAACATTTGTATCAGATACTGTAAAAGGTGTTTATCTGACTACATCACTAATAACAATCCTTAGTCTTCCTGTCCTATATTTTATTATCAAGCCGATCTTTAACAGATTGAATTTAGGGATGTTTAAAAGAATGGGACTGAGCATAATTGTGATAACAAGTATCTTTGTCATTTGCTTCATAATCAATACAATAGGATCCACTCCTTTATTGAAGAATAGTGATCACTGTTTTCAATTGAACCACAGTGTGACTTTTAATCAAAACTTAACTCGTGTACCAGTTGCAATTATTCCAATTACAGTTCAGATTATGCATGTGTTCTACACTATGCTCGTAAAAATATCAGTTCTGGAATTCATATCTTGTCAAACTCCTCAACACATGAAGGGAATTGTATTTGGAATGTATTACTTCATTCAATCAGCATTTCTTCTACTCTCTGTATTCATTTCACATTATTTCTTCTCACACTTCAATGTACTACCTGACGTTCCACACCTTGATTGCCCAGTTGTCTACTACACTTTCAATATATTAATTGGAATTTTATGTTTAATAATTTTCACAATATCTTCTCGTAGATATAAATATAGTAGGCGTGACGACATTTGTAATGTATATCAATATGCAGAAGACTACTACTCCAACTGCAATTTAAGACGATGTCATTGAGAACTTGTGTGGCTATTACGCAACATTAGTGTATTTATCATTGTCGTAGCTGTAGAAACTCTCCTCTTATTGCAAGAATGTAATTGTTCATTTCCATTGTACTGTTACAATATATTTTCTGCATTATCTACTATGTATTGTGATTGTTTCTTCTGTATTGAGAGATTGTTTTGATTTTGACTATATAATTATAATTATTTTTGTGTTTGTTCTTGTTTGATGGTTACATGGTACAAGTTAGGGCGGTTAGAAGAGGGTAGGAGGCAGTGAGCATACAGGAAGAGGGTAGGTATATGATAGTAGGTCTCACTTGGGTGGGAAGATGCATGTAGGCAAGGCCACATCAAATCTGATTCGGATGTGTATCAGTTCAAAAAATTCTATTTTTGACATTTTAGGAATTTTGTTTTAATTAACTAAAATAACATTTATTACCAGGATAGTGCCGCTGTGTGGGTGTTCTCTTAAAAGAGTGGCGTAAGATAGAGCTATCATCAATTTTCTTCAGAGGAGTTCTTCATGAATCTGTTCTGGAAGAGGAAACAATTGATTCTTTTTCATTCTGAATATAGCGTTTTAATTATACCCTTGTAGTTGTTTAATTGATATATATTTTACCACCATACTACTAGGTAACTATTAAAATGTTAAGTTCTAAGAAATATGTTATCATTTTGGTGTGGCCTTAGGAATATAGGATAAGTTGTAGTAAACAAGGAATAGGATAGGAGTCAATATGGAAAGTGATAAGGTATGTGGCAGAAAGAGGGATACATTACAGTAGGTAAGGTATGAAGGGTAAAAAATGACAGTAAGGTAATTTTTTCTGCCCAATTCTAGTTAACTATGCTATCTAGTTTCAGTATTCTTTTTAATGTTCAATGCTGTTTCTTTGAACTGTGTAAGTTAAGAAACTTTAGTCAAAGATGCCTTAACAATATCTATACAGGTGTTTCAATGTAATGTCTTCCATAGTACAAGAAAGCACCATTAGTTTTACAACTTTTGCTAAACTTCTCATTGTCTCAGCTGCCTCTAACCACATGGATTGCAGAAAATCTTGCATTAAATGTCACAAACAAAAGGCCTAGTACAGATTTGAAGGCATGTTGTGTATTGTATGGAATTTGTGAACATTTGCCATCAACTTGATGAAGCTGATTATAAACAAATTCCGGACTTAAATACAATAGGCACACATAATTAATTTATTATCAGAAAATTATCTAACAATTTAGTAAATAGTGCCGGCTTGAGATGAGCTACAACTACTT
>WLWD01002715.1_pt1 | contig 32546 bp, 28 predicted proteins | sample 6712731 | NCBI WGS metagenome assembly WLWD01 (sample SAMN12718690, study PRJNA576275) | sponge metagenome | isolation source: marine sponge | host: Mycale hentscheli | place: New Zealand: South Island, Marlborough, Capsize Point | collected 2014-11-01
ATACATTAGGTCCAGTTAGTTTGGACAAGGTGGGTATTTGGAACTGATAGATCTGAGGGGATTACGGCTAATCAATGAACTGATTCATGTGGTGTTTGATGTTTATCTGGGGGTAGGGGGAGGGGATGGTTTGGGAGGTTTGACACACTGGGTATCGCTGATCCCCAATACCAAAGACCTACTCATTTTGCAAGTATCTATACCACCTCACCTCTGTCCTGAAATGATTCCCTCTGAAATAATGGCAAGGTTTCGTATCATTTTGCATTAACTTCTATTATCACCCCAAATATAATATATATATATATATATATTTAGAACCCGTTGCTATATTGTTACTAGGTGTACTATACATACATACAATAGCCTCACTAATAGTGGAATTTACGTTTTCACTTGGGAAAGAGGTCTTGTTGACGAGCGAGACACTCTCAGGGTATGCTCTAACTATTACATAGAACATAGCTAGTCATGTGCTGTTACATGAATCTGTTCAAGTAGAGGCATGTTTTGCAGCATTTTGAAATCAAGTACTGTACTGTATACGAGACACTTGTTGATTTGTTGCTACACTCTAGGGTTTATTGCCACTTTACCTGTTGCTACATTTTAAAACAGATTCAAATAATATTGTGAATTGGCAACATTTAAACATCTTTGGTCTCGGGTAGTGTCCCTGTGTCGCGGCCTCAGATTCCTGCAGATTCACAGTATCCTAATGTAGCTAGTATAGTGGTCCTACCAATAGTGTTATTCCCATTGGTTGGTGGTAAGATTGACTGATTTGTTGTTTTATCCTGGGCTAACCGTAGAACCAGTCAACTACACTGTACCAATTTATCAGTCTGTACGACACTATTACATGTTGAAATTAAAAACTGTTTAACAAAATTGAAAGCGGATGCAGACGAAACAATCACATCAGATTATTACTACCCATGTGATGTGGTATAAATAATAACAACATAGTGCTGACACAAGCACACACATATGCACACATTCAATGACTAATTATGAACACATGCATATACACTTGTTAATATCATTTTATTCGAACTTAAAACACTGAATATAATACCATTGAGGATTTATGTTAGTTAATGGAAGTCATTGATTTCCATGTCACTCTGCCTCTATATTTTTGTCTTGCTAATTGCTTCTGTGGATTGGTAGTTCTCATTTAATTTTTAATTTTTTTTTGTGAATGGATTGTGTGATTGTATATATATTATTTGATTGTAAACTTACAAGATTGTTTAGTCATAGCTCATATAATTTCAGATAATGTCATATTACCATACTAGTAGGGCTTGTGAGTGAGTGGAATACTTACAGTCAGTCCAAGTGGAGTATGTGTTTGTGTGCATGTGGAGTGTGTGTTAGTGTGCATGTGGAGTGTGTGTTTATGTGCATGTGGAGTTAGTGTGCATGTGGAGTGTGTGTTGGTGTGCATGTGGAGTGTGTGTTTGTGTGCATGTGGAGTTAGTGTGCATGTGGAGTGTGTGTTTGTGTGCATGTGGAGTTAGTGTGCATGTGGAGTGTGTGTTTGTGTGCATGTGGAGTTAGTGTGCATGTGGAGTGTGTGTTTGTGTGCATGTGGAGTGTGTGTTTGTGTGCATGTGGAGTGTGTGTTTGTGTGCATGTGGAGTTAGTGTGGATGTGGAGTGTGTGTTTGTGTGCATGTGGAGTTTGTGTGCATGTGGAGTGTGTGTTTGTGTGCATGTGGAGTGTGTGTTTGTGTCCATGTGGAGTTAGTGTGCATGTGGAGTGTGTGTTTGTGTGCATGTGGAGTGTGTGTTTGTGTGCATGTGGAGTGTGTGTTAGTGTGCATGTGGAGTGTGTGTTTGTGTGCATGTGGAGTGTGTGTTTGTGTGCATGTGGAGTGTGTGTTAGTGTGCATGTGGAGTGTGAGTGTTGTGTGCATGTGGAGTGTGTGTTTTTGTGTGCAGTGGAGGTGTGGTTTAGTGTTGCATGTGGAGTGTGTGTTTGTGTGCATGTGGAGTTGTGTTTGTGGTCCCTGTTGAGTGTGTGTTTAGTGTGATGTGGCGTGTGTGTTTGGTGTGCATGTGGAGTGTGGTGTTTAGTAATGCATGTGGAGTGTGTGTTTGTGTGCATGTGGAGTGTGTGTTTGTGTCCATGTGGAGTTAGTGTGCATGTGGAGTGTGTGTTTGTGTGCATGTGGAGTGTGTGTTTGTGTGCATGTGGAGTGTGTGTTAGTGTGCATGTGGAGTGTGTGTTAGTGTGCATGTGGAGTGTGTGTTAGTGTGCATGTGGAGTGTGTGTTAGTGTGCATGTGGAGTGTGTGTTTGTGTCCATGTGGAGTGTGTGTTAGTGTGCATGTGGAGCGTGTGTTTGTGTGCATGTGGAGTGTGTGTTAGTGTGCATGTGGAGTGTGTGTTTGTGTGCATGTGGAGTGTGTGTTTGTGTCCATGTGGAGTTAGTGTGCATGTGGAGTGTGTGTTTGTGTGCATGTGGAGTGTGTGTTTGTGTGCATGTGGAGTGTGTGTTAGTGTGCATGTGGAGTGTGTGTTGTGTGCCTGTGAGTGTGTGTTGTGTCCATGTGGGTTAGTGTGCATGTGGAAGTGTGTGTTTGTGGCATGTGGAGTGTGTGTTTGTGTGCATGGGGAGTGTGTGTTAGTGTGCATGTGGAGTGATGTGTTAGTGTGCATTGTGGAGTGTGTGTTTGGGTGCATGTTGGCGTGTGTGTTAGTGTGCATGTGCGTGTGGGTTGGTGTTGCTGGTGGAGTGTGTGTTTGTGTGCATGTGGGAGTGTTGTGTAAGTGTTGTGCATGTGGAGTGTGTGTTAGTGTGCATGTGGAGTGTGTGTTAGTGTGCATGTGGAGTGTGTTTGTGTGCATGTGGAGTGTGTGTTTGTGTTTGTGCATGTGGAAGGGAGTTTTGTACTAGTGTATGTGTGTATGTGTGTACTCATATGGGTTGCTATAGAAGTATTGTATAAAGTACAGAGACTGATAAAGTGCTTCAGCACAAATGACGAACAAACTAGCCTAGCTATATTTATACATTAAGTATATACAAAGTTCTTATCAAATTCTTAAATACGTGCCTTCAATTTTAATCCTTTTTTATGATAAATTAGCTAAAGCCTTTAGTTTTCTTCAAGCCCAAGTGCATTAGCAGCACACTGATGTTGAACTATGTTCCCTATTGACTGCATGTTGAAGTCAAGTGCACTTCCATGTAGTATATAGCAGCACTGAAATCAAAGTGCAGCTATCTAAGGCTCTTGTAGTCTACTTGGGGTTGTTGAGAAGTTCCAAGTTGAAGTGGTCAACTGTGCTTATCGAGTAATGGTGCTAAGAGAATTAGACCATCTGTCAGTATCTCTCTCCCAATCTGCCGTGCTGTGTTAGGTGATGGATGAAGTTAATAAAACTGCATGTGTTTAGATTTACCCAGGGCTAGCCTGCTCTTCAAGGCCATCAGGGCACTTCAACAAGTTCATTACTAGCTACTTTTATTAATTTTTTCAAGACAATTTATTAATACAAGTAATTAGTTGCACGTGTGAAAAGAGGTTTTTATGTAAAAAAAATACACATTTTTTGACCTCGATGGAGTTACACCTAAATCTATCTCACTTGCATGGCAAACAGCCCCTGGACAGTATGCCTGGACTAGACTAGTATTCACTCGTTTGAAAGTAGAGTATTACTACTTGATCAAGGCTTTAAAGGGCCAATCCAAGCAATACTGTATATTATTATGAGAGGAAAGGGCTATGATATTTATTTATACTTATGTTTGTTTGATTGGTTTGTTTGTTTGTTTGTACTTTTATTGGCATCAGTAGTTCTAATTCCTCCAGTTTGCACCATCTTACAATATAAGAACATCTCATGTTTTGTTTATATTTTCCGTGCACTTTGCACTGTAAGAGCATGGTGCGAATTGTCTAGATTCTTATGTTCACCTGGGTATTGCTCATTAGGATGGCCCACCGTTGCTGAGATGTGTCAGTTCACCTTTAACATGCAGCTGGCACATATCATCTGACAGAATGATTTAATTAACACTCTGCCCCGTGACCACGCCCCCTGTTATGTTGCGTTTCCAGGAAGGCAACACTGTGCTGCATCTGGCTGCAGGGGCGGGGCTAGAGGAATGTGTGGATCTGCTGGTCACTTACCATGCCGACATGGTGGCTCTTAATGAGGAGGGGCTCACCCCTGCCGACCTGGCTAAGAAGAATCAGCATGGCAGGATTGCTCTGCGACTAGAGACTCACATGGTATTCTCAGTAAGTGAGAGAATCAGTAAGTCAAGTTGGAATTAATTCAGTGAAGTGAGCCAAGTTGACTGACTGATGAGTTTGCAACGTATCTATATGTATATATGTCTTCAATTGCCATGGGCATAGGTGTTCCCTTTTCTGCTAATGTGCATCCATGTGCTATGAAACTCCATGTAGCCATCTTTAAAGCTCGCTTGCTGACTGCAATGGGAACCATTTTCTGTAATTGAGGATAATGCGATGATAATGATGGTGATTGTCCTGAGGATGGGGTGGGGATGTTGAAGATGATGAGGATTATGTTGATATGGTGGTGGTATGGATGATGTTTGTGATATTAATGATGGTGGTGTTGGTGATGAGAATGGTAATGACTGTGGAAATGATGGTGAGGATGGTGATGATGAAGATGATTAAGATTATAAAGATGAGGATGATGTTACTGATAACAAAAGTGGAATTTATGTACAGTACCAAGTTAACCATGAGATGCTTATTAGTGGTGTGTTGGCATTATCAAATTGTGATGGTCCATGTGTGTGTGTGTGTGTGTGTGTGTCCAGCAAGAGGAGGATGAGGAGGTAGTTGCCATAGTGAGCGAGCCTGACCCAGAGTTACTTCAAGAGATAGCAGAAGGTCCAGTGGCCATGGTAGATCAAGACCTTCGCTCCATGAAGGATAAACTTCTCATCGAGACAGCCGAGATGTTAGGAGTCAATATGCTCAGTGCTGCTGCTCTGCTCCGCCAGTATGGTGAGTGGGAATGGCTAGGGGTGTGGCTTATGGTGCGAAGGATGAGGGTGTGACTTGGGTATGGGGAGGGGTGTGGCTTATGGTGTGAAGGATGAGTAGTGTTGGGTATGTGATAGGGATGGGTGTGGCTTATTGGACAGGAGTAAGTGATAATCGCAAACAGTAAACATATCCTCTTGTTGTCTTGCTGTTTATTTGTGTTTATCATATCACCATGGATAGTTTGACCTGATTGACCCCTGAAGAGGACTTTGACATGAAGTCGAAGCATCGGGTGAAGTTTTAATTAGCATAATATTGGCTGTTAGTACCAAGACATTTTTTTTGCTATTATTTCAGCCGAGAATAACTGAAGAATCAGTGAGTTGAATTTTTCCATGAGGCAGATGTACAACTTATAATTCTGGAGCCTTTTTCTTGTGTACAACACCTAGCATTGTATCCCGGGCTTGTGTAAACAGACTAGTATACTCAGTCAGAGTTTGTGTTACTGCTCATGTCTCTTTATTATGGTGATGTCAACATGAAAACAAGAACACACCACTAGTGCCAATCACAGCACTTCATGCTGTGCAGGAACAGTCATTGACAGAGGGAAAGAAAGGATGCAATGATACTTTTTCTCTCATGGCATGTGACTTTATACCCTCCCATTGCATTGCTCTGAGCATAATGAAAGCCTACCATTGGCTTTTGCCAGAAGTTTGTGTAAAAGCTAGTATTGTTGTTTTTTGTTGTTGTTGTTTTATTATTTGTTTGATCCAGCTATTTTCAGAAAAAGCAATGCATTGTTATACATTATTACTAGCACTTGGTACTGCCTGTAATCTCATGTGAATTTTCTATGTAGTAATTTCATATCCTGCCACTAACCTAGTTGCACTACTAATATGTTGAATGCTATGTTGTGTTATTCCAACCATGGTTATCTTTCACCAATGAATCCAATTAACAAACCAATGATCTCGTGTTCTGATTGGCAACCCCACGTGTACAGGTATTCACACAGTTGATAACAATGCCTTGTTTTGTGTATATACAGGATGGTCCAAGGAGGACTTACTGAGTGCATGGCTGGCGAACTCCAAGGAGGTGTGTGAGAAAGCTGGGCTGGACACTCTCGATGCTACTAACAACCCGGAATTCCTGGACGATCAATCTCAGGCGGTGCTTGAAATTGGCGGGAAGGATGCAGCAACTGATGCAGTAATCGCAGAAGGTGGGACTGAGGAGGAGGTGGAGTGTGGAATATGCTGTGGGTCATGTGATAGTCAGCGATATTTCTTGGAACTGGATCACTGAATTGTGCGCAAAATTAGGATTCTATTCAGTGATCCAGTTCCACAAAATATCGATTTTTATTTACATGTTGACAACAAGTAGCATACCCCCTTAGAATAAAGAATGTGCGAGTTAAATGACATGAAAATTTTACTATTTACAAAAAAGAATGCAATGGAACAGGCTTAAGAGATGAGGTCATATCTTGTAGAGCTGCATGTCAGCACAGACATGAGTACTTGTGCTGGTAGTATTCTGCTTCATGGATTTCTCAATATACGGCAGTGTTGTGAGAACTGTATCAGGATTGGCAGGAGGTGCATCAATCAGTGGTCCAAATAAAACTTGATAGCAAGGGAAAGCTCAGTGTGTTTCAATTTTGCAACTCTTGCCATGTAAACTGACATTCTGCATGAGGTGAATCACCACTAGTAGTGTTGGTGACATGACTAGCCAGGCAACGTCCGAATTGACTGCAGCTAATATGTGGTGATGTAGTTGTTGCAATAATGGAATGATAGTCCTTCAGACTCTGACATCAGGTGGAATGGGTTTTATCTGACCGTCAAAGTGGCGGAATTCTACCAGCTTGTTGAATTCATCCTTTGACAAGCGTCATATCTTGGGAGCAATAACAGCTTCTTGTGGCCCTACACAAAAAATTGACGGATAGTACAAAGTACAGTATTGTTATTAAGAATAAAAATGCAAACTGTTTTATTCCCCACTTAGCATTCTAACAATTATGCAACAATATCATACCTTGTGCATTTTGAGTGAATTGTATTGCCATTCTGTGAGATTCTGCAGCCATGTGGAGTGTACACCTGAAGGTTGATAGTATCAAACCAAGCATTAGTCATGCTTGTGAGATTCAGCAAACCCTCATAGATGCCTGCACTTTGTGCAGTTATAGTAGCAGCAGACTTTCTGAATTGAAGAACTTCATCGTAAGAGCAAATAAAGCTGTACTCATGCAGCGTGTCAACCAGCTTTCTGGAACCAAACTGGTCCAAGTGTTGTTTGATTGAATGTTTTGTTTATCAAAGTTTGTATAGACAGTGAAGTACTGCGTGACTTTTTAGTTACTTTTCCATTAGAAACAAGCTCACTGATCAGACATAGTAAAGCACTAGAAGTATTATCTTCAGCATTAGCTTTAGGAAAACTACCAATATCATATTCCTGAAACTTTTCTGTGGTTACTAGATTTGAAATAGTTTTGACAACATCCGCAACTGGATAACATCATTTGCTGCTACAAGTTTAAGGTTTTGTGGTGTGTGTTCATGCAAACAAACTAAACTTGCACAACCATCTATTTTCGTCATGAGTAGACTGTTCTGGAAATGGGACTCAAGCATTTGCACTAATTTGGCACATCTGTACCGGTTAGGATTTTCTTCACTGCCTACCTCTTCCATTCTTTCAGAGTCACCAACTTTAAACTTTGAGAGGCTTGTTGAGACAGATTATACAACTCAACAGTGTTCCATATCTTCATGGGCTCTTTGTTTATCTATACAATGACATCATTTAAAGCATGCTCCACATGATTGAGCAACATTGTTGTAGTTTTTGAAGTGAATACGCCATCTCTTGGGGTTTTGGGAATCCTTATGTATACATACATTTTGATGTGTATGTTAGACACACAACTCTTGTGAAACTTGATAGTTTGAGGATTTTCTTTAAGCGACTGTTGTACTTGATGGTGCAAGGCATCATTTTCTTTACTAGACTGGATAATATTTTCCAATCTTGCTGCACTTCCTGTCAATAGAGGGCCTTGTCTATGATAGTTGAACAAACAGGTATCTGTTGGTTACCTGCTGAGGTACTGAGCACAAATGGACATTTACCCGAAGTTATACATACTGTGGGCCTTTACCCATTTCAGAAGTGTGTGTGCCGGAGATTTGCAGTCGCTCGTGCTTGCCGGGGCCCGCCGCCAGGCCACGCCTCCACCGAGGTCCTGCTGGGGGCTTGCGCGCCCCAGGCCGTGCCTGAGGCTCGCCCTTGTGCAGCTGACCCTTACCTCTCCTGTGGCAGCTGTACATACCCCACCCACACCCCACCCACACCCCCCCCCCCAACATGACCCCAGGAGAGCCCTGACTGCTCCGACGCACACACTCCCCCATTACATCTAGGACTAGCCCTACTTACTGACACCACTCCCCTCACTAGCCCTTGCCACCCCACACACATAAGACAAGAGCTTCTTTGACAACAATCACTCTGAAATATCATGAGGGAAGTGAATGACAACATGATCACTGACTAGTCCTGGCTGCAGTCCTCAGCCTTGAATGACTCCGTCCACTTCTTTGCCGAGGAGGACTGGTCCCCCTCCTCTATCCTTATGTAACTCTTGTATTCTCTGCTCGTCCATCTCCCCAGAGCTTTCACTTCTTCCTCCGAGGCCCCTCCCGCAGCAGCAGCCGTAGCTGCCCCGATGCAGAAACTGTGCCCGGAGATACCCGACTCAGGTATCCCTCTCTCCACTAGTGCCTTCCGGACTTCCACCACGAAGTCGCGTCTGGTGAGACTCCCTCCATCCCCTCCCGTGAAGAAGGGTCCTGGCCCCGACCCTCTGCACACCATGAACTCCAGCACCGCCCTCACTGGGCAGATGTCCCTGTCGGTCCTGTGCAAGGTCACACAGGCTCCCACTCTCAATCTGTCCGTCTTGGACTCCTTTATCCTGACTCGGATCCAGACCGGGCTCTTGGCCTTCTCCAGCTGCACGTCCCCCCATGTCAGGTGGGCCTTCTCGTCGAACTCCCCGCTCTCAGGAGCCAACGCCTCCCCTGCCCTCAGACAGCCAAAGAAACACATGCAGGCCGCTGCCCACAACATCTTTCCTCTCTCTCCTTTTCCCCTTCACACTGAGTGCATGGCTCTCATGTGGACCCACTTCACCGGCTCTCTCACCAGGGTGACCCTACCGCCCACGGCCTCCATCCGAGCCAAGCCCTTTCTCAACTGGGCCAACCTGTCCATGGTACTCCAATCTGGTGCCCTCATGCCTGCCTTGATCTGAGCCATTCTCAGCCCTGCCAAGTGGTACTTCACTGTCCCAGCCTTCAGCCCCTCTCTGGCCAAGACTGCCACGTACGCCATGGCCTTGTCCTCCGTGACAGGCAAGGGCTCTTCCTCCAGGCTCCTGCACCAGCCCAAGTACCTCTTCCACGCGGAGGCATACCGCCTCTGCGTGTGCCCCGCTATTGACATGTCAATAGCAGCTCCGACAGTTGCCTCCACTCCTGCCCTGACCAGGATTGACTTGCCGTGGTCAACATCCCCATGAGCTCTACTGGCACTGTCACTGGCTCCGCCTTCGGCACCTGCATGATAGACAGAGCACTCTGTAATCTGTCTCTGGACAGATCGTCTGCCACCCCGTTCTCGACCCCTCTGATGTGCTCTGCCCTCACGGTCACAGAGAGGGTCGCCTCCACAAACGCCAGGCACCTGAGCAGGTGCATGGACCATCTCTCCTTACAGACACCCGCCTGTATGGCCGCCACTACCGACATATTGTCGCACCTGGCTCTAATAGCTCGCCCTTTCCATCGAGCTCCCCACACCACTGCCGCGACTACTATCGGCAGCATCTCCTTAGGCATTATGCCCCACTCACTTGTACCTGGCAGGGCACCCCACTGGATATGGAACCACTCGCCCTGCCAGGTTGCTCCACACCCCCAGCTCCCTGATGCATCTGAGAACATCTCTTCCTGGGGGTCTCCATCCACGACCATGGCCTTCATGAGCGAGGTACCGTTGACCGTCTCTTTCCACCGCGGCTGTGAGATTCTGCAGTCTCCTTTTGAAGGCCCTACCTGGCCTTACTGCCCTGCATGCATGATTGAGGGACCCCACCAACGACTCCAGGTCCCTCCTTTTGCATGACTTCATGCCCCTCCACCTCCTTAGGAGGGCTCTCATCTCGGTCAGCTTCTCCTGAGGCAACCTCACCTCCATTTTGACCGAGTCAATTTCCATTCCCAGGAAGGTCAGCACCTCGCTGGGTCCCTCCTCCTTGTTCTCGTCCAACGGCATCCCCAGCCGTTGGCACGTCTCCTTGAACACGGCCATGGCCCTCTCGCACTGATCAGTGCCTCTCTGCCCTACTGCCACGAAATCATCTATGTAATGCCTGAGCCAAACTGCTCCTCTTTTAGTGGCAATCCACTCTATGGCATCCCCCAGGGCCGTGAACAACAAGGGAGCTGACCTGAGGCCAAACGGGAGGGTGCCGTCCACGAAGGTCTCGCCTTCCCACCTCATTCCCAACAGCCACCTGTCTCTGGGGTGGACGGGAACGTTCCTGTAGGCTGCCTTCACGTCAGCCTTAGCTAGTCTGGCACCCTCCCCCAGCTCCAACACTCTTTTCACCACGTCGTCCACCGACGTGTAAGACACACTCGACAGCACCCTGTCGATACCGTCGTTAACACTGTGGGCCTCCGGCGCAGACAGGTCCACAATCAATCTCCACCTGCCTGGCCTGCCCTTCTTGGGAATCACTCCAAACGGCGAACACTGGACCCCCTCAGCGTTCACCTTCCAGATTCTCCTGCACTGTACCTCATTTTCCAGGTACTCATGTATCACCCCTCTGTGCTGAGAGGCCTCATACATGGTCCCCCGTCTCTCTTTCAGCACGACTTTGCTCTGGTCGTGACCCAGACGGAACCCCTCTCTAACCCCCGTCACCAGGAACTCCACCCACTCTCTGTCCGGGTGCTCTCTTAGTTCCTCTTCCCACTGCTGCCACACCAGAGGGGTCACCACCTCCTCTGCTCCCTGCAGCACTCTACTGCTCGGGCCCTCTGATCTCCGCTCGAGTTCTTTCAACTGGTTTGTGAAGCAGTAATCTGCAAATGCGAATACCCTTTGTCAGCTTATGCCCACTCGTACTGCAACACCTCCCCGCCCTAGACTACGTGTGTGCGTATGTGTCGTAGCTAGCCACCCCCTCCCCCTACAAGCGCCACTACCTTTGTCCTTACCCATGCCTCCCCTCTAGAGCTATCCCCCCCATACACTCTCGCTCACTCCCTTCACGGCAACTACCCTGCCCACCTACGGTTAGTACCCTGACTACAAATGACTAAGAATTTGGGCAGAACATTTATCAATAGTCAACAGTGAACAATTCACTAGATGATCATGGAGCAGTACAACGTAATGATGGATTTGACCATAGTTTATTTCCTATCGCCAGGCCTGCTGCACTGGGTTGCTGGATGATCCCCTCCACAGTTGGAGCAAGTGTGGCTAAACTTGCACTGGGCTCCGAAAGTGCACCTGCCTTCGCCCCTGTTGAAACGAAAGCAAGCGCCCTTCTTCCTTTGCTCGGCCCTTCTCCCCAGGGGATCACCCCCTCCGGCTACCTGCCTCGGCTCTGCCTTCGCCGCCGGCGTGGAGTGGACCACGTCCAGCAGCAGGGACAGGTTCTCGTCCTCCCACTTTATGTCGTCTTTGCCTGCCGCCTCCTGCCGGAACCTCCTGTCATACCGGGCTACCTGGTTCCACTGGTACCTCTTAGCCAGTTTGAATATCGACTCTCTGTACGCCGCCAGTGGAACCCACATCTCCGGCTTGCTGGACGCCCACGCCACTTGAAACAGCGTGAAGCACGTGCTCCACCCTGCCAGGTCCGGCACCTCCTTGGGACTCTTCCTCTTGCCTCCTCCCCCGTTCGAACTTTCACTGGCCTCACCCGTGCTGGACCTCCAGTCACCTGCTTCGCCAGTTAAATATCTGTACATTATTACCATATGACTTACATATTGAACTGCTCAGGTCCTCAATCGCAGGGATTGCTGAAGTTGACACCAAGCTGGACTCCTCAACTACAGAGGTAACACTTCCACCATCACCTCCAGCAAGCTGGGGTAACTCTGTAGCTGTGAGTGTGCTCACTGACATGGTGGTGTTCATAGCATCACCTTCAGCGTTCGCCCCTGGTGCTACAAGGTCAAGCTCAGGAGACTCCACTACTGCAATTTTATTATTTGGTGTATTATAACAAAGTATATTTTGTTGTGCAAGCATAAAATAATTTTTTCCCTATATTTTGTTATATGTTTTGTTGAGATAAAACGTAACAACAGTTGTGTGCTTGAAGTATAAAGCAGTTTCCTCCTTTTGGTGGCTTCAGCCAGTTGCAGCTTCTTTTTGGCAGATATTCTCTTGGGCATGGTTGAGCAACAGCAACCACACACAGTCTCCAGAGACAGCAACCACACAGTGAGTAACAGTAAACCAGCAGAATTATTACAGCAAACCACACGTGGTTTCCAAGCCGCGGGAATAGTTAGAGAATATCCTGATCGCGGGAACTCTCCCCACGCGTTATCAATTCGCGAGGTACTATTCCACGAAACAGGATGCCACATTTCTGTGGTTAAATTCACGGAAAAAAGTGCACGCGCGTTGCTATGTGCGAGCACCCTTAAACCCACTATAATACACAAGTTCAAATGTATGTTGTGTTTGTGATGGTTCCAATTTACTTTAAATGTTAATATTAATCTTGAAACAGGAACACAACAACACGTTCACATAATCACTGAATAAGCTAGACTGACTGGAATGAAGAGTTCTAGAACATATATAGCATGCTGTAGGTCTGGGTATGAATAGAGGTGAAAACAACAATAATAAACACATACGGTAATGGATCAATATAACTGAATAAGGTGTGAAGTGGTGGCAATTAATTAAAGTTAAACATGTCTGGAGTAGGATACACTACAGTTTCCTCGTAAATGAAATTGGGATTAGGAAAAACCATAGTATACTGGTCGATGACGATTCCGGGTAGGATAATTCTTCACTGTTCCTGAACTAGCACTGGTAGAAATTGGTAATGTTCCACTTACAGAATCATCTGGTTAGCTACAATTATTGGAATTTCTCTTGATGATCAGGATCTGTTCCACATTCTTCTCCCACAGCTTCTTGTGGCTCTACTGAAGTCTCATCTTGTTCATAAAAGACATCCAGGTCCATCTCACAATCATTATTTCCAGCTTTTGGTTCCTTTCCATATACCTGGTTGATATGTCTACGCCATACTCCTTTTTCTGTCTCAATTTCATATGACAGTGAACCCACACTCTTTTAGACACTTCCTGATATCCACTTCTCCCCAATTCCATAATTTCTTGCCATACTTTTTGTCCAAGCAATAGTTCCCTAAGCCTGGAGTTCTGTCCATGCGTCTGCACTTGTTTTGATTGACGATCACAATTTGGCTTCAGTAATTCTAATCTAGTACAGAACTCTATTTTTATGAACAGTGATGCTGGTGTGCGTGCTGTTGTCGAATGAGGAGTTGTGCCATAACGCAAAAGAAAATTCTCCAGCTAATGATAAACATCTCTTCGTAGCTCCATGTGGGCCCCTTAGTTGGACTTCAAGGCACGCACCTTCCTAGACGAATCTAGACTGTAGCTGGTCGGTCAGCTTATTGATTGCTGCCACCAGAATCTCAGACGGACTTATCCGAATTAGTATGATTACTTGTAATTAATTATGTTGAGACTGAAATGCACGCGGGTCTCTCTGGCTTATATGCTTTCGAGACTCACGTGCAACACACATGACTTTTGGCGCTACTCCCACACACAATGATAATAGTTCAATGACCGGCACATGCGCACAACACCAATAAATGACGTAATCCAACAACACTCAATATTGCTTGACATAAACATATAGCACATAAATGTTCATCTTTATCTTCATCTTTGCTCCTTCCTCTTGTGGGCCGTCTGGCTCTCTGGATGCAGGCCCACATCTCCCCCCTCCCGTTGAGCGGGTGACTCCGTCACTGCCAATTCACTGGCTTCGTCTCCATAGCACCGACTGAGGCAATCTGCCACCTTGTTCTCCACTCCTTTCCGGTAGATGATCACAAACTGGAATTCCGTAAGCTTCAGAGCCCACCCATACAATCTCCTGTTCATCTGTTTCTTTGTCATCAAACCCTCCAGACCCTTGTGGTCAGTGATCACAGTGAAACCCTTCCCATACAGGAAATAAGAGAAATGCTTGATTGACTCATACAGAGCCAACCCCTCTAACTCTTGTGCGGAGTACCTCCTCTGGGCACCATGGAGTTGCTTCGAGAAGAATCCCACAGGCAATCTCTCTCCTTCACGCTCTACAGACAATACTCCCCCCACTCCAGTACAGCTGGCGTCCGTTTCTAATACAAAACAGTCACACGCATTCGGCACACACAAACATATGTTACATGACAATGACTGACACAAACCTCTAAAGGCGGCCAGCATCTCCTCATTCCACGTCAGTTCGCCCACCAGAGACTTGGACGTGTGTGGCGTCAAAACGGAGGACCAACAATGGTAACCCTCCACGAACCTCCTATAGTAACCAACCATACCCAAAAACCTCCTCAACTGTTTCCTTGACCTAGGAAGTGGGTGGTTCCTAATGGCCTCCACCCTCGCCTCAGGTATCGATACACTCCCATCTCCAATACAGTGTCCCAAAAACATCAATCTTGCTCTACCAAACACACACTTGGCTCGTTTGCACGTGAGGCCTGCCTCCCGCAGAACCCCAAGCAGCTTGCGCAGGTGGATCATGTGCTCTCCCCAACTGGAAGACGCCACCAAGATATCATCTATATACACACGGGAGAAATCCTTACAGTCGACCAGCACCAGATCCATCAACCTCTGGAAGACTGACGGCGCGTTCACCAGACCAAACGGCATCCTCCTGTAACGGAATTTGCCAAAGGGGCAAACAAATGCAGTTTTGTCTCTATCTTCAGGCTTTACTTCCACCTGATGGAAGCCTTTCGACAGGTCAATTTTCGACAAGACCTTCCCTCCACCGACTAACTCCACCATCTCGTCCAGAGATGGAATGAAGTATGGCTCCTTGACCGTGATCTCGTTGAGGCGTCTGTAGTCAACGCACAGACGCACTCTACCACCTGGCTTTCTTACCGGAACCAGGGGCGACGCCCAATGGCTCTCTGACCGTTCTATAATTCCCTGCTGCTCCAACTCTCTCAATTCCTCTGCAACCTTCTCTCTAATTCCTAATGGCACTGAATACGGTGCTTGTCTCACAGGCCCTTTGCCCTCTGTCTCAATACTCAACTCCACAACCTTTGTATTCCCCGGTGACTCCGAGAACACATCCCCAAACTCCACTAACAAACCCTGCAAACACACATCATCATACCCTTCACCCACACCCTCTAACACACATCCCTTCTCTTCCTGCTCATCCACTACCACATCTAATCGATTAATACAAAACTCCTCCCTATACTTCTTTAAACTGTTCACGTGAACTACTCTGCTATGTTTCTCAGCACCAACCTTCCCAATCTTGTAGTTTACCTCCCCCTTTCTTTCTAGAACCACATATGGTCCCTCCCAGGAGTCAGCTAACTTGCTAGACCTACCCGGAACCCTGTACAGTACCAACTCATCCTTCTCGAACACCCTCAGCTTAGTCCCCTTGTCTAAATACACTTTCCTCTTCACCTTAGCTACCGCCATGTTCAACACTGCCGAATCCCTCATTAGGTCTAACCTCTCCGCCATTCTACCGACCCAATCACAAATCCCAAGTTTCTCCCCATCCTCTCTCTCTGCCAAACAATGGTACAACACATCCAAAGGCGTACGGACACGAAATCCGTACACCAAGTCAAAAGGACTGTGCCCCGAGTCTGCATGTGGCATTTGCCGCAATACAAACAAGGCTAGAGACACAAATCCCACCCAATCTTTCTCACTCTCAACTGACTTCCCTAAGATGGCCTTAAGGGAGCCATGCATCCTCTCCACCACCCCATTGGATTGAGGATGGTATGGAGAAGTACGGATGCGTTCAATACTTAACCACTCACACAGACTTTTCATCACACGACCCATGAATTGGCTACCCTGATCCGTCAAGATTACTTCAGGTATACTCGTTCTTGAGAAAATTTCCCACAAACCATCAGCTACTGCCTTGGCCGTCACTGACCTCAAAGGTACTGCTTCAGGCCACCTGGTGGCTAGGCAAATATATGTAAGCAAATACCTACAACCACCCTTTCCCTTTGGCAAAGGCCCCACTATATCAACGGCAACTTGTTCAAAAGGCTCGGACAGCAAGGGTCTGTCCACCATTGGAGCCCTCCTCGGTACATGCTTTGACTTGACCTGACATGTCGGACAAGCCCTGCAATGCCCTAACACATCTTTCGCCATACCCGGCCAAACAAAACGCTTCCCAATTAGCTTCAACACCTTATCTGCACACAGATGTCCCCCCTTCTCATGTCCTAACGACAATACTAACTTCCTAAACTCTCTCGGCACTACAGCTACATCATTCCTTTCTTCCCAATCAACAATCATCCCACGAACTAATAAACCATTAACCCATTTAAACCCTCTTTCGCTTCTATCTGCTAGCTCCCGCCAAACTCTCACACTCTCATCTTTCAGAATAGCTTCCTTCCAGTCCCTCCCATCCGTACCCACCGACATAGGACCAATTTCCTTAGCCAAATCACACAATAAACTGTCACCTTCACTTTCACATTCGTGCAATCTCTCAAATTCTACAGGTTCACATCCATCTCCAACGTCTACCTCTTCCACACTCTCCCTGTCACTCACTTGCTGCGATCCATCCTCCCCCCTTACCACCGAAGCACTGCCATCTTCTTCCACTACCTCAGCATCCTTCCCGGCAGACTCCTCATCATCAATCACACACCACAGATCCTCAGCACTACCATCACCATCGCACACATCTAGCTCTCTCTCTACTGCTGCTTGAGCCCTGGTTAACATGTTAACCTTGTTTGTAAACTCCCCATTCACACTAGATTCACACTTTGCTTTCGACTCAATCACAGCTTTACTCACCCACTCAACTTCCTCAGCGTTACTCAAGTCGACTGGAAAAATACACAAGCTATCACTTCTCTCATTATTGTCCACAATAGAAAGCCTAGAGACACATCTCCCAGCTATCTCAAACACTACCTTAGTGCTCCTAAACACTACTGGCTCTCCTACAGCACCAGCTACTCTCACATCCCCACAATCAATGCAATCATCCCCCACAACAGACCTGGGGACCATAGCAATCTCAGCCCCCGTATCTAACAAGATGGAACACACAACTTCATTAACTTTCCCTTTCACAATACTTCCTGATCTTCCACCAGCCCTGACGACTGACACCTTCCTAAGTTGAAAATTTCTTTTCACTGAACCTCCCACCTTCTTGGAAGGACAGTCCGGAGACTTGTGTCCCTCCTTACCACAAGTAAAGCACTTAATCCCAGTCCCAATAACACTAGGACTACCACTACCACTAGTACCACCACTCCCAAGCTCATTAGACTTCTTAGGACACTCGAACGACCTATGCCCTTTACCTCCACACGCAAAACACAAATACCCCCACTACCATAACCCCCAAACACTCCATTACTACTACCGCCCTTGTTACTACCACTTCCACTGCTACCCGAACCATTACCACTCACCAATGGCCTATAAAAATTCCCCTTCTGCCTACCAGAGAGCCACAGCTCCCACGCATCACGAAGGTCAGCCATTGTGACAACGTCCCTGGACTCAAAGTAGCAGCGTCCCGTCATAGGCAGCACTCGGTGAGTGTACGCGGCTGCCAAGGCCGCGATGCAATCACTCACAGTCTTGCAGTTGGCAAACATTCCTTGACACATCCTCTCAATGAATTCCACAATCTCCGTAGCCGACTTGCTCTTCAAAGACTCAGACCTATCCTCAAACAACAAATGTCCATAGGTGCGGGGCGTCTCCCCCACAGCCTGTAGCAATGCGCTCTTGATGTCTTTGTACGCACGCCCATCATCTCTCATCCCAGCCACTCTGTTACACAGCCTATCTGGTAAGTGTGCAAACAACCTCTCCACCCAAGAGTCTTCACCTATCTGACAGTCAGCCATTACCCTCTCGAACTTCGAAAGGTATCCCATCAACTGAGACCCCTCCTTAAAATTCCCCAAACCTTTTAACAATTCCAACCGAAATTCTCTCACCTCAGCCTTTCTGTCTAACTCCCTCCTATCAGCAATCCTGCAACTTCTATCAGACTCCCTCATAGTCCTCATCAACTCCATAGACTCTAATTGTCTCTGGGTTGCCATCTTCTCCATCTGCATTAACACTAAGCTAAGCCCCTGAAATCCATTAACACCTGTAGCACAACCCAGGCTCTCACTAGCCCCAGGCCCAATACTCATAGGCCTCTCCGTGTTCACCGACACATTCACTTCTTCCTCATTACGCTCACTACTCCTACTAACATCCCGAACTCTTCTAAACACACCCTCCTCAGCAGTAAACTCCCCACTACTGGCCTCTCCCCACAACTCCTGCGCTTGCGCACCAAGTGTGGCCAATCTATCCCGGTTCCCCTCACCATACTCCTCCCCTGATTCCTCTCTTGCTGCTCGACTTCTCGCCACATCATCAGTTCTACGAATCGGGTACGGAGACCTATCCTCAATCTGCGGCTCATGGGAAGGCTTGAATCCAGGGTCGGGACCTAATACGGTCTTCTTGGTAGCCCTCCGCTTCTCTGCCACTGTCTTCGTCTCTGGCATGCTTGCCTCCGCAGAAGAAGAAACACCGACCACCTGTACAAAAATAAATGAAGTGAAAATATGAAAATACAATAATAAATACAACACAACCACCACGCAAAGTTCCAAATGTCCACAAACAATGGATCCAGCCGCTGAAGTAAACGAAGTATTGTCAGAACGGATACTGCCACAGTAGACGGGTCTACTATCGATGTGGGACGGATCCCAGGTACCGAAGATGTTCAGGAACGAATTCCACTGGTAAGTCGAAGACGGATCTTCAGAGTTCGAGTTGACCGTAGGGGAAGAACGAGTTCAATCCACGAGGTCTGCCGCTCCACCGTGCACTGTAGAACGGACCACCGCTGCCGCCAGTTGTGGGCCCCTTAGTTGGACTTCAAGGCACGCACCTTCCTAGACGAATCTAGACTGTAGCTGGTCGGTCAGCTTATTGATTGCTGCCACCAGAATCTCAGACGGACTTATCCGAATTAGTATGATTACTTGTAATTAATTATGTTGAGACTGAAATGCACGCGGGTCTCTCTGGCTTATATGCTTTCGAGACTCACGTGCAACACACATGACTTTTGGCGCTACTCCCACACACAATGATAATAGTTCAATGACCGGCACATGCGCACAACACCAATAAATGACGTAATCCAACAACACTCAATATTGCTTGACATAAACATATAGCACATAAATGTTCATCTTTATCTTCATCTTTGCTCCTTCCTCTTGTGGGCCGTCTGGCTCTCTGGATGCAGGCCCACACTCCATTAGCTTTCATATTCTTTGTCAATAGCAACATCGCTCATGTGTGCATGTCACTGTCCACGTGATCCTTGTAGCAGGATGCTCAAAATTTCTTGAACCATTAATAAAGTCACAATTGAAGTTTCTCATGCAGCGAAGCTTGTCTTGAAACTTTATACACACTGAACACTTCAACGATTCTACTAAATTTCTATGGGAGGGAGATTTAATCCTGAGTGGCAGCCTAACGTTGACGACAGTTCTAGTTTCAGTTCAGAAATGGAAAAGTTAACTGCTCCAACAAAAAGAAGAGCATTGACATTGGCTGCGGTAAAGGGTTGGATAGCCGAGAGAGACTGTGGAGAATCTGCTTCTGTCTAAGATTGGCTTGGCAAATCTCTCTCACACCTCCTCGCACAGCAGTTAAGCAGTCGCTGCTATCTGACTTCTGTGGCAATGTGTTTTGCTGTAAATGCCGACCTATAGCTACCGTTCACTGTAATCTCTCAAAAATCAGACGAAGTGCCGATTGTGGAGTAAATAATATACAGTAGCAAATACAGACACAAGAGTTGCGCGAACATATACAGAGTGTCTTTTGCATGAGCAAACATCAACCTATATATGAAGTGTGTTGCTCATGCTCACAAAACTTAAAAATGGCATGATTCACAAATAATGAGTTTAATGGTTTCCATTAGCTAATGTAAAATGAGTTACTTGTTTGCCATGACAATGTTCTTTGTTGTGGAGTGTCACTGCTGTTGAGATGGTGGTACTCCACAGAGACAAGGACTTGAACATAGCTACTTGGCTTACCTTTACTGTGTCAGATCATGTAACGAAATTAACTGGATTTTGTCCGTGACTCAAAGCTATTTCGAGCTCTGAAATTAATGCTTCATAGCCAGTAATCTCCAAAATCATAGCATGATAGATGAACAAAGAGATAGGATGACTTCTATGCCCACTCGCACATGTGTGCTGAGGGTTTATAAATTATAATTATTTTTGGCTATACAGTGCGTCCAGCTTAAAGAGTGAACTTTCTGAAATTTATGATGCTATCACAAAAACCACTGTAATATATGAAGTATGCATGATCAATATCTAAATTTTGGAAAAGTTTCACATTATTGGCATACAAAGCTGCACTCAAATTATTTTTGTGGTTTTGTGGTAACAGGTGATACAACTGAGAGCTTTTGGGCAGTGAATTTGGTAGTTTTTAAGAAAAAAAAAGAGAAATTATTGGTCCTTATCTTTCTAACTTGGTTCACTGATAGTTAAGCTCCTAATCTTTCATTTGAACCAAATTTTGTAAGTTGGTGAAATTTTTTACGTCCAATATTTAACGTTTTATGAAAAAAAGTGTTTAAGAAAAAACTTTTGAATTTATTGGGTTATATCTCTATAAATTTGTTCTATGGTATAAAATTATGATACAATTTATGTGTATTATTTTGATAGCTTCATTTTTAATAATCACTGAATTATGGCCAATTTTTCATTAAATTTACATTTTTATGGTAAGGGTCTCCAAATGATGACGTTTGAGGTAATAATACGCGGGCTGATCTACGTAAGCGTGACGTCTAAAGTGTGCGCATGCGTATTGCTGCGATAGGTCCAGCTGGTGGCGCCATTTTATCGCACTTTTCAGTGACATTGGCTGCCCAGTTATAACTAATCACTCGTAGTTTATAGTTTGTACGAGCTTCTAGTTGTGCGCTAAAACTGGTTGAAGGTTGCGGAGGGTTATCTGGAGCTACAAAGCTTAGAAGAAAGAAGTACAGGACCGCGGCTGAACGCCTCCTCAAGTAAGTCTGATTGTTGCTTTCTTGGTGTGACGAATTTCTGAAGTACTCAACAGTAATGTGAAGAATCCAGTACATCACCTACACTTTAGCTATGGCCACACACATTCCAGTATTACTTTGTCCTTCACACTGAATCATTCATATCATTTTATTCATGATTTTACTATATTTTCTATCTACTTGTTAAATTTCAACTTTTTTTAAATTATACAAAAAAAATTGACAATTAATATAATTTTATAATGACATTATACAATATATATTATTACATAATTTTATGATGACATGAAATTGTGGTAGATACAAGCAGCAGTTGAATTTGGAGGGTGGTAAATAGCATCACCATAACCATAGAGAACTGTACCTATATAGACATGAGGAGTAATGGACAGCTAAAGCATAAATAGTGGCATATAGAGTTTATGATGAATTCATATCTTATTATCTTGGTCAGCAAACAGTAAATTGGCTGAGTTTCTAAATAAATAGGCCCTATTTAAACAGGTAAGAAAATCTGAGTGGACAAGCAACCCGTGATACAAACCTACCTCACATTGTAGCTTGCTCTTGTTAAATAGCCTTGAATAGCAACAAAGTCCTGAGCCTAAAATGAACCAGAATGTCAAGCAGAAGGGGTAGAAACGAAGTCACCAAACTACGACTGCTTTTTGTTTACAATTGTCTCTGAGGTACTGCGCACGTGTTTGGCCCGGTTTGAGACTATAAAGGGGAATACCCGTATTACTGGTGGGTAAAGCGTTGCGCGGCACAAACCAATTACGATTAATGACGACGCGTAGACGAAAATGTGACGTCAAATAAAATGGCGAATAATGTATTGCAATCTATGGGCGATGCGCGGTTCTCTACCTTCTATGAGTTAAAGTGATTTTGTAGCAGTTGGAAACAACATTTGGAGGAATAACAATAAGGTACATGCATATCAAAAAGCTGTATTTTGTTTCTATATGATAAATTCAAAAAGTTCACTCTTTAAGCTGGACGCACTGTAGTAGCTAACATGAAAACAAATTAATAGCGCTTTTACAGCGAGAAATTTCACATGGTTTCACCTCGTCTTGCACCACTTGTGCTATTAATCTTAAGTTTAAGAGTTTTCATGCTATTATATCTCGAAATAGGTGTTTATAGAATTAAATGTCTTATAATTAAATATTGTAAATGCATTTGAATTCAAATCTTAATATTTGTATCGTGTTTGATTATTAGGTAAAGTGATTCCTGAGAAGTTCACTGATGAGGTGACATCAGCAATATTTAATAAACAAAGCATCAGAAGAAAGATAGCCAATATTCTGCTGAAAGGACTCCCTGGATCTGGCAAGACATCGTTGTTGGATCGTCTCCTGAACAAGCCACTTTGTGTGTACTATCCCTCTACTGGCATGTGTGAGAAAATAGTAGTAGTTCAAATAGGCCCCTCCTCCACACATACTTCAGCTTACACCTGTGAAGACAACACATGGAAAGTCACTGACTTTGATGAGTCTGTGGTTTCTCAGTTAGACAGTTGCAAGGTGTTCATTCCACAGAGAAGCAGCGGTAGTCCACGTCTACGTCTTCAACATCACAGAACAAGTGCATCCAAGCTAGACCAGTCTGTGTCTGACATCGAGCACCATGTGAAAGAAGTCCTTGAAAGACACCAGATCAAAAATATTGTAGATTTGCAAACCAAAAATTCTCTTTACATCAGAGATACAGGCGGACAGGTGGAATTTCAAGAGAGCCTTTCTCTTCTGATCTTTGGTCCTTCTATTTTTATCTTTGTCATGAGAACTGACATTGACATTCATACAAAGAACATCATTCAGTACAGATCAGCCAATGGAGAAATTATCAACCAGTATCAATCCTCTATTTCTACAATGGATGCTCTCATTCAATTCCTTACCGGTGTTTCTGCTATACAGACTACTGAAGACAGTGTTTTCCAGGTAGATGGTGCCTCTGTGTGTCACAAGCCTATGGTCTTTGTAGTTGGTACACACGTCGATAAGCTCGGTTCTGAAGCTAGAGATATTCTTGACAAAATAAACAAAATGTTGCATGACATGATTCATCAAATGAAGTTTTCTCACTTAATTTGCCCAGCTGATAGTATCTTGAAGAAAGTGATGTATGAGGTAGACAATACCAGTGAAGAAGACAAGCAGTTTCACTGTCTTCGCTCTGATATCAACCGATACATTAGAAGCAAAAGTGATTTTGAAGTCGAGTATCCGGTGAGCTACCTTTTGTTTTGCCTAGAACTTCAGAACATCAACGAAACTGTTATCTCTATCAGTCGCTGCAAAACGTTAGCAGCAAATTTTTACATTGATGAAACAGAAATAAAGTCTCTTTTAGATTTTTTGCATTTCAGAGTAGGAATTATTCAGTACTATGATGTTGAAGGTATCTCAGATGTGGTTATCAAAGAGCCCCAAGTTCTCTTTAACAAAGTCACTCAACTGATAGTAAATACTTTTTTGTGCAGAATACCTCTACCAATGAGTCAACGAGAGAGTTTTTGCCAGAGAGGTATTTTAGAATTCTCAGCATTTGAAGGCCTCATTGGAGACAATGACCAAATGACATCGCAGCAGTTTCTCAAGTTTCTCCTTCACCTTCGTGTAGCTGTTTCCTTTACAGACAACAGCGGAGTGCTCAAATATTTCATACCTTCAGTTCTGAATCATGTCGAAGAGTCTCCATCAGATACAATCGACACTGTTATTGCTCCTCTTTCTATCACTTTCAAACTTGGTCACTGTCCTAGAGGTCTGTTTGGTATGCTCATTTCTTTCTTATTGAATCCTGAAGGAGATCAGAATCTAACATTTGATTTGCTAGAAGACAAAATTTACCAAGACCAAGTATCTTTACGGGTAAATTCTTCAGAAGATGTAGACCAAATTTGCCTCAGGAGTCATCTCTCTCATCTTGAAGTCAGTGCTGTCCTAGAGAATTATCCTCCCTCAACTAGTTCTACAGTGGTGTGTTTTCCCAGGGCAACCACACCCAATGAAGTGTGCTGTGGCATTCGGTTAACTCTGGATAACTGTCTTCAACTGTCTCTCCAAAAGCTACACTATGACTTCACCAAAATAACCCCTTGTTTTAGTCTCATATGTCCAAAGGAGAATTGTTTGAAATTTCATGAAGTTGAGTTGAGAAAGCAATTGTATTTCATGCGCTGCAGTGGTCATTCCGGCAGAATAGGACCTCCAGAAAGTGGAATGTTTTGGTTTACAAAAGGTAAATGGTGTTTTTAGGTTTTATTTATAGAATACGGTATTGATAGTATGTTTGTGTTATAGAAAGATTTATTTTATTAGCACCTTCTCTGCCTTGTGCAGCTACATTAAGTAAGTCACTTGAAACACTTTATTGAATTAATAAGTCTTACTAAACTATATTACAATTGGATTCACTGCAAGATAAAGTATAATACAACTCTAACAACCAGATATCTATAGATTGACAAGCAATTTAGAATACTACACATACATACAATGTAATACCACTTTCAAAATTATAATAAAAACTAAACATTAAGTTGAAAGTGCGTATGAACAACTTGGATTTTAGTTTCTTCAAACACTTTCCAAATTTGGATACTTGCTATCATACTTTTTTTTTAATCTAACAATATTTTAAAAAATTTAAGGATTGTTGTGAACTGCATGAAGTCAAATTAGAAATTACACCGTGGGCTGTGCACTGCAATGCTTACAATATATCTCCTCCTTTGTTTTGGTTAATAATTGCAGGTTAGTAATGTTGTTTTTTTAGCAAATTCTTTGTAAATTATTTTAGAATCTTCTACTAATTCAAAACTTATTCTAGCTGAGACGAATATTTCCAAACTATCAAGTAAGTTGTTCAAGATTATTATGAAGGACTTTGCTAACTGTTTTCACTTCTATGTATAGTAGACTCGGACCAAGTTGGCCCAAGTTGTGAAGAAACTCCAACTCAGAGTACTTCTTTAAGTGATGTCAATTCTACTCAAATATGCAACAGTAAATCCTCAGAGGATGTCAAATGTATGTTTATTTATTTGTTTGTTTGTTTCACTATTTCAGCCCTTCCCATTACCTTGAAGAGATTGACCTTATTGAAGTGGACAGATAAGAGTGGGCAACGAAAGACTCTCAGACTCAGAGATGAGATGAGTCCCCATTGGCGTGAGGCTGGAGATCTGTTGGGTTTAAGTATAGCAAGAATGGATGGTATTTATACTCATCATTTAGCAGATGTCAGGCAGTGTTGTCGAGATGTTCTAAAAGACTGGATCCAGAGTGATTCATCAGATTACCCAGCAACTTGGGGTGGTCTGTTATCATTACTAGATGACTTACAACTTCATGCATGTGCCAAGTCTTTACAAGCAGCGATGTGTAGCCCACATTCAGTTTTATAACATCGAACAAAATTTATTATATACCATTGAGGTTTGTCACCTTTACTTGTATGTAAAACAATATCTCATTTCCAGTAGCTATTCACCATTATCGTAGTAGAACAAATTTCTTTCCATACAAAATTTTTGGTCCTGCTTTAGTCAAACTGAGAAGGCACAACAAATGGATGGACAGTTTGTCTCACTAGCAAATATTACTACCTATTCAATCTCTTATAGTTCAACATCTAGTCAAGTCTGAATACAATAAAACTTCTATTAACAACCTCTCTGAGAGGCGACCGACCTCTCTGGTGAGACCAAATCATGCGCCCCCGATTGCAACTACAACAAATAGTGCATTTAGAACCTCCGAGAAGCAAGCATCTCTTATTTCCAACCATTAATGACCATTCTCACTGACATATTAGATCACTGGCTTAAAAATTGTTCTTAAAGAAATTGAGCAGAAACTCTGTGAATGCCACAGAGCCAGGACTGAAAGCCCAAAGATGGGTATGCTTTCATTGCAGGATACCATACAGGAATGGATTATGCTGGTCTAAATTATGCACATGGTGTGTGCACACCAAGTCATAAATTTGGGTGGCTATGCCCCCTGGTCCACCACTTCCATCACCTCTGACTGCACTTTCTCATTAGACAGTAATCTAGCAGACGACCACTACCAGTCAGAACAAAATCATAATTTTAATCTAATAATTAATTTGTGCAGAATTATAGTGGATAATAATATTGTTACATTTAATGCTCACAGCACTTCTTTAATATAAGATAGCTGGTGACTAATTGAGCCACTTTAACTCTGATAGTGTCCTTGCAGAGCCCACCACCAACACTGTGAAAAATGCACAATATAATATAGGATACTTACAATTACTTATAACATAGTTATAATAATGTAATAAGAACACTCTTATAACACTTCCTCATATACTAATGTTATAACCCTGTTTTTCTCCTGAATATAGTCACGATATAATGCATTGCTTGAAGGTGCATTGAGGAAACTATTACAATAAAGATTTACTGCTTAGTTTACTCATTTAGTAAATCATATTTTTTTTACTTGACATGAAACCTTAAGTAAACATTGTACCATGTTCTACTATAGTTTTACATGTCTGTTTTTTTTACACCTTTGTTTTACCCATGATTTACTGAAGGGTCCATTAGATAACTTAGAAAGCTAGGAACGGTTAAGGATAACATAGCTGTGGATTAATATAGTTTGCACACCACTGCACAGTTTTATAACTGGTGTAGTTTTTTTTGTGTGTAATTGTGTATTGTATTGTGACTAGGGTCTCCTAACTTGATCACTCAAATGCCAGGTCGTCCTTCCAGAGAAAAACACAATTAGATTAGCTGTATAGTGCCCCAGTTTTGAGGTTATAGTGTCCCTCCAATGCAATTGTTGAAAAGATAGCTATGTTAAAAAGTCGTCAGGCTATGTACTGTTGCGTAGACATAGGCGTCTCTGCGTATCTTGAAATACCGTCCCTCAGACCCTAAGTAACTTCGCTGCTCGGCGGGACGCTGGACCGTTCTGCGGTTCGTCTCGCAAAGATATTGCATTGTCTCGTGGAAAACCCTTTTCCAGTTAAGTATAGGTAAGTATCGCCAGGTTAAATAAGTTAAAAACGCTTTACACCGTGGATGTAAAATTCTCTGGTAGCGGTAGTGTTGCGCGCTGTCTACTGCGATTCGTAATACAGCTACTGTGTCTTGTGTCTTGGTGGACTGGGAGGAAGCTTTTGCTGTCTACCCTGGCTTATGCTTCTGGGTAAGTAGTTTTATGGCTAGCGGTCGGTGGGTTTCGAAGTATTTTTTTTCTGCCTGGGGCACCCCTATCGGTGTTCTCCCGGTGAAGTTGTGTTTCCAGAACAATTTTTTCTAAGGTAGTTACTGTATGAATGAATGAATGTAGGGAGCAAACGTGCCCTGAATTATAATAGAGATATTTTGTGGTAGTTTTAGCTATATCTTTATGACAAAGTCTCCTCTGTTTGTTCCGTAGTACTTGAATTTCTTTGTGAGAAAGTGTGGGTGCATGTTGGAATGGTTTCTAGTTGCTAAATTATTCTAAAGCATGCTCCACCAAAATTATCCTCACACATAGCCTTTCCCATGACTACCCTAACATCCTTTGGTGTGCTCCTGGACAATGAGGGGGAGAAAATCAATGCATACAACTCAACATATGTTTTCTACTTTGTTCTAGACACATTGTTTCATGCAGGTTATGGGAGCCCTGGGATTTCCACCCTAATTAACTTTTACCTCTTCTGAATTAATTTCAATATAAGATATGAAAAACATTGTAGCAATTCGTAGTAGTTTGTCCAAGTTTTCATGATCATGACTTCACCATTTTCATATGGCTAAACGGTTTAGCTACTCTACAAATCTCTCTCTTCTCTCTCCCCCTTCTCTCTCCCCCCAGTGAAAAATCCTGTATGAGTTCCTGTCATTTTAGTTCATGTAATTCTAATAAACTTCAGTGAAATCATTTTACTTATCTGCGTATTCTTCATTGAGCTGTTGTTGAAGGACTTTTCAGATTGCCAATTGCTTAATTATTGTTTAAACAGTTTACTATGTGGTCATCCCTTTTTATTATGTATCTCTAAGGCAATGTCAGTAATTTGTTAGTTTCTCTAAGCGCACAAGTGCTAATATCACAGCTTCAGAAGCACAGTGTCATATTAGCTTGTATAACCAGGTTTCATGCAAAAGTGGTAGGGACACCCTGAAACCTCCCACCCCCTCCAAGCTGTAGTTCCCCCCAGAATTTTAATTTAGTAAGTTTCTATAATAACTTAAGCTTGAAGTATGTGACAAAACACACATCAGTGTAAAGCGTATACACTTTCACATAGGCATGTCCGTCAAAGCAGTGTGGGTTTCCAAAATGAGATTGGCTAAGTACGCCATCCCCAGTGCAGAATCCTGTATGACACCCTGATAGCTTAGTCATCATATGCTTTTTCTAGAGTAAAAGTATGTTCTTTCCCCAATTTCTAAGGTCACTATGAAGCATTACTTTTTTTATATTGTTTTTTTTTTTCAGTTGATGTTGTGAGAATAGGGAACAGGAATTTCCTTATTGTGGCCAAATAATATTGGCTTCCAGTATCCAGGTGTACAGTGGTGGGAAGGAAAAGTGGACATTTTTCACATGCACTTCATAGAATAAGACTAGACAGGTCATAGGAGCCATGACGACCACTAAGGCCATAAGCAACTTAGTATAGTATTGACTACCATTACCAAATGCAGGTCTTATGGCCTCATAGAGGTAGTTACAAGTCTTTGTATAAGTCACGATATGGATTTGGTCAGTTAATTTTCTTTCAACAGACAATGTTGGTTGTGGTTTGTTTGTTTTTTTGTTTTGTTTTATTTTGTTTCTTGTGTTTGTTTAAGGTTCTGGTACAGTGTTTCGCCCACACATATTGCTCTCTTAATAGAGCCTATTCAGTGATCAATTTGCACCAAGGTGCGAACGATTCTGGTCCAGTTACACCCACTCGTTCCCCACGGATACAGACATCCATTGCCAGTGTTTGTAAATGTATGTTCCACAAGATTCTAAGTACCAGGGAAAAAAATCAATGTTATAAATAATTCATATGAGTGTGAGTATGGCTTAGTGATTTGGTTCTCTTATTCCACCTGCTCTGTGCCGAGGGCATGCCAATTCTGCGAGCAATGAATCAAAATACAATGTTCTTAGTTTATCAAGTTGTAGTGACCACCACTTCCTGTCTCTGTAAATACGTTCAATATGAACATCCATTTCAGTTTTTACAACCAGGTCACACCACTCACAGTTGACACAAAAAAGCTGACACTGGATTTGGAAGTAGTAGTCGTGTCGGCGTTTAGGTTGACAACTCTCGTCGGCACTCTCCAAAAAAAATGTAGCAGACTTGCATGCCTCTGAAATTGTCTTTGATTTCGCACTAAAGGGGCATTTGACTTCCAACAATCCAACAATGTTTGAGTCTTTGCAATTCACAATAACCCCATCTGGACTAGCTGCAAGCCAAGGTTCGTCAATGGACACAAAGAGTCCACAGAGAGCAACCTCCAAATCAGGACAACCGCTTTGTTGCAGGTAAAGGGCATAATCTTGACGGGCTTTCCCTTCATTTGCAACACCATATCTAGTAGCCTCATTACCTCTAAACTTACTATATAGAATATTCTGGACTTTGGTACTTCGTTTTGTAGTTTTACGCATTTTGGCGATACTACCAATTCTGGATGCCGTAAGTCTTTTCCTCCTCTCAGTTATCCAAAGTTCACAGTCAGCCTGACTTCTTGTTTCGGCCTCGATTTCTTTTGCTTTTTCTACAGTGATAACCACTTTCGTCTCATAAAAACTTGTTTTCAACCTCTCTAATTCCTCAGAGCTGAGATCGTCGTCGACTTCTTCAGGACAAATTCCTTCATCATGTCTGTTGTATGCACCGCGAGCTGCAGCTGTGTTATCTATCCGGATATATTTATTCTTCCGTCGCACTTCTTTTGCCTGCTCTGTAGCTTTTCTCTTTCTGTTTTTTTCTACCTGTTTTGCAGCATTGTTTGCTACTGTAGAAAAGATTTTGTTTGGAGAGTTATTGGTCATCTTTTTCCACACTTGTGGTCCCCACTTCGCTCCCAGGTTATGTCGGAGCCCTGCCCCCATGCTCCTGTGCTCCCAAGAACCGCTCTGTGATCGATTAATCACCTTGCCACCATCAAACTTTGTACGAATGTGCATCCAACATTCGGCTAAATTGGTGGTATGATTGCCAATCAGCTGCTTTGACTTCGCTGCTAATCTGCTCAGAACAGAAGCAATATCATGCATCATTCTTGGGTCCACTTCAGTTGGGGTGAGTCCACCTTGCTGTGCTTCCCGTTCAATTGACAGTCCCTCTGCCATAGTCTCTCTCCAAAGTGTCTCCTGATCATGCAACACTACAAAATAGTTATATTGATTGTTTATATTAATTGTTTATATTGACAATTAGTAATTATGTGAATTACAAAATGTGTATTCATTCAAATTAAAATCTTAATGCTAACTAAGCAATGCTAGAACTGTATGTTGTAAATAAAATGTATTTAAACAGTCTGCAGAGTGGAAACGGTTCTAGCCATAAATCTAAAACTTGGAGAGCTCAATTTCTAGCTGACGAAAGATGCGTAAGTACAATAAATTCTTTTTTGAGAGGGCCATGTTGTGCCCGATTTTCCTGTAGACTGTCACATATTATGTTAATGGAAAGTCACGAAAATATTAATTTGTAATAAATGTTTATCTGTACTGAGGTAATTGTATGCCACCATCATTGCAAGATGCATGTCGAAAGTGCACACACCAAACAATGGAAACAATTTAGCAGAAAAACAGTACATTAATTTATGGGTCAATGCTCTCTACAAAACCTGGATATTATTATATTTCATATACAAACTCACCATCAGTTTGATTGTCCATTTCTTCCAATGACGTGCTTTCTGCCCAAACACTGAGTGACGAGGCTGGCTGCTGGTCGTGACACACACCAGGTGACGAGGCTGGATGCTGGTCGTCACGCACACCAGATGACGAGGCTGGATGCTGGTCGTCACGCACACCAGGTGACGAGGCTGGCTGCTGGTCGTCACGCACACCAGATGACGAGGCTGGATGCTGGTCGTCACGCACACCAGGTGACGAGGCTGGCTGCTGGTCGTCACGCACACCAGATGACGAGGCTGGATGCTGGTCGTCACGCAAACTAGATGACGAGGCTGGCTGTTTCCTGCTCTGCGCTACTGAACAGAAGTTTGTACTGCAGTGAGTATGAATGCCAAAGCAGTGATAAGGCCCGTTCAATAAGTCCTTGTTGAGTTTAGCAACTGCTTCTTTACGATTACTCTCCTTACTTCTCATTCTTATTGCACAACGAGCCGCACTCACCAGTTTCTGGCGCATTTTCTTTGTCAGTCTTCCACTGCCCTTGTATGAAGGATTATCATTGACCAGCTTCTCAAGAGCACCACGGTAACATTTACACGCATGGTTGGCACACTCCACCTTCTTGATTACATGCCCCCAAACTGGTACACTTGTGAGAAGCGTAGGATAAACAGAACTGTCACCATCCCCTATGAATTCTGTATATCGAACTCCATGAACCCTTTCTGCTTCAAGGAAACCTTCTAGGATTATATCAGTCTCCATCTCCGAAGATGAAGCATTCCAATTGCGGTAACAGATATGGTCACTCTTCTTTCCTGTAGCACAGGCATGACAATACTTGTTCCTCACACCTATATACAAAAGTTTTCCAGTTGCCTTCCCAATGATGATGGCAACACCAGACTTAGCATTGTAGCTATGCTTGTGGGACCTCTTAGACCATCCTCCATCTACAATAACAGTGATTGCTGGAACACTTTCATGGAAACTTCCCCTCTCTTCTGCAATTCTCTTTTCTTCTTGGCCAGCTTCGGCCATAGAGGTTAAAAGCATTTGCTTCCAGGACTCACCAATGTCTCTCTCTGTGCTAATGAAACTGGTCTTAGTCATGACTGGTATTCCCAAAGCACTCATCG
>WLWD01003678.1_pt1 | contig 32545 bp, 26 predicted proteins | sample 6712731 | NCBI WGS metagenome assembly WLWD01 (sample SAMN12718690, study PRJNA576275) | sponge metagenome | isolation source: marine sponge | host: Mycale hentscheli | place: New Zealand: South Island, Marlborough, Capsize Point | collected 2014-11-01
TGTTGTACACTTACAATAGTTATTAATTGAATTAGATAGCTTGTTCTACTTATTAATAATACAACTCTATCTCTACAGGTAATATGATCTTAATAAATAAGTTTAATGTAGTACATATACATAAATATGAACTAAACCATAATTGTCACAATGATTATTCAAAAAATGCAAATTATAGTGTCTCGTATCAAGTGCTTACTTTACAAACTTTATCTTCTGACAAAAATATATTTTTGCTTGCCAGATTGCTATGAATAAAGAACATGCTTGATATGTAAGCCATGCCTGAGGCAATTTGGCGGCAGTAGCTGAGGAGTTCACCACAGTTCATACCGCAAGTTACTTGTCCATCCGGAGGTTTAATTGACTGCAAGTAATCTTTCAAATCTGATATACAAACTACTTCCAAAATTTTTGATGATGAAAATATTATCATAATAATGAATTTCTTTGAAATATTTAGTACTTACTAATTCTCCATCTTTAACCACTCCACATAGAGCAACCACATTGGGATGCTTCAATTGGTTCAAGATGATTGCTTCTTGAAGAAAAATAATTTTCTCTTTTTGACCCGATTTCTTTTTTAAAAATTTGACAGTTACATCTTTAAAGCAATCTTCTATTCTCCACTTTCCTTTATAAACATTGCCAAGCTGGTCAGAGCAAGTGACTTCCCCTACACTATAATACATAATTCTGGAAATGTATTAATTCGTTTGTTATTAAGGATACTTACAAGATGTCATCTCTATTTAGAAGTTTTGTCTCCATAGTCTCAAGCTGTTCACACAATTTTTCTACCCTAACGGCATCTTTCCCTTCAATAGCAGTGACTCGGGAGTCAGAAGGGAGATTTGAGTGATCCATTAAATTACTACCAGACTACAAAATATGTAAGTGCAATTAATGAATCGACAGAACATAAGTGGGATTAATGAGCTGATAAAGAAAGTGGGATTAATGAGTTGAGATTAAAAATTATATCCATAGTATAATTTATCTGAATAACAGTACACTCTAATCCAATAGTGATGCAGCTTATGTACACAATTCTGGGAACAAAGTTGAATAAAATCTTCAATCTCAAAATAACTAAGCTGAGCTAGTTGGCTAGTTGTCATTTTACACAAGAGCAGCAAGGATTATTTACCAACTTTTGCAAATGAAAAGTTCAGTAGTATAACGTATTTTTATTCATGGTTACTCCCTCTTTTTTCCTGTGCCATCCCAGTTTTTTCTTAATTCTCTTTTCAACCCATAAATTCCCTGTTCCTCCTTTGTTTACCTCTCCTGCTACTAGTTATCTCTAGTCCTTTTTGTATACCTTTCCTACATCTTCACTGAAGTAATTAACTAAGCCAAATTTTCTCAACTGCTTCTATTTTTTTGCCTCTTGCATCTCTGCCTTTTTATACCAATAATTTGTGGTGGATTATGGTAGCTATTGCAGGTGAACCCTGTATGTTAACTCAGTTCAGCAACCCATTGTTCAGTTTTTATAGAACAGGAAATATATAGGGAAAGACTTAGTGAAAAAAGAAACAGAAAGAATAGGATCGATGGGTTGATGAAGCTATCGAGCTATTAGAAAGACCTAAATATTGATTTATTTGGACTAGTATCGACGTGAATATGCCAATGTGTACATAAAAGCGACACTCACCTCTCCTGTAATTTTGATGGTAAACTTGAAGCACTCCTGTGAATTGCTGAGAATGAATTAGCTAGTTTATGAAAGAATTATAGTCTGTAGTAGTAACAGAATTGTTATATTTTTTGCCCTTATAACAATGCACCAATTTCATACTAACATGGCTTAATAATAAGAAGGTTAAGAATAAATCAAGAATTTATATTATTTTAGTTATTTTTTTAGCAAAAAATTTCAAGACTCTGACTTATATAAAATAGCATCAATGCTCTTAGAGTCTGTTGTATTGGAAGGGAGGGGGGAGGGCGAATGAGCTTGCACAATATTAAGTGTGCTATCATGAGATATCTCATGAGACACTAACTTAAAAATACTATTGTGAAGATCTAGAAAAGAGTACATATATATATATATACATATTATATGTTATATAGTACTTATTACATGAGATGGTGAAATATTTCATGAGCAGGCTAATTTATTTTCACCAGCCAAAGGCGAGTGAAAATAAAGCCTGAGAGTGAAATATCTAGCCATATCACTCTGACGAGTGTATAAGTGGTTTATTCCACACTAGATATCTTCACTGAAGTAGTTTTTTGGTAACTCATGGTGTAAAGTTGGCCAAAACTCGCTAGGGGCTACCCACAACCCCAGCTGATATTATAGTAGCTGCTCTAACCTGGCTGGGTAGGCTCCACTAGAGTAAAGGTAGCTGTAAAAATCCAGAAAACGTGTATGCCAGGCCAGGTTGCTATAACTACTCTGGTAGTGAACTTGCTGCAATACAGCCATGAGATAACACTTTGTGATATGAGAGATATCTCACGGTCACGTACCTAAAAATATCATAGTGAAGATATCTAGCGTGGAATAAATATATTTATTCTACACTAGATATCTTCACAATATTATCTTTAGGTACGTGACCCGTGAAATAACTCATGTTATCATGTAGTGTTATATCATGGCTGTATTGCCATGCTCATTACCCTAATGGTTATAGCAACCTGCCTGGCTTACTAGTTTTCTGACTTATTACAGCTAACTTTCTCTAGTGGAGCCTACCCAACCAGGTTAGAGAAGCTGCTAAATATAAGCTAGGGGTGTGGGGAGGCCATAGAGAGTTTTACCTGCCTACTTTACACTAAGAGTTATCAACAAACTACTTCAGTAAAGATATCTAGCATAGAATAAACCATCTATGCTAGATATCTTTACTGAAGTAGTTTGTTGCTGCTAGATATTTCACTCTCAGGCTTTATTTTCACTCACCTCTGACTCTGTGAAAATAACGTAGCCTGCTCATAAAATATTTTGCCATATCACACTCTGACTCATATAATAAGTACTATACATACTATATAATTATATATATATTATTATTATATATATATTAATATACATTATATATATATAGTATATGTAGGTATAATTGTGTGTTTATGTGTGAGTTTGTTATAAATCTGATAGTGGATTAATATCTTAAGGTAAACACATATTAAAAGTATTGATCTAATAGAAAACCACAACCTCATGCCCTTACTTCTTTAGATTTAGAGATAGGATATGCTAGCATAGTACCAAAATTAGGTAGGGGAACTTTGGCATAGTATTCCACCAATGCTGGAATAGTGTAGAATATGAGCTGTTTTGTATATAATGGAAATTTTATCATTACGACAAATTCTTGTTTACAATTTAATATACCTTAGGTGCAAATTCATTGTGCTTGTGTTACTTTAGTTTTCATCCAAGAATCAATTTAAGCCATTATTTGTTAGCAATTGTCAACTTGTTGCTTATAAAACAATAAAGTTTATTCTGAGTTAGAAGCCTTAGCACCTTTAAGTAGCTAAACTTGGTAGTCCCTGTGTTCAATTGGTCTAGCAATATTAAAAAATGTCGTATGTATAGCTATTTCTAGGTAATTTAACTTCAAAATATTTATATTAAAAATATATTTATCTGAATATGATCTTATGTGCACTTTAGACAGATATTTTAAATTCTAGCTAAGTATTTATCATTCAAAACATATTGGCAGCCTAAACCTGCAGTGGCTTGTTATTAGGGTTGTTCATAATATTAGTAAGCGAGAAACTATCAGGAGTAACACAATTTGAAGATTGGGGGATACATGTTTGTTATTGAGCGAGTGAAGTGAGCGATTAGGGGTGGATCATTGAACATCGGGTATATGTCATGTATGTATGGATTGTATGTATGTCCGTAAACACATGTACAGGTTATTTTGTTTTCTCCTAAAAGATGGCTTTTTAGGCTAAGTCCCACTTTCCTCTGACACTGCAGCATTCAGAAAATCTAACTTTGCGAAACACTTTTGTAAGTCACAATAAGTTACTGCAACTGGTTACTATGGCATTGAAAACCCTTTACCAGACGCAATTTCAAAACTTCACCGTTTCTTGGCGGATGCTGTACTAAGTGCCGCTTATTGGTTGTCAAGAGCCACTGGTAGTCAGAATATGGAAGCTAGCACTACTTGCGAGAAGCTGAGGTATGTAAGCATTTCCATATTTGTTAGCTAAACTATAACTCTGGCACTATTTTTGTAGCTGAGAGGTTGTTGTATAGAGTTACTGGTAACTAAGATAGTCTGAATAGTTATAATTTGATGCTATAGAATCTACTACTATTCAGAAAATTGAAGTAAGTCAGTAGCCAATTGTGCATTTATTTATGTTAATGGTGAACTGCTGTATAATATAATCCTCTTTTGTCCATGAAGTTAGCTTCTAAGGTACACTACACCATTTAATAATATGGTAGTTTTATGTAACCTATCAAGGCAGGCTACTTGCCATTTGTGCACAACACACCGTATGTTTTATGTAACCTAACTAGGCAGGCTTGCTCGATACATGTGCTCAAGCACACCACTAGTTTATATATATGTGTGGATGTATGTATGTATGTCATTTTGTACTTTTGACCCTTGTGTTTATTGCTGGCTTCACGGTCTACCCCTTCCCATTGCTCCATTAAATAAAATCTTTTCGTTTAGCAATCCCTTATCATTCAAAGAAATAAATTGTCTACCCATTCGTCTTAGTTTGCTTGTGAATGCCACAAGACACACTTAGGCTATAAAAAACTAACTTTTAGATTCAGCACTGTCCAGTAAATCTTTAGAACTTTTTTTTTTCAAGTCGCAAAATGTTATGGCAAATGGTTACTATGGTATTGGGGCACTTTACCAGACATAATAAAAAAACGGCTTTTTTTTTAGCAGCCTTGAGTGCTGGTTGTCAAATCTACTGGTAATTCAGATAGTCAGAATGACATATATAAGGGACTACAGAAAATACCAGTACTCAGAAATTGAGGTAACAATCCTGTATTTGTTAGCTAAAGTATATAATGGTCACATTGACTACATACTTATACTTTTATGGACTGATAGATTCTTTTGGAGTGTTTTGTTTGTACACAGGCTTGCTCATTCATTGTGCTCAAGCACATCATTAGTACATTTGAATGAGGCACTTACAAGTATACTTGTCTGATTGTTAAAACTAAGACTGTAATATTGTCATTTTAGACCTGTCTCATTTAGAGCTCAAAGGTGTCAAAGAAATCCAAGGGAAGGAAATTTTAAAAACAGGATCTTATGGATTTGTTTTTGATGTGAAGCATAATGGAAAAGTACACTGTAGAAGAAAGAATGAAGGTCGTTGCAAAGTTCAGACAAGAATGTATATTGCTGAGTCAGTTACGTCATCCTAATATAGTCAAGTTTATCGGAGTGTACTATGGAGATGCCAAGAAGATTGATCTTATTCTAGTGATGGAGAAACTAAAGTGTAACTTAGTTGAATTTCTTGCTGAAAATCCTAAGGCTGATTTACAAATGAAACTGTCAATTCTGAAAGATGTTGCTGGTGGTCTTGTCTATCTCCATGAACACGATCCTCCAGTTATACACAGAGATCTTACTGCTGTGAATGTTCTATTAGCTGATAATAATCAAGCTAAAATCGCAGATGTGGGTGTGTCTAAACTGATGGATGCTCAAGCCATGATGGCGTCACGTCACACAAGAGAACCGGGTCATGTATACTGCATGCCGCCAGAGACACGCTTTGAAAAGGCTGTCTGCACTCCAAAACTTGACATCTTTTCATTCGGACATCTGACTCTTCACTTTATTATCGGAGAGTTACCCAAAGTTTTTGAAATTCCACATACAGAGAGAAAGAAAGGAATTGTAGAACAACAAAAACGAAATAAATCACTTGAAGTGATGGGTCAAAATCACTGTTTGTATGACTTGACGATAAAATGCTTGATGGATGACCCTAGTAGGGGACCAAGTGCTCATAACTTAGTGGTATACATAGAAAGTCAAACTCAAGTGAAAACAAAGCAAGGTAAATTTATTTGTCGAACCAACAAAGAAATTTATTGTGTTAATACTTTTATGTAGGTTAGAATTTTTTAAATATTAAAAAGACATCTAGATGAGCTGTTTTGAAATTTTATCATTACGACAAATTCTTGTTTACAATTTAATATACCTTAGGTGCAAATTCATTGTGCTTGTGTTGCTTCAGTTCTGCCAAGAATCAATTTAAAGCCATTTGTTTGCAATTATCAGCTTGTTGCTTATTTAAACTAAATTCATTTCAAGTTTGATTTTCAATTAGATACCAATGTATAGTGTCTCGCTCGCTCGCCAATAAAGCGCGTATAGTAAAGTTGGTAAAGGGATATCACTACCTTAATGGGAAAAGTTTTAAGTTATACACACTCTATAGTTGACAAGAAAAAAAAAGAGACCAAAATAAAACTCTCCATGTTGGATTCAAACTCCCCATCTGCACACTCAAATTAAATTGTCCCATACAACTAACAGCTTTGTGAATCCTAGAGAGCTTATGTTTTTTCTTTTTTTTTCCCGCTAGGATTTGCCCTGTCCATTGTCCACTCTATGTGTCTGTATCCATGAAAAAAACTTATTCACTGAACTCAGTTGGTAGAGAGTTCACCAATTTACAATAGTTAGTACATTAGGCACCAAAGTGTGGATGGTTACTTGCATGCCAACAATAATACATTATGGCTATCATCCTCACAAAATAATTATTATTATTCACTACAATAGTGCAACAAAAATCAGAAACCAGTTACGAGTTCCATCAACTTGACAAGTCTCCTATTGGTCATGTTTCAAGTCCAAGCCCTCCTAAAACTGCTGATTCGACTCCTTCAGTTCCTATTCCTTCCTATTCGGCATCTCTAGCACTTGGATCTTTGGAAAAATGCAGCTGGTACTGGGAAGGCCTCAGCATGTAAGTTGATTATTGTATGTTGTGTGTCTGTTTCTCTGTTTTTGCTAAGATGTGTTTAAGCATGAATATATGCATGCGTATAACAGCAGTTTAGTGCAATGGTTACTACATTATTACAAGAACTGAACTATAACAATGTATGTTCCTTTCATGATTATTTTTATCTTTTATTTAGTGAACATTCGTTGTCAATTTGCATTTTACATTTAAGTTCTTTTATCTTAGTGTGTTTTTCCCATGTATAATTTTTTATAGTTTACCCTATCTCATTTCTAATTGCAGTCAGCTTTCTTGGTTATATATATGCCACACACTATGACACAGGGCTAGTGGTTTACAAGATATATGAATATCATTAGCTAAACTGTTCAGCACGTGTGAGGTGTTTATGAGTCCACAGTCATGTTTTCTGTTCAGATGCAGTCTTGAACACCATACTTTATCATTACCTATATTGACCTATTCAAGACTGACTAGTTTTTGGTTGGCTGTCCATAATTATGATATTTTGTCACATTCATCTTACAGGTAGCAAAACACAACTGACCAATTATTATTAATATTTGCTCACGCTTCAACCACACAGTTTTGATTTTCATCACGGCAATAAACCATGCATAGTAATGTTATACTCCTTAAATAGCATGCATTAATTCAACTATCATAGTATGACGTTAGGTGTTATACATTCATTGGAAGTTTTGCTTAGAAATTTTAGTAGTCATGTAGTTAGTCCTTGAGACTCCCAAACGTAGACTCAGCAAGCAAACTGAAAACAAAGTGGCAGTATAATTAACCAGAAATATCATATAATTATCCCAGCATTGTTCATAATAGTAAAAAAACTATTTACAAAATGAGGGGAAAAAAACGTAAACCCCCTTCTATCTGTTATAGACTCGTTAGATATGTATTTCAGATTAATATTGTAAGTTAATTTTTTGTGACCTTGTTTTCAAAAAGTTGTAGTCAATAATTATTATATGAACATATATGATGCCCTGTAAAGAATACTTGTAATTAAAAAGTAAATTAGAATAAAATTGTTTTGAACCTTGTATTTCTAGTTTATTGCATGTGCACAACACTTGTTACATCACTTTATTCAGTTATAATTCTCCTAACCTAGTAAAATTAAATATATATTATTAGAAATTGAGTAGGGAGTTGTAAAGAGTGTGACTACATAAACAACATAAAATTAATGCTATTCAAACTAAATTAACTTTGATTTTTACACTATATATAAATGTGAATAATTTTTTAAATTGAGGTAAAGAGTTTACCAAATTCTCCAGGGACATAACAAAGAGTATATAATTAAGAAGGATATGTCTAGCAAGCTACACTTTTCGCCTATATTTACAACCAATTTAACCACCAGGGAAGTATCATATCTATAATCACTATCTTTTAAGATAGTTATATAACTCTAATGAGACTGAAAAAATTACTAGAAAGTTTTAACATTGTAAGCATTGACACAAATTTTACAAATATACTAAACATCATATTGACACATTTATAGTTGTAATTACCTATATCCTGAGTAAACATGTTTACTGTTTGGGCTTAAAGAAACAGTTTATTTGACTACGATAACATAAGGATTTAATAAGATTTTTCTCTCACTAATTGTCTGTATGACCAGTATTTTAATGATAGTAACTTAAGTTCTTCACTTCTGCCTATAATTATTACAAAAATAGGCTCCTTTTCTAAATAAAATAGAACACAGTGTAAAATATTGCATTATAATCATTATTAAACTCAGATAACTTGAGTCACCAGTAACATTTGTTATAATAGTTGAGAATATGAGGAGCATAAATGCATGTTTTTTGGCATACATTTTGCTACAATGAGTGCGGTTTAAAAAATATAACAATTACGTAAGCAAGCAGTAGCAATTTACCAACAATTTTCATCATTAGTAGCTGCACCTATGGTTATATAGTAATACATAGAATAAAATGGCTTCATGAATCTGGTGATTTATTTACTTCTCAAAGTCAGCTCAGTTTTAGTAAGTATACAATTCATTCTTTACCATATGCCCCAATATTTTTAGAATGTTGCTTTAGACATCTGTGATCATTGGCTAAAAATGATTGCCATTTACAAGTCTCATTATGGAAAAGAATCAATAGGAATAGTTAAGTAAAATGCCTGTTGATTTTTTGGTCGAACTGACTATTTTTAAACAAGAACAGTAAACATGTTTACCCAGAATATAGCTGATTCATGTTATTCACATGTGAATGTTGTGTTTAGTTGTTTGATTGTTGTGTTTAACTGTTTTTGTAAAACCTATGTTGCTAGGATGCTCCCTTAATTGAAGTTTATGCAAACTTTAAAATTATTTTTTCAGTCTCATTTGCGTCACTCTACAAAACTCACTCTTGTCTTCCCATCAAAATATTTTGTATTGTACTTTTTGTATATAACTCTCTATGGTAGTGTATGTGAGCGTTCTAATAACCAATTCTGTGGTGGCAGTTTAGCCTCAATAAAACGTGAATAAAATGCAGTTTAGTATACAACACTGAAATATACATTTGGTGAGAAATTGTTCGATTGTTAGTGAAAATTTAATAAATAATGAATTTTATAATGTTTGCACCTAACACCGTAATGTTAACAATTGGTGCACATAAATATTAGCAATATTTACTCTATGAGAAATTGATCACATTATAATAACAAGTAAATTTGTTCAATTACTAGCATTTTGTGAACACTTGGCTGAATTTGGTGAGAATTTTCTCCCTTATAATCACAAAATAATAATGTTGGGTGTTTCATTTCTTATCAAGTCTAAGGCAGTATAGCAAGAATTAGCTAGCTTCCTGTGTCACTAATGGATGTGCTTCAATTAAGAGTGTCCGAACTGAAAACAATAATGGAATGTAACTTAATTGTTGCAAAAAGGGCAGCCTATTTAAAGCAGTACTCATACTAACCACTATAATGTACAAAAATGGCCTATTGTGATAGTAACTTGTCTCAATTTGAGCTTAAGGGTGTCGAAGAAATTCAAAGGAAGGGCGAGGTTAAGACAGGCTCATATGGATTTGTGTTTGAGGTGAAGTATAAAGAAGAGGTGTTCATAGCCAAAAAGCCCCACACTATCTTCCTCACTGAGTCCACACCAGAAGAGAGAAACAGAGTAGCTGCAAAGTTTAGAGAAGAATGTATCTTGCTGAGTCAGTTACATCATCCTAATATAGTCAAGTTTATTGGAGTGTACTATGGAGATACCAAGAAGACAGACCTCATTCTAGTGATGGAGAAGCTAAAATATGATTTAGTACAATTTCTGATCGACAATCCTAAAGCTGATTTACAAATCAAACTGTCAATTCTAAAAGACGTTGCTGGTGGTCTTGTCTACCTCCATGATCACAGTCCTCCAGTTGTGCACAGAGATCTTACTGCTATGAATGTCCTGTTAACTGATAATAACCAGGCTAAGATCACCGATGTGGGTGTGGCTAAACTAATGGATTTTCAAGCCATGATGGCATCACATCACACGCAAGTACCAGGTCAGATGTACTACATGCCACCTGAGGCATTCTTTGAAAAGGCTCTTTGCTCTCCAAAACTAGACATCTTCTCTTTTGGACATCTCACTCTTCACTTAATAATTGGAGACTTCCCAAAAGTTTTTGAAATTGAACACAGTCAGAGAAAGGAAGGATTTGTAGAACAACAAAAACGGAGGAAGTCACTCGAAGGAATGGGAAATGATCACTGTATGTATGACTTGACCATGAAGTGTTTGATGGATGACCCTAGTAGAAGACCTATTGCTCATGACTTAGAAAAATACTTAGAAGGTCAAACTCAAAAGAAAAAAATTCAAGGTAAATTTATCCTATAATAATTGAACAATGCAATACATAATATATGTATATTTGGTATATATAATACTTAAGGCAAAATATTTCATGAGCAGGCTAATTAATTTTCAAGAGCAGGCTAATTAATTTTCAAGAGCAGGCTAATTAATTTTCAAGAGCCTGAGGTGAGTGAAAATAAAGCCTGAGAGTGTAATATCTTGCCATATCACTCTAATAGTGTAATACATGGCTTATTCTACCCTAGACATCTTCACTGCTGTAGTTTGTACTAGGACTGTTAACTCAAGGTGTTAAGTAGGCTGTAAGAGTTCCCCACACCCCCAGCTGATATTATGGCAGCTGCTCTAACCTTGTTGCTTAGTCTACACCAGAGAAAGTTAGCTGTAAAAACCTGGAAAACTGGTGTTAGGTTGGTTGTTATAGCTACTAGGGTAATGAGCTTGCACAATTGAAACAACACCTTGAAATATCATGAGTTATTTCATGGGTAAGTACCTAAAAATAACATTGTAATCAAGGGTGGAATATATATATATATATATATAAATAATTTTCTTCACCAACTTCGCACCTCTGAGTGTTATGGAAGAGTTCAAGACTCTCTGCTCCCTCCGTTTAGTGGGTAAAGGGTGCTAAAGGGTCTGGCTACTTGAGACTAGAGTTAACCACTACGCGTTTCCTCATAGAATCAACCAGAAATTAAATAAAAGTAGCACAATAAAATGGTCTTAAATTGTTGTTCTGAGTAAGTTTATGCCTTATAAATCAACCTTTAATTGTCAGTAATTTCATGACAAACTGACACACAGATTGACAGACAGACAAACAAACCGGATGAATACTATAACCCTCATGCTAAGGTATAGTAAGTAGTCTCATAAGCTAGACCATTTATCTAATAACTCCTGATTAAGCAAAATGTCTGGCTTGCAAGACAGTTTAATTTAGAGGGACAGAGAATGTACATACAAGTTTAGAGTATGAATAGTGTTTTTATCTGGGAAGTATCGGGAATAAAATACGAACATACAGAACCTAAAGAACCTTACACTTTAGTTTACAAATATAGCTTGCCAGAGTACATAAAATAATATATGGCAGATAGCCATATAGCTACATGTCTGTATTCTTTATAGATACTTGAATAAGTTAATGTCGTTTTTTTTTTCAGTCAGTCTATTGCCAGTCACCCTTCAGGATATATTAAACAGTAAGTGTGCCCACCATTCTCTAGCTGTTTATATTGTGTTTACTATATATCACCACGGACAATACGATCTCATTTAACCCTGAAGATAATTTCGGTAAGAAGTAGAAACATCTGGTTAAGTTTAAATTAAATATAGTTTGAGAATATTTGCTATTACTATAATTATTTGAGCTGAGAATGATTGAATCACATGTCACATGTTTGACAGCATATCAAATAGAATATGATTAAGCAAATTACGAGAGTTAATCACATTTAGAAAGTGTAGGAGATAATAATGAGTCATTTGCTCGATGTTCAAAAGTTAATACAGAGGTAATCAATTGTTGTATGTGTGTGAGTTAATTGCATGTAAAATCTGTGGGATATAATAGCCTGTCATATTATATACGAGCTAATGGCCCATTAGAGTAAGTAAATCACAACTGTCATCAGCTCCTGCTCAGATAACTGAATGCACTGGTGACCTTCCAAATGTCCAAAGTGTAATTGTATCACAAAATTAATTGTGCAGTATTCACCTTTCAAAAAACAAAGACAATCATTCCACTTTGCAACTGAAGTGGTTCATATGTTATGAGCACATTGATTTCACACTTAATATAGCTAGTCCTTTTGTATGACAATCACACCAAATTACCACCTTTTAAGAAATTGTTCAGTTAATAAAGATAATTTTAGTAAACTTCTCCCCATTCATACTTTAGTTTGAACTAAACATTCTAAAGCAAAGTTTTAGTTGTACATTTGATGTTAGTGCAAATGTATTGTCTTTACATATATTTCTTGCATTGGTGAGTACCTCAACCGCCACATGACAATTGTAATAATTAGAATATTTTCATATCAGCAATAGGGTTTTAACAGTTGTCATACATGTATAACATTCTTTATGTATGTAAGCATATGTCTTTCACATTTGTTGTGGCATTGTTAACCCTCAGAGCGCATGCGCCCGAGGGGTTATAGTAGTCATCCTGTCAGTCATTCATTCAGTCAACAGGGGTACTCGAAGAGTACAGCTACCCAGGCTTTGAAAGTGACATCAAACTGTAGCACTTCACAGAGTAAGTCCCTTTAATGTGCCAAAATTGTTAGTTTTGACTTAGTTTTCAAGAAAAAGTGAGTAGAATTTCAGTCCTACAATCGTACGTTACGGTAATCACGTGAGCCAGCTTGCAGGTTGCAAATCACTTTTAAATAGCTAACAATTACATGCATTCAGCATAAGGTGTTGCGTTGCGCAGTTGTCGAGTGAGCAAATAGCTAACCTAAAAGTCTCTGGTTCGAACCCTCGTCGACGCTTTTTTTTTTCATCTTTTTTTTTCATCCTGTTTTTTTTTCCTTTGTCTTCTTGCCTTAGTTTTGTTTATTTTCCTCTTTCTTCCTACTGTTTTTATTTCTTTCCTACCTTTTCCTTTCTTTTCCTTTTTCTTTCGTGTACTGTTTTTCTTTCTTTCTTCTTCCTTTTTCTTTTCTTCCTACCGTTTTTCATTCATTCCTCTTTCTTTTGTCCCTCTTCATTGTCTTTTTCTCTTTCCTACCTCTCTTCATGCCACTTCTCTTTCTTTTTTTGTTTCTACACTTTTCCTTTGTTATTATTTTCTTTATCATACTAGCTAACTAGCGCTGAGGGTTTGCACTTCAGTGCTCTAGTTGTCGAGTGAGCAAATACTGTACCTAACCTAAAAGTCTCTGGTTCGAACCCTCGTCGACGCTATTTTTTTTCATCTTTTTTTTTCATCCTGTTTTTTTCTTTTTCCTTTTGTCTTCTTGCCTTATTTTTCTTTATTTTCCTCTTTCTTCCTACTGTTTTTATTTCTTTCCTACCTTTGCTTTCTTTTCCTCTTTCTTTCGTGTACTGTTTTTCTTTCTTTCTTCTTCCTTCTTCCTACCTTTTTCATTCATTCCTTTCTTTTGTCCCTCTTCATTGTCTTTTTCTCTTTCCTGCCTCTCTTCATGCCACTTCTCTTTCTTTTTTTTGTTTCTACACTTTTCTTTTGTTGTTATTTTCTTGATCATACTAGCTAACTAGCGCTGAGGATTTGCACTTCAGTGCTCTAGTTTATAGTTAGTGACTGTTCCAATAAATGTCATTTTCAGATGAAGCTCCCTCAGCTTCTGAAAATGTATCACTTCCTAAAGAATCACATTCAACTTCTGAAGATTACCAAGATATATGTCTACCTATTTTACGACCGACTAGTCCAATTTCAGCTACAAGTCCTTCAAATTCTGCGTCTTCTCTCCATACCCAATCAACTTCAATGAATGATGAGCCTTTGGAAAAGCAAGACTGGTACTGGTGCAATATGAGTAGGTGAGTGGTTAATATTGAGTGACTTGGTGTTGCTAGTTATGAGAGAATAAAGTCAATCTGAATTAACTGAAGGCCATTAATGGGAAAGGGTTAATGAAATCGCAGCAGTATAATGCAACCAGAGTTATTGAGGCTGACCTATCACCTTATAAGAAGAGGTTAATTTAATCTTTAACTAAGGCAGAAACAACTACAAATTAAAATAGTTTGACAGAATAGTGATCTACACACAAAAAAAGAGTAGCTAGGGAAACCTTTATTGGCGAAATGACTCGTGTTCAAAAGAATACTTATGCAAAATGAACCAGAAAGATACTGTGATTAGAAATAAGAGCATTTGGGTAACACAATGTATAAATCAGTTTAGTTCTGACAGTGACCATTTCACTATACTTCGAATATTATTATAAATTATTAGACTATCTTTTTGTGTTAAGAATTCACAAAAAGTGATTGTGCCGTAGTTATTAATAGTCACCAAATTTCAGAGTAAAGAATTGTATAAGCAAAGTCTTAGCACTAGACACTCATGTATTAGCATTCTTGGTGCCTAGTATCATTAACCCTCAGTGCGCATGCTTGAGAGGGTTACAGTAGTCACTTTGTCTGTGTGTCACTGTGTGTGTGTGTGTGTGTGTGTGTGTGTGTGTTATTCAAAAACGGATCTTGAAGACGACGGCCTTCCGGGCTCTGAAACGATGTAGAGATAGAGAAATTTGCAAAGTAAGTCCCTTTAATGTGCTAGATTTTTTTGTTTCGACTTAGTTTTCAAGAAAAAGCTAGTCGATTTTAGCCATACGTACGATCGTTGTGTTATTGCGCTACCGGTAACACCCCTTTACTGCACATTATAATCATGTGAGCTGAAAATTGCAGCTAGAGACTGGCTGGCCGGCTTGTACTGCTGTTGCAATTGTCGCGCTTCACACGTGTAAGGAGGCTAGAGTCGAGTTATATACCGCGGAGCTGATCTGTTTTAACCTAGAGGTGTTCCCTTCGCTCTGTTGTTTGTTTCTTTCTTTGTATCGTCGTAAGTAGCAACTGTCTGTGTGTAAATGCTAAAGGTTTGAAATGATTTTAACAGACATTCGCTTCTACTGCTGATCTCTGCTACGGAGAGGGGTCCACATTGCAGCCCTATTGCATTATTTCCAAGCAAACTACATAGCACTATCATGTGGTTTAATCCTACCCTGTGGCATCTATTTAATTGATTGAGGTTATCTGGTGGACATGCGCTGATGGTTTGCACCTCCTGGTGCTTCATTTAGTCAGTTTCTCAAATTAACGAGAAGAAAAACCTTTGTATATAGTAGTTGTCCACTCTGGCACATGTCTAATAGATCTAATGTTGTAGGCCCCACATGAACTCTTCATTACTTTCAGTTAAACAGCAACACAGTACCAAGATATATACCAGTGTGTGAGTGACTAATGCACCTTTAGCTTGTCCTATGTCGACAAAAGTGTATAAATTGCTTCTCCAAGTTTCAAGTCTAGATATACACCATGGAAGACAGATGTTTAAGTTTTGATTTAAGGAGATTATAATTTTTCAGAAAGATCCTCTGCCACAAACTTCAGCAGAGAGAATAGTGAGGGCAAGTAAGTAATACAAAAATGTTTTTCACATTGAGCTTGAGTGATTATAGATAATGTTGTGTTCGTTGAAAGGTATAAACAAGTAGCTTCACAGGAAAGCTATTCAGGAAATTTGTATGAAAATGCGCTAAAGATAACTACCGAAGTCTCACCAGTAAGCCTAAAAGTGCAAAACATTTAAACATTTAAAATTTTCTTTTAAGTAACACTGGTGCTTTTGTGGAGAGGATTGCATTGTTGTGAAGAACTCTTCTAGGCACCCAAACAGATGACATTCAACAGTTGCAGGTGGTAGGGAGAAACATTAGGATTAAAAAAAAAAAACAACTTAAAAGTATTTATTTTTAAAGCTTGTGAGGCCAGAAAGGATTTTGAATCTGAGAAAATGAGAGGGTTTCTCTCCGATTTGCATGCAGCAAATGTCACATGTCACGTAGACTGCATGGCAACATTGTTGTCTCCCTGATCAATACATTTGTGGTTTGCCACGGTTGTGGTGCTACAAATATTCTGCTGAATGATATTGCATTTGCTTCTGTTGTTCAATATCTGCTGGAAAAAAGTGAAATATTTGAAAGCAAGAGAATGTGAGTTTCTAGGAGAATGCTTTTGATCAAAGGTGGCTGAAAATTTAAAGGGAATATCATCAACATATCTCCATGATATTCATCAGTAATAGCAATCCAATCAAGTGCAATAAAAATGATTCCATGCAATTTCTGATAACAATGATGACATAAGTGAGCTATTGAAAATGTAGCCAAGAAGATTAAAGTTGAAATATACAGCATTAAAACTGATAGGAAATTTTTGCTATCATGTGACTATGATGAATTATGCTCTCAAAGATTTTTTTTTTGCTCCGTCTTACTGCATCTGTGGTACAACTTATAATACCCTTATTATATTATATTTTCAGTTATTGGATGGAGCACAACTAATTTATGATCTATTATCTCACTGTTTTCCAACTATAGAAACATAGTAATGGTGTACTTTTCTTGTGTATTTGTAATTACAATAAATAAATCATAGATTTAGTTACATACTTATGTATACTTTCCCTCTTAATCACTCAAGTGTTGGGTTTATTTTTTATAAACAACGAAGTCTTTTGTTCCAGCATAGAGGATACTGCATGTGTGTTTAATTTAATGTTTACAGAGGATTAAATATTTGCATTTATCATTATTATTATCTGTGTATTGATACTAGAGAGGAGGTAGAAAGTATGCTAAGTGACACTCAAGGTGGGACTTTTTTGGTGAGAGATTCCAGTCAAAAAGGGAGTTACACAATCACCGTCAATACTGGTGACACCATCAGAAATTATCGCATCATTTTTTCAAACCACAAGTATGGTTTACGTGTGCCCACTACCTTCAACTCAGTGGCAGCTTTGGTGGCCCATTATAGGGAGGTTCCCATTAACATTGGCATCACCTTGGCACATCCCTTCTCCAAGTTACAAAATGTATGTTTGTGTTTCAGCATTTACTTATGTTCAGAAAGGTATGTACTGAAATATTTGTATGCATACTTTCCATTATTACAATTTATGTGAATGTATTTGTTGTTGTCATTGTTTGTAATATCAGTTGTTATTTTGTTTTTGTTTTGCCTTTCTCCCCAAGCCTGACTTGAAGTATTGTATTTTACTGCATTTTTTTTATCTTTGCTTGTTTTCTTTAGTATTAACAGTCGGCAAATCATATTTTTTTTTGCATATCATTAATGATGGTTGAATTTGGTAGGCTTTAAAAATATGAGATAACATAATATAGCTACTATTTGCCAACTTTAAACAAAATTAATTGTTAATGTATTAAAAATATTTTATAAATATGAATGAGTGATCTAGCTTGATAATATTATATTAGAGCCACAGTACTGAAATATCATTTAATACTAGAATCATAAAAATAATTATTTTTAACTATTGTTTTATTTACATTTATAATAATGATGTGCATAATAATAATTTTTTCTTCAATGTAGTCAGACAGAATTAACAAAGCAGCACAAACCAAGTGTGCTAAAAGTCTCTTTGAACAATTCCAGTCTATGGTGGCTGATGATATAGGAATAACTAACATAGAGTAAGTACTCCAAGTGTAATGTAAACTATTGCATCATGGAGAAATTATGTATTATAGTGTTGGTTCAGTTATTGACTGTGATCAAGGTGGTGATGTCTACAAAGGAAAGTGGAATTATAGAAATTGTACTATGGATGTGGCTGTCAAGATTCTAAAACCGGGATCAAATGGAAGTCAGATAATAATGTTTTTTCAAGAAGCAATTATTTTGAACCAATTGAAACATCCTAATGTGATTACTCTTTATGGAGTGGTCAGAAGAGGACGAGTAAGTGTATAATCCAGTACAAGTAAATGCAATACTTAATATTAAATATTGTTTCTTTCTAGGTAATGAAAGTATTTAAAATGGCCGACAATGGAGACCTGAAGAGTTACTTGCTGTCTATGATGATGACTAATAGTCAAGATAGTAATCCTGAGATAAATAAGCATGAATATCTGCGTTTCAATCGCCAGATAGCCTCTGGCATGGCGTTTCTATCAGACATGTTTATTGTCCATAGAGATCTGGCAGCTAGGAATATTCTGGTGTCAGAAGACAAAATTTGTAAAGTAAGTTACTTACTTGTACTTTGTTCTTCTCTATTGGCACAATGCACTTAAATTTCTGTTATGTTAGACTTATGAGAATTATGATGCATGCTATGATGAAAAAGAGAGCTTGGCTGTAAATAGTACATTTTGTGCAATCAGCAGAGACCTTAAAGGTATTAAATTCTCCCTCAAGATTAAATTATATATGTCCTTAATGGCTGTCAGGTAATACTGCAAGGATAGTTTTTGAATGAATATTCTATTTCCAAGGAATACCCACTATCCTTCACTAGAATGATATTTAAATAATTAGAATTTCCTATGTTGCAGTAAAAATACAAAGTGCTTATATCAGAGAAGTAAATATTAACCATGCATAACTTCTATAATATTCTTCTTCACAGGTTTGAAATAAAATATAACGTATCTGGTAATTATGTTTGGCCAAGTCTATAGCATGTTTGTAGTTATGATATTGTACATTATGTATGAATTTTGCTGTGGAAATATTAAAAAATTAAGCCAATTAATTATCACCAGCTGCAGCATCAACAAACTATTTCTTCTCACATAGCTACACTTTATTTAAATTTTGCCTAGCTTAAATAATATCAAATTGTGGAGAAATGAAAGAAATTGAACTGATGTCCCAATACAAATATGAATTGAACTGATGTCCCAATACAAATAAGTTATAGTGAAAAATATTAAACTTTTAAAGATATTATAAACCTCTTTGAATGTATTTACTTCACTTACAGATAGCAAATTTTGGTATGTCAAGTCATTTAAATGAGAAAAATTATGCATTAAATAAAGACAAAGTACCAATCAGGTGGACAGCTCCTGAGGTAATCAGCTAAATTATGTGCTTATATTGATGTTGGATTCTAACTTTACATACAAATTTGAAATATTTTTCCATATCTAGAATGAATATTAATAACTAGTATATAATTAACGTATAAAAATTTAAGATTTTAGTGTTGGCAAAAAGTAGCTATGTGCATTAAGAAAATTACATTTAATTGCTCTAATAGTGGAAGGAAGAACGATTATGAAATAATGAAATGTGTGGTTAACTTTGCATTAATTTGTAGGTGATTAAAACAGAGAAATATTCCACAGCTAGTGATGCGTGGAGTTTTGGTATAGTCATGTATGAGATTTGGAGTGGGGCACAAACACCATATGCAAACTTGAATCATGATCAGGTAAATGCAGGGCTAGAGTAGCTACAGGCTCACTATTGAAATTTATGTGACCAATATGCTTTACACACATTTCAATTATATTTTATTTTCTTATTTCAAAATTCGTGTAATTAAAAGGAAAGGACAATTTCTATAAGATTATTTGCGTCAGAATTTTGAATTCAGTTAATATAATTTGCTTATTAGCGATGCTAGTTTTTTGTTTGTATAGATAGCACATCAGTGAAAGCCAGTATTCAAGACTAAGAATATTTTGTAAGCCGTATATAGCATTACAATGTAAATTCTTAGTATATATATATATATATATATGTATATATATGATTCAACTATATATGAGAAATTTTGTTATATTCACATTAATAGATTGTTCAAAAAATCTGTTCAGACTATCGCCTTACTCCTCCTCCGGAATGTCCACCTGCTATTTATAGTATCATGATATCTTGCTGGTGAGTACCACAGTGTAAATAATATGTAAATATCATTTAAGTGACAGCTAATAATAATATCCTACTTACAATAACCACACTCACATTTTTGTTTTTCAGTTAACAAAGGTATGCTCTCATTTGATTATGAGATATAATTTATTTTGATTATTCACATTTTAAACAAACCATTACAATTATTGATAAATTGAATATTTTCATAATTTTGAGCCGACTTAAAAGATTAGAAGTTGCTGATGTATACTGTATCAGAAGCATTATACATTAAGTCTAAATTTTCATGTTATTGCACTTACTATTATTTTGGTGATTTTTGCAGAAGCAAATATTTCTTAATCCTGATTTTAGTTAGGCAGATTTCCTTTCATGCTGACCAAAATATTGCCTTTAAGATAACAGGACCCACTTGCTTTAGCAGAGGCGGATCCAGGATTTGAAAAGGGGGGGCTCTTTTTTAACACCAAGTGGATACTTCCACATGTGCAAAAAAAATTATACCCACTTTTATGGGCCCCAATTTATCAGTTTATTCGATGCCTAAAGTGATACATGATTGATAATATATAGCAGTTAGACTTGGAGAAATTAACTGAATTAGAATTGAATTTATGATATGAATTATGATACAAGTATTTGGAGTGATATTCTTCTATTGCATTTAAGCTTAAAGGTGTCTATAACATCATCAAGATTAATTGGTAAATTGTAATGAATGTGCATAAGTGCTAATGATGAAAACCTCTCTTGCCCCATTGTATTACGTAAAAAGGTCTTTACGTTTTTAAGTACTATTGGCCCTCTCATTTTCACATGAAGTAACCGGAATCGTACAAGCAATACGTAAAAATACATGAATGTTAGGGAAAAAATCTTTATCACATGCTTTTAAAGCAGCGTAGAGTGTAGCAGGTTGCTCAGCAGCATCCCCCTGGCACCATTTCTGCCTCCACCTCCACACTTCAGTGGGAACCAAAGAAGAACTAGGCAGGTCATCCTTAAAGAACGATGTTGCATCCTCATATGAAAGTTCAGTAAATGTAGTAATTACAGAAGGCACTAAATTAATTAACTTTGCTACTATCATCTGAGTGCTACCAAATCTATCATTCATTTGCTGGATCAAATTATCTAACAAAGGAAGGATAATGGATCTACGATAGTATTCCTCAGTTGAGCTATGTTCACTATTTTCGCGATGTTGTTGCCGAGAAGCTGTTCGAGGTACTTGAGGAACCACATCTAACCTTGCTAGCCAAAGTTATCTATAGCTATTAAATAGACTCACTTGTTAGGAGGCTTGAAGAAAGCATCAAGTCTTTTCTGCCTTGACATACCAAGGCAGAGACACTCACAAAAAATCCACTAACAATCAACAACAAAAAAAAAAAGTTACTCATGCACATCGAATAGTGAATGTGTGCGTTAATTAGAAATAGTACCGCTAAATGTTGTGTACGCGTCAAGTCTTTCGTTCGTTCTAGTTTTGCTTGATTGATGGGAGGTAGTAACTTTGGAAGTGGAAAAACTGTAAGTATTATATTGTAGGTAGAAAAGGGGGGCTCGAACGACACTCCTCGAGCCCCATCTAGATCCGCCCCTGTTTAGTCTTACTATATTACATCATTCACATTAGTGCAGTATTAGACTGAAGACTAAACTATAATAGAAATTTGATGAACTGGCACTGGATTAAAATACTTCATTGTAAATATTATATGCAGGCAGCGTTCTATTAAAAATAAAGAAATAATTATTATTGATATGCTATAGCTATCTTAAAAAATTTAAAAAAATTTAAGTCTCAGAAATTAAGCTATAGTGCAATCGATTAGATTGAAGATAGCTTCCCTGGTTGGTCCTTCATGTTTTCAATGTCTATCGTTCTGTCTGAGGATTCTGGATTGTATTTAGTACCAAAGTTAGTTCATGTATTAAAGTAAATCCAAATAAAATAAAATGAAATTTGTTTTTAACTAAAAATTAAAATGATTTTATCTGTAGCTAAAGTTGATCAATACTGCTATATTATGTCATTTTGCATTACACACTATGGATGTAATATAAGAGTCAAGACATTAACAATTCAACTGAAAACAATGAAGTACATACTATATTAAAATTTCTCATGCAAAATGCATTGAATTTTGTGATTGATTTTGGCAGAAAGTGAAGCTTCTTTCATGCTGACTAAATGTGTTATGTCATTCACCTATTATGAGAACATGAGGTTAAAAATTATGTTGTTTGAAAGTGTGCAAGCAAGGGGAACTCATGGAAGCTCACATGAGTCCCACTTTAGAGATATGATGCATTCTAAGTCAGTGCATTTTATTATACTTTAATTATTCATACAATGCATTAATTACTACTAGCGATATGCTTGAGCACAAAGGGCGAGCGAGCAAGTGCACAAACTAAACACTTCAAAATAATCTATCTGTCCATTTCTAAAAGTATAGCCAAGTACATAGCCGTTGACTTTAGCTGACAATTAATACAGAACGATTTTCTTACCTCAATTTTCAATTCTGTTACCCCTGAGAGTGTCTCACTTGCTTCACTTGCTCTCCAATAAATGTAATGCAAGCATATTTCTTATGGTCACTTGAGGCTTACAAATTTTCGTCAGCATTTATTGTCAACTATATCACAATAATTGGCCAGCTAAGCAGATAGGCAGTTCATGAGACTAATATTAAGTCAATAAGAAACTGCATTACTAAGTTTAGATGAAGAGAAAAGAAGTTCTGCCTTTGCTGGAAAATATTTACATGTTCAAGCTAAGTTTAGCTAATTTCTGCAAAAATAAATGGTAAAACTATCTACAAGGATTAAAGAACACTTATTAACGTTATATGAGGCCTGCATGGGAAACTGGTCATATTCCAAAATTAATTGATTCACATGTACTTGCATTTGATCAAGAAATACATGAAAGGAAAATGTAGAGAGTTATTTATACTAAATGTACTCAAAATACAATGAATCTGTATAATGGTCTCAAAATATCTAGCGTTTGGAACAAAATTCTTGGTTTATTTGAACACATCATATTTATTTGCGATTTATTAATTAGCTAATTGATTATATTATATTTTATTTTTATTTATTAATTTATTAATTTGTGTTTTTTTTGTTTTTTTTTTTTGTGCATAGCTATGAGTATTATGAAAAGTTCAATAAAATTGATTATTATGTTTATTTAAGGCCATGTGGACTTAATTTCTTCTTTCTTAGGCAAAATATCGGCAAAAAAATAATTAGCCAGCACTATACCAGTGAAAGACATTGAGTTCTACGATCGCTCCTCTTGTAGATTACCACCACTTGTGTAAAAGTAGTCCCTAAAGTGCTTTCCGTATGTGGTCGCCAATAACTCCTAAAATCAGCTTTTGCGGTTGCGTACAGACTTCCAGTTGTAGCTGACTGTAGTCCTGGCTCAATTGTTGAACTGTGATCCCAATATTTCAAGACTACAAGGCGGCCACAAAATTAGGGTTAGGCAGGTCTGAGAAACAATTTAAATAATCACCATGGCGTAACATAGTACAGTGGTCCCTCTCTTGAGAGACCCCTCTGACCAACGACCACTCCATTTATAAGACCAATTATACCTGCACCGACAGCGTCTGCAGTCTTTCTCACCTCTGTCCAGCGACCACCCCGCTAACGCGACCAACGACCAGTGTAGAGGCTTAAATTAGCGACCATTTGCTGACATCAGCAATTTTTCTGACCTTCTGGGCAAACGCAGGTACAGTAGACCCTCGCATATCAGGCCTCAATTGTAGCAGTCCAACTGCTGTCTTTATCTCCCAATCTAGGTCTAGCACTTCTGAGGCTGCTCTGTGGGTGGTAAGTTGTACTGGTTAGCTATGACAAACTTCATTACAGCTGACCAGAGCAGCAACTTTATCTGAATCATAGGCTATTATATATAATATGCTTGACAAATGCTTGCTGTGGTAATAAATGGAAGAACTTTTAGGTCTGCTTCATAACTAGCCAAAGGCCAGAATAACTGATCCACCAGAGGTCATCTAATTCATCACTCTGTTTCTTGCACTAAGCGGTGAGTGACAGCAGGAGAGTACTCCCACAGCAGCAGATAAGAGATTTAGCTGTCATCAAGAGAAATGCAAGTTTAAAGCAAATGACTGTAAAATCATTCATTATTAATAATTTCATTCACATAAATCATCAAAAAAGCCATGGCACATTTAAGTGACCTTCAAGACTTTCCCCTTGGACAAGAAAATTCTGAGCTGCTTGAAAGCAATGACATTATTGCACGAATGATATGTGATACTAGAAACATGAAGCAAACTAAACTTACTGATTATTTACATCCATTGCAATTTTCAATAGTTAATACTGATTTTCTGTTAATTGTTAATGTTAACCAGATGAATTGTGGAATATACTGATTTTCTGTTAATTGTTAATGATAACCAGATGAATTCTTAAAAAATGGTACAATATTTCTCTGGCATGACTAAGAGTAGAATTTTCTGTCCCCCCCCCCCCCTGACGAAAGACCACTCCTCTTGAAAGACCACTTAATCTGTAACCATAGTGTGGTCTCAAGAGAGGGACCACTGTATAAGCATTAAAAATACGAAAATTATTGAAATATTATTTTCTTCAATCTGCCTCAGAAATGGTGTAGCAATAATTCTAACAAGTGCCTTGGCTGTCACACCAATGTCCGTAACTTGAAATAATACAAATGAGGTTACACTATAGCATTAGTTTGAAAAGTCACTATTTTAAGTAATACTTCATCATTAAGTACTTCTACGTTACAATTCTTATTTTAGTAATATAAGATTACATTACTCAGATATGATTGTAACCTTATAAATTTTTATCGTATTGTTAAATCAGGCATCCAGATGAAGGAGATCGTCCTGATTTTGAAAATCTTATGGCCAGACTTTCAAAACCTTTCTTTGCACTTCTTGTAAAGAAGTCAAATTACAGTTCCTCGCTTGGTGATGATTTGGTCCTGTGGAGAGATATTCTGCCATTTTTGTCACAGTAAATGGATAAAATTAAAGTCAAAAAACAATAATTTTTTTGTCATTTACCAATATTTCTAATCAATTATATATTTTTTCACACTAACTATTTCTAGCTTATTACAAATGTTTAATTAGTAAGTGTGGGCAGGTAGTAATGTGGACATGCGTATGTACATGTTTGCTAGTAGTAGAATAAAACATGTTTGGAAAATGTGGATTAATTTGTATACATAATGTTACACCTCTACATGTAATAGCTATTTTAACCAATTCGTGTACTATAATAATGACTGAACACATGTAGTTATTCTTCAGTGTTTATATTCCTGGGTCTTTATACTTGGTTGGCACATCTTAGGACTCACTAGAGTTTCAGGTTTAATGATGTAGAAAACACCTTTATTCACTTAACTTTTCATTTCTTATATAGTCTTTTCATTTCTTCAAAATTGAAACTGTGATGTGGTAACTGCATATTTATATGATTTGCATTAAACTGTTTTTCATCTAGGTTGTTATAGATAGGAAAGAACTGTGTAGCTCAATGTCAATTTCAATCTAATTCATTTTCACTTACCTCCTATAATCCATCAATTGTTTTCTGCCTTATCTGCATCGTTGTTCTCATCTTTTTGGAAAAAACATGAAGTCATCCTCACCAAATCAATTTAAGTGTTCTATTTCCTGGTAAAGTATTCAAAGAACTCGTCATTCTTATGAGTGTCCTTGACTAGAGAAGGATCATCTGCAAAAAAATATATGTAATATATTAAGTCTATTTTTAGTAAGTATTACGAACAAAAACAAATTTAGCTTGTCAGTAGGACAGCAACAACTCATAATAGCTTGTGAAATATATAAATTAGTATTCTAGCTTATTATATCAGTACAGATGTCGCTTGTCCAATAATATGGTTTTGCATAATTGTTAGTTAGATAATGATAAGGGAAAATACTTAGCAAAGTGTTTTGTAAAGGGAGGATATCTAAGCTCAGAATAACAATATGTTATTGCCATAACCTTATTTTAGTGTTAATAGTATGGATTACACTTCCCTAAATATTTATTTCAAGAAAATCTTCACTGGATCTCTATCAGTATTGAGCAATTTACACTGCTGTGAAATATAATAAAACCATTAAACTATTAAAGGATGGCTATTTCTCTATCACGATAAAAAACGCTTCAAGGTCTAACGTGTTACACTGTGCAAATATACCACTCAATTAACAAATTTGTGAATTTATGATGTCATCAGCTAATATTAGCTGGCAACACCCACATTTACATCACTTTTGAATATTGATGTGATTTGCTTAAAAGACTTTCCATCATCCTGGTAATTAATGTGAAAATAGTCCCAAATTACTTCAACAGGAGGCTAATAGAAACATTAATAATGCAAAGCACCAATATCACATCAAATTTAGATAAAGGCCTTGAGCTTAACTTCACCTGGACTCCGTTAAGCATCAATGTTGACCCACGGCTACGTGCATATTGTTGTTGAGAATTTCTTTAGTTTATTTTTAACGGGCATATATACCTCACAACTGAAGAAGGCATATGAGCCAAAATAAAACGTATTGTGAATTTATGTATCTAATTTAATGCTACTAAGCTAATGAATATTAATTACCAGGAAATTCTTAAAGTAACAATGAAAATCTACGACATTACTTTCCATCTTGTGCTTGTTTGCCACAGAAGAAGCATGTTTCAAGGAAGGAACTTGCCTCTCCTAAGCATTGACACGTAAATTTCTTACAAAACTTTCAACTTTTAAGTTTTTCTCTTTACTTTCTGCACACGACGTAGTTCGGTTTGTCTGCATGAATCATGCCACTTCTCAATGCTACTTTAATTCCATTACCATCATCTAGACATGATAAACTACTTATTATTATTATTATTATTATTATTATTATTAAAACTATTATTGATACTAATATTGATACTACTATTATTATTATTATTATATTATTATTGTTGTCACTATTATTGGATGGTATTGATAATAAAGGCAAACAATATCAGAATGTGCATGATATGAGAAGATCAATGCATTAAATTCCATTATTTCAGTAGGAGAGTATTCTTATACATACACAATGAGATGTCCGTGTGAGAAAAAAATACATCCTAAAATCTTGCAACTTAAAATATTGATGACTGCGTTTAAGAGAAGTGATATTTTGGTTAGAAGGAGAGCGTGTCAGAAGGAGATGTAGAACATTTTGAAGTATTTTTCATACGTTTTACCAGATAAAGCAAATCCAATAGTTTAAATGAATGCAAAAACAGCGGGGCCTTCCTCTAGGACCGGGAACCAGGCAAAATCCACAAAATTGCCAACCTGAATGGCTTCCACTACTTTCTTCGGCAGGGGTTGCACATTCTTTATGAGGTGCACCGCCTTCTGTGCCCTGCCTGCCTCTTTCCCGACTGACCCCTTGTCCGACATGCTGCTCAGCAGCTTTTCTAGTAGGGGACCCGTCGTTACCCCCATTGCCTCAGGCAGGGACGCCGCCCCCGCCTCCTTTGCCTTCGTGACTAGTGAGGCCCCTTCACCTGCAGACACAGATCAACGAGCATGTCCATTACATGCCACACTATGACCCCTTGTGTCCTCCTTTTTTTTATTTTTTTTTTATCTGTCATGTCCCCTTTCTCGATGGCCATCCATCAACCTTTACACGACCACTCCACTGCGCCCTTGGCGCCTCCACGTTGCACCCCCACCATAAAAACCGTGGGACACCCGGTTGAGCCTGCCCGTCTCAGACGTGCCTCTCTTCTCAACTCGTCCAGTGCCCCCCTTTTGCACTATTTTTATATCCCCTCTACCATGTCAGCTTTCCAATTTTTTATGGGGCACCCGGTTGAGCCTGCACATCTCAGACGCGCCTCTTCTCTCAACTCGTCCAGCGACCCCCCTCTCTTCTCCTTTAACGATCACTTCCATCCTGCGCCACTGGCGTCTCTCTGGTGATCACAACAATGTCTTTTTCTGGGGCACCCGATTGAGTCTGCATGCCTCTAGCATGCTTCATTGTCTCAACTCGTCCAGTGCCTCCCCCTATTCAGCTGCAAGCATGTGGTGTGTACCTCCCATTCTTCCCCCTATTGCTGCTACCGCAACCCTTTTCAGCAATCTCTCCCCATGTCGCTCACCCCCTTATTACATGTCCATTCCCACTCTCCCCGGCTATGTCTCTACCCGCCACTCCTTTACTTACTATACTATGCTTACTACACCACTTTTCTCCTAGTGAGTGGGGTACCAAGTTCACAGTGAGGCTCTTCCTGAACGGAAGAGAAGGGAACGGAAAGAGGTGCCCGACCTCAGTATGTGGAGTACTTGTTTCTCCCTCTTCCAGGTGGCCTGGGCCTCACACAAGCCCGACATGTGGCTGCCGTTGACGGCATATAGGGAGACTATTTTCAGGCTGGCAAGACGCCACCCATGGGCACAAGTCGTTAAGTACGACCGGAGATTCCGGCAAGAGGCGGCCGGGAGAGACGATGTAAAGTGGGAGAAGGAGAAGGTCCCCCTAGTTATGGAACTTATGAGTGTCTCCACCCACGGCAAAGGAGAGACCAGAAGTGGTGGAGGCAGCAGTGGTGTGGTGCCTAAGAAGGGGGACCACAGAAGACGTGGAGCGTGTTTCCGCTTCAACAAAACCGACAGCACTTGTATGTTCGGTAACCAGTGCAAGTTTGCGCATGTGTGTTCAGCCTGTGGTGGAGAGCATCCCCTCTTTCAGTGTTATAAGAAGGGGGACGTGAGGACACTGCAGTCGACCGGAAGGCCGGTCTGAATCGACAAGAGACTAACACTCAAGCCATTTGTGCCACCAGGCGGATTGTCAGTCATGGAACATCATATATTGTGTTGTGTGGATTATGCAACTTGTGATAAGTATGAAGAAAAAAAAAAAAGGGGAAGGGCTAAGGCAGTAGTTGGGCGGGGGGGTGGGTAGGTAGGGGATGCACACACGGGGTTTCGGGTAATAAGGAAGTAGAGTGGGCGGGTAGATAGGGAGAGGGATAGGGAAGTGTAGGAGGATGGGTGACGTGGCACAAGGGCAAAAGCTGATGGTTGTGGTATGCTTCTGCAGGGTATCGTTTCACGAGGCAGCTGTTGGAGCTGGAGAATGTATCCGAGGGGCCCAGCAGCAAAGTGCTGTCGGGGGCGGAGGATGTGGTCACGCCTCTCCGGTGGAGGGCATGGGAGGAGGAACTGTTGGAGCACCCCGATAGAGAGTGGGTGGAGTTCCTGTTAAGAGGGGTCAGAGATGGCTTCAGATTTGGCCATGATCAAAGTGATGTGAGACTGGAGCGGAGGAGTGGGACCATGTATGAGGCCACTCAACACAGCACAATAATACGGGAGTACCTCGAGAAGGAGGTGAGGGAAAAGAGAGTATCGATTTTGGGGGAGTCCCCACAAGTATCGGGTATTCAGCTGTCTCCATTTGGGGTGATTCCCAAGAAAGGAAAGCCGGGGAGATGGAGGCTGATCATGAACTTATCTGCCCCAGAAGGGTGCAGCGTGAATGATGGCATAGCCAAAGAGCTGTCCAGGGTGGAGTATGCATCGTTGGACGACGTGGTGAGCAGAATACTGGAACTGGGCAAAGGGGCTATGATGGCGAAAACCGATGTGAAGGCAGCCTACAGGAACGTGCCGGTTCACCCTAGAGACAGGTGGCTGCTAGGGATGGAATGGGAAGGTGTGACCCATGTGGATGGCACCCTCCCATTTGGGCTGAGGTCAGCCCCTCTATTGTTCACGGCTCTGGGGGACGCAATCGAGTGGGTTGCGTCCAGGAGGGGTGCCAAGTGGGTGAGGCACTATATAGACGATTTTATAGTGGTTGGAAAGGAAGGCACGAATGAATGCGTGGAGGCGTTGAGAATATTTAAGGAAACGTGCCAGGTGTTGGGTATGCCGCTGGATGATGGCAAAGAGGAGGGACCAAGCGAGGTCATTACCTTCCTGGGCATTGTGATTGATTCCATCAAGATGGAAATCAGGCTCCCCCAGCAGAAACTGGAGGAGCTAAGGAGCACCCTCAGAAAGTGGAGAGGGATGAGGAGCTGCAGGCGCAGGGACCTGGAATCTATTGTGGGGTCCCTGAACCACGCCTGCAAGGTGGTGAGGCCGGGGAGGGCCTTCAAAAGAAGGTTGCTGGACCTGATGACTACAGTCAAAAGGGGCGACCGAAGAGTTAGACTGAATCAGGAGGCCAGAGCAGACCTGGAGTGGTGGTTTCAGCTCGGCCTCAACTGGAACGGTACCTCACTGATGGGATTGGTGTCAGAAACCCCCCATGAGACGATGTTATCGGATGCATCAGGCTGGTGGGGGTGTGCGGCCACCTGGAACGGGAGGTTGTTCCAGCTGAACTGGAAGGAGGCCAAAGGGGCCGAGGAGTGGAACATTATGCCCAAAGAGTTGCTGCCCATTGTGGTGGCCGCGATAGTATGGATGACACAATGGAGAGGCAAGGTAGTCAGGGCCAGGTGTGACAATATGGCGGTGGTGGCCACGATTAAATCAGGGTCGTGCAAGGAAAGAGCAGCCATGCACCTGAGGAGATGCCTGGCATTTATAGAAACGTCAGTACCAGTGACCATAGTAGCTGAGCACATTAAGGGGGTGGAGAACACAGTGGCTGATGCCCTGTCCAGGAACAAGTTGGATGTTGCTCATTCTATTATGCAGGGAGCTACAAGGGAGCCAGTGCCGATCCCGGTAGGGTTAGTGGAGCTCCTGACCGAGAGAGACCACTCCTGGAAAGAGCAGGAGTGGGGGAGATTGCAGCGTTTCTGTTTGAGCAGGGACTGAGTGAGGCCACACGGAGGCGTTACGACTCCGTGTGGAAGAAGGTACGCGGCATGGTGCAAGGAACTGGAGGAGGCACCATTGCCAGTATCGGAGGAGAAGGCCACGGGTAACGTGGCCACCCTGGCCCGAGGCGGTGTGAAGGCAGCCACGGTAAAGTTTCACTTGGCCGGTCTGAGGCAAGCCCAGATCAGAGCAGGCCTACCCCCTCCAGAGTGGGGGAAGATGGCCAGGTTAGCTCAGACAAGAAGGGGCCTGGAGCGCTGGGAGGCGGCGAATGGTGCAGGGAAACTGGAAAGGCATCCCGTGAAGTGGCACCACATGAGAGCCTTACATGAAGAATGGGGGTCAATGGGAGAGAAGGGAAGAATGCTGTGGGCAGCGGCCTGCTTATGTTTCTTTGCCTGCTTAAGGGCCGGCGAGGCACTGGCCCCAGAACAAGAAGCATTTGACGAAGGGGCTCACCTCACCTGGAGTGACGTGGAGGTGGGTGAAAGGAACAGAAAGGAGGTGATCAGAATAAAGATCAAACAGTCCAAGATGGACAGGCTGAGGAAAGGCGCTTTCGTGGTGCTGGAAAGCACGGAAGGGGATATTTGCCCGGTGAGGGCAGTGCTGAGATTCATGATAGACAGGAGGGCAGGCCCAGGCCCATTCTTCTCAGGCAGTGAAATGGGGGGCCTCACAAGAAGAGAGTTCGTTAAAGAGGTGATAGAGGCACTGGAGAGAAAGGGCATCTCCAGTGAGGGTATCTCCGGACACAGTTTCCGGATAGGAGCAGCCACAGCTGCGGCTGCGGGAGGTGCCTCTGACGAAGAGGTAAAAGCTCTGGGAAGATGGAGGAGCCGAGAGTATAAGGGGTACATCAGAAGGGATGTGACAGAGCAAACTGGAGCGGCCAGGAGGCTGGTGGAAGGCGCCAGAGCGGAGGGAGTGAAGCTCAGATGAACAATCAATGTCAGCACTTTCGTGTTTGTGTAGTCGTGTATGTCTCAGTCACCCAGTACTTACCGTGGTCATATTGGTTATATGTATATAGTTATTACTCGACGGGTGTGATAAGTAAGGGGTGGGAAGGAGGGGGAAACCCCCTCCCACTGGGTAGTAAATAGGGTGAGGTTGAGGGTGTGTGCGTCGGAGCAGTCGGGGCTCTCCGAGGGGCGGTTGGTGGGGCGATTGGTGGGGGTGTGGCAGCCGCTAAGGGCGTGGCTGCACAGGGACAATCCTTGGGCGCAAGCGCAAGGCTTGCCATAAGTCCCAACAGGACCCCAGAGGAGGCGTGGCTGGGAGGAAATGGAATGAGGCCCAGCCGCGCGCGCACAACTGCAAACCTCTGGCACACACTCACAGGTTAGAAGTAAGGGCAGTGTATAACTTTGCAATCATGGTTTGACTTAACT
>WLWD01006342.1_pt1 | contig 32544 bp, 25 predicted proteins | sample 6712731 | NCBI WGS metagenome assembly WLWD01 (sample SAMN12718690, study PRJNA576275) | sponge metagenome | isolation source: marine sponge | host: Mycale hentscheli | place: New Zealand: South Island, Marlborough, Capsize Point | collected 2014-11-01
TCGAAGAAGAGCATTAGCTACTGTGTCTGTCCATTTTGCAAACTTCACATTTTGCTCGTTGACGAGACCCTACTTCTATAGCGTAGTCTCTCATTAACCAACCCTTCTTCGCGCAGGAAGAATAGGCCCTGGTGGAAAGAGAACGTCCGTTAACTTTCGCCTGGTTTCAGTGAGATGACGGAATGCAATTAATTTTATTCTGGCCTGGGTAAAGGGTGTGGCTACGCCAGACGACGTTGGGAGGAGTTGGCGAGACGTCTATGAGGCGGTATAAATAGTCTGCGAGTAGTCTCGCTGGCCAGACCCTCTACCCAACATATGTGTGCAAAGCTTTGCTGAACGCTTTCAAGTTTTAGTTACGATAATGGTAATCTGACTACATACATTCTTGTAAAAAAAAAACATTGTGCCTGAGTTCAGTATGCCCTGGACGTCTGACCTTCAGCCCTGCATTTATCACACAAGAGTTGTAGTACTTTCATATTAAGCACTTAGAGAAGTATAATAGCTACTTAATATTATCTAGCCTCTTTCACTTTCCCTACCGAGCGAGCAGGGTAAAGCAGCAGCTTTCGTTTTAATTGTCCGTATATGTCCTTTGTTTAGTTATTTTATATTGCTTGAAATGGTGAATGTGATATATTTGGCGAGCACACGTAAATATTATCACGAGCCAAAGGGTGGAAGTGAAATATCATCCCTATATTGAAGACACAATGTGTAATAAATTGACATAAGCTATTTTTTTTCAAAACAGTAAAACTTCAGAGGTAACTACGCCATATTGATGAAGCACTTAGTATGCTGCGTTCAATGGGAAAATATACGCTTGAGTGAAGCGAAAATACTCAGAATTATATCCAATAGTGTAGCTATTTGCCTGCGAATAAAATGTAACGTTGTACAAGTAAATTGTACAATCGAAAGATTGTTTTTTACAAAATAGAGCGAGATACATAAGTAAATTATGGTATACAATGAGTGACCTCGCTACAAAAACTGTTAACGTTTGACCCATTTTCCCACTCAGAAAAGCAATATCTTGTCCTTATTTTGGTATTTTTAAATTACGCGAAACTATATTTGTGACATAAAATAGTTCAATCGTGGCAACTTTCGGAATTATCGCAAGACAATCGTCCTCTCCCCTAGTCTTGCGGAGCCAGACCTATGTAGCGCGCAAAGAGCGCGGAGGGTCTGGCCGTACTAAATTTGTTCTGGAGGAATGTGGAAGTGGTGAGTGCCCCACCTCCTTTATACCTGAATTTCTACCGCAAATTAGCCATGATTGCTAAACCTAGTATTGGAAAGGGTGACTGACACGCACAGGAATTTCTATTTGTGGTTGAGGAGGGCTATTCCCGGTAATTTGCTAACGGTAATTGACCGCCGCAATATAATTATGTGCGGCAGAACAAATTTGGTATGGCCATGTCCCCAGACTCATTCCCAGCGTAGCGGTTCGGTAAAGGGTCTGGCTACGCCGGACTACTCTCCCTCAGGTCTTCCCCTCAGACGCAGCTATCAGGATGATTCCTCAAACCTAGTCTCGCTAGCCAGACCCCATTACCTAACCGTTACCGGGAAAGGGTTTGGTGTCCATCGTGCATCCCACCACGTTTCCGCCAAAATCTGGAGGAACATACTTTCTATGTATAGCTTATGGAGGAGTGTGGTTTTAACATTCTACGTGGACATTGCACAACTTTCGCATGTGAATTTTGAGCGTTAGACGTAGCAGCTGGGTTCGATCCAGTATTGTATATCCTGTAGCTGCTGCATCTGGGAGAATCATGGCTGTAAGACCTACTTCGAAACATTTAGACCTTGAAGTTGCTGCCTATTGGTTTTGTTAAGTCTCTCTGCTGCATACTAAAACCTCGGGTAGAAACATCTTTCCACAAGAATAGCATAAGGAATGATGTATGTGCACGTTTAGAGGTAGCTTTAATATGGTGCACGTTGGACACCACACCCTTTCCCCACGTAGAGGTTAGGTAAAGGGTATGGCTAGCGAGACTATCCTCAAACCCATGTGAACAGTCACGCCCTGCCAGAAAAACGTCCTTGCTAAGAGCTGTGGGGTTGTAAGGCCCATCAGACGTTCTAGACTTAGTAAATAGCTATCTCTAAGATCCCGTCACTTAGTCAAATTGTGACAGGAGACAACTAAGTCCCACAACCACATATTAGATAGTTTAATAGAGACACACGAAATAAAATGAGATACAGGAAAGTAATCATGAAATAGTACCTAACTAAAATAAAATGAAAAGTGTGTGCATTATAAGTAAACCGTTATTATAGATACGATGTTCGTGGTAGAAGATATCATATGATGTGCATGCGATAGACTCCCAGGCATTCAGCTATAATGGACACCATTGTTTAGCTAAATTTGCTATGATTTATCTATTTTATGCATTCTCAACCCATAATTAAGATGCTTTTCCGCTTACCTACTTTAGCACCCATAAAATACCAGTGGTGTGTACCGAAGTAAGTTTGATTCTTACGTTTTGGGAAATAAAATTTGAAGTCAAACACACGCGGGGAGCGCGCAAGTTAAAAGGACATCTAAATAGGAACGTGACGTTAGAAAAAAGCTAACGTCACGTTCCTATTGAGCCTGCGTAGCGTTTATCGCGCGCATGTCAGAGCCTACATGAAGGGTATAGCGTCTACAGCTCCTCAGTTCTTAGTAGAGTTTGTGATTTTGATTGCTGCTCTGTGAAATGAACCGCAATAAATTTGTATTCACTGACGAAATGCTTAATAATACTCCCTCGCGAAAAGACGGATGTCCCGCAAATCTTGAATTGGACCTCCGTACTACAGGATGCGAACAAATCCAGGCCGCTGGTGGAATGCTAAAGATACCCCAAATGGCCACCTCAACAGCCCAAGTTCTTTTCCAAAGATTCTTTTACCTTCAATCTTTCCTCAAGTTCAACCTACTGGTTAGTTTCCTAAATGTTTATTAAAATGTAGCTATGCTTTCATTAAAATATTTGTTCCTTTTTTTTTTTTTTTTTTTTTAGAATGTGGCCATGGCATGTATTTTTCTGGCATCTGTAGCATCAGAAAATGAATGCCTGACCACAGAAATTATCAATGCCTTCTATCATCTGAGGCAGGAGAAAGAACAAGCTTCTAAGTAAGAAAATGTGCACATTTACAATTTCAACCAGACTATTCAATGAAATCAATGTTTTATAGATACACACAAGTTGAAAATGAACTGACTGCAGAGGGACTTGTTGAACTTGAAAGAATCATCCATGACAATGAATTTCACGTCCTCTCTGTGAGTACTTTATGTTAGCTATATGTGTAAATGATTTCAATCTTGTTCTTCTCACATGTTTTAGAAATTGGGATTTTGCACAGATGTCAGTCTACCTCATCAGGTAAGAAACATTGGATAAACCTGCCATCTCTTTATGATTTTTATTTTATTTTTGAAGCTCCTTTTTGATTATCTGAAGAAGTTGAACTTGGCAAAACACAGAAAAGTATTACACTTGGCTTGGTGAGAGCCTAACTATTAGCCAATGTATGCAATTGATAACATTTTATTGATGTGCAGGAGCTACTTGAATGACACTTTTCGGACCAATGCAGCAGTCAGGTACAAGCCTGAAACTCTGGCATGTGCCAGCATTAAGCTTGCTGCACATTTCCTTAAGGTAAGCTCTGAACAAGGCACCAGATTTTACTATATTATTCTTATATTTGTCTTTCTCAGGTTCCCCTGCCCGAGACACCTCCATGGTGGGCTCCATTGGGTGCAAATTTCTTAGACATGATGGTAACTTTTATTCATACATAATAATTAATAATTTTTATTGCCTCTGCATTCCCACAGGCTTCCAATGTAGAGTTAATGAAATTGCGTGACAGACCCAAGCATAGTCTGAAGGATTTGAGTAGGCGTCTTGCAGAGGTGAAAGAAAGAAACCGGAAGATGTCAGAGTCAGAGACAATCTTGCCACCCTCTCAGCTTTCTGCTTGTATTTGTAAGTTATTGACAATAAATTATAATCCCATTTTATTGCTTTGTCTCTCGTGCAGCTGTGATCAACAGTACTTTCCCAAATGCAATCTGCTACTCTCCACCTAAGATGACAAATGATGATACTTCAATGCAACCTAAGAAAGTACCAGGTGACCAAGCCCTCAAAGAGCCTTCCACCAGTGTTACTCACGATCCATCTGACAGTTTGAAATCATTCCCAGTTCCCTGTGGACAAGTTTGTGTCGTTGTGCCCAAGTTGAAGACTTCACTTTTTACTGCATGTGGTGAGACCAAGAGAATGTGCCATGATGTTGCCACTAACGCAACAACTACTGATAAGCCTACACAGGAGAGATATTTGTCACATCAATGTAGTCAAGCCTCCAAAAACATCCAGGTTACATCTGGTCAAGCTCACCGCTCATTACCTATGAAATCATTGTCTATCAAATGTAACCGTTCTTCTGTATCTATTACAAACTTCAATGCTCCCAATTCCACTCTGCTTGGGCGTAGAGATGCCACTTCAGGTTCATCACATGCAGAGAATCTCCCTCTCCCAAAGCGTAGTAAGAGAACTGAGTCTCAGGCACTATCCAATGGTGGGAAAATTCACCTGGCTCATCTGGGTAAAAGAAAGTGCTCCATCAAACTATCACACATTATTCCACCTCCCCAAACCAAGAGAATGAAAATGGAATGAGAAAGAGATGGCAGACTGACAAACTCGTTTCACATGCATATTCATGTTTCTAGTTTTCTTTATCATATTTTGTGGCCATCTTTTAATTCATTCTATTTTATTTATCAATTATTATACATACTTATAGTTGTTATGGTTAGTAATACCTAGCTGTCATCAATATTAAAAAATAGCATAAACTCCAATAAGCATCTCATGATGTTCTATCAAAGAGGAAAAGCTAATGTTGGCCAGCGATAAGAATCAAGTCATCCACAATGTATTTAAACTGTTCTATCCTAACCTTTCCCCAAAAATATGACCAGAAATAAGCGCAGTATCCCCTAATGGAGGAGAAAATTGTATAAGCATAATGTTTACTATGCTGTAAAACTTTTGCAAATGGACTTCATGTCAACAAGACTAGAATTCATCCCAGACCATGGAAGATCACGGAGTTTACAGCAACATGAATGGTACGCTGAAAGCATCAAAGACATTTGAATTTTCAGAAAGCGGAAGGTGTGTGGAGAGAAGTTCCAAAACAAGGCACCAACAATACTACCAGCACCCATCAACAATATAGCAGAACCAAGTGTAGGAAGTGTCAATGGTAAGGATTTAAGAATTAGGTTATTGGGCTGATATTTGATGTATTTTTTTATAATATCAGGAAGTCAGTAGCTAGCACACAGCAACAGGCATATAGTGTAAAGGTCTTTGAAAATGAAGTCTTAAATAATTGGGCTTGGCAAAAAAAAATAAAGGAAGAAAAACCCAAGCCACTTGTCATAATGTAGGCACATGTGCAACGACACAACAACAGATAGTTGGATCAACTCTCCTGTTGCTGGATCCCATGCCCCACAGCCAAAGTTTCTGGACGCATCCATCCAAATGTGAACCTTCTACTGGAGCTGAGAGTGCTCGGACATCATACTAACAACTCCAAAAATGACGCCCGCTACAGAATGTCGGATCTAAACACACTGCTCAGCTTAAATTTCTCTTTGATATCCGGCACTGCTGCCTTGAGCTCAGAACATTTGCCTGAGGAACATCTTTCCTGGCCGTACCACTTGCAACGCATGAGCCAGCTTCCCAATAAGGGACTCTAAGTCTTTAATGACTCCGGACCTCTTGACCTTCCACTGCTGGATCAGATCCCTCACCTCATTCAGCTCAAAGTCGAGGAACATCAGGGCTGCATCCAGTCCCTCCAGCTTTGTTCTGCGTGACAGGCAAGCCAGGTCCTGAAACCTGTCGAGCAGCTTACTCAGTGCTACTGAGCACTCCTCATTCTTCAGTGCCCCATCACCATTCAGATAATGGATAACAAACTCTTCCTTGTGTCGTATTGAGAGGCACAAACGTTTTACATAGCTCAGACAACTGTTTAATATCACCACAAGACAAATGACAATTGACATCACATGACATGGTGAGGTGTGGAATAAAACAAAAGCATAAATGAGTGAGTTCGATAAGAATGAAATGTGTCTGCCACATAACTCCCCTCCCAGTGATCTGATTAGGGAACGAAATCCCGAAGATGTTTGGGCCAGTGGACGTGGCGTCCTGAGCATGTGGTCCTTGAAGAGCCAGTAGAAGGAGGCGTAGGAGAATCAGATGGAAGAGGTGATGACGGAGGAGGTGATGAAGGAGTTGAAGAAATAATGTTGATCCGGTGCCATATCTTGACTAGAAAGACGATGCTCAGTGAGCGGCCATTAACCGGTCCAGGGAGACTGAGTCGTGACGACTGTTGATATCAACAACAAAATGCTTGTCTTTCCTCTTGAGAACCTTGTAGGGACTGTTATATGGCTGTTGCAGGGGTCTTCTAGTGGCATCATGACGGATAAAGACATGTGGATAGCGCAGGGCTGATGTAAACAGAGCATTGGGCTGGGTGGGTGGGGGTAGGTTGCAAACTTTTCATTGAGGGTAGAGACGCAGCTAGTGGGCTCGACAGAGTATTCTGAAGATGAATAATTCTCTCGGGAGTCGGAGAGAGGTGCCATAGACAAGCTCTGCAGCTGTACCACCAATGTCCTCCTTGAGGGCTGTCCGTATCCCAAGTAGTACTAAGGGAAGTGAAATAGTCCAGTGTTCAGGAACAGGGTAGGTCTTCAGAGCTGCTTTGAGCTGTTGGTGGAAACGTTCCACTAAACCATTGGCGATAGGATGGTATATCGCGTGGTTATAGCGATTCAATTTATATGTTTACAAATACCAAATAAACTCGGAATATTGACAATACAAAACTCAGTGAGAAAGTGATGCACGTGACGACTGCAATATGACAAGACTGACAGTTCAAAGTTCAGTGTTTGGTAAAGGGTCGATGTCCATTCGTGCTCCACCACATTACTCCCCCTCCAGCGATATACTAGAGAGCGAAGAAATCAGATAGATGAACTGGCCAGTGGACGCGACGACCCGAACGTGTAGTGTGAGTAAGTCGTGGCATCTCTGTACTGGGCAGTGGTTGGTTTGAAGTGAGTGGGAGAGATGGAGGAGCAGAAGAGTTTGGCGTATGTGACTGAGGAACTTGCATGAAAGCTGGCTTTAGCCTGTCGACGGAGACGGTATCTCGACGTCCATTAATGTCCACTGTATAATATTTAGCAGATCGATCCAGGACCTGGAATGGGCCGTCATATGGAGGTTGGAGTGGCTTGCGGACAGCATCATGACGAATGAAAACATGAGAAGAGTTTTGAAGAGTGCTGGTAGTACTGTCGACAGGGTGTGCAGCAGTACGAGGAGGAGTTGCTGTAAGACGCTGCATCCTGTTCCGGAGTGCTGTCACATAGGTGGTTGGAGTGAAGATACTACGACAGCCTTTACTGCTGTAAAGACGGCTCTAGCCAACGCCACGCTGCTATCTCATCCGCAATTGGGAGCACCAACCTGCATTATGACGGATGCCTCAGACTCGGCAGTAGGCGCAGTCCTCCAGCAATTTATCCACGGAATATGGCGGCCACTTGCATTCTTCTCCAAGAGTCTCAAGCCAGCCAAGACACGTTATAGTGCGTTTGATAGAGAACTTCTCGCTGTGTACCTAGCAGTCAAACATTTCAGACACTTCATGGAAGGTCGACAGTTCTTCATACTCACAGATCACAAGCCCCTCACATTTGCAATGTCCAGCAAACCGGATCGCTATTCTCCTCGACAGTCTAGACACCTCGACTACATCAGTCAGTTCACGTCAGACATTTGCCATGTCCCTGGCCCTGACAACGCAGTAGCAGATGCCTTGTCTCGTTTACCTGTGAATGCTCTTCACACTGGAAATACCACAACGATCATAGATTTCCAGGCCATGGCTGCCGCTCAGCTCGAGGATCCTACTCTTTCCACATTGCAAGCAGACTCTTCACTTCATCTCCAGTAAGTTCCGATAGCGATGTCTGATGGTGTCTCTCTACTGTGATGTTTCAACTGGGATTCCGCGACCAGTGGTGCCGGAAAGCTTCCGCCGCCATGTGTTCGATTGTCTGCACTGTCAATCTCACCCGGGGATAAGAGAAACACAACGCCTAGTAACCCGACATTTTGTCTGGCCACGTATCAACAGCGATGTCAGGCGTTGGGCTCGCTCCTGTGTGCAGTGCCAGAAAGCCAAAGTTCATCGGCACACTCGATCTTCACCAGGCACATTCTCTACGCCAGACGCACGGTTTGACCATGTACACATAGACCTCATCGGACCCCTGCCCTCATCTCGCGGATGTACATACCTCCTCACATGTGTAGATCGTTTTACTCGTTGGCCTGAAGCAACCCCAATCGCAGATTGCACAGCCGAGACAGTGGCGCAAGCATTCATCATGTCATGGATATCTCATTTCGGCACGCCAAACACAGTCACGACAGATCGGGGTGATCAGTTTGAGTCTCACTTATGGCAAGCTTCACATGTCTCTTGGGGAACAAACACATGCGCACCATGGTATATCATCCTTGTGCCAACGGCCTAGTGGAACGTTTCCACCGACAGCTGAAAGGAGCACTCAAAGGTCATCCCAACCAGGAACATTGGTCAGATGTTGTCCCTCTTATCCTCCTTGGGGTTCGGTCGGCCTTGAAGGAAAACATAGGGTGCAGTGCCGCTGAGCTAGTGTATGGCACAACGTTACGTCTACCAGGCGCATTCTTCTCACTGCACTCAGAGGACTCTATCCCGGATCCATACCAAAACTTTAGGAGAAGCTCCAGAAAGAAGACGGTTGAGCGGATGCAGTAGGTTGGCTACATTGGGAATAAATCGTCGGTAAAAATTTACTAAACCAAGGAACTCTCATAACTTGCGCTTAGATGTTGGCCGAGGAAATTCACGAACAGCTTGGATTTTATTCTCCAGTGGACGAATACCTGTGGAATCCACGTGGTAACCCAAGAAGTCGAGTGACGGAACTCCAAACACGCTCTTGTGAATGTTGATAAGAATGCCATGATCGTCTAGACGTTGCAGCACACAGCGGAGGTGTTCCATATGTTCCTCTCGAGAAGAACTGGCGATAAAGAAATCGTCTATGTATGGATAGCAGAAGGGCAAGCCGTGCAGCACCTGGTCGATGAACCTTTGGAATGTTTGTGCCGCGTTCCGCAATCCAAAGGGCATGCGTAAAAATTCAAAAAGACCAAAAGGTGTGATAACAGCGGTTTTAGGTACATCCTCAGGAGCCACCGGAATTTGGTGGTATGCTCGGACTAAGTCTATGTGAGTGAAGATGACTGTTCCTTGTAGATTGGCAGTGAAGTCATGTAAGTGAGGTATCGGGTATCGGTCAGGCACGGTAAGTTTATTGAGTGCACGATAGTCTCCACATGGGCGCCAATCTCCTGGCGTGCGCTTCGGCACTATGTGGAGTGGAGATGCCCAACTACTGGAAGAAGGCTGGATGATGCCTAACTGCAGCATGTGGTCGAACTCCTGCTTAGCCACCTGTAAGCGCTCTGGAGCCAGCCGTCTCGTACGTCCAAAGACAGCAGGGCCAGTCGTGTCGATGTGATGAGTCACAGTGTGCTTGATCGGGCGATCAGTGGAGCATGGCTGCGTGACTGACGGGAATTCGGACAAAAGTTTGAGAAATGGGTTGGTGTTGTCCTGTGGAGTAAATGTGAAACCGGAGAATAAGTGATCTCGACAAGTAACTCCTTGAACTCGTAACTGTGTAGTAGAATCGGAGAGTATGCAATGGCGCATGTCAACCAGTAGACAAAAGTGGTAGAGGAAATCGGCACCAAGTACTGGTTAAGGTACGTCGGCGATGATAAAACCCATCTAAACGCTCGGAGTAAACCTAAGTCAAGAGTGAGTGAACGCAACCCAAAAGTTGGTATGTTCGAACCGTTGATGGCTTGAAGGCGTAGTTCTCCTGGTCCGGCAGAACGTTCAGCAGAGGACGGAGGGATGATGCTTACTTGTGCGCCTGTATCAACCAGAAAACGGAGAGCTGTAGATTTGTCATAAACGTAGAATAGGCGACCTATCGGGGATGGGCCAGCGACATTGGTCGCCGCTAGCGACCGGCCTGGAAGTTTAACTTCCGTGTACAAGGTGATCGGCATCTTTTTGCTTGGCTGCCAAACTTGCGATGATACCAACACAAGGTTTCCTGATCATCAGGTGAGTCGGATGTTTCAGCTGAGCCGGCAGGGGGTGTAGAGGGGCGACGCGAAAGATGGTTGGACGAGCGAGAAGATCTGGTGCGAGACAGGTTGTGAACCAGCTTGCTCAAGCATGAAACTTGTTCACGAAGCTGATCCACTTCTGGGGGGTGGCGTGGAGACACTTGCAATGGCGGTTGGAGGGGCGGCAACCTCCATGACTTTGTCAGCGAGATCAGCCTGTTGCTCTAAACCAGTACCATCTGACGTGTATGCCAGAACCATCCTCACATTTGGTGGGAGGCATTGTAAAAACTGCTCTCTGAGGAAAGAATCATCAGTCAAGTCAGGGCGATCACCAAGAAGCTGCCTCATGCGACGTAGTAACTGAGTAGGCTTCCTGTCACCTAGCTCCTCAGCAGTGAAGAGCATCTGAAGCTTTCGTTGCTCAGAAGCGGTGGTGCGCTTCATTAGTTGAGCCTTGAGAGTCTTGTAGGGGTCGACTGCAGGAGGTCTGATCAGTAAATCTCTCACCTTGGCGGCAAACTCGGGGGCTAAGGAGGACACTATGTAGTCCGAACTTTGACCGTTCGGAAGTTATACGGCGGCAAGCAAACGGGCCTTCGACTTGAGCGAACCATAACTCTGGGTCCGCGGGCCAGAATGGCAGTAGCTTCAACGCCACGGAAACAGCTGCGATGCCGGGGGCGGAGCCGCCACCGGATGTTGGAACGGGGTCGTCATGGGATGAAGTTCTGGCAGCAGGACTAGGCGGGTATTTTCTAGTACTCTCTCGAACCGGGCTGCTTCCTTCAGACATGGCTCGTCGGGGTCACCAATATCGCGTGGTTGTAGCGATTCAATTTATAGGTTTACAAATACCAAATAAACTCGGAATATTGACAATACAAAACTCAGTGAGAAAGTGATGCATGCAATATGACAAGACTGACAGTTCAAAGTTCAGTGTTTGGTAAAGGGTCGATGTCCATTCGAGCTCCACCACAGGTATGCCATGGTGTGAATGTGGTGAATTCCGAGAAGATGAGTCAGCTGTTCCCAAAGAGCGGATTCAAACTGTGGTGAGCATAGATGGGACACCAAACCAGGAAATTCATCCACTCACAAAGGCTTTGACCGCAGTCTTGGCCGCGATGTTCACGAGGGGAATGGCCTCTGGCCAGTGGGGAACCTATCAATGCAGGTGAGCATGTAGCTGAATCCCTGAGAGGACAAAAGAGGACCAACGAGATTGGTGTGAACGTAGTCGAATTGGATACCAGGTGTGGCAACGAAGAGGGAGGTGTGACAGTATGCAGAGGCAGCGCCGACGGTCCGGCCACTCCAGCTATGGTCGGACCACTTTTTTTGTATAGGTGGATGTGGTCAATTTATTGCGCGCTAGGTTGAAAATCGTTTGCACTGCGCACACTGACTGCTATGGCAGCATCCTGCAGCTCTATTACTGCTCATTCTTCAACCATGGTGGAAGATTTACCTGAATCCCCACATCAGCAACAATCTTATGATTCTTCATGTTCACCAAGAATATACTGACAACATCAACTTGACAGAAGTTGCCAATGATTTTGTAAGCAGAGGTGATCGAAGAATTCAACTATTTGGACACTTTTAGAACCTAGACATTATATTATCTTATTAAATGGTCAACATTATTTTTGTTTTTTACATTGTAATTGTTCATTAATCTCTCTTAATTATTGTTGTTATATCATTACTATTACAACTATATAACTTGATACCAGAATACAAGTAAGAAATGAAAAAGAATGATATCAATAGTTCAATTTAGTGTAAGTAAGTACTGTAAAAGTGAGAGGAAAAAATGAAAATGTGCAGATAGAGTAGCTTGCTGGTGGTGCAGCCCAGATTTGCTACTGCATTTCCCTGTTGCACTGCGATATACAGAGAGCCTCTGGAAAAGATGACTGGTGGAACTCACTTCACCTGACTACTGCCTCAGTTGATTTTCCAGCATCTACAAAAAGTGAAGTAGGTCTCAATAGCAATTAATTAAAATATTTTAACTTCAAGCCACACCCACTTCCTGGCCTGACCACCTAAAATTTGCCAGAGCCGCCTCTGGTATATGTCAATGGACCTTGGATTTCTGGCACTAGAGACATGCTCGAGTTCATGATCGTGAGTCAGCCTTGATGCTTGGCTAAACGAAGCGGGTTGTCAAGAGACACTGTGTAGCACGGATGCTGGGATGAGAAAGGTTGTGTAGGGAGTTCAAAACAGCGCATCAAAAGGGCTGAGGAACAACTGGACGAGGGGACCTGGTAGATACATCACATAAAATCATGTCGAGGGGTCCGACACGCAAGAAATCTTGTACACCTAAAATTCACGCGAAATCTTGAAATCCAGTAATCCACACGTGAAATCCAGAAATCCACCGAAATCCAGAAATCCACACGAGAAATCCTGAAATCCACCTGAAATCCAAAAATCCATACGTGAAATCCAGAAATCCACACGTGAAATCCAGAAATCCACACGTGAAATCCAGAAATCCATACGTGAAATCCAGAAATCCACACGTGAAATCCTGAAATTCACGTGAAATTCGCTCCAATCCTGTAGGAGTCCTTTGGGAAAATACCCTCTGAAGTCCAGTGAAGAAATTCTGCCTGCACTTTGAGAATTTTACAAGAAGCAGGTAAGTTAGGAGAAGGGAGTGACCAGCTATCCCATGATTATTTCATAACTCCTGGCCAACCAGGGTTTTTCCTAAGTATTTCCAGGCCTGGGCCTGACTTGCTGGCTACTTTTGTTATCCTAAACGTACATTCCAATTGATCCAGTTAGCCAATGACAAGTGTCACAGTGAAATAGCAAAGCCTTAGTCTATATTTGTGTTCATGACCCCCTACTATATATATATATATATATAGCTACTTCATTATTTTCTTGTTCCTAAGAACAATTACTTGTTTGTATATAATTCAGTAATTGGTGTATAACTAATTGTAACTTACTGGTTCTATAATTATAAACTATAATATCATTGCAATAAAAAAAAATTCTTAATTCTTGTTATCAGATTCCTGTATCACTTAAACTATCCAGACATGGCACTAAAAGAGGTGACTTTAATACCACCCTAAGGTAAAATTTATCATTCAGTGATTTCTAACTAGCTCTATACAATAGTAATAGGATTGTTACCATTTGAGATATTGCTGGCCCACATACTAGCTGACTAAGGGGTCTGTGCAGTTTTTAGAACAATAGTTGTATTGCTGTGGTAATGATACCAGCTGTTAGTTTATTGAATGCGTACAAACTTGTACTGCTACACAGTTTTTGTAGACAGAGTGTAAGTGGAAAAATAGCCCATTCGATCTATTATTAGAAACGGCTCAGCTTATATCGTGACATATTGCATTTAATCAGAATAAATCGTGTTTAAATTGCTCTAAAACTATAGATGGATATTTCTGATGAGGGAGTCACAGAATCGTATGAATCACGTTCAGCTGAGGCTATTAAAGTTATGACAACAAGGCTTCCTGAATATATAGCTAACTGTTTCATGGTATCTGGATTTGACACCTTATCGATAATAGCAGAAATGGATGTCAGCTCCAATCCAGGTAACTCAGTACAGCAGATTGAGGAGTACGTTAATGAAAATAATTCAGAAGACCCTCAGTGTAGGCTAGCTTGTGTAGGAAAATCTAGTGGAAAATTTAAGTTTCCACCAGGTCACCGTTGTACTATTGAAAAGTTTGTCAAGGAAATGAAGAAGCGTGAACAGCAAAAGGGTCTGAGCCTGAGAAATGAGCCTACAGATTCTCAAAATTGTCCGAAAAGAAGAAAAACTTGTTCTAGTATCACTGACAAAAGTAAGTCTAATAGCAAGCGTTCTGATCCAGCAAACTTACTTACTGACATTCGTCGTCAAGTAGCTAAGTGGCAGCAAGCACCCAAGGAGCAAATTTTTTGTCAGCTTAAGGAGCACAACCACTTTGAAATACATGTGGCTACCAAAGAAGGTGGCATACTGTCTTCCAATATTCGATGCCTTAATTGTGGCAAGTCATATTCCTTGGGGACAAAAGATGGCCGAACTTTGATTTCCAACTGGACAAAACATGTCATCAAATGTGTCAAGTCAGGCAAAAAACATAATCAGAGCCTTCATCAGTACTTTCAGTATGCACAAACAGCTGTACTTCAATTTCTTCCGAGCAAACAAGTGGTAATAAAAGTTTTGAAATGCATCCTATCATATGTACCTCTGTGTTACCTGAAGACTCAAACCTAGCTTCTACTCCTTTAGTTTCTAGTGATTCACCTTTAAAGGTTCCTTCAGCCAATGAATCTATTTCATCCTCAGCATCAAATAACCCGAGTGACACTATCTCATTTGCTGAACCTAAAAAAGGTAAGCATACAGCTGAAGACTTGGTTTCGTACAAGAGGGGGTCATTTAATGAGAATGTAACAGTTACAACACCTGAAGATCAGGTTTTTCGGTTTCCCCCTCCCTCATGAAGGGAGGGGCTTTAAAACCAAAACCCGACTGGTCCAGGTCATCTAGACATCGCTTTGGTTTATTACGTGCTGCATTTCATCCTCAACAGAGCAAAATCATATCTTTCTTTAAAGTAGTTAGTGATATCGAAGAGGTCATACAAAAAAACTCCACACATGAAGCAAATGCTAAGTGATACTCAGTACGCTGATAATCATAGCAGTAAAGCACAGACTTTACTTCAACGCCTAATGGAAAATGCTTCAAAAAATGAGCAAAGAAGACATGAAGAAGTTCTTTAAAAGTTTTCAACTTCACTCTTCATATATTGTGGTGCCTTATCATATGATTTTTTACATCAAAATCTACCAAAAGCACTTCCCTCTCTTCGAACTGTTCAACGAATAGTATCCAATGAGTACAAGCCAATACATGAAGGCGATTTTAGGTTTGATGAACTTTTATTACATTTAAATTCGTACCAATCTTCGAAAGTAATTGCTATTGGAGAGGATGCTACTCGTGTCATTGCTAGGGTGGAATACGACAGTGAGACCAACAGGCTACTTGGATTTGTACTGCCTTGTGATGAAGCAGGCTTACCTATTGGTTCTAGCTTCATTGCTGCCTCTTTTAACACAATCCAGAAGTCGTTTCAGACTGCTGACATTGCGAAGTATGCATTCGTATACATGGCACAGCCCCTATCAGATGATGTACCGGCTTTTTGTTTGGCTTGTTTAGGTACAAATAACAAATTTACGTCTGAGTTAGTTCTGAAACGTTGGAAATTTATATTTACAGAATGCCAGAAAAGAGGTATTTCTGTTGTTTCTTTTGGAGCTGATGGAGATCCAAGGGAACTTAGAGCAATGAAACTTTCAGCAATGTTCAGCTCACAGGCTGCTCTAGGTGCAGCAGACATGCTAAATATACCATCAGAGTGGTCCAAATGGTTTGCTCAACAAAATCAAACCTCTGTAGCATATGTGCAAGATACTGTTCATGTTGCTGTGAAATTGAAGGCTAAATTGTTAAAATCATCTACTGTTTTACCATTAGGCAGGTTTACCGCTGGTGTTCACCATCTTCTCCAAATACAAAGCACATTTGGAAAAGATAAACATGGATTGCGGAAGAAGGACTTAAGCTATTAGGACAAACAAAACTTTGATGCTGTCTTACATATTACCAGCGAATGTATGATGAATCTTTTGTCCCAAATCCCAGATGCCCAGGGCACTAGAGCATATTTAAAACTTATGCGATGTATTGTTGACAGCTATCTCGATAAAACGCTAAGCCCTATAGTGAGATTAGAAAAGGCCTGGTATGCTGTGTTTTTTGTGCGATACTGGCGGTCATGGTTGCTCCATAATCCTGATTACACCCTGGAAAAGAATTTTATCACGTCTAATGCATATGCATGTATTGAACTAAATGCACATGCTGTTCAGGACGTGTTGCCACAGTCGAACAGACGCAAGACTCCAGCCCTCCAGCAGAGCAAGATTCTGAAGAGCAAACTTCAACTCTACAGAGGATGTCTCTCCAGTGAACTTAGAAACTTTGTTTACTCACATTATCAACCACACGCATAGTATGTATGCCATGATTTACTCTCATAGTAATCATCACGCGGTAATCATATTCATGCAAACCCACTGGTAATGTATCATAGTCAGTCACCTGATATGTCTTGTAAATGTATGTCTGAATTGTTCTATTAGAGTTAAACCTTAAGCAAGCAGATCGGGTTACCTGCTAGTGGCTTGTTGCTGAGAGAGGATCTACCATACGGTCATAGTATACCGTCGCCGCTCTCACACTTGCCGCGGGGCCTTAACTTGTGCGCTGCAGGCGTAAGCTTTGATAGAACCTGGTCCTTCGAGTTATAAAAGGCCACTGCGTTGCGGGATAAGTTACGCGATCCCGTACATGGTCCTTCGAGCCGGATTCTGACTACAGACGTCGGACCGTTCCAGCTCATCTCTCCACTCAGCTTCGAGGACTTCACTTCTCAACTTCGAGTTCTGGGGCCAGCCTTCCACAGCGCCGGACTTCATCTCTCAGACGTTTTGGGACCAGCTATCAATAGCGCCAGACGTCACCTCATCTATTTCGGGATCAGCCATCCACAGCGCCGGACTTCGTCTCTCAGCATCGCCTCATCGACGATTGCGGCCATCAGTCATACTTGACAACTCAAGGCAAGTCTTCAACTTCGCCAACCTAGCAGCTCTGACAACAAGCATCATCTGCATATCTCTCCTACAGCTCTGATTCATAACGTCACCTGTAAGTTCGACTTCCACCATAAGTTATGGACGAGATCACTTCAATCGCAGACATCACTCGTCTGGAAGTAGTCAAAGTCAAAAGGTCCTGTCGTAAAGGTAGGATCACAAGGCTAAAGACAGCTACGAGACCCAGTGCTCTTACCCTCAAGACCCTCACCAACCTTCGAGAAGACCTCTCCCGGGAGATTCGGATCTACGACGCTCTTCAGGCCCGGTATGAACATCTACTCTCAGAAATGGACCAGAAGCCCAGTATGCTGAGGAATTGGAGACAGCCCTCGACATAGCCGACTCTCACATCAGGCTTCAGAGAAGACTCGAGGACTTACGCATTTCTCAGACTCACTACAACGACGCCATCAAGCTACGCTCAGATTGTGAAACTTTCTCAGAGGTGGCCAACCCAGACGTGGCCGAGTTTGAGAAGGATTGTTCCCGACTGCAGAAGAAGATCAATATATTTCTTCAACAGACTCTCACCACCGAGGACGAGGACATCACCACTCTACGAGAATGGTTTAAGGCGAGACTTGAGGAGAGTCATCGGCAGCTCAACAAATGCCGAGAGAAGAGGGCACAGGAGAGGCGAGACAGACACACCGCCAATTCCGACTCTTCTGCCGACCGAACCCGACCAACCAGTGGACCCAAGATCAAGCTGGAGCTTCCTACCTTCTCAGGCAATCCCACTGACTGGATGTATTTCCACAAACTCTTCACTTCAGCACTCGACACAAGAGGCAGCTCGTTCAGTGACAGGGAAAAGGTATGCCTCCTCCTCAACGCCATGAAGCATCCAGAAGCAGAGAGAATTGTTCGTCTACACTCCTTCTCCGACGACGGCTACTCACAAGCAATGGAGGCATTAGTCGATAAGTACGGCCGTGCCATGAAGATCTTCCCTCACCTGGTGAAGAAAACTCTCCACAAAGAACCTATCGACTTCACCGAAGAAGGCTTCGCCAGACTCAGAGAACGCATCCTGATACCCTTCCAAGCCATGGAGGAGTGTGGCTGTGCTACTCTGTCCCAGTATCTCACCGCTCTCGTCTGCGAGGACTTTACTCCACGTCTCAGGGATGAATGGACCAAACATCTAGCCACCAAGAAGGACGTTCCTAACCTGAAGGATCTGTTCGAGTATACCAAGCCATTGGAACACACTCTCAGCAGCATCAGCACCATCGCTGGACCTTCAAGGGACAAGTCTTCTCATCATCAACGCAAGCCAGCCTCCACATCGTCCACCAAATCTCCATCTTCTAAGAACTGCACTCTGTGTCATGAACCTCATCGTCTTCATCAATGCCCGGTCTTCCTGGGATATGACGTTCAGAAGAGGATCAAGTACGCCAAAGAACAGAAGAGGTGCACTAACTGTCTGAGTGACAAACACTCATGGGCTAACTGCCCGTCCTCTCACACATGCAGAAAGTGTGAGGCCAAGCACAACACGCTTCTCCACAAGGAAGATGCAGCTTCAGGAGCATCGCTACAAATGCTACATACTGCTACTAAGCCCCTTCCTACTTCTGAATCTCCAGAAGACTCTCCTCCCAAGGTTGCCTTTCTCCACACGGCTCTCGTCAAGGCCAAGAATGGCAGTCAGGAGTACCAAGCTCGTATTGCTATGGACACAGGAGCTTCTTCCTCGCTCATCACCGAGGCTCTAGCATCACGTCTCAAGCTGAGACGCTATCCACAGAGGCTGACTCTAGCTGGCGCATACGGCAATGGAATCAGCAAATGCTTCGTCAAGGCAGAACTCTTCTCCTTGCACAACGAAGACCAGCACGTCACCATCAAGTTCTCCGTGGTGTCCAAACTACCAAGCGCCTATCCTCCAAACCGAAAGGAAGAGATTGCTGCTAGCCCTCATCTCAAGGACTTAGCTCTGGCAGACCCTGACTTCGGTGGACCTCTGGATGCCTTAATCGGAACTCTCGACTACGGACGTTGTGTACTCGGATCGCTCACCTACAACCTGTCATCAGATATCGCTGTTCAGCCTACACTATTTGGTTGGACAGTTACTGGACCGATGGACTACACACCGCCGGCATCAGCCTTCTACAAGATCCAAACCGTCGAAGACACGCTCCATGAAGACCTCAGCCTTCTGTGGGCCATCGACAAGACCCCTGAGACATCACATCTCAGACCAGCAGACGAAGACATTGTCAACCACTTCAAGGACACTCACTCCATCAAGCCCGACGGACGTTACTCTGTGAAGTTACCCAGAGTTAGCAACCCGCCTGAGTTGGGTCTGTCCCGGAACATGGCTCTTCGTCGATTCCAGCAAAACGAACGTTCGCTATCCAAGAAAGGAAAACTGGAGGAGTTCAACAACGCTCTGAAGGACTACCTAACTTTGGGACATGCCAAGACCGTTCCAGCCGACGAGCTGACCAGGGATCACTATTACCTGCCAGTTCATGGCGTCTTCAAAGATACATCTACCACCACCAAGGTACGCCCAGTCTTCGATGCCTCAGCACGCTCGAGTACTGGCGCCTCTCTCAACGACACCCTACATATTGGGCTCAACCTATACCCTCTCCTTTCCGACCTCCTACTCCGATTTCGTCAATACAAGATCGGCTTCTCTTCCGACATATCGAAGATGTTTCGGGAGGTGGAACTGCACGAGAGTGAGCGAGACCTTCACAGGTTTCTGCTCAGGAACGACTCGGGAGCTATCAGCGATTGTCGAATGCAACGACTCACCTTCGGAGTTCGTCCATCACCATACCTGGCCACTCAAGTCATACAAGATCTAGCCAAGCGATACTCAGCTACTCATCCTATTGCAAGCAAGGCCATCCTCAACGACTTCTACGTCGACGATTTCGTTTCTGGAGCAGACTCTGTGGAAGCCGCCCAGGAGATCCGAACTCAGCTCTGCGAGTTACTAAGACTGGCTCAGATGACACTCAGAAAGTGGAGGACCAGCAGTGATGCCTTCCGGGACACCATTCCCAAGGAGCTAGTGGAGACCGAAGACTTACAACTCGTCTCATCAGAAAAGTCTCTCAAAGCTCTCGGCATCCACTGGGACGTTGCACAAGACTGTCTTCGTGTTCCTTCACCTGAGATCGACAGCTCCATCACTCCGACCAAGCGCATTGTGGCTTCCGTCACAGCTAAGGTCTTTGACGTTCTCGGATTCTTCGCGCCCACGACGATTCTAGCAAAGATGCTGCTACAGAAACTCTGGATCTCGAAAGTCACTTGGGATCAGCCATTGCCAGAAGAACTTCTACCATCCTGGGAGCAGTGGATACACGACATTCCAGCCATCACTAGCCACCCCATCATCAGGAGATACACTTCCAACGACACTCCAGTCCGCCTCAGAGAGCTTCATGGATTCTCAGATGCCTCCAAGGACGCCTACGGAGCAGTGATCTACCTTCGTCAGCTACATGAAGATGGAGCAATCTCCATCTCAATGGTAATAGCCAAGGCTAGAGTGTCACCACTGAAGGGGCTCACCATCCCTAGAGCCGAACTTCTCGCAGCCTACCTGATGATCAAGCTGCTCGACTACGCAGCTCAAACTCTGCATATCACCCCTACTACAGCCTGGACTGATTCAGCCATCGTCCTGTGCTGGATGAGGAAGATGCCTTCATCGCTCAACGCCTTCGTAGCCAACCGAGTCATGGCCATCCAAGAGATTCTCCCAGACGTCAAGTGGAAGCACATCTCGACTACGCAGAACCCAGCCGATCTGCTCAGCAGAGGGATGTCTGCAACCAATCTACAAGCCTCTGCCTTATGGTGGCAAGGGCCTCCATGGCTCAAGCTGCCTGAGGAAGAATGGCCCACACCACAGTTCTCAGTCCCAAAGGACGTACCGGAGGTTAAAGCTGTCACTCTACTCAACCCTCCTACCAACAAAACTACTCCAATCTGGGAAGACATCTCGCCTTTCCACCAGCTAGTCCGGGTCTGCGCTTGGATCCGACGCTTCTACTCCAACGTCAGGAAGCCAAAAGACCAGCGCAACCTTCAGCAGACACTCACCTCCGACGAATGCAAGAAATCCAAGGACATGCTTATTTTTCTCTCTCAGCTAGAGACGTTCGAGGAAGTCTTCGCTGCTCGTCGCAGAGGAACTCAACTCTCCAAAGGCCACTCCTTGGCCAAATTCAATCTCTACTACACTGATACTGGAATACTCAAGCTCACCACTCGGGTCAGAGATCCAAGGCTACAACGACAGCCCAAGACGGTGATTCCTTTATCGCTCAAGTCTGGACTCACTCGACTTCTAGTGAAATCCGAGCATAGGAGACTTCTCCATGCAGGAACAGCTACTCTCATGGCTATCCTAGGAGACACCTATTACATACCAGCCCTGAGGAATTTTCTGAAAGGGATAAGTCGAAGATTCCCTGCCTGCCAGCGAGCCTACAATCGCAACATCCAGCAGCCTATGGGTCTTCTTCCTTCTGTACGGACAACTCCTTCTCCACCCTTCACCTATACAGGCCTCGACTTCGCCGGGCCCTTCATCATCAAACGAGGACACACCAGACGACCGGTTCTCATCAAATCCTATGTCTGCCTCTTCGTCTGTCTCTCAGTCAAAGCAGTCCACTTGGAACTCTGCGCTGATCTCTCCACTGAGGAGTTCTTGGCAGCTCTGCGACGATTCTGCGGACAACGAGGGAAGCCTGTCGCCATATACTCGGACAACGGTTCTAACTTCATCGGAGCCAACAATGAGCTGAAGGAGATCCGACAGCTTCTAGCAAGATCATCCCAAGGACTATCTCATTTCTGCGGAGACGGCGGTATCTCTTGGAACTTCATCCCTCCACTCACTCCTCACTTCGGTGGACTATGGGAAGCAGGAGTCAAGTCCATGAAGATGCTCATGCGAAAGGTGCTCTCTCCACATGCCCTGCAGTTTCACGAACTCTCCTCCATCCTAGTGGAAATCGAAGCCATTCTCAACTCAAGGCCTATGACTCCTCTCAACTCTGTGGAAGCAGACAATCTAGTGCTCACGCCAGGACACTTCCTCATCGGAAGGCCTTTGGTAGCTCTTCCAACTAAGCCAGCAGACACGTCGAAGATCACTACTCTAAGACGTTGGCAACTCGTCCAGCGCCTGTCACAAGACATGTGGACCACCTGGAAGACACAGTATTTACAGAGCATGCAAGCTCGCTCCAAATGGAGAACTGGAGGTCAACAGCTTCACGTCGGAGACTTAGTCTTTCTCAAGGATGAAACCTTCACCTACAGACGATGGCCTCTAGCTCGAGTCACAGCCATCTACCCTGGAGATGACCATATCACCCGTGCAGTGGATGTGGACTGTGAAGGCAAGATCTACAGACGATCTACACACCACTTGATTCCTCTCAACATAGAGGAAACCTCTTCTGGCCCCCCAGTATGTTCAGGACGTGTTGCCACAGTCGAACAGACGCAAGACTCCAGCCCTCCAGCAGAGCAAGATTCTGAAGAGCAAACTTCAACTCTACAGAGGATGTCTCTCCAGTGAACTTAGAAACTTTGTTTACTCACATTATCAACCACACGCATAGTATGTATGCCATGATTTACTCTCATAGTAATCATCACGCGGTAATCATATTCATGCAAACCCACTGGTAATGTATCATAGTCAGTCACCTGATATGTCTTGTAAATGTATGTCTGAATTGTTCTATTAGAGTTAAACCTTAAGCAAGCAGATCGGGTTACCTGCTAGTGGCTTGTTGCTGAGAGAGGATCTACCATACGGTCATAGTATACCGTCGCCGCTCTCACACTTGCCGCGGGGCCTTAACTTGTGCGCTGCGGGCGTAAGCTTTGATAGAACCTGGTCCTTCGAGTTATAAAAGGCCACTGCGTTGCGGGATAAGTTACGCGATCCCGTACACATGCGTTGATTGTGTTTCTTGTGACTCTCCGTGACAAAGATAATAATGAAGAATTTTTACCATGGAAGTTAGGGTCCCAGTCATGTGAAAAAAATTTCAGAGCCACTAGAAGCCTTAGCAGCACGTTCTCTACTATGATAAATTTTGGAACGCTTGGTCTCCTACGAAGGCTTCACAGATTGCATATACAGTTTAGCTTACAAGCTGAATGTGAATTTACCGGTATCAAGTATCCTCGTGCTGAGTTACATAAGAATAAAGAGGGTCATTTGAAGCAAGATACATTTTGTATGCTTTCGATGCTGACGAATGAGAGCATTTCTGCTGGAGTGGGTGAGGCTAAACGAGAAGCTCAAGAAGAAATTGAGTTACTAGGAATGGCTGAAAGTCTACAAAAAAAATAATTGTTGGGAATATCCACCAATTTCTTTTCTGAAGGGGGTTGATATTAAAGAGGAGGAGGATAACGATGACCTCGACGATGACAATGTGGAAGAGCTAGATGCCAATTTTGAAACTGCTGAAAAATTGGAAGATCCTCTTGCCATAGAAGCCACCATTCATCAACTTGAGGCTGCAGGTATAGTGGAAAAAGATCTAAAAAATCACCTGGTAGAACTTAACAAATTGGCATTCAAGAGATTATCTAAATGTGAAGCTGGAAGCCTGCCAATGTATGAGATGGAAAAGTTCAGCAATGCAAAGAAATCTGCAACTCCGAGACACAAACATTGTCCATATGTTGAAATCAATCATGGTGGCAAAATGTTATATATTCATAAAACAACAGCTGTGTGGCTTCTACAAGAAGGAGAGCAGGTATCGTCAGATCGACTATTTCGTGTTCAAAATAAGCAACCATTTATGGAATATAAAAAACCACAATCAAGTATTTGTTCTTCCTCTCCTACTGTGTCCAAAATTATTCACATTGGTGATATCTGTGCATTTAGAAATACAGAGAATTGGCAGATAGGAAGAATTTTGCAGTTTTCTTACTACATGGAGAAAACAAAAAGAGCACAACAATTTTCAGGAACTTTTGTAAATCTCTGCGGTAACATTGAAAAAATTGGTGTTCTATGCTCTTGGTATACTGTTACCACATCTTCAACTAAAGACACGATTGAAGATCAAAATGAGTCTGTTAGACTTTCACTGTCTAACTATGAAGGAACTCACACTTTCTGGCCCGTATCAACTTACATTTGCACCTTGCCATATGATATTTTTGAAGTAGTTGAGAATGCAACAACTTCTGATGGCATTATGGACAGTGAGGACCCTTTGATTAACCTAAGCACAGTCAGGCACATAATGCTAAAATGTAGTTCTCTGTCATTCATAAAGGAGCTCCTGAACTCAAACAAAAAAATCGAAGTGTGTGATGATGAAAAAGTTAATGAGAGTGCTGAACAGAAGATTGAAAAGTCACGTAATGATTACTGGGTGAAACAAGACTGCATAGTTCTGAAGTTAAAAGATAAACAAGAAGTTCTTCGTGGTAAGGAATTGAATGACATGCAAATAAATGCTTTCCAGTTTTTATTGAAAAGAGAATTTAAGCATATTGGTGGATTAATGAATACGCTTTTATTATCACAATTGTCACTTGAAATGCCGGAAGGTAAAATGCTGCTGCAAGTTATGCATATTCATTCATCACATTGGGTTGCCCTGAAAGTTATCGGCAATGACATTTGTATGTACGATTCCTCATATACCTCTTTGTCTAAATAAACGCTGGAATCAGTGGCAAAGTTAGTTCGATGTCGAGAAAGAGCACTAACTATTAAGCTGATGAACACAGCCAAGTAATTTGGAAGTGCTGACTGTGGCTTGTTTGCTCTGGCCACATTAACATCATTGGCTTTGGGTTCTGATCCCTTAACGGTCATTTTTGATCAGAATGAGCTACGGCCACATTACATCAGAACTCTCGAATGTGGGATAGTAACTGCCTTTCCTATCCTGAAGAATAGACGACCTGCAACAAAATACAAAATTCAATCTGTTAATGTGTATTGTAAATGCAGATTACCAGATCATGGTGGCAAAATGATTGGGTGTGATGGATGTGACGAGTGGTTTCATTCCGAATGCCTTCCCAAGTCAAACAACGTAATAGATAGTACAAGTTGGTTCTGCCAGAAGTGCAGTAGTTAATTATGATTCTATTGTTGTTGTATTTTGTCAAATGTGGGACTCAAACGTGTTTTTGATTGATTTTTTATGCTATGAATGTTAATGAAAATGATCTAGACCATTATAAGGGGGCATGCATGGAAATTAAGTACTATTACACATTTGTAGCACATAAATTGTCACCCACCCATTAGCTGGAAAGGTGGTCAATGGGTGAAGTTTCTAATAAACGTTTATAATATATACAGTGGAACCTATCCCCCAAGGCCACACTTGGAATATAAAACTTGGCCTTAGGAATGAGGTTTGCTGTTTTTGGTATTTTCTATTGAAGAAATCATAAAAATGATGGAAATCGAGATGGAAATTGTTAGTCTTGCTGCTTTTTAGAGGAGAGGTTCCACTGTACCATTCTGCTCGTGGATAATTAGATTGCTCTCACATCCTATGGCTATTAGCAATTTTATAAACAAAAACTTGATTAGCTATATCAAGATATCCATTTTATAATCGTGAAATCCAATTAAAAGTTGAGAAATCCGGCGAAATCCAAAAAAAAATCCAGCGAAATCCAAATGAAATCCGAAATCTAGAAATCCGGTTGGAAATTCAGAAATCCAATTGGAAATTCAGAAATCCAGTCGGAAATCCAGAAATACAGTCTGAAATTCAGAAATCCAATCGGAAATGTAGAAATCCAGAAATATCGAAATATCGTACGCTAAAATAGGTCGTGTCGGACTCCTCGAATCATGTATTCTGACATGGATAAGGGGACAGATTCTAACTTCAACGAAGATGAAGAGGGTGTGGACCGTAGGCACATAATGTCCTCATCTGTTGCCTGTGCAGCTGCCATGGCCTGGTAGAGAGAGCATTGGCTTCGATTCCAGATAAGGTATTCACTGGGATGTTGGCAACACCTTTCACATGTTTGATTGATGATGTGAACTGGGCAATGTAATCTAGGTGACGAGCTTGACGAGGAGAGTAACGATTAGAGTTTGGTTTGTGGTCAATAAAGACATGGTAAAGACGTCCTTCCAGGAAGTGACGGAAGTGCTGGCTAGGTAAACCGCCAATAGCTCCCTGTCAAACGTCCTGTAATGAGTTTCTGCTGGATTTAACTTCTTAGAGAAGAATGTGCATGAGTTTTTGACCCATTGCTGAAGAACTGCACCAACAGAAGAGGAGGAGGCATCTGTCATGAGACAGGTTGGGGCATCTGGCTTGGGATGAGCAAGGAGAGTAGCTTCAGCGAGGACTTCCTTTGTCCTGTTGAAGGCTGAGATTGCTTCTTCAGTCCAAGTGAGAGGGGTGGACTTGTCCCTGGGATGGGTCAATAGCTCGTTGAGAGGTTGGAGGATGGATACACATGAAGGCAGGAACTGATGATAGAAGTTCACGAAAGCTGTGAACTCCCTTAGCTTGCACTGGGAGGTAGGCTGTGGGAAAGAACGAAAGGCTTGGACTTTGACTTCTAAAGGTCGTATCCCCTGGCTCCTGACGTAATGGCCGAGGAAATCGAGGGATGGGGCACCAAACACGCACTTAGCAGTGTTAATTGTAAGTCCGTAATTCTCCAGACACTGGAGTATATGGCAAAGATGCTGGAGGATCTCACCAGGGGACGAACTGGCCACAAGAATGTCGTCCACATACCCGAAACAGAAATCTAAGCCACGTAACACCTGGTCGAGGAAACGCTGGAAGGACTGTGCTGCATTACGCAACCTAAAGGGCATGCGCAAGAACTCAAACAATCCGAATGGTGTAATTATGGATGTTGGGGTTGTAAGTCCCAACAGGCAATGAATGTTTGTTTCCTTCCCAAAGGACAACCTTGGTAGCAAAGGCACACACACAGCAAGCTAGCTGTAGAGGCTGTGTGTGACTTTACTTGTTCTTATTTCTGTTTGTAGCTTCCTCAACTCCACCAGGAACAAAAGGGAGGAGGAATCGCTCTAGCTATATTAGCTAACAGTTAACTGCTGACAAGATTCAACCAGATACATTTCTTTCACTTTATTACTTCGTCAATCATTCAACAATGTGAACAGTAACTACAATGAGACCCACATCAGTATGTTTGTAACGTTTTAGCCTGCTTTGCTGCTCTGTCCTTCCCCTACTTGTCAACCCTCTACTGAGCCAGAAATTCAGGCAACAGCTCCCCCATTTCAACATACTCCCAACGTAGCATTTTTGCGGTTAACTTCTGGGGAATTGGTGGCATGTCCTCTTCAATATAAGCACTTCCAGCTTCCTGCTTCAGTGTTGTCACTGCCAGTGGCAACAAGTTGGTGAGCGCCGCCATCAAGAATGGGCCACTCTCTCCTGCTGCCCTCTCACACTGTGGTAGCCTCGCCAATGCTGCTACTGTTCACATCTTTCCCAGCACTCCTGCATCCTTGTCTGTCTGCTGCCTGCCTGTGCCTACATTCCACAAAAAATCACAGTGAGCCACATACATTCCTTCTTCCATAAACCCCTACCCTGCACGGGGTGCCATCATGCAGACCATTGAGCATGGTACCATCATGCAAGCCCCCGAGCTGGGCGGCCTCATGCAAACCTCCAGGCCAAGTACCCGGGTAGTGTGGTGAGGATGTTACGTAACACCCCAAAAGTTTGCAAAATGATGGGTGATGATTTGGAAACTGCCATCACTACTACAGATCAAAGCTGCTGTTCAACAAAAGTGGTCTTTTAATGCAGTTGTGAGTGTCCTTGCTTGCCCATTTGTATGTACACATTAAAGCAGTATCAAATATAAAACAAGGTTTGATTAATGTCATTTCGTATTATTTATTGATATATTGTGCAGGGGATCTGAGGGACCCACAAAGGAGCCCCTTGCCTCAGCAGGAATCAGTGAGAATAGTGCTCATTTTAACCAATGAGCTGTGAAGTTATAGGACATAATGTGTGCACTTAGTAATTTTTCACTTAGTCATTGTGAATTTATCTCATCTAATCAATGTGCATTTAGATTTTAATGAAAGGGTTGTGATCTGTACCAAGCAGAGTACTCACAAGCCTAATCTTAGTGCAGTGACCAACCTCACTTTCGTAGGGTTACTACAGTTACTAATGTGTATGGTAGCTCCTAAATTTATGTTGAACGACTGCTTAACTGCAAGTTAGATGGGGTTAATCCCAAGAGGAGGCGTAGTGAAGGGTTGCCTGGTGGGCACAATCACACTAGGTACCATGTGTGAAAAGAAAACATGCTGCTAGTATTCTAAGCAGAGAGACCTTGTTTCAGAGAGATCATGTCCAAACACAGTGAAGATGCTGATGATCACAACCCGATAGCCCCCATTGAGTCACCTGTATCGAGAGGATTGTGACTGACACTCACAGTTTCACCCAAGCGAGTGCAGTTACCCCAGCTAGCGGTGGTAGCGATGCAGGTAGGAGCCCTATGTTTGGTTGATTTTGCTTCTCCTCTCTCTCCATCTCATCCTGACTTCTCTTTCAGACCTGTCTTGGTCATAAAGAGAATGCTACCCCCTTGGTGAGCACTGGTGGAGTATTTCTCCTTGCTTTGCTTTCTCACTCTCCCTATGGTGTTCCATAGGTGCTAGTGGGGTATGTTCTTTATTGCTAGTCTAGGCTCCCAGACCTGTGTCTGTGGGCATGTGCAATCCATGTGCTGTATTCATGTATTGTTTTTGTATGCACGAGCCTAAGGAGTTTGACCCAGATAGCTACATCTGCCCACTCTCCCAGGTTCGTCAGGTGCACGGGAACAAGGTAAAAAGGTGCTTTTACCAGTTGTTTACAGTTGATTTCACTATTATGCCATGAGATAATGAAGTATGAGTGAATTGCTTTTTATGGTGGGAGGTGACACTAAGTAGTGATTGTAAGCATTGTAGTATTCCCCTGCAGCAGAATAAATATAATAATGGGAATGGACCATGAACTGATGTCCCAGTGATAGAAGTCTCATGTATGTTCTGCAGGAGGAACCAGTGCTGGGGCCTACACGTATACTAGTCACTTGCTAGCTCTCGATAGTAAGTGACCCAGGAATGTGCTATTAATTCTGGAGGTGCCTGGGTGGAGCCACACTAAGTCCCCGATGTCACCTGGGCCAGAAGCATCCGTAGCCAGCCTCCAGGACAACGCCTACCACTCTTATAAGGGTCTGCATAAGGGATTCTAAATTGGCTTTGAGTATGGATCTTTTGTCAGTGTAAATACCAACTTAACATCGTCATAAACTTCCTGTAAGAGTCAAGAGCATAAGTTAACATGCAAGCTGTCCTGTGAACTGTATTGCCAGTATTGATACATTGGTCCTTACAAAATTTCAATAGACTTGGTTGATAGAGGGGGCATGGGAGGTGTCGACAGTCAGGCCACTCGGGCAAGAGCCCGAGCACGAGCCCGAGCATTTATTATCAATATTCTCGAATTAGTATTTTTGGTGGGCATGGTGCATTGGCAAATTTGTGTGACCGCTTGGTTGAGACAGTTTCTTTTGGTCTGTGGATTTGGTATCTGTTGAAAACGTTTGCCTGACACCCCTCCCTGGATCCTCCCCTGTTATACCTAAGCAGATGAGAGAGTAATATGACTAGGTCGCTAGGTCAGGTGCTTTGATGTTCAAGGAGCTTTTAGGACAGTTCTAGTACACCCTGAGTTGCTTGGTCACAGGTTGCTCAGTATGAGATGGCAGGGCAATACTTTTGTGGAAATAGTTCTACCACTTGGCCTTCTCTCTGCCCCAAACTGTCATGAATAGAATAAAATATAAAGTTATAGTTGAGTTTATTATACACTGTTTAGGCTTCAACAATCACAGTCCACAGTCAGGCCCAAGTTACTAAGCTAGGAAATCATGGCCTCTACTTAAAGTTAGTTACAATTAAACCACAGTTAGTAGGATTTACAAATATTATGATAATGCTAAGTAACAGTAATAAAGCATTAATTTATATGAACCAGCTTCCCTAGAGCTGCTAAATCAGCTTCCTAGGGCTAGCTGCTTACCCAAGTGAATAGAATAAAATATGTTATAATAGCTCTGTTTACTATACACTGTTTAGCTTCAATAAAGACAAGGTCCAAGTGCAGTCTTTGTATTCTTAGGTATTCCTAGGCGCATTCAGCTGGATACTCAAACTCCTGTCCTCAACAAAATTACAGTGATCCAGATGTAGATTAACTTTAATAAATGGGAGCCATTATATACCATTAATCAGCTCAGGCATGCTTGTTGTGTGATCAAGCCTGGTAGAGTGTTCTTCAGTCACATGATAGACCTGTCCAAGAGGGTGAAGGAGCTGCATCAAAAAGTATGAATGCTGGGTTTCGTTCTGACCTCAGGTGGTGGGAGTGTTTTCTTTCTATTTGGAATGGGTCATGTGCCTTTTCCTAAGGGAGTCTAAATTGGGAGTGTGGAGCATAAACCTCCACTGGGTATCTGCCACCTTCACATTGAGAGTGGCCTAACAACCCATTCCTGTCTTTCTTATGCAGACTGCACTACTTCTGGAGTAAAGCAGACCCTGTCGCCGACCTCCTGACCTTGGCCACGGAATGTTAGCAGACATGGTTGAGCAGAGTCGCTGCCACCAGAGTCAGCAGTGCACTTAAGGATGAGTTTATAGATTAGCTAGCTACCCAGACCTTGAGAGGGGTGGCAGTAGTCAGGCCAAATAATTATCCACACACACACACACACAGAAATGACTACAGAACTGACTAACTCTCCACACGTGGACAGCCGTACTATATAAAACCGTCCACGGGCGGAGCTAACTTAACACGCATGCTTATAACGACAATGTCCTGGTGACACACACATATAAATGTCTCTTGAATGTTCTACAAGTTCATGTGGGAGTGGCTTCTTCCGGCTGCTCGGCTACTTCCACAGACCCAATCAGCTGAAGGAGGTGGCTGCTAACTATCACGCCATTATTGCTGAGGGTGATCAAGGGTATTTGGGACCAGGATAGTGACGACCCCAGGCCACTGTGGACAGCTTGTTGCCTTGCCTTCTTTGGGTTCACGAGGGCTAGTGAGTCAATAGTCCTTAATTATTATCAGAGCTATGACCCAACCATCCACTTATCTTTGAGCGATGTTACAACCCAGCCGATCCTGGGATACTGGGAGTTCGACAAAAGGCATCACATTTTGTCACTCTTGTTTGGTAAATTGGTCTCTGACATATGCCCCATGGCCACAATCTTGGCATATAGAGGTCGCCGGGGTTGGCGGGATAGACGGCTCCTATAATTATAGAAGAAAATCAATATATTGTTTTTTCCTTTCTTATATACATAACAGAAGAACATAAAATGAGGTCATAAGTTAGATCTTTATTATTTGATTAAAGCAGCTGGGTTTATGTTGGCCATTCTGTTATTGTACTCCAAAATGAGTTTAAAACTGGTAGCACTATCAGCTAAATCTCAGAGTCAGCAATTCATCTGGAGGATTATGCTAGGGCGGTTTATCTTTTCAAACAACTCAGCTACGTCAAAATTGACAAGAAATTGTAAATCATTACCAACCAGCCTATGAATTTGAAGGGAAATCCATTGCTGAGAATATTAAAATTCTTTAACTCTCTAATCCACATCCCCAAATATCTGGTAAGGCTTCTTATTAAATTTTATTTAGCTGCAACAAAGCATGTCTTCTCCATTCATAGAATTCGAGACATTCAAAGTTTACACTGAAAATTTAACTATCTATATTGAATCCTCTATATTGAGTAATTCAGTATAACAGTAAGAGAAACTGATAGTTTTACTCATTCATTTCATAACACACAAACTTCATACAGCTAGCTACTATTTAACTCATCTCTAAATAGAACTAGTGGTGTGCTTGAGCACAAATGGCGAGCGAGCCTAAAGACTATACTATTTTTATAGGGATTTTGACTTCTAACACTGAAGCTACTAAAAATAAGGTCCAGTTTTTAAATTTAGCATACAGGGTACCGGGATTTCAGTGCCATAGTAACAACTCTCTGCAACTGCAGAATTGAAGGAAAAAAACAACAACAAAACAATACACGTTATTTAAAAGTAACACAATGCTTTGACACAACTGGACATGCACCTCCTTCGCAGTAGTCTAGTGGACAATGTATTTTCAAGTAAATACTGTTGCGCACGGCTTATAACCATGACAAAGAGCGCATTGACTTACTACCTCCACTAACTCGAATAGAAATGGAAGTCCCTTAAGTTTTCAAGTTTTAACTGCACCCGCAAAAGAATTCAAAACGGTAAACAAATTCAATTTCTAGGGTGATACGGGTACTGATCGATAAACCAGAGGATTCTGTTTAGTGCAATTTGGGACGGGGTCGACCACATAACTAACAC
>WLWD01004054.1_pt1 | contig 32533 bp, 23 predicted proteins | sample 6712731 | NCBI WGS metagenome assembly WLWD01 (sample SAMN12718690, study PRJNA576275) | sponge metagenome | isolation source: marine sponge | host: Mycale hentscheli | place: New Zealand: South Island, Marlborough, Capsize Point | collected 2014-11-01
ACACACATACATACAACTACACTCTGTGCCCCTGTCATCCCATTCACTAATATCCTTTGCATTCCAGTATCTTCCGCTCCTGTGGAGAGACTCTTCAGTGTTGCTGGAATATTGGCCACATGTGAAGGATGCTGTATAAGTCATAAGTTGCTGGAGGAACTCATCTCTATCAAATATAACCAGTTCATATTAAGGGTGCTCAAACACTCTTTGAGGGTGAAAACCCGCCAAATAGGCCACGGTTTCAGGAGGGGGCCGTTAACTTACTTCTGCTTCCCCCCACCCCCCCCCCCCCCCCCCCCCCCCCCCATATACACAATCTCAACTCCTAAGATTGGAATTTAATTATTACCCACACACAAACACACAAACACACACTCCTGTACAAACTGGAATAGAAGTACAATAGAACTTCAGTTATAATTCAGCGAGCGAACGAAGCTGACTATCAGTCGTGAATTGAGATTTCAGATATATATATATATATAGGTATGTATGCGTACGTCAACAATTTCGCCCGCGCTTCTAATTACGTAAGTTAGGTAAAGCGTTCACAGTTCCAGTATTTTTCAATTAACGAGCACGGAGAATCCTGCTGCACTGCCATACGCAACTTTGTTTCAAACCAAAACGTTTATAGCTACTCTCTTCTTGAAACAATTGTGAAGTCTTTGTCAAGCTGCGCTTCTTTGCCACTACTTTCGAAGTTTATTCAGGTAATTCTGTTATTGTTAACTCTTCATGCCTAATCATTGCTATTATTTAGCGATTTCCTTCACAAATCATCTTTACCTATACTCATATATTTACTCGCTCGCCATGCATTTGCGCTATTCGAGCGCACCACTAGTACATTTCCTATGGTGGTCAGTTATTTCAGTATCTGAACACCTCTCAGTCCCAACGTGATCGGATACCTGAAGTCTTACTGTATTCTTTATACACACACTCTCCTACACTGAAGTAGTGTTTGGCGAATGAACAAGCGAAACACTACACAGTGGTGTCAAATTGAGAATCTGGGATATACGTGTGCGGAAGTACACATGTCATTGTACTTTGACCCTCATATATTTGTTAGCTCGGTGTTCGACCCTATTCCTAACTTCATTAAACAGATCCCCTGGTTTATTGATCATTACCCGTATCATCCTAGAATTGATTTATTAACTGTTTCGAGTCTTTCACGAGTGCAGTTAAAAACTTACCTGAGTTCCATTTCTATTCGATTTAGTGACGGTGGTAGTTAATATGCTTATTTGTCATTATTAGCTCTACAGAACAGTATTTACTAGAAAATTCATTGTTCATTAGACTAACCACAAAGGTCAGTTTTGTGTAGGTCTGTCCTGTTGTGTGAAGGTATTGTGCATTACAACTCAGGGTTTCATCCAGGGGGGGGACAGGGGGGGGGGGGTTTGACCCCCCCAGTCAAAATGCCAGGGGGGATATCCCCCCCACTTTTTTACCTACCTATTATGGTTAATTGCCTACAAAAAGTCATATTATATTGGAAGAACAATCAGAGTTCAGTATTTTTGCATCACAACAAAATTCGTCTGGGCTTCATCGATTTCCACAGTGACAGTACAGCATCAAAATCAACCTCGTCAAGTTGTGGGCCTTCTATGGCTATCATCATTAGCTTCGACAGTGAAGAAGGTTGAATCTACTACGAAGTCGATTCTTGATTTGTTTCATGTCACTAAATGACCGTTCCACTGTTGCTGTCGACATGGGCAAAACCATAGCTATAGAGAGCAAGGTCTTGATATTGGGAAACGTCACACATTTTGCCTCACTTTTGAAGAACTGTAATGCTAGTTCTTGAAGTGAAAATCCCTTCATTTCTTCAAACAAAAGGGATTTAATTGATAGCTGTACTTTCAAGGGCAAAAAAAAGTGAAAAGTTTACTCTAGAGTATTTCTGCTTAGTTGTGAGATTAGGGAATCTATTATTTTAGATACATGTAGCAAAAAGTATTACTTAAAAATTATTACCTAGTCCACTTTAATTTTGACCCCCCCAGACAAAAATTTCTGGATGAAACCCAACTACTACTTAGCTAAAGAATATCACAAAGAAATGTTTAAAAACATGACTTGTTTTTTATTGCTTTTTTTTTTTAATTCAAACAGTTGCGGGGAGAGGTTACTATGGCACTGAATTCACTTTACCGTATACGCGTACTTTTTTTAGTTGCTTGAGTGTTACAAGTTAAAACCCATCGTTTAACAATATGTAGTGTAGTTTTAGGCTCGCCCGCCATTTGTGCTCAAGCACACCACTAGTTATACCAAAGCACACACACTTCTATAAATACACATGATACACACTAGCTAACAAAAATATGTAGTGCTAAAGGATTTCTAAATTGCTAAACTTAGCACACCAAGTGCCACAAGGCAAGCATCATCACATTCAGTAGAAGGCGATAAGGAAACGAAGATTTTTAAAAGGACAGAGATACTGAGAAGCAGGAGAGATAGAGCAAAGGAAGAGAAGGGAAACCATGAGCTGACGAAAAGAATATTAAAAACTGAGATAGCAGGGAAATAAAAGAGAGAGCAGGAGAGGGAAACCATGGATACAAATACTTTATGCTATTGCATTCCTAACTTGCAAAAGTTAGTGCATCAAGTGTCACTGTGTGGGAGGTACTTTCTAGTTTATAATATTACTACTACTAGAAGTTACTAGTATCAACAATACATTTTATTTTCAGCCTTCTTTACATTGCAATTGGTTAGCCCATAGATTAACGAGGGAGAGGGATTAGAAACGGATGTCATAATAATACGTGATTTTATACTGCCGGCTAATATCTAAGGCGTGTTATGCGTCCGGTCTGGACATCCTGTTTACTTCAGGAACTCTCTAGCCCACTATGCCAGTCGTAAGGCTGTGAGGACTAAGAACTTTGACCTCCACATGTCGTGAGGAAGACATCAAAGGAAGTTGCACTGGCTTTTGAACGAAAAAAATCGCTTAAAGGAAAGTTATACCACAGATTTTGTCCTTTGCTTCAGAGTTAAAGGTATGGTTCTCCCTCTAACTAAGAGACACTAAACTTTTTGTCTGTCTTTCAGCTATTTAGAGGTAGTAGTAGTTCCAGTCTGTTGTATGAGCTAAAATTAAGCACCAGGTTCTACTCATTAGAGCAATTTTTGGCCATTTTAAGGTCAATAAGGCTTCTTAGTGTTATGCTTAGCTGTAATTCCTTTTTCTCCTTACCTGCATGCTTCAGATAAGGATAATTTGTTTGTAGTTGCTTAAAAGGTGTGTGTTTGTTGTATGGTACTACAGATTAGGCTAGAAATGCCCCGGAAATTTTTTTTTCAGCACCGAAAAAAGGCAGAAAAAGATAAACGGCTAAAGCATCAGAAGACAGATTCTCCTGCTCGTAGCCCATTAGTAAATTCATTACCATCCACCTCTCCACTGCAGCAAATCTGTTCAGCTCTTACCTTCCCTAGTACTGAGTGGAGTAACCAGAGCCCAGCTGATCTGAGCAAGCTGCAGATATGCAAGATTCCCCAAATCTGTGGGAACAGCTCTCAGCCACTTAGAATTGTCATGAACCTAACAATCAATGCTGATCTTTCATGGTCTCTTTTTGTGCATGAGCACAAGGTTACCAGGGCTATATGTAGCTCTCTGGAGGAATTTCCCACTCGACTAGATGTCGGGTCAGTGAACAATGTTATACATACCCTTGACAAGCTAAAAGTTTGTGCTGGACAACCTGATCCCAGTTTTGTTATGATGGTTAGTGCTACGAAAGGTAAGATATTGTCTCCAGATGGTTCTGTTGCCGCTCAGGTTGATAATGTTCCTGTTGAATTTGGTGGGAGCAATTATGATAGTACAATTCGAACAAGTAAATGTGAAATGCTATCGAAGTATTCCAAGTGTTCTGTATGTACTAAGTATAGGGCTAATCTAAGAACAATGTATCATAGATGGAATAATGCATCCACTGCAAGTAGCTCTGTTTTTATTAATGAACGGTACATGAAAACTCCGCAGAAAATTGATAAAATTAATCAACTGCGATCAAGAGCTTACAAGGCAGAACAGGCTGTTCGTATTTTAACACAAAAGGTGCAGAAATTGATAGCTAAAGGTGAACAACTTGACACAGGGTTCCAGTCTGATTTATTAGCAATAATGCATGACAATCAGGGAAGAGTGAAAGAAGCTTATCCCGAAGGAAGTTTTGCAAGACTTTTTTGGGATGAGCAACTGAAGGCTGCAACTTCAAGCAATTCAAAGCAAATTCGATGGCATCCTGTACTAGTAAAGTGGTGTTTAAATTTAAAATTACTTTCAAGTTCAGCTTATCATGCTCTGCGGTCAACTGGTTTTATCAAATTACCTTCTGAGAGAACCTTGTTTGATTATACCCACTACTATACCAACAAGGTAGGCTTTCAAGAGGAGGTGAACCAGCAGTTGGCTGAGGAGGTTAAAAGATTATCACTTCCAGATTCCAGAAAGTTTGTGTCATTATTGATAGATGAAATGAAAATCAAAGAAGGGCTAGTATATAACAAGCATTCTGGTGAGATCATGGGATTTACATCTCTTGGAGATATTAATGATGATTTACTTCGACTTGAGCAGGATAGCGAGCTTCCTAAGGTTGCCAAACAGCTACTAACTATCATGGTTCGAGGAATCCTGTTTCATTTGAATTTTCCGTATGCCCATTTTGCTAGCATTGGAGCCACTGGTGATGTTTTGTTTCCTCTAGTGTGGGAGGCCATTTATCGTTTAGAGAGCAGTGAAATCAAAGTTTTGTGTGTGACTGCAGATGGTGCAAGTACGAACAGGAAGTTTTTTCGAATGCATTATGACTCAAATGACCCCAAATCTCTCTACAAAACAAAGAATCCGTATGCTCTTGATGGCCGCTATATTTATTTTGTGGCAGACCCACCTCATCTGATTAAAACAGTTAGGAACTGCTGGTCTCATTCGTGTGTAAATGGAACTCGCTTGATGCAGGTATATCATATACTTGATAGTTTGTAAACACTGCATGTTAATTTTGGTATTATAATGACAGATTGATGGAAAATTCATCACTTGGACTCAGTTGTGGGACCTGTACAACAAACTGAGCAACCTTCAGGCTAGCTCATGTGGTCTTACACTACTACCCAAGTTGAAGAGGGAACATCTTCAACTGACGTCCTTCTCACGTATGAGAGTGGACCTTGCTGCACAAGTAAAGCTTATTTTAATGTATTACAATAAATTTATTAGTTATGATATATGTGTTGCAGGTTTTGAGCAAGAGTGTGAGTGATGCACTTGCATACTATGGTGATCCAGACACTGCTGAGACTCAGAAGTTTACTTTGATAATGGATCGTTTTTTTGATTGTTTCAATGTTCGAAACAAGAGTGAATGGGTGAAAAAAAGGAAGCCCGATTTGAGACCATACACAAGTCCTGATGATGACAGATTTTGTGTATGTAATTCTTGGTTATCTGACATTACCTAAATTTTATTCAGTCCTTGTTTTTGCAGTGGTTGAAGGATGTATTTTTAAAGTATTTAGATGATTGGAAGAAATTTGTAGAGACCCATACGGACCTGACTGCAGTAGAACGTAACAAGATGATGCTTAGCAGAGAAACTTTGGAAGGCATCTACATGACTGGTAAGTCATGTGTATAATGTCATATATACTTTATAATCATTATGTGGTCTGCAGTTAATTCATTTGTAGACATGGCTAAATATCTCCTTTCTCAAGAGAAAGATGGTCTTTACCTGCTAAGTGAGAGAATCTCTCAGGATCCCTTGGAGAACTACTTTGGGCAGCAAAGAGCTAGAGGAGGACGCAATGAGAATCCAAGCATTTATCAGTGTGTGCACAATGCAGCTGCTCTAAGAGTTCAAAAGTCATTAGCTCTAAATCCAGTCAGGGGAAATAGTAGCCGCAAAAGGCTTCTTTATAGAGATCCTCCAAGCGTTGATGAGAGCAATGCAGCTCCTCTACCTAAACGTAAACATTTAACAAAATAATATAAACATTATGTACATCATACAAAGAATCATTATCATTATATAAAAGTAGCTAAAATATTTGTTCATTATAGTTCAATGTTTGTCAGTCTTCACATTCTCTGCTTACTGACTTTCTTAAACCTCTTGATTTCTTGATATTATTTTTTTCTTTTTCCTTGTACAATTCCATCCAGTATCCTGTTATAGAGAAGCCCCTAATGGTAATCCATAGCTTAATGATCTCCTTTAATAATTCATCAGAGGACTCGGAATCTTGTATATGTTGTGATAAGAGAGTCCAGTGAAACTGAACATCTTCATCGCAAAACACCTTATCATGCACATTTTCTGTAAAGTCTACTTCACTACTTGGTTTTAATAATTGTTGTGGTAAATAGGTGCGTACACATATCTCAATCTCAACAAAAAATCGAAATGCTTCATCACTCAATGGAAATAGCCCACCACGATTTACTAATTCTAGCCAGCGTTTTGTGTAATCAAGAAGGTCATTACCTTCTCCGTCAACAGCCATCTCACTTAGACATGTAACATACTGTTGTGCAATATCTCCATGCATTTTTTCATAACACTTCTGAAGTTTAAGTGCTACATATCCACATGCATAACGAAGTACGTTAAGTTCCTCTGGTGATATGCTGTCTGCTTTAGATCTGGCTGTAGACTCAGACCTGCTGCATTCAAAATATTCTTTGATGACTATGTACTTCAAAAATGTTCTGATAAAATGACTGCTCAAGAAGGGGATCTTCGATAACAATGCCCAACTTTCCCATCAAATTGATCCATAGAGATGACAGCTTTGATCCCATCCTGATTTTGTGAAACATAGACCACAATTTTTCCCTTTTCTTGTTCATACCTTTGTACTTCTCTGCTACACTTCTTACCTGGTCTCTCAAGTAAGTAAGTATTTCCTCACTAAATTTCTCCATAGCTACTTCTTCAACAGACCCTTTAGTAATAATCTCCTGAGCTTTATCTCTTAGATTTAAGCTTCTGGGAGACTGAGAAGGGGTGTTCTGTATAGCAGAGTGAATAGAAGTGCGTACTATGGCAGAAGCCATCTGAACACAACCTCAAGCTAAGTCAATGTGATAGCATCACACGCGCGTCTGAAGCCTTCCTACCTTGCCTGTGACTCCGCCCCCCATAACACGGCTCCAATTCGAGATTGCTTCCGTTTCTAATCCCTCTCCCTCGTTAATCTATGGTTAGCCTAAACTCACAACTGAGAGAAAGGAGAGCATTTCTATTTTACAGGGCAGTTGGAGGGATAGACTTCTCCAAACTGCTTTAGCACGGATGCAGCCAAAACCTTGAAGCTTTTTTCCTTCTCTCCCAAGCACCTCCACACATACCAGCAGTAACACGCTCCTCTCCTTCTCTCTCACCTTGCAGTGATTGGGTAAAGGGTCTCGCTTGTTTATTAAAATTCCGTGTTTTGGGTGTGGTCCAGTCCGGATGTTTATTAAAGTAGAAATTTTTGCAGTGACGCCCCCATTCTTGTAGACGGGGGTGGTAAAAGATTATGCATGGCGGAAGGTCTGCCTCAAGTTCGTAAGGAGGTGAGCGCCCAGAGTTACTTTCTATTATGTAGCCCAGCTAAGTTGGGATTTCTAGAAGTATTGGCTAGTTATCGTTGTTTATCAAAACCAGTTTGCTTTATCTACCAGGATCGGAGTGTGTTTATTGTCTGCCACTATTTTAACAAAAGGGGCGTGTCTCTTTGCTTGTCTATTATTTTCTTATCTTGTAGTTGTTGTTGAAATCGAGCAGTAGAAAGTTAGCGTCGAAATGGCTTCCGTGGGAATTAAAATGGCCAATATATCAAGCATTGTAGCCTATGTAGGCAAACTGCAAGCGATCTTTTGTAAAGACAAGCGTTGTTCAGGTTTCTTCTAGCATTGCTATTTACAAAGTGGCCATTTGTGCAATTCCAGGAGTTTTTTCCGCACATACTTCAAACAACAAAGCTAAGACTGCCACAAAAGCAAAGCAGGCATTTGCAAGTACTGACTATGGTTGTTTTTTTTTTGCGTTTATTTTCAATAATTCAATCATTCTCAGCTGAAATAATTATAATAATAGCAATTTTCCTCATTCTAACAGCCAATATTGTTCATTACAACTTAACCCTGAGCTTGCCACCACCACCCTTGATAGTATCAGAGTAGAACTCTTTCCCAACTGCATCCAAGTGTAGGTTAAAAGGCACCAGAGACTGGAAAATAAAGAGAGGTGTAAAACATGCACAAAACATGTCCACTATTGAAAAAAACACAACAATTTTTGCTCTACTATTTTATTTTAAATTGGATTTGTTGAAATATGATTTTTGCCCTCACATTGGTTTAGATTTAAACCACTTTCCCTTGCTGTGGCACAAAACTAGAAAATCATTGTAAGGTGCTAGCACATAGTAATGCTTGCACAAGTGGCTTAATTTCAAAACAAAAACTAAAAACACAATAAAATTACTTGCGGTTTAGTTGACTTATTTTGAACTTGTCTAGAGTTTACTGATTGAAGTCTGTTGTCCCTTTGAGCATGCTCAAACATGAGTTTCCCTCTCTTTATTCCAGATGCTGGTGCATTTATGAGCATGCTCAGACATGACTTTCCCTCTTTTTTTTTCCTGATGCTGGTGCATTTTATGAGCATGCTCAGACATGAGTTTCCCTCTCTTTTATTTGCTGGTGCATTTTTATGAGAGGACTTTCATACATTGCTTTCTCCAGTTTTTTCCTATAGTTTGTAATTGGCTATTTTACTTTTGCTATTTGAAGTCTAGTTTGTTCCAGAAATACAGTAAGTAGTGTGTTTATATTGTTGTGCTTGTTATTTACAGTTTCTTACAATGTGTATAAAAATTGTATGCTTGTGCATTTTAATATGTTGTATGTTTGTGTTTATACGTGTTGGCAATATTTATATAGCATAGTGACTATCCTGAACAACTCCAAACAGTCATAGAAGGAGAGTAAACAGCTTTTTCTTCACCATTTTGTTACTGTTTTTTACTTAGTTTCAATACCACTTACATAAAATGCTAATAAAATTTGTCGAGCTTTTCTGTCCATTTACTGCTAAAGCTAGAAACTCTTCAACAGCTATATCAGCAAGCTAAAGCGTATACTCCCAATTCAGTGCATGTGGAGGATGCACCAACCAGCTTGTGCAAAAAAAAAAACTTGCTTTATTTGACTAAACAGACAGACTGAATTTCTGACAGACACACCACTCTAACAAGGTCCCTCCTTGATAGGCTCTTTGCCAGCTACAGTTGTTCCTCTAGTTGTAAAAATATCTAAGCCAGTCATGGTCCTAACATACATCAGTAGCTTAGGACAGCAGCACTACAATTTCAGTAGAATACAACTTGGAACCCACTTAGTAGTCCAAAAGCAAAAATTTCTTGAGTCTGTAAACATAATTCATAAACAATTTTTTATATTCCAAGAAGTGAGGCATAAGATAAACAGACAGGAAAAATTGATGTGATAACATAGTCTCTGATGATGTGATAACGGTCTCTGACAATGTGATAACAGTTGCTGACGATGTGATGACATAGTCTCTGACGATTTGATAACAGTCTCTGACGATGTGACAACATAGTCTCTGACGATGTGATAACATACTCTCTGACGATTTGATAACTGTCTCTGACGATGTGATAACATAGTCTCTGACGATGTGATAACACACTCTCTGATGATGTGATAACATAGTCTCTGACGATGTGATAACACACTCTCTGACGATGTGGTAACATAGTCTCTGATGATTTTATAACAGTCTCTGACGATATGATAACATACTCTCTGACGATTTGATAACAGTTTCTGATGATGTGATAACACTCTCTGACGATGTGATAACATAGTACTGATGATTTGATAACAGTCTCTGACAATGTGATAACATAGTCTCTGACAATGTGATAACATACTCTCTGACGATTTGATAACAGTCTCTGATGATGTGATAACAGTCTCTGACAATGCGATAACATAGTCTCTGACGATGCAATAACATACTTGATAACAGTCTCTGATGATGTGATAACATACTCTCTGATGATGTGATAACCTCTCTGACGATGTGATAACAGTCTCTGATGATTTGACAGTCTCTGACAATGTGATAACATAGTCTCTGACGATGTGATAACATACTCTCTGACGATTTGATAACAGTCTCTGATGATGTGATAACATACTCTCTGACGATGTGATGAAATAGTCGACTACTAATCTTTGTACTGTTTTCTCCTCTTTTTTATTTTTACACTCTCCAGCTGTTCAAAACTTTTTCTAGTGCCTGTTGTACATATTTTAACCCTTTGCGTACGATCGTCACGCATTCGTGACCGCCGTAACTTAACGCGCGCGTACGATGGTCACGAATCTGTGACACACCGGGTGCGTCAAGAGAATACGGCTGTCACGAATTCGTGACAAGCTCTTTTTTGCTCTGTTATTACAGTTACAGAGCGCGTAGCACGCTAAAACTTTCAGTAGCTTACATAGTATACATTTTGCAATCTCTATTCTACAAAATAAGTCTTATAAAATAAGTATAACTTATATCAAGTCCACCAACTAAATAAAAAAATTTTTTTTCCTACACTTTGTGTCTAGCTATTTTCAAACAGAACATCTACTAAGAAGTAAAGGCCTAAAGTAGCTAGAAATAAGCAAACTAAAACTAGAACTTACACTTGGGTGTGATTTCTCCTTTCATAAATATAAACTAAAAAAATAGCTAACAAACTATGGCCTCCTCGATAATTCCAACTAAGTTTGTATTCAAAACAACTCTATAAACTATAAACTAATGAATTGCCATAACTACAACGCTAGAGGCAGATTATTTGAGGCCTAACACAAAAGAAACACTCTCCCGTTTTCTTTTTCCACGTGTCGAACTCCACTGGTAAAACGTCGTCGTCTCGGGCAACTAATTGGTTTTACGGCGTGCGCATATTTAATTACATAATTGCTCGCCCGCGTTCGTCCGCAAAGGGTTAACATAGGGAAATTCTACATATTGTATATTTGTGTGTTTTTTTTTCTATTTCAGTAATGTTGCTAACTATTTGATTTTTAATATCACATTATGTAATAGTTAGAGCATAAGCGCTTAGGTACTGGTGGATTTAGTGCACTGAAGCCCAAGGGTCGTAGGCCCGAGGGTTGTGTGCACTAAATTCATCAGTACCTAAGCGCGCATGCTCTAACTATTTTAGATCCCGTTTACGCTTGCCCAGTTTCCACTAGCAACTTTGTTTATCAGCATTTTCGCAGAAATGGCTAAAGGCGAAAAAATAGTGCACACTTACCAAGTTAGTACACCTAGTAACAATATAGCAACGGGATCTAAGTTTATGTATCTAAGCATTGTGTAAGAAAGTGTATGTTTGTGTGTTTGTATGTCCCAGAGTTAGTATTGATAGTATGCATGTCCATTTTGCTATAATGTGTTTATTTACAGTTTAGCAAAAAGGGTATTTACAGTGCTTCCAACTTAAAGAGTGGATTTTTTTAAACTACTGTATAGACCCTCACTACAGTCATTTAACATACACATACCTTTTCTTCATCATCCCAATAATGTTTACAATAGTAAAACTGCCTGTTAGAGAATGGAAAATGGAGAACAGCACTATTCTCATTCACTCTAATACATTTTACGCCATTTTTGTTGACGTCAAGATTTTGCAGTAGTTCGTCATTAAACGTAGCTAGTTAACGAGCTAAGGTCGAATTATTTCCCTGAGCAGTAAGACGGGACTTTCCCTAATTGCAAGCGGCTGTATGGATTCTCTTCGTTCTACTAGCAGCAGTAATCGAAGTTGAAATCAGTCAGAATTGTTGGCTAACTTGGAGCCAAGCCTATCCAAGAGGTTCTCCTTTTCAAGAGCTGAAGAAAAGCTGAAGGAGTTTAATACTCCCAAGGCTCCCAGCATTCGGTATTCTGACAACATCAGGTCGATGCAGTTGGAGTCCTACGAGTTGTGCAGCTCCAGACGGCAGCTAAAACGCTGGTCGTGATAGGCAGTAATGCCGTAAAACTTGATACCTAGGACCTGAGATACAACCGTAGCTAAATCAGCCATACCCGTAGCGGTAAACTGGCGCCCTCGTACCTTTATGACACAAACACGCATGCGCTTTTTTGTGACGTCGCATTTACGTTTACTAAAGGCCCACAACCCGCTCTAAACGTCATCATTTGATGACCCTTACCGTGCGTAAATTTTTTTGGTGAAAAACAGCCACAACTCACTTCATTTTCAAGGTATAGCTACCAAAGTTATACATAAGAATTTTAAGGCAATTTTACATCATGTGTCAAATTTTTAGAGATATAACTCAATAAATTCAAAAATCCTGGCTTAAACACTTTTTTTCTTAAAATTTAAAGTATTTCGAGATTCAAATTTCATGTGCCCACAAAATCAGGCTCATATGAAACTTCAGGTATTAAAATCAGTATACAAAGTTATAGAGATAAGTAAAAATAATCTCTTTTTTCAGCTTAAACACTTCCAAATTCACTGTCTTGAAGCTCCCAGCTCCATCACCTGTAACCACAAAAATAACCACAAACCCACAAAATTGTTTTGTCTGTATGTTAATATGGCATTAATGTATAATAATACAAATGTTTAGTTTTCTATTACACATACTTGAGAAATTATAGCAGAATTAGCAACCTTAACCAAAAAGCTAAAAAAATCCACTCTTTAAGCTGGAAGCACTGTATATGGCATATGCATTGCTAAAATTAAAATCAATATGTTTGTGTGTCAATGTATATTTTGTTTATCTGATATGAAGTTTGTTTGTGTGTTTGCATGTTTAACCGATTAACCGCGGAGGACGCGAAAATGCGTCAAAAATGCGTCTTCGCGTCCATTTCGCCCTACAGCTTTGTGGAGTCAAGGAAGCCACCAATCACAATTGCAGACGATTCTATATTGTTGTAAGTATATCAAATATTCTATCATTTATTTGTGATGTACCTGTTTTCATACACAAAAGCCATAAAAAGCTTCTCTGTTCACAGAATTTGTAACAGATTGCTCAGTTCAAAATAAACCACACCCTAAATAAATATCAACAAATTCTTCCTGAATGTAAGACAGATGTGTGCAAAAACACTTTCTCTTACCTCTATGATCCAGTAGCAAATTGCTTCAGCCATGAAACCATACTTCCAACCTTACTAGTGTGCTTACTAAGAGCCTCAGTGTGATGCCATAAAAGTTTTTGCCAAACGGTGCGAGTACTTTGTTATTTTTAAGTCGGGAACATAAAAAGCTTCTCTGTTCACAAAATTTATAACAGATTGCTCAGTTCAAAGTAAACCACACCCTAAATAAATATCAACAAATTCTTCCTGAATGTAAGACAGATGATGTGCAAAAACACTTTCTCTTATCTCTATGATCCAGTAGCAAATTGCTTCATTCGATATACTGTCACCGAGGCAATCTTCAAATGTTCGTCTTCTTTCTCTCGCTTAGTGTCACCCTCCCACCAAGCAATCAATCCTCTGTGACTCGCGTGCGCCCGCGACCGCATTACGTAAGGTGCAATTAAAATTTTTATTCGCGTGTAATCGGTTAAGTCTCATATAAAAAAGCAATTAATACTTTTTGTTTCTTTGTTTGCTTGTCATTTAAACATGTATTTTTATTTATTGGTATTTAGAAAGATCTCCTTCATCCTCAAACCTCACTTCACTGGGAGCACTGCCATACCTGGAGTGAGGATGTCCGGCCTGACAAATGTGCAGTACTACAGAATACAATAATACTACTGGATCGTTATGACACACTTCACATCTCTACTGACCTTCACTCATGGACTACTACTCGTGCACCATATCAAGGCTCATCCCTAACTACCTACCAGTCTAAGTTTGTATTGGTTGGTGGACTGCATCACTCCACTGGCAAACCCACTAACTCTCTGTTGACTAGTACTACTGGTCTAGACTGGAAGCTATCGCTACGTGCCATGCCTACTCCTCGCTACTGGCCATCATCAGTTAGTGGAGGATCACCAGAGGTCCTGGTCGTGGCTGGTGGGAGTGTCTCACCTGGCAAGTGGTTGGATGTTGTGGAAGTTCTACTCACCGATCATTGGATGCCTGCAGACTCACTTCCTTATTCATGCTGGGACATGCGATCAACATTCCATGAAGGCAACTTCTACTTCACAGGAGGAGCTCGCAAGAGAGAGATTGTATTTATATGCAGTTTAGAGTCTCTCATAGCATCTGCTAGTAATGGCAGGACAACTCCACTAACAATATGGAGGACAGTACCCACACCTACTCACACCTTCCTTATAGCCTCTTCCTTATCGAATCTAATCAGCATAGATGAATATTCTAAGGTTAGAATTTATTCCAATAAGACAGAGAAGTGGATTGAGACTACTACTGAGGGAGATGGACCAGGTCAGAAGGATAATAAAGGATGGATAGCTACTGCAGTCTTGTCTACTGGACAGTTACTGGTTGCTATTAAAGATGGAGTGTATAAAGGAACTCTGTCAGGTTAGTGTATGCAAATAGCAGCTTCTCTCTAGAAGAAAGTATATGATATGTAATTATTGGCGAGCGAGCGTAGCGAGCGAGACACTTACAGGGGTAACACAATCGAAAATCGGGGATGTTAGTTTATTTATTTATTTATTTATTTGTATATATGTATGGACGTACGTAAGGCATTTTTGTACTTTGACCCTCGCGTTTTTGTGTTAGTTCGGTTGTCGACCCCGCCCAAATTGCACTAAACAGAATCCTCTGGTTTATCGATCAGTACCCGTATCACCCTAGAAATTGAATTGTTTACCGTTTTGAATTCTTTTGCCGGTGCAGTTCAAACTTGACAACTTAAGGGACTTCCATTTCTATTCGAGTTAGTGGTGGTGGTAAGAAGCCGTGCGCACAGTATTTACCTGAAAATACATTGTCCACTAGACTACTGCGAAGGTAAGTCTGTGTAGGTGCATGTCCAGCTGTGTCAAAGCATTGTGTGTTACAACCACTACTTAGCTAAAGAATATCACAAAGAAAACTTTTAAATAATGTGTATTGTTTTGTTGTTGTTGTTTTTTCCTTCAATTCAAGCAGTTGCAGAGAGTTGTTACTATGGCACTGAAATACCTTTACCCTGTATGCTAAATTTAAAAACTGGACCTTATTTTCAGTAGCTTCAGTGTTAGAAGTCAATAAAAATAGTATAGTCTTTAGGCTCACTCGCCATTTGTGCTCAAGCACACCACTAGTTAGCTGAGAATGAATGTCTGAGGAAATTGCAGCTGGTGCACTGGCAGCTGCTTCTACTGGCATGGCTTAGCTCCAGGCTATAAAACCAGCTGCACATTCCTAGTGCTGGAGCCAGCTGAGGGTAGAAGCATAGGAGTGTATGGGTTATTGTAGAGTAAAACCAGTGTGACTTTAATACATGTAATTATAGGGCTACTGTAAACTAACAGCTTTAGGAGCAACAATCAAGTGCTGCTTCATTAAATAGAAATCACTACAGAAGGAACCAGTGCACAGGAGTGTGTGAGCTATTACCAGTGTGAATAATAAAAGTTGTATCAGGAGTCATTAGTGCACATGCATTGGAGGAATTGTATACAGTTTAAGAAAGGGTACATTTTCCTTGGAAACCACTTAATTTAAACAAATATGCTCAGCTGAGGATAGAAACCCCAGTGGTATCAAGTTTAGTGTTTATTGAAGTAGTTTTATTTACTATCAGTTCTCCAAAAATGAATTTATTATTTATTTTATGTGATAGATGACAAGTATGAAGAAGCATACAAACACTTCATTGTTTCCAAGGAGGTTCTGGAGCTTCTGTCTTTAAAGCTTATGTTTCTTGGTCCACCACGACAAGGCAAGAGTACAACTCGCCGTCGCCTTACAAAAGAGATCATAGATCTTATGTCAGCAAAAGAAGAGGAACAGATTCATGGCAGCACAGGCACAGTGGAGTGTTGCTCTAATATGCTAGTCCAAGGCACATCTGACACAACTGCAGCAGAAAAGAAAACAGACTGGACCATTGTGCAGAATCTCACTGAGGAAGCATCTCTACTCCTTCATAATCTCAAAAGAAGTATGGAGACTAAATTCACTTCTGAGACTTCAGCTCATTCCCGTGGAGATAGTGCAACAATAGCAGAGGTCAGTCAGGCTAGCAGTACAGAGCAGTCTCGCCCTGTGGAAAATCCACCACAACCTTCTTTATTGCAGAAGATGTCTTTAACCAAAGGTCGGCAGTCCAGGAGTAAGCAATCTTCTCCACTCTCAACTACACCTGTCCAACTAGCTGATGAGGTAGTATCATCACAAGATTATTCTGAAATAGCTGCCATATATGAGAGAGTGTCAAGGCAACCACAGTTTGCAGAAAATGTGAAGCATTCTTTCAGAGCTTTCTTGAGGATAGAGGACACTGGAGGTCAGCCTGAGCTGATGGACATGCTACCAGCACTCACCATAGGACCTGGCCTCTACATGCTGTTCTTCAGCTACATGTTCAAATTAGACGAAGAGTATCGAGTCTTTTATAAGAGAGATTCAGGAGAGACAACTGTACCAGAGAAATCTGAGTTTACTCTGCAAGAGATGCTTTTGCGTACTCTGGCCAGTATATCTTGTTTCAGTTCCTCCACCCATCTTCAACCTCTACCAGGAGCAGACAACTCACCCATTATTGGTGAGATACTGGAGTCCTCCAAGTCAGTAGTGTATATAGTGGGCACTCATAAAGACAAGGTTTCTGAGGAATACATCGCTACAGTTGACTCACAGCTTCAAAAGGTGATTGGAGACACAGATTTCTACAAGAATGGCATATTGCAGTTCTGCTCAGAAGACAAGCTTGTTGTTTCTTTGGACAACATGAAAGGCGGAGTAGAAGAAATCCATCACTTGCACCAGCAACTGGAGAATGCCATGGAGAAACACTTTAAAAAGCTGAAAATTCCAGCTGTGTGGCTCCTGTTCAGCTTGTGTCTTCGCATGAGAGAGGTGAGGACAGCCAGCCTGGAGACCTGCTTGGCCTTGTCCAATGCCTTCAATATGACACCGTACGAGACCAAAGTAGCTCTGTGGTTTCTTCACCACCATGCTGGTGTTCTGATGTACTTCCCCAGTGTGCCTGGTTTGGAGGACCTGGTCATCATAGACATCCAGGTAGTGTATGACAGTATCACTGGTGTCATTCTTAAAGCCATGAGTTTTGATAGCGTAGGTCAGGCTACAGCTAAGAGATTCAGGAAGACAGGTCGATTCACCATGAAAGTTTTGAAAACAGCTACAGCTGACATTTCAGGAGTTGTCATTCCACCAGAGCAACTGGTAGCTTTGTTAGCCTATCTTCACTTGATAGCTGAGATTGTGTCAATCGAAACTTCTGCTACTAACTCAGTCTTAGAAGAAGAGAAAGAATACATCATGCCTTGCGTGTTAGAAAACACTAGTGCAAAGGAACTTGACCTATTCCACAAAGAATCCTGTAGTTATTTTGTGGAGCCTCTCTTGGTATACTTCAGTAGTGGGTTTACTCCTATGGGACTCTTTCCTGCTTCAATGGCATGTCTTGTGTCCAACAAGTCCTTCACTTTCATTGGAGAAGGTGTCAAGAAAAACATGGTGCACTTTTTGTACGGATCCAATTTAATTCGTGTAACATTTATATCTCGGTCTAAACATTTTGAAGTGGTAGTTTCGTGTGGTCCTACATTCCAAGACTCCATTCATCATGAATGTGCTGCTTTAAAAGTAGAGATAGAGGACACTCTAAGGAAGGCTGGTTCCAGAATGAACTACTGCAGTTACATGGACTACCAGTTTGCCTTTGACTGTCGTTCACATGAAGGAGGGAATCATCTCGGGGTCGTTGATGGAGCGCACTCTGTCCCCAAAGTCATGAAATGTCTCTTCAATCTAGACAGCCCACAAACAATTGTACTCACCAATAGACACCTCATTTGGTATGGACAGGTATGTAGACACAGACTGTATATTCTAACTTGTATTAACTCTCATTTATTTGGTATTAGAAATACGAACAGAAAGATCCTGCAGTAGAAATCTCTGAAAGTAAGTCAAGTTGTTAATTGTATTTCGCTAGTATTATTGAAAATGTTTTATTATTAGGTGACAAAAACTTGAATATATTTGTGAGTGTGTATCCTGACTTGGTCCACTCAGTGGCGCCTTGTGTTATGACAGTAGCTGAGAAGAAAACCTCAGGGCAGGAGACTTCCACAAGTAAGTCGAGTATTGATTTCTATTTTCCACTGTTGGTAGTGACTAATCTTTTGCTTTTATTAGGTGAGAATTACTTGACGATATTTCTGAGTGTGTATCCTGAGTTGGTCCTCTCAGTGAAGCCTTGTGTTATGACAGTAGCTGATCACTGCTACAGTAAAGGACTCATATCTCCTGACATGTATGAACAGCTCCTTCAGCGTGAAACTTGGATTAATGTAGAAAAGACAAGGAATCTTCTGAATAATATTCGTACAGTCTTATCATCTAGACCCTCAGCTCTCAAGGAGTTTGTTACTATACTATACCAAACAGGAGAATGTAATGATGTGGCAGATAAAATACAGCAACAGCTCCAGTAAGTATATTATTGTTATTGTTGTAGTATTTGTATTATTGTTTTGTTGGTGTAATAGAATTGTGGATTGAATTCTGTCAACACTACATGGACATACATTTGAAAACACTCATTGTATTGTGTTTTACACTTTTTATATATCACAGTTGATTATGTATCCCATATTTCAAATTGGACATTGGTTTTGCACATTGTCAAGTTTTAATTTTTATTGCAGCTGTAAATTTTCATTAATATAAATTATTAGCCATATATAATAGCATACAAAGGTTATTGCTGTAGTGTATGTTTTCAAGTGGTTTGAACTCGATAGCTAATGGTCGCCCACACAACTAGCAATAACTTGAATATTTCTGTATCCTGACTTGGTCCACTCAATGATGAGGCCAACTTTTGGACTGGATGGCACAGGTGAGGCCAGAATTCTTCTGAGTAACATTCATACAGTCATGTTATTTACATCAACTTATTGATTAGTTACTATGGAAAGGCACACAGATAGTAGAATACTAGCTACCCCACAAGTCAACAATAAAAATAAAAAAATTTTGAAACACTAAATGTCATTTCACTGATGTTTGTGTGTGCAATTCCTTGTGGCTAGAGAATTTCTATCCTTCATTCTTTATAAATTTCACTGGGTGTGGCATGTATTGCAATAAAGAAATAAAGAAATGTGCTTAAGGAAGCATATTAAATTTCGTTTAGTATTTTTTATACAGCTAAGACCCATTTCAAAAATTTGAGGCATACAACAGCTGCAATTTGACTGGCAGGAATGACCTCTCATCAAGATGACCTCTTGAGCAGGCTGACCTCACTATGTACTATAATTACCTGAAAATAATATTATTCCACATAAAAAATCACACCTACACACTTACAAAAACCCTCTCTCCTCTGACCATCCATAACACAATTAGAAGAGAAAATTTTACTTTTATGGTCATGAACTAATCATAAGTAGAAATAGTTTAAAGAAATAATGAGATTAATAAGAACTGCAGTTAAGGCTAATCACAAGATATTCACACCTCAATCCATAACTCCATAATGCACATCTAAGAATAGTCACATAGTGAATGAGTGAATAACTTGGTCCTTACTTTCTTGCTGCACCACAACTAATTACTCTTCACACACACTACCACCACCACACACTCACACCACTATCACAACACACGATACACACCCACACTCACACATATATGCACACACAAGCACACCCAGTTTATTCACATAGCTGCAAATTGGGACTACATTCTCAATGTTAAATGTTACCTATGCTACCAGTGCTACCTATGCTATCAGTGCTACCAGTGTTACCTATGCTACCAGTGTTACCTATGCTACCAGTGCTACCAGTGTTACTACCAGTGTTACCTATGCTACCAGTGCTACCAGTGTTACCTATGCTACCAGTGCTACCTATGCTACCAGTGCTACCAGTGTTACCTATGCTACCAGTGTTACCTATGCTACCAGTGCTACCTATGCTACCAGTGCTACCTATGCTACCAGTGCTACCAGTGTTACCTATGCTACCAGTGCTACCTATGCTACCAGTTCTACCTATGCTACCAGTGCTACCTATGCTACCAGTGCTACCAGTGTTACCTATGCTACCAGTATACTTATGCTACCAGTATTACTTATGCTACCAGTTCTACCTATGCTACCAGTGCTACCAGTGTTACCACTTATGCTACCAGTATTACTTATGCTACCAGTTCTACCTATGCTACCAGTGCTACCACTTATGCTACCAGTATTACCTATGCTAAATAGCCACTGACATAACAACTATGCTGTGATTGTTTCATCCTTATTAGGAATCATCAGTATGTTATAATCACTATGAAGTCATGGGTGACAGTGTATTATATAATAACTTACATAATAATGTAGCATTAAATAATTATAGGACACACCCATATGTGGGAGTAGTACAGGAACTCCTCCCACATGCCTGCAGAGAGGTGGCTGCAGACGGAGCTGCGCCCTGAAGAACGAACTGTTGGGTGTATCCGATGTGGTCATGAACTTGTAGTAGTCATAGTATTTCTTTTGTGTATTCATGTCCTTTGTGTATTCATGTAGTAGTCCACATCATTGTGTTGTATCTTGTAAGGGCTGGGGGCCCTGCTCTAGTTGTAGTTCTTAATGTTCATAATCACCAGTTGTAATTTAGTGTTCACTGCATAGGTTGTACAATTATACTAACTAGCCTAACTCTCATCCGTGGGGGGGAACAAGCTGTGCGCAGCGAGGCAGAAGGTGGCACTCTGGTGGCAGCGACTCATAAGCTGTCCTCCAATAATCTGTTGTAGAGTGGTTCAGGGCTTCGGGTCTGGACTCCCACACCATAACTTCATAATGATAAACATAGACAGTCAACATTAGTTAGTGTGTGTGTTTTTATGGTGATGGCAAGTTTTCTTACCTGTTATAATAATATGTTCATTATTAATCTTCGATGTCTAGTATAAAAAAAAGAACAGTTCAAATCATGACACACACAACCTCTCCTCCTACACACTGAAATATCATCACACACATACACACACTCTCCTCCTACACATTGAAAAATCATCACACACATACACTCTCCTCCAACACACTGAAATATCATCACACACATACACACACTCTCCTCCTACACATTGAAAAATCATTACACACACATACACTCTCCTCCAACACACTGAAATATCACACACACTCACCTCCTATAATTTAACAGTAATATTAAACTATTTGCACATAATGGTACAAACCCTGGATGCATAGCTGCTGTGGTTCAAAAGTTATTCAAGTTATTTTCAGGCCAACTCAATTTGGACAGACTATAGACCTAACCAGCCTCTGGTTTTATCTAGGGGCAGCTGCTTCATGCAGTGTGAGAGGTGGTGTTATTGCCACAAACCCATTAGTGATATGACCAAATAAGGTCATACTGTAACTGGAGTAAAGTACACTATAATAACAATAACACAAACATAATAATCTCAGGCACTGCTAGTTTTGTTTTAAATGTATTTATTCCAACTACACCACTATCCCAAACTATTAAACCCTCAATTTGACCATAACCTGATTCTTCTATTTCCAGATAATTCAAGTCCAGCTACATTGCTTGCCTCTCTCCTTTAAGTTAAATTATCTCCTCCACCTCTCTTCACCTGCATTCTGGTGGAATTGAAATGTGCTAAAAATAGTCTTGTAGGCGGAGTGCTATCTTCCCAAATTGTTGTTCTCCCGCCCACCACCTGCTGGTTGAGTTTTTATTTACTACTCCATCTTTAGCTACTGTTCTCCTCACGAGGAGCTCACCTGGCACACTAGCACTTATTTATACTAGGGGAACTTCAAGCTTCACTTCAGTTTTAGCACAGAAAGAAAGCTGAGATTCTGAAAAGTTTCATAACAGCTGTGGACATATGGCGGTCTTTCTCGCCCCTGAATCCTGAACCCTGAACTCTGGCTGGTACGTTACTACTTACTTTACAGCATTGCATACAAATCAGTATGAACTGATGTTCTTATATTCATCTATTTATAAATCAGTATGAACTAATGTTCTTATATTCATCTATTTATAAATCAGTATGAACTGATGTTCTTATATTCATCTATTTATAAATCAGTATGAACTGATGTTCTTATATTCATCTATTTATACATCAGTATGAACTGATGTTCTTATATTCATCTATTTATAAGTCAGTATGAACAGATGTTCTTATATTCATCTATTTATAAATCAGTATGAACTGATGTTCTTATATTCATCTATTTATAAATCAGTATGAACTGATGTTCTTATATTCATCTATTTATAAATCAGTATGAACTGATGTTCTTATATTCATCTATATATAAATCAGTATGAACTGATGTTCTTATATTCATCTATTTATAAATCAGTATGAACTGATGTTCTTATATTCATCTATTTATAAATCAGTATGAACTGGTGTTCTTATATTTATCTTTTTATAAGTCAGTATGAACTGATGTTCTTATATTCATCTATTTATAAATCAGTATGAACTGATGTTCTTATATTCATCTATTTATAAATCAGTATGAACTGATGTTCTTATATTCATCTATTTATAAATCAGTATGAACTGATGTTCTTATATTCATCTATTTATAAATTATTTTATTATTTCAAATTTAATTTAACATTTTAAGGTGACCACCTAGTGTTCATAAAGATGTGCAAGAGTTTTCTCACCAAAATGTGACTCAAGAAATCTACACAGTCAGCTGAGATGCTAATCAAAACTTTCATGGTAGCTGCATCTTATCCTTTAGCCATAGGTGGTGTAGCACAGACAGCTGGGTGTGTGTTCTGAAGGTGCAGATAGCTGGGTGTGTGTTCTGAAGGTGCAGATTATTTTAAATTATCTTCTTCTTTTTTTAATAATGATGGTCAATTTCAAGAATATTTTGTAAGGTCAAGAAGTGTGTCATGGCTAATTTATTTTATAGTACCGTTAGTAAATACTTATACTGAATTTCATCATGGTAACTTTTCCTAACACTTTTCAAATTTCTTATTAGTGAAAATACTGCAAGCAAGATGAAAATAAATTTCAACAAACATTCTGTAATTTGTAGTTTCCATGCCTGCAGATACACAAACATGTCTCATTATACCCCTCATCAGCACACCCCCTAATCTACTCCACCCTGTGGGTCTTAAATTAACTTTGATGAAACTGTATATTCCTCTGGTAAAACGGAAGATCAAAGATAGCTAGCTTGTGTAACTACTAACTACATTAACTGAGGTCAATAGAGAAGTCACGCAGCTGCATTTGCACTGCACGCGCGTCTATTTACTTCTGACCTTGGACCAAGAGTGCTGCAGAGGTGCCCGCGCGTTTAGGTACAAGGTTTAATAACCTGTACAGCATGACTTCCGGGCAGCTCACTCGTCACATTGCACTGTTTGAGCACACTGGTTTGTAATATAAATCATGGCTTTCATTCAATTGGTGTATGTGTGTGGGGAATGTGCAATATGATCCCCTCACTTTTTGTACTCGCTGGCTTACAAGCACCTACCTCATTAGTTGCCTAAACAAACTTGCATGCAGTAAGGAAAGGCTGGCTATACTGCATTCATTCTTTCCTTCAGTCACTCAAAAGGGTGGGGGATTCATTTGAATTCCCCCTCCCCCCGGCTATATGTACATATATGCATTTACAAGTGTATGCGCTTTATTTAGAACTTAGTTTTAATACAAGTGTTCCTTTTAATTTGGACTGTTTAGCAATCCAATAGATATCTTTCAGACAATTAAATTATCCGTTACAGCGGGCAAAAATGCCAGAAAGGATGGAGCAGCAGCACTAACTATGGCAGCCAGTACGAAATATGAGGGTCTTGATTCAGAAGAGAAAGCTCGACTAAATGCAGTGGCATCGGAACTTGTGGAGGAAAAAAGTATGAAAAAATCTTCAGAAAGATCCAGATAAAGGTATTCCAAAATTGAAATATGCAACTAATAATAATGACATTTTAGAAGCCATTATAGTTTTGTCTGTTTGACCTGCTCACTATTTGCTCAATGACGTGCTGCTCTCTATAGCAGCTCTTGAGTATGAAAGACCACAATTGTAAAAAATAATTTGTTGATAGCTGTGATCCTAATACTAGTTAACTTTAAAAGTTCCATTATTTCAGCATTTCAGCTAAATGAATGACTAATGACCATTACCCACTTCCAGATTACAATTTGAACAAACTGGTAGTAGCCTCCTGATTGTGCAGTACTGTACACTACATTTACGTAATTTATTATCTTTTATTATGCCATACATATGAGTTACAACCAATACTGCTGTTGTAGTCCTAGCAGACTATGGCTCCCCATACTTCCAAAAAAAACCTCTTTTTTCCGGCTGGCATCATGCCTACTCACATAACGTCACTCATAATTAACATGATTTGTCAAATCTGTGGCTGGGAATGGCAACATGGCTCACAAGATATATGATATGATACACAATAGCTATGCTCCTCTAAACTCACTGGTTTTTGGTGCCTCAGAAATAGCCAAAAATTAACTTGCAGTCTGCACTATTCTTATAGCAACCATTCAGCAAAATTGGTGTTACTATTTTCCCTATATATTTTCAATGGGCACTTTACACAGTATACTATAATGATAGCACAGGTAACTATGGTATTCAGAATTAAAAGGGGGGCCTTATCTACTTTTCCTGTTTTTAAAAACAGTTAACTTGTTGTTGTGGTTTTTGTTCATACGTCAATGCTTACTGGAGCTGTATGCAAAATTTCGCGTCATTGGTCATTGTATTTAATCATTTTGCGCACTTCATGAAAGTCAGCAAATGGTGGGTGTGGTCAAATAGATTAATCTTTGGTTCGTATTGGATCTTATCACTTTTCGTTAATTTTTTAGAACTGGCGCAAGAAAAAACACACATGTGGACCAAAGTTACAATAAAAAATATTGGGGTGACAATAGCGAAATAAATGCCTTGTCAGCAAAGGTGGTGTAACATATGTAGTTTCTGAAAACGAAGTTGGTGGGCCTTTGGAGCATCATAACTATCTCTCACTGTTTTTGTCGACTATAATTTTTATATCATAGGAAAATTTTCTCCTCTACAAATTGAGTTAGTTAAATCTTTTTTAAAGAGCTTTCTAGCTAATGGTATAAAAATTTTTGTCTACAACATAAAATATTTCCCATATTGACTCTGACTCATGCAATCACTAATATTCTGATGATGATAGTTGGTGTCATGTGTCACTTTCAGTAAAGAGTCAACAATCAAACACCGACAATGATGACAGTGTGTATCAGTCACAGAACAGTGTGTGTCACAAATCATGAACTAGTAGGTAAAGCGTCATCACATACAACTGCACCCTCAAAATTGCTAAAGTACATCAAGCGCCATGTGTAGTGGGTATTTGCTAGTATATATTAATACATACACATTCAATACAATGTTACATGCTAGAGTGCTATTGTGTTTTTGCTGCAAAAAAAAAAAATACAAAAAAAAATAGAGTTCTCTCCTGCGGTGGGGAAATGGCTGAAGTTTAATTTACTATGTATTTTGTGGAATAGATGGAAGAGCTGCAGAACATTGGATACAGAGCATTTGTGTATGGTTTCCTGACTGATGACATACAAACAGCCTACACCACAACCTGTATGAAGTGTACTGAATTGATATCATGAGATCATTAGTAGTCGTTGGTAAGTTACAAGGTTGTGTGTGTGTGTGCACGTGCATGCATGTGTTTGTGTGCGTGCCCATGTGCATGCATGTGTGTGTGTGCGCATGCATACATGTGTGTGTGTGTATGTATGTGTGTGTGATTAATATATTGCGTGAAGCCAATTGAATACACCATTGTAAGTTATGTTCTGATGTATAATTTGGCTCCACGTGGGGGTGGGAAAAGAGGAGGAATACTAAAAAAAAAAAAAAAAAAAAAACAGAAAGAAAGAAAGAAAGAAAGGGGGAAAAAAGGGAAAAAGAAATAAAAAAGTGATACCGATATAATTTTATTTAAACATTTTGTTTATTATAATTATATATACATATTTGTATGTCCATGCTTTCAAGAGCTGTGCTTAAAATTTCAAGTGAATTGTTGTTGTTGTTTTTTTCATCATTCAGGGGAGTAAGAATCAGGGGGCCGAGGGGGCCATGGCCCCCCGTAATGCTGAAAAGAGGGGGGCCCGGCCCCCCTTTCAAAAAATAATTTTACCGGCACATAAGAATTTACTTATACAAAACAATTGGGAGGTTGTCTTCTCTATGTTTTGATTTAATTCTGTGGACTAACCAATTCACTCGTGAAATCTCAACAATGACACACCTGTCCTCACTCATAATTTTTTTTTTTTTTGGCATGGACATCCCAAGGGACTCTTCTATGGTCTAACCATAGCCCCATGGGACAATTGACAGAAGTTGAATTGTGCATGCTTCTCAATGTGCATCATAAAGACACAGATGACTTGAAACCTCGCTGCTATTGCGAATGAATTCGTTTCCATGTGTGAAAGAAGATCCTTTGAGACATATATGCATCTTTTTACATAAAATTGTTCCATTTTACCACATCTGCCCTTCCCCCCCCCCCCCCACCCCCCCCCCCCCCAAAGCCGAAGATTTCCCCTCCCAAAATTTTTTTTTGGACGAATCCTGTATGAAAAATCGCTGAATATGCACTGTAAGTGTGTAGGTTAATATAGTGAGTAGAGTTAGGAGGAAGTATAATGAGCCAGTAAAGGAAGAGGGACAATGGTGCCTCCTCCCTTGTTTTGTCTACACCTCGTATCATCCTCTATGTATATTTCCATCGTTGTTATTTTATAAAGCCATTGCTCATCTAATTTTATAGAGAATGTGTTCGGAAGATCTCTCTGGTTGCCATCTTCATCTCGATCACCAGGGAATGCTTGCCACAGATCTGTGTCCACAACTTTCTCAGGTCTCCAAGATACATATTTAAGTAGTATATTCTTTCAATGACCCATTTTTATTTACATATATATATATATATATATATATATATAACCTTTGATAAATATGTGAATTGTATTTCATAACTGCTGATTTACTGATAAACTGTGATAATACATACATGTATCGTGCTTTCATGTGCAGATTGCCATACACATCATGGATCTGTGGTAACTAGTTCTTCAACTCTCTCTGAACCACTTTCTCCGATTGCTGTCATATCTAATCCTGGCATGACTGCTAGAGCTACGTCCAATTCTCACCCAACATCTAAGTCCAATCCTCAACCTGTCTTCAATCCTCAACCTATGTCCAATCCTCGGCCTAAGTCCAATCCTCATCCTGTCTGTAATCCTCGATCTAATTCCAATCTTCAACCTGTCTCCAATCTTCAACCTACCTTTAATCCTCAGTCTAAGTCCATTATTCAACCTGTCTCCAATCCTCAGACTGTCTCCAATCCTCAACCTGCCTCCAATCCTCAACCTGCCTCCAATCCTCAACCTGCCTCCAATCCTCAACCTGTCTCCAATCCTCAGACTGTCTCCAATCCTCAACCTGTCTCTAATCCTAGGTCTAAGTCCACTCCTCAGTCTAAGTCCAATCCTCAACCTGTCTCCAATCCTCAGACTGTCTCCAATCCTCAACCTGTCTCCAATCCTCGACCTGTCTCCAATCCTCAGACTGTCTCCAATCCTCAACCTGTCTCCAATCATCAACCTGTCTCTAATCCTAGGTCTAAGTCCACTCCTCAGTCTAAGTCCAATCCTCGACCTGTCTCCAATCCTCAGACTGTCTCCAATCCTCAACCGTCCCATCCTCGACCTGTCTCCAATCCTCAACTTTCTCCAATCCTCACCTGCCTACAATCTCAACTTGTCTTCATCCTAAGTTTTAAGTCCACTCCTTGGTCCCAGTCCACTTTCACCCTGTTCTCCATCATCAACCTGTCTCTAAGCCTAGGTCTAAGTAATCCACTCCTCGGTTTAAGTCCAATCTTCACCTGTCTCCAATCCTACCTACAATCCTCAACCTGTCTCCAATCATCAACCTGTCTCTAATCCTAGGTCGAAGGTCCACCTCCTCAGATCAAGTCCAATCCTCACCTGTCTCATCCTCAACCTTCTCCATCTTTCACCCTGTCTCCAATCCTCCAACCTGTCTCAATCCTAACCTACAATCCTCAACCTGTCTCCAATCACAACTGTCTCTAATCTAGGTCTATAGTCCCTCCTCTCTAAGTCAATCCTCGACCTGTCTCCAATCCTCAGACTGTTCCAATCCTCACCTGTCTCCAATCCTCTACCCTGTCTCCAATCCTCGACTGTCGCCAATCCTCAACCTGCCTACACTCCTCCAACTTGTCTTCATCAATCCTAAGTTTAAGTCCCCTCCGTGGTCCCCGTCCAATCCTCAACCTGTCTCCAATCATCAACCTGTCTCTAATCCTAGGTCTAAGTCCACTCCTCAGTCTAAGTCCAATCCTCAACCTGTCTCATCCTCAACCTGTCTCCAATCTTCAACCTGTCTCCAATCCTCAACCTGTCTCCAATCCTACCTACAATCCTCAACCTGTCTCCAATCATCAACCTGTCTCTAATCCTAGGTCTAAGTCCACTCCTCAGTCTAAGTCCAATCCTCAACCTGTCTCATCCTCAACCTGTCTCCAATCTTCAACCTGTCTCCAATCCTCAACCTGTCTCCAATCCTACCTACAATCCTCAACCTGTCTCCAATCATCAACCTGTCTCTAATCCTAGGTCTAAGTCCACTCCTCAGTCTAAGTCCAATCCTCAACCTGTCTCATCCTCAACCTGTCTCCAATCTTCAACCTGTCTCCAATCCTCAACCTCTCTCCAATCCTCAACCTCTCTCCAATCTCCAACCTGTCTCCGATCCTCAGTCTGAGTCCACTCCTTGTCTACGTCTAATCCTCAACCTGTTTCGATTTATGCGACTGCAGCTGTGTCCATTCCTCAACTTGCATCAAATCCTCAAATGACTGTATCTACATTAAATCCACTAAATAATGCTTCTACTGTAACGCCTATCTCTGCTTTGCTTCAAACTGCAGCCCTTATGCTCTCACATACGCAATCCAAGGGTGCGTGTAATCTACAGCCCCAACAGCATTGGAAAATTATTTCATCAGCTACTGCACCAACAACAGCTTGTACAGCCAATAGTTCCACTGCCTCTGAATCAATACCTGAAGTTTCAGATAGCCCAGTGAAGTCCAAAACTGACATGTGGATATCCTCTCTCCAGCTTCATCATTCAGACAGAAAAATCCTTGAGTCGTCATCACAATGATTAAATGATAGAATAATACATGCTGCTCAGAAGCTTTTATGTAAGCAGTCAAGAGATATTTATGGTTGGAATCATCCAGTATATTCTCAACAAAAGACTCTAGTTAGCAAGCTAATTCAATAGTGCACAGCTTGGAAGTAAGTCTACATTAGAAAGGGGGTTGCCATTTCTATTAGACCAGATCTCGGGGATGGATGACAACAGAGGTGTGACACAGTCAGGGATCTAAAATGTCATCTAGAGCTAGTTATTAAAGCATTCTTACATTACCTGATTTCGATCAACCTGAACAAACTTATTCACTACTATCATTCACCTCCAGCAGTGATAGTGTCTAGCTAGGATTTAATTAAAGCCAGGTTTCATGAAAATCCTGAAATATGGAGTTTGAAGCATACTAAATGAAATACATCAAGAGCAGTGATGTACAACTGTTTTTTTCTATTCAGAAGCTTATTTCCCAGTAACATCATTGGCTATAACATGGCCTTGATCACACCCACAGTGTGATACCCCCCACCCCCCACCGTGCAGACCCAACCCATTCCTATATACTGTCTTTTTTTTTTTTAATTCTATATATTACTTTGCATATGAGGTAAAAAAAAGTCTCAAGTTAATCATACAACTTCAATTCAATTGGAAACAGCATTCCCCCTTTTACTCTTCCCTCCAAACTACTCATGATGACATCCTTTCACATGCAAGGCAATAGATAATCTGGGCATGATAAGTGTCACCTGGCTTTCACTGGTAGATTTGATTGTTGTTGGTTGTTTTTTTGTTGTTGTTTTTCAAATAGAATCGTATAGTGAAACAAAACAATAAATAAAAAATGTATTTGAAAATTTAATTATAATTCATCACTAGTTAATTCATCTGCAGTTTCTTCTTCATCGTTAGACGAATCCTCTTCCTCATCTAACAAAGCTTGTTGAAAATCATCAGAAGCCATCTGGTCCATAACGCACTAACTTTGACGCAGGAATTTCTCCACCAAGGTCAGTTCAGAATGGAGCAAAGATATACATCCTTTAGCAAATAGAGCAGAGTTACTCGTCAACACTTCTATTGATCTATTAATAGAGCAGAGTTACTCATCAACACTTCTATTGATCTATTAATAGATTCCTTCCTGTCTTGGTAGTAAGCAACACAATTTTCAGCATCTTTCTTTAAAAGACTAATTTCTTCATTGCTTCGGCAAAGCAACAAGTAAGCGTTAATAGCTTGTAGTTTCTCCTCATTCAAGGTGCTTGTGACATAATTGTACTGGTTCAATTGCGATCTTACATGGATAGGATTTACTGCTTCGGCCAGGGACTCAACATAGCAATAGTTGAGCGAGTATATGAGTGAGGCCTAGCCCCCCCACCCCTTCAGAAATTTTTTTTTATTAGGTTGAGGGTGTGGTTAAATGAGACTAGACCCCAGCAACAAAAATACACAAACATACACACAAACACATATACAAACAGCACATAACACATATACAAACAAACACACATAAATACCTCATTGAGTAGTACAAATGAAGTGTCTGAAAATAAACTCCATGCCAAATAGGAGGCTCTAATAATAATACATAAAATAATACAATTATTAAAAAAATTATATGAATAATTTTTTGAAATCCGCAAAGCATATGTACAGTTGGTAGAATGTCAGTTTTCTGAACACGGTGAGGCTGAGGGTTGTTCAAATAACTGAAATGTTCTAATAACTGAATATCACAGAAAAATGTATTGCTGAGCAATACTCAAAAGGGTGTGACCACGAATTTTTTTTATTGCAACTATTGTATTTGGGTGTTCGGTAACAGACACTTTCAGATAACTGCTGTCCAGATAACCGACTTTGTAATGAATTTTTTTCTCATCTCAAATTTCAACAAGTCAGACGTCAAATTTTCAGCTTTCGTTAGTGTTTTGAGTAGGCTTTAGAAACTCATGTCCAAACCTACATATTTAGGAGTTTCCCACGTACCCATATTTGGAAATGACAGGAATTTAACTATCCACCAACTGATTCCTGTTTCATCCCCTCCAAACCTCCATTCCTATCTCATTAGTGACTATCTAAATATTAAATGAATTGGCTAATAACTTAATTGAAAAAACTTACTGCATTTCGGCTTTGGTTGAGAACCACATACACTTTTCTCTTGAATCATCCATTGGTTCACAGTGGCCTCTTACACTAATGTAATACAAGGTGATAAATACATATTTTCAGCTCTATTATTTTGCCTATCCAATTGTTATATGTGACTGTCTACGGGAAAGTCGGGCACAATGCGGCATTCGTAAACGTCGGGAAAAAGATCGATTTAATTCTTAAAAATGTATTAAATAAGCCTGAGGAAGGGACCGATTAGGGGGTTTATATCGACAACATATAAACGTAAATGATATTTTTTCCATAGCTTGTGAGTTTGTGAGTGTCAAAATTTTGATATTTCACTAGTGGAAGAGTCCTTTAAAAAAAAAAAATGAAGAAGAAATAGTTACTCATATTACTAGACATTTCACTTGCTAGATGTATTTGTTTCAGTAACGAACAATCAGGGATTCATACAGGATTCGTCCAAAAAAAAAAAAATTTGGGAGGGGAAATCTTGGGCTTTGGGGGGGGGGGGGGGGGGGGTGTGGTAAGGGGCTCCTTTAATCTTTTATTAGCGATCATTTTCTGTTGTTGTTTTTGAGGGGGGGGGAGGGGGCACCTTTAATATTCTATTAGAGAGCATTTTTGTTTTGGGGGGGGGTGGAGATATCCCCCCTCTGTATGACATCCTGACAATTTATAACATTATAACAACATCATGTTATACACTTACTCTAATCTACTTTTAGGCAAAACTAGAGCTCTTACGTGCACAGTCAAGATCGATCAAACACTATCAACTCTCTCTCTCACACAAACACAAGATACACATACGTGGGTACACGGGCACACACATGCATACACACAT
>WLWD01003806.1_pt1 | contig 32525 bp, 39 predicted proteins | sample 6712731 | NCBI WGS metagenome assembly WLWD01 (sample SAMN12718690, study PRJNA576275) | sponge metagenome | isolation source: marine sponge | host: Mycale hentscheli | place: New Zealand: South Island, Marlborough, Capsize Point | collected 2014-11-01
CCTGACCGGAGTCAAGACGAACTTTCTTAGATGATTCTTCCGCAGACACAGTTGAACTCTGAACCCCACAAGGAGAGAATTTCATAACACAATCAATTCTCCTCACTGTATTAGTTGGCGAGTGAAGTGAATCACTCGGGGGGGGGGGGAGAGTGAAGTGAATCACAGTCAGGAATGAACAGATTCACAACAGCAATGTATGTATTTATATGCGTGGAATATTAGTAGAACGTGATGAAATAGATGACCACAGGGTACAAACTTGTGGGCCTCGCAAAGCTGATGTGGCTAGCCTTCTCGTGTAGCCAGACCCTTTACCAATTGCTACGCGGGAAAAGGGTTTGGTAGACTGACATGCGTGCCTTGGCACTTTTTCCATCAACTCTGTAAGCAAAAGTTTATAAACTTATTACTTTATGAGGAACTTCTGAGCAGATACATGTATGTGTGAGTGAGAAAATATGTTAGTAACGTTGCTCATGTTTCTGTGCTTAGAAATCTTTTTTTTTTTTAAACAAAAAGGCAATTAGCTGTCTCTTTCCTTTATATACCCTTAGCTCCACACATCGTCTTCACTGCCTGATTTCATCATTACTCTGGTCCACCCCATAACTCTTCAAAAAAAGCTATTCAATTTCGGACTAACTCCACATTGGCGTAGGTGTGGTTTCTGCCTCAGTTGATATATCAATATTACTGGCACTTGTGACGGCAAAAAAATCTGAAGAGAGAGCTTTGACACGGCTGTCTGTTGGAGAGTTGCATATAGAAATACAACACACGCAACATTTTGAGTAGTCTTACTTCACAGGATATTACGTCACCTATTGTTCGTGGTCTCTCCAATTAGCGAGGGGAACTGAACAAACTGCTCAATGTCAGTCTACTAGACCCTTTTCCCGTGGTGATTGGTAAAGGGTCTGGCTATGCGAGACTACCTTGAGGCAGAGCTGGCTAGCCATGTGGCCAGCCTTGGGAAAGATATTTAATGCTCGAACTTCTGTTTAGTGTTTCAACCACTGGAGGATACAATGAAACTAGAAACTATTGAGAGTTAGAGAACACTCAAAGGCAACTAGCTATCTATAAAAAAAACAACAACACTACACTCTCAGCCAGGGATTTTTAAGGAGGCAGTTAGCCTCCTCTTGCGAGACTAAGTGAATCTATGAATGTGTAATTTGAAATATAGCTCACCCACCATTTGTGCTGAAGCACACTAGTCTAGACACACTTCCCACACCAACACATGCCCAGCACATGTCTCCTGTTATATAAATCTATTGTTAGTCATTGAGACCTTCAACATTTTAATGTTTGTTGGGAGTTACTGTATATAATGTGTCTTGTAGAAGCTTGATTATTAACATGGAAACAACTGTAAATATCTAACATAATCAGGATCACTAACTAACTGGTAAAAGGTAGTCAATTAGATGCGTATAAATGCATACCTTTCTTTTCAATGAGGAAGCTCTGCCTTTCTTTTCATCTTTCACTTTCCTAGTAGTCTTCCCATTATTTCTGTTGGTCTTAACAGTCTTCTTCTTCTTGAAAACTGTCTTACTTTTCTTGCTTACCTTAAGTTTAGAGTTACCGCCTTCTCTAGTAACTCCAGACTTAGACCTGCGTGACATACATATAGCTTAGCAACTGGGACGGCTCTATCATCTCACATACTTAGACAACCCCTTCTTGTTTGGCTTGCCCATACTCCTGGACTTGCACACCAGCGGCCAGCGCGCGTACCGTAGCTTAGTCTCGCGGGCCAGACTCTCTGGAGGCGCGCGCGCAAGCGGCACGGAAAAGAAAAGAGAGTCTGTGACGGGGGGGGGTATAAAATACAGACCAGGACCAGACCACGCCAGACCAGACCAGACCACACCTACCACACGTAAACGCTCGTGCACCAATGACTTTAAACTCGCGGACAAAGCCGTGGAAGCAAGTAAGAAAAAGAGTGAAAATACGGACCAATTGGAATAACTGGTATGTTATTTTATTTATTGTTGTTGTGAGCAAATAAACACTGGTATATTATCATTGTTTGTTTTATTGTTTGTTTTATTTATTGTTTTTGTGAGCAAATAAACAAAAAAAATTTTAACAAAATAATAATCTAGACAATGCAAGCATAGGAACTGAAAACTAGTGTGTTCACTACTAAACAAATAAACCCCTACTTTTGTTTAGAAAAATGAAATGGTACATAGCCTTAGATTAGGTACATTAAATATTACTGTTCAATATATTGTACTTTTCACTCGTCATAAAATATTTAATACAAACATTTCAACCATTATTCAATGATATAATCAGTGTGTGGATGATATTTCAGTGAAGTAACTATGTCCACAAGAAATGTTTCTATGACAGAGCTTTAACTAACAAACATGTATCCATGACCTAATTTATAACAACCTACAATAATAGCTGTAGGCTATATGTGGTTAAACAACTATAGACTGAAGGCAATAAACCAAAATCTCTATTCATTGCTCACTCACTTTAATTTGCCATGATTCTGAATAATACCTTTTGTATAGATCTTGCTGGGGGTCTATTACTATTGCATTTTCCCAATCAATTTCATGATTCTTTTCAATTGCATGGTGAGCAACTGCAAATAGATTGGTATCCATTAAACTTAATGCTCTTTTGTGTTCTTTTACATAATGCTGTAGGATTCGTCCAGTTCGACTTATGTACATCATTTTGTAGGTTTTACATTATATTTGATATACCACTCCTTTTTTGTGGAAGGATGGAATGACTTTTGCATCGACTAGTATCCCTTTTCAGTGTCCTGTTTGGTTTGAATGTAGTTTCAATACTAAGTGATGTAAATTCTCTTGATGCTTCAGATAGATATTCCATATAATATGGTAATTAGGGAGTTTTTCCCCATACTTTTTATGACTTGATTGTGTACCATTCCTCTTAAATGAAATAAATCTGATAAACCGGTTTCCTTTAGGATGTAATTGCATGTAAATCTTCCTTGGCTGTGTCCTCACAAGTGCAACAGATCTTTCCTGCTCTATTAAAAAGTGTTTGGGGTGATGGGTGTCACAAGAAAGATATTTGTTCGTGTGTGTTGTTTTTCTTTGGTTAACAAACTGCTATCACTATTGTGCATAATCTCAGTGTCCAAAAATGCCAATTTACCATCACATTTGTTCAATTGTAAATTCTATAGATGGTTCTATTGAGTTTAGATAGATTAGAAAGTCCTCAATCAAGTCTACTTCCATTGCTGTGTAAATGTCATTCACATTAGAATTGTTGTGGTAGAGATTCCAGATTTTTTTAGTTTTTGTTATTCATACTAGAGAAAACCATCTTGATGATTGGTTTTAGTTTGTTTGATTTTCCCAAATTCTCCCAGAAGGTTTAGTTTACATCAACGCATACTGTTGAAACTAATTTCTAGCATTCGATTTTTGGCTTCTCAGGGCATGCCATTGCCTGGACGTCAAGAAGATCTTGCTTCTTTAGATAGTCATTTTTATAAGCTTCTTTTACTTCGAGCTGAAGATTGCCCAGAGATGAAAACTTGGATTTATCGCAAAGAGTACTCCTCACCTTAAATTGTTAATGAAATATTAGCTCTGATGGGTAATACTGTGCTTAGAAGTATAGTGTCAGATATTCAGAGTAGTTCCTAGTTTTCTATTATTGCTGATGAAGCAACTGACATTTCTAGAAATGAACAAATGTCATTGTCTATCAGATAGACCAACAACTATCAAATCTACGAGGAGTGTGGTTTGATTCAACTTCCTGATACTAAAGCAGCTACCATTTTTTGGTTTGCTTAAAGATGTTCTTATTAGGTGCTCACTTTCATTGGGACAATGTAGAAGTCAAGCTTTTGATGAGCAGCAAACATGAGTGGTGTGAGATGTGGGGTACAAGCATTAGTAAAGAAAGAAGAGAGTCGTGCATTATATGTTCACTGCTTGGCACATAGTCTTAATTTAAGCATCCAGAGTGCTGCTAAAAATTGCGAGTTGATAAGAACCACCATGGATTTACATACGAACTGCTCCAACTTATCAAATATTCACCAAAAGACTTACCCTGTTTGAAAGTATTAGAACTGATATAGCAATGAGCAGTGAAATTGTTCCACCATCACTAAGAAGTCTGTGCTATCTATAGTGTATTACTGAATTATAAATCACTTCTTTAGACTCTCGAAGATGAAGTGAGCAAAGGAAATGATGAGTATGCTGCAAAGGCTAAAGGATGAAAATGGAATGTTTTGGTATTTTCCTTGGGCTGAAATTGTCATATTTCATTTTCAGTGCATCAGAAAGATTTTCTAGTAATCTTCAAGCCAAAAATAACACAATATAGGAAGCCACTCGAGGAGCAAACCTTTTAGTTTCTCATTGTAAGTCAGTCCATGCAGAGTCCAAATTTGATGCATTTTATGCTGATGTTCTTGAACAGTTTGTTGGATTGACTGAAGAACCTTGTTTCCAAGGTATCGTAGAAGACCAGAAGATTAGATGACGGAGAGCATCCACATAACTATCAAGTACCTAAAGATAGATATAGGCACATTTATTTTGAGGTGCTAGAGTTAGTATATGGAGAAATTGAAAGTAGATTTGATCAAGCAGACTTTTGAATCATGCAGTCCTTCGAGAATCTATTACTAAAAGCAGCTAATGGAGAGGTATTGAAGCCCGAGCAGTCCTTACTTGCATACTTGGATCGTGACATAGACACGGAGAAATTTGCTATTCAGTTGCATATGATTACAGATATGATAAAGAATGCCTTTCAGAATCATCCTATTAAGTCTGTAACTAATGTTAGAACAATAGCTGAAGGCATGAGTCAAAGTGAAGTGTTTAAATGAATGCTTGGGGGAGTACACAAAGTTTTGAAACTCTAATTCACATTTCCAGTGACCACTGCAACAGCTGAACGATCGTTCTCATCCTTGAAAAGAATAAAAACATTTCTGAGAAATTCAATGACTCAGTCAAGACTGAACAATCTGTTTACTTTATATATTCATCCAACCAGAACTGAAGATTTAGATCTCTCCCAAATAGCTAAAGAGTTCATTTCTGTGAACACCAGAAGACTTAACTATTTTGGAAAGATGTAATAATAAAATGTGTTTTCTCTCTTTTTTTTAATTGTATTTCACTCATCACTTCACAATTATTATAAATGTTAATGTAAAGATCGATTAATTATATAGTAAATTAAAGACATAATAATAACCCACTGCCACACTGAAACTGCCCTAGGAAGAGGTGATTTCTCACATGAACACCCTTAAACCACAAAACACATGCCCTGATTTCTTTGTTATGGAGCCCCCTCATACGGAAACATTTTCCTACACCACTGATAGACATTTTTTTTTACTGAATAATGATAATGAAACATTTTAATACAGTAAATGAGCAAGATATGAGATGGCTTCAAAGGGTGATATTAAAAACAGCCATAACTGATATGATGTTAAATGAGTCTGTTCTTGGAAATTTCCTCTACTATCTGCCTTCGTTTATTGACAATATCTGCCTAAAAATATAATGCAAGATAATGTGGCAAGTGGGAAAAGGACATCATACCTGAGAAAACAAGGTCTTTTCATTTAGAGCTTGATATCTTGCAAACTAAAACCAATCTCATAATAGGTGATGCAATATACTTTAAATACGTTAATTCTTACCAAACAAGTGAACACTCCACAATCATAATTGTTGGTTTGAAATGGTATGTTCTATCAACATAACTAATATAAATAGATATTATTAATAGTTGCATAAGCTACCTTTGGACAGTGCATCTTCCATTTGTACTTATTCAAAGTAGGCCTTCTATTTATTAACAGTTCCCTGTTGAAAAGGAGTATGAAAAAAAAATTACATTAGCTTGATGGGACACTTATTAGTTACCAGATTTTTTTTAAACTAGAAACTCCATCACCTCCCATGGAGTCATACCAAATGAGTTCACTGGTACAAAAATCTGCTACTGCTAAACACCAGTGATTAGCCTTACAAACTGGAAATAACATCTTCGAAAAAGTGAATGGATCTTCCTGAGGGAGAGAATAAACACTAATTAAAAAGAAAGAACTAAAATGTATGCTGGTTAGTAACCTTGATCCATTTGTTAACAGTTGAACATCCTCCTGCTTCACACAGTTTGGTGTAATAGTAACATGAGACACTGTATACATAGTTAGCCTTTCTTTTATTTCCTTCTTCCATTACTAAAAATGTGTAGGCATCAACAATCTATATAATATAAATATAATATAGCATCAATGTAAATTTACATGTAAATACTTTACCTTATCATTCAGCCAGGAAGATCCATGCACAGTTTTTAAGTCTCTATAATTTACAGAAACACCATTTATAGTTGATACTAAGTCATCATCATTCCTTTGAACCTAAAAATAATGCAGAGCAAAATTAAAGACAGAGCAGGCAATGTGCTTAAAGTAATTATCATACTGAGTCATTCTCTGAGGGTTCACTAGCATCTAACATAACTTCACAGCAGCTTGGTGGATCCTAGTTTATATACAATGGTTATTAAAACTGATATATCGAAATATTAAGCATATATTATACAATTAATATCATTTCTTCACTCTTTGCAGTTTCAGATGATATAGGTGTACAGGAACTGCTATCTGCAATATAAAAATAACATAATATATCACTTTGAATTACATCAATTGTAACATAACTACCATTATGATTGAGCTTCATGACTTTGCATTTCCTGTGTACACAACACTGCTTTAGAACACTTGTTCCTCCAAACTTAGGTTTGTCTTGGCAGAAGTTACATTCTCCACAATCAATAGCAGTACATCCATCACATATACCACACCTCTTTCTCTTTGCTATTTATATAGTGGTACGGACCAAATCATATTGAAACAAATGAGGTTATTTTGTTGAAACAAACCTTTTCCACTATTACAAAATTTGATTGATTCTTTGTCCATAATCTGAAGGAATAGAATACAATAAATAGCATATAATTATTCCCACCCCCACTACTTAGGAATAAATTAAACATATATTACATAATATTACCGTGTTTTCCATGTTCTTTTCCTCAGTATTATTATTAGGATTCTTTGATGTAGAATTACTGCGTTTCTCAGCAGTTTCAATATCCTAGTAGTAATAATGATAAACATAAAATAATTGCAATTATTATTACGTAGTAATAATAATAATAGTAATAATAATAATAATAATAGTAATATTAAAATGTTACACATTTGTTGTACCATAGTTTTGACAAAATAATAAAAAGGAACAACTGGGTTTAGTTCCTCCATAGTCATAAGATTTTGTTTTGTTTTTTATTTTCTAAATTACATTATTTATTAGAATATGTAAACAGTAAATTAATTTATATTAATCCTAGTATTACAATGTATTTCAATAAACAGGAAATGTGGCTAAAGTGCTTATCAGCTAACCCAAATATTGGCATCAGGTGCTGCTCCAACTCGATAATCTCCAGGACGAGGAACTTTTCTCCCAGAAATTTTCTCAACTCTTGAACGAGTGTTTTTCCTAAGCTGAGTGAGGTTTACTTTTCTTTGCAAATCAATGTTTTCCAGACCGACACTTATTCTAACTGCTAAAATGTGATAGCATCTACCAGTAGAAGGACAAGTGCATGCCTCTCGAGAGAATATTGTTACTGCATGTGGACTTCCACTAGTCCCAATTACAGTAAATACTCCCAATGATTGGTTGTGACTTATCTGTTTCTTCTCAATAATAAGCCTAAAGGAATACCATTAAAAGTTGGCCAGGAGCTGCATCAATTAAATTTACCTTGCACGGGCATAGGAAGTACTTCCTGACATTTCCAAACTTTTTTCCTCTTCTGAAAGTTTGAGAAATATATTTTGCAATACATTCTATGATTATTTATGCAAACATACCAGTATTATCTTGACCAGCAACTGGCACAGTCATTTCTTCTGATTTCTTTGAGGAATCTGCATCTTTAACTTTTGAATATTTAATGTTTACAATGTTTAAGGCATTTTACCTTTTTTGCAGACATAGCATCATCCTTGTTTTGAAGTCTTCTGACTATCTCTTCAGGTGAATAACACTTTATAAGGGACATTTCATCACTAGGTCTTGCAAAATCCTCAAATTGCTTCAATAATTTGTAAGTCCCTACACCTGAAAGGATTATCATATGGATTATCTAACTTGTCAACTAATTTTCTTACCAGATAGTCCTCTCTGAATCTCATTAAAATAGTACACTTGTAGATGGTACAATGCCAGTATAATGGAATCAACTGGTACCTCTTTCCATTTTTGCAGCTGCTTCAGAGTACTATTGAAACTCTCTGACTGATTGTTAGTCACACCAGTAAATGGATGATAGACATTTAAAGGTTCCAATACCCACCTACCAAGACTGACACTCATCTATAACGCAAGCATCATCACTTTTATTCAATACATAGTTTAACTATCAGTACCTCATTATGTATCTCAGTCATGAAATACTGGTAAAATGGTTTACTCCAGAGGAGTTGAAACTCAGCAAGTTTGTTCTCATAACTACTGGCACTGCGCTGATTTAATAAATCTCGCAAATGACTAATATATACAGGTATTTCCACAGAACTTGCTCCTTGTTTTTTAAGCCATGCTTTGACCGCATTAATGGTGTGGTTCCAACAACGTAGCCAAATAACTCCAGGTAAATACTTCTCCACCGCCTCAATATAAAGTGCCAATAATAAACATGTTTAAGTAATAAAATTAATTGCTTACCATCTTAATACCAACTTCCTCATCTGTCACCAAAGGTACTTTTTTTTTCCCTTTCAACAATGTTGGAACGGAGTTTGCTGATACTGCATAAATCTTTCATGTACGTTCTTAAACTTGCGTTCATGAATAAGAAAAAGACAAGGAATTACTGGCGAATTTGAAAACACAGTGTACCGATACAAGAAGGGAGAGAGGTAAAAATCTCCAAGTTGGAAAGTTGTGTCATATGACAGCAACTGTGGACACTTTGAGTCAATCTGAAGGACCAATTCAAATTCATGTATTAACTTGTCAAGCCCACAAATAATGACTAGATCGGGATAAGTTGTAATAACTTTAACGAAGCCATCAAGATCATATGCTATTTCATGCAAATTGTAAATTGCATCATGTGTTAGCCTGCATTTTTGCCTCTCTTTATACTGAATGTTTTTTATCTGTCTAAGGTTGCGAGGCATATACATTGATTGTAGTGTAGGAGGACATTCAGTTGGTGGATTTGAAATTGCACTTTTATAAAGACTTGAAGGAGAATTTTTTGTGTTAGTTGATAATGTAGTCAACACTGAAGGACAAGTGCGTTTAAATACATGACTATTATCTTCCTTGCTGTTACCATGAGGGAAGTCAACTGCAATGCTTTCATCACCTACATAGTGAATTACCACTGCCTTGCTAGTCTCACTAAGCAAAAAGAATACCAGCCTCTTAAATCTGTGATCATGCCCACTAGCCAAAACTGATGTGAAGTACAACTTTTTCAAAACTGGATTCCTGCGAGGAATGAATTTAGATCCATACTGGAACCAACGATATCCATCCACTCTCCAGTCATCTATTCGTTAATAAAATAAATAATTCTTTTTAACATGCAAGTTTATTAAAAGGTATCTTTTTATCAAAAGGGGGGGGGGGGGGTTATAAAGACACCTGTAGCCAAAAAAAAAAAAGAAAAGAAAAAAAAGAACAGGTGTAATGTTCCAAATGTTTGTGACAATGTAAACTATTGCTGAGACAAGAGCTTAAAAGAGATGGACAAACTTGTTAGAAAGTAGTGAGTAGCTCTATAACTTGTGAAATGATGGAGCCAAACTATAAGACCCCACAAAGACATGGCTAAAATAATGTCATGCAGTAAATTGAGCATTATACTGAATGGTATTGTGCTTTTTAGAACGGATATTAATAAAATAAAAAGATACCAAGGTCAACTACGGTCAATAGTAATGGTGAATGTTGTGCTAAAGATCATACTCCAACACATTGTTAAGACTGTTACCTGTCTTGCCATGTCTATCCCAAATAACCCAACTACATTAATTAGCTATAGGTGTTAGTTGTGTTACAATAATAATATAGACAATAAGAGCAAGGCAAGAGTAAGTGTTAGTGAGGTAAGAAATAGAGAGAGAATGAAATGACAAAAATAGATTGAATAATAGCTATAGAATGAAGTGGAGTACATGTGGTTATATGTATAAAGTTGTACAAAAGAAATGCAGCTTTTATGTAAAAGTTGTACAAATGAAATGCACCTGGCATTTGAGTACAGGTGAAAGGATATGCACCATAACAGCAGGCAATTGAAATGTTATACCTGATCCAAAATTAATTATGTGGATGCTATGGTATGGGGGTTAGGTTGTCAGTATCAGGTGTTGATGTCCTAATACTGGGTAGGTGCCACCAGAATCTTCTTCAGGATGAGTCTCAGAGTTGAGGGGATTGTGGTTGAAAGCCAACCTTGTTCCAGTGATGCAACCAGCTTTACGGTTAAATGTTTATTCAACTAGCTTATGGTTGCAAAACTAAGCCAACTGATCCAGGCAGTGCTGGCTAGCCACTATAATATACCAAACTTGCCAGCAAGCCTGATGTAAAGGTGTGATACATCATTAACATGAAATGTGAGAAGAGACAGGAGGGAAGGAGCAAGTTAATTTGGGGATGTTTGTCTCATGAGAAAGAAAAAGAAATGAATACATAATGTTGGTATTCATATTACTAATTTGAGTTAGCTGTGTGTGGAGAACGTTGAAGGTTGGTCTCCACTACATATGGCTTCATTGAACTGAAAAACCTTGTATAGCCAGTTAAGTCTTTAGTCCTGTTTGTGTAATGTGATTACCAGTTGGTGCTGAGGCTATTAGCTACATTACGAGATTTTACTGAACAAAAATTCATTTTGTATACCCAAACCTTTGTCATATTTTTTGCCTTAGATATATTAGCAGTTTGGTATTATTGTTAATTAAGTGTCAAGTATCTAACACAAAAGGGGCGTTGCGAAGTAAATATTGTGGTGCTGTGCCCTATCAATTATACATAATTAACTTATTAATTTCTTTTACAAATTTTCTTTAACACACAATAATTTTCTAATCTGGAAGTACTTTTCATCTTACCTTTAGAGCAATCTTCCTTCCAAGAAACTAAGTAAACTTCCCCAGCCTTTGGCTTCAGTGGAGGATGTGTCTGTACAACACCTGGATTTTTGAAGTACTTCAAAACTTGCGATATAGAGAGATCGCTGCCAATACCAGATTCCAAAGGTCTGCTTAGCACTACGTTTACATCCATTTTCATAAACTCAAGCTGATGCTTTTGACAATGCGCGTGAGCGAGTGAATGTGCACGATATATATAATAAGAGGACGACGCAAGGTGTATGTACGCATGTGTGATGCGCGAGCGTTTACGTGTGGTAGGTGTGGTCTGGTCTGGTCTGGCGTGGTCTGGTCTGGTCTGTATTTTATACCCCCCCCTCTGGCTCTGGGGGGGGGTATAAAATACAGACCAGGACCAGACCAGGAAACACGCGCGTGGGAAGGGGGGAGGCACGTGGTTCCTACCAAAAAAAGTGGTTAAATGGATGGTTACCGTTGCTGTATGGCTTCAGATTTCGACGGTGGTCGTGCTGGTGGCAGTAGTGAGGATTGTGCTGGTCACGCTGGTCGTGATGGCAGTAGTGGAGATTGTGAGGGCGTTTTGTTTGTAAAGCAGATGACCATTGCAGTTCAGGAAGCTATTGTAACTCTTTACAACCCACCAATGGAGAGGGCCATTTCTTCTCCACCAGTAAAACCGAAAGGAGGACAAGGTTTTCTTTATGTAGCAGAGAGCAGTGCAAATGAAGGTAGCTACTGAGTTAGTCATTATAGCTAGCAGGTTGTTAATTTTATATAATTTTTTCTCTTCAGATGATTGGAGATGTGACCAATATCGGTGGAGAAATCAAGGAGTCACCAAGCTGCCAAGAGGGGATCCTGTTATTCGGAAAATGTATTTTGTTGCAGATACAAACAATGGCATTAGCAAGGATTTTCAGAGGAATGCGTATCAGTTAATTGGTTAGTGAAAATAGTGTCTAGTTAAATTGCAGTGACCTTAATTCAATTATATATTGTGGTGTGGGCTTCTTTTTACTAAAGCTTGATATCGAAGGCACTGACTGGTTAGATGAATGGTAGTCTGTATTCTTTTGACAAGAATTATCGTGTATGAGTTAATTAACAGTATAGCTTAAAATAAATTTTGATACTAAGCAAAACTTAATTTAGATCTTGTTTCTTGTCTCATATAGGGAGGAAGAAAATCACTTTGATTCATTATGTGGGTAATGATAGCATAATGAAGGATTTTTCACATCGGAATTCAACTGAAGTTACTCCTAGACCTTTCTTCAGAACCTGTCCGTCTTTAATAATAAAGTGTGATAGTCTTCTTATGGATAAGAAGCCTAATATTGTATATAAGAAAGAAATAGCGAGCAAAGGTTGTGTTTCTAAATTGGCACCAGTGATGAAACCAAGAAACTTGAAGCAGCTGCGAAATTTAAGATTTAAAGCACTTAACTCTAGCCGAATATCTCACGATTCATTGTACAATCTGCATGAGATAGCTTATGATCTGACAAATTTTGTATGGAAAATAACCAGCTTTCCAGATTTAATATGTATGTGTGGTCTTGATGACCTGATAGAGGATGCTAATAAACTTCTCATGCTTTCAAACACGTTTCAGTTGTTGTCGTATGACACAACATTTCAGTTGGGAGATTTTTATGTTTCGCCTCTCATTGCCCGATATTCTATTTTTGAGCAAAAACCTTGCATACGTATTGCTTTCATGATACATGAACGTAAGTTTAGCTCAACCCATCAAGAAATGTTTCGTGAATGTGTGAAAAAAATTCCATCACTGAAGAGTTCAGCATGTCCCATAGTGGTTGATAAGGAAAAGGCAATTATGAATGCAATTCATATGGAAATGCCAGGAATTCCTTTGTTGCTCTGCTGGAACCATTTATTTCGAGATGTTCGCATGTGGTGTCACAAGCATGGAGCACCATCTTCAGACATATCAGTTTATATTGCAGATATGAAAAGACTTTTTCATGCACAAAGTGCTGCTGAATATGATAGCCTTCTACAGACTGTTAAGCAGGATTGGGATGCTTCATTTGAAGAGTACTTTAAAAAGGAAATTCATAGCTTTATTTACAGCTCTATTGGACGCTGGGTTTTGGAGGCTAATAAAGTGTATAATCCTTACAGTGGAGTGACAAATAATCAATCTGAAGGCTTCAACAGGTAGGCAAGTTATACAATAATATTCTTGTAATTTTAATGGGTACAGATAGCATCAGTTATCTGGACTTCACTAAAAGTCGATTCAATGAACACCTCTTAAAATCACACCCCTTTGCTTTGCAATAAACTTTTTCTACTGTATTGTATAGGCAAATTAAATGTGAGGCTGTTTGGATAAAACAAAGAAAGATGTGCCTTAACTCTACACTATGAATGAAATTTTTTGTGTAGAGTTTTGAAAGATCTTCAAGGATGGAAGGAAGCTCCAGTTGATTGTGTTGTCCTGTCGTTGTTTCAGCTTCAATCATTTTACTTTAATGAGGTTAAACGTGGGCTAGCAGGACTTGGGGAATACATTTTATTGCCTGAGTTTTGTAACCTTCATGAAGACTTTGTTCAGTCTTATGAAGGAAGATCTCCAAACGAAATTGTTAAATATATTAAGGATGGACAAAACACAACACATGAAGACATGGTACTAGAGCTATACTATATGTATACGTATAATGAGAAGTAATAATCTATTGTTGTAGGCTGGGAATGACGTGAAAGATTTACCATCGCAATCTAGTACAGTCAAACTACAGTCTCTATCGAGTGAAGCCAGAGCTCATCAGATCTTGGTTAATGACACCATTAGTTTTGACTCAAAACTCCATGTTTTCAATGTGAAAGGAGGGTCAGGAATTACTCGTGTTGTTTCCCTTTTCCCCAAAGTTTCATGCAGCTGTCCATCAACGAATGAATGCTACCACATAGTAGCAGCCAGGATGTTTTTGGGTATGACAGTGCCATGTAAGAGTGAAACGAAATTTGTCTCAGTTGCGGAAAAATAGCAGAACGAGGAGAGAAAAAAAGAGTGGTAGGAAAAGACCACGTCCAAATGATGTTACAGAAGGTATTTTTACCACATGACTGTGTAATAGCTAGCTACCCATTGATTTCATGATAATTTGTTTTTCCTTATGAAGATGCTCAGGCGGGGTTTTATAAACAGAACAAACTATCTCATCAAGATGATGCCTATAATCTGCTGATGAGACTACTTCAAAGTCTGGCCTACCAAGTAAGGCTGTATGGGGAACAAGATATATAATTGACTGAGCAAATTAAAGTCCTAGATAATGTGTCCCACATGAGATTGGAATGCATGAGCTAAGGGGCAAAAAAAAAATCATAAAAGGCCAAAACAAGGATTTTGAATGACAATCAGATGCTTATCTGATACATGACTTGGTTTAAACATGTATAATTGGTTCTAGGGGATTATGATGTGCCAGGACCTGACTCTATTTCTAATTCTCAAGTCACTGACATATCTCTGGTTAGAGCATGTAGTGTTATTGGTGTGCTTTACTAAAATGTGTTCGCTCATTATCTTCAGACAATGTTTGTGCACATAATACCAATCTATTACATAGCACTAGTTCATATGAATTTACATCTTCTTGTATTTTGTCTAAATATTTCATGTCATAGATTGCAGAAGCAGTGCAGGCTAATGTTCAAGACAACTCTTCCCAGAAACATAGTGTCTTTGCAGGAAGTAATTATATTAGGTAGCTGTGTAGTATTATTTTTACAGATAACTCTTTTAATAACTTAGATAGACGAAGATGTGAGCAGTGCGAAGGATGTTTAAGTGATAATTGTGGAACGTGCATTTCTTGCAAGGACATGAAGAAATTTGGTGGCCCTGGAAAATTGAAAAAAAAATGTATAAAAAGAAAGTGTACGGATGTCCCACTAAAAGTAAGTGCTATGCTATAGTATACACGTGTCATTATAGTATACCTGCATTTATTATTGGAAAGGAATGTTTGAATGCCACTACAATCAAGAGGCAGAACGTCCCTCCACTTACTTCCTCTACCAGTGCAGTTGTGGTATGTAATCAGAAGTAAAAGTATTAAATAAATAATCTTTTGTTTTTATCATTAGGAATCAATTCGAACCAGAGAGTCAGTACTTGATAATGGAATTGTTGGCATGGATGACTTTTTGCAGCAATATTCACGTCGCAGGCATTCAATCGTTGGTGATGGAAACGGCCTTTTTCGTAGCTTCTCCTTTATTTTACTTGAAGTGGAGTCAAAACATTTTGACATTCGCAAACTGCTGGTGCAGTTCGTATCCCTGAACCCCAGCCACTTTCAGCCTTATTGCTTTCCATCAACAGTTGAAGCTCACACTGACAAGATGAAAAACAATCATGTTTGGGGAACACATGTTGAAATTTTTGCACTATCCCTCTGTTTTGCTATACCAGTGTTTGTTGCAATTGATAAAGGCAATAATAATAAGTATTATTGGGCTAAGTACTGCAAGTCTCCCACCCAACAAGCCAATCTGGTTTTTCCAGTGGACCCTCACTTCACATTGACAACTGACAAAAGCCACATTGAAATATGTCATATATATAACAATCACTATATGATGCTGTACTAAACGATGATGGGTCTATTCCAAAGACATTACCCTACAGTGGTACTACCTCATCATCTCTTGCTGTGGACTCTATTGTTATTACTTAAATTTCAATATCTGCACTGCTATCTTGTATTTTTGTATGATGTGATTGAAAGATGGTCACTATTTTTGGCATAGTCATTTAACCAGTGGGGGTGCTCTTTCAATGCTAATACTGTTTGATGGGGCGGAACTTAGGCATGATAGAGAGAGAGAGGGGGGTTGTATGTATATAGTCTGGAAGTGTACGGCAATAGAGTGGCATAGTCTAGTGTGGCGTAAATCCACTGATAAACTACACCCAATTGGGTTGATTAAAGCGTCCGAACTTTTTGAACATGTGGTAAGGGGCACCAATCAAAGGGGGAGGAGTTACAGATGCAAATAAACACTTTGTGGGGGTTGTTTGGGGCCAGAAAGAGGAATTTCCAAGTTTCAAAGCTGTAGTTACACCTGTTCCAGAGATAGGGCCTATACAGTTGGGTTTATTGAAGCGTCCGAACTTTTTGAACATGTGGTAAGGGGCCCAAATCAAAGGGGGAGGAGTTACAGATGCAAATAAACACTTTGTTGGGGTAGTTTGGGGCCAGAAAGATGAATTAGCAACGCTCCCACAGTAATGACACTGTAATGACACTGTACAATTAATAGTAGTAAAATAGTCTCGTTCGTCCCGTTCCGTCCCGGGTTTTAGTAGCTAGTCCCGTCCCGTCCCGTCCCGTCCCGTCCCGTCCCGGGTATTAGTAGCTACCCACTCTGACATCACAAATACGTCGTCATTGAGATAAGAGCTTCCGCAAACGTCACAACTTACACCGAAAATACTAACACTCTCACAAAAGCATTTTTATTTCCCTTAATTTTCAAGATAGGGGTTTCAAATTCATATGGATTAAAATACAACTATTTAGGTATTTTATATTAAATTCCCAAGACACTTACTTCAAAATTGCAAAATTACCAGCTTAAAGCATTTGGGGAGTTTAGTTTTTTATAAAAAATGAAATTAAAAATAAGTAAAATAGTATTAAAATATAAAAATTTGGTACAAATCAAATTAATGAGCCATAGATTCAGTCTGCAAAATCTTTAGACACTCGAATTCAATTTACTCTTTTTCTGGCTTAAAAACATCAAAAATATCCTCCATTTATAGGGTCACTTCTTCTATCTATTACCACAGTTGTGACCACAAACCACAATTTTTTAAAACATAATCAATTTCAATATATATTAATTTGTGTGTGTGTGAAGTTTCAGCTTCCTGACATCAATCTGACTGCACATGTATGCATTTAAAGAACAATTAACAAAAAACAGAACTTTCTACTCTTTAAGCTGGACGAACTGTACCTTATACTAATGGTGAAGATATCTAGTGTGGAACAAACCACTTATTACACTTATCCTTTAGTGTGCCACCACTGCAAGGCATTTCCGCTCTCAGGCTTTATTTCAGTACGGCGTGTAAACTGTCTGTTCGAAATGCATTGGAAAAATTGCTATAACTAAGTGAAATAGCACGGAACAAAGTGAAAAGACACCGTAGCTTAAGTAAGAGTAAGTGCGCAGCCAGTTTTTTTTTAATCATTTGCTGTGTAGCTACACTAGATAGTGGACTTACTATATTATGTATATTTGAGGTTTAACTTTCTCAGACACTTCCGAAGGCTCGAAGACTCCCTTTCTAATCTGTTGAAAAAAATCCGTTGCTTGTGCTATTAATATCGAATCGCATGCTTACCGGGGCTATTATTCTTACTAAAGTGTTACGTACACTTTATAAAGAATGTAACGTAGCAAGCTTTACTCATGCTGATATGAGAGCGAAATTTTTTATCCATGGAGCTGAATGTTTATTAGGTCACTTAGACTCAGACTAGGCCAGACAGCAGAGAATTCAAGCGCAGGTTCAGCACGATTGAACAGACGATGATATTCCAGAAGTTATATGTGGGGTGTGGCTAAAATATTTGCTTCCGGTCACTCTAAAGGGGGTTTCGACCGAACCCCTCGAACCCCCCCTGGCTACGGGTATGCTAAGTATATCTCTGTGAAGGTATCTAGGGTAGTATATGTAGCTATATGACATTGGGGGTAAATAATTGTTCCCCTGTCCCTTCCTGTAGCTTTTTATTTGTTGCTTTCACAATCTCAAACTAGCTATCCCAAAAGTCCCAAGAGACCATCTGTCAATACACCAAGTTCCTAATATGGATGATTAACAAGATAATAAGAATGCAATGAGATCTTAAATGAGAAGGTCACATATAAAAGGGCGTAGCCGGGGGACATGTTTCACGATAAGTGGAAAATGGTGGCTGATAGTTTTTGTCACCAACTTCCAAGAGAACATATTTTAATGCATTACAGCAACTTAGCACACAAAAGCTAAGAAACAATGTCACATATAAGTCGTGAGCATCTTAACGGAAGACAAAACAATAAACAAACAAACAAGAAAAACAACAACAATGAATGGTGGGCTCTAAATAGAGAAAAAAGAAAAGTACTGTTTGCCATTGACGCAGCTAAATTCAACTGCAAAAGATATGCAGCTTGCAATCGGAGTTCTGTAAGATACTATCCTGAGGATTCATCTTCAATCAAGAAGTTCTTCGATACGTACACACACAGCATTGATAGATGGACTTGAGTATTACTCACAAAAATATCTTAGTAAGAAACGCAGAAAATTCAATTGTTAAGATGCTCACGACTTATATGTGACATTGTTTCTTAGCTTTTTTTATTTAGGGCACTCGTTGTAATGTTGTAAACATGGTGTGGATCAACTTTATAGTGAGCTATAATGGAGGGTTCTCCTTGCGTGGCTACTTTTTTGAATTTCAATTGAAGGAACTGCCTATACAGAAATCACTCAACAACAAAGAGAAAGTTGCTTCATGAAGGAATCCAAGCATTTGACTACAGCTTTAGAAGACAAATCAGTCGTGAAGATATGCATGAGGATGACTTGTAATTACATTGGACTCAGAATCAGCTACAGACTGTCTAGTATATGACATGGCAAGTTATTTATCTGACAATTCAGGTGAAGGTTAAGTAAGATCTTACTAAGATATTTTTGCTGAGAGCTAGGCTCAGCCTTAAATAGAGTTAGTAGAACCATGTACGGCCTCAATAAAAATATTAAGTGACATAACTAGTTAAGATCTCACTCTCACTGTTCCCAATTTATAGGTTATGATTGAGAATATACAATGGATAGTTTGCTTGTTACTCTGCTCAAACTGCATACAACTCACTTTAGCAACATTAGGCAGTCTTATATTGGCCTGTATATAAATGGTACCTCCACTTTTCGCCAGTGTTGAGACTTGTTTTCCAGTCCATCGAAATGTGGACGAGACAGATGGAATACATAGAGCTCTTGACCCTGCACCAGCCCTCTGTAAATATGGGAAAGGAAAGCTTTCTCCTAAACTGATACTTTCCAAGGTCAAACCCATAGGTGTAGCAAACACCTTACAAATTTCTTCTTTTATGTCGTCAGCAGACATTGCTGAGGTAAACTCAATTTTCCCAACAAGTCCCGACTCAGCTAATAAATTTCTTTTAGCATTCCGGGGTATTGATATTTTTGGGCTATTATCACTCCATTCTTTTGGTAGGCATATTATATCTCGAACATAGCAGTTAATTTTGCCATTACGTTCTTCAGAACATCTTCGTTTCCCCATAAACATAGACGGCAACCCAGATCTTCGCTTTCTTGGGGAAGATGCTGCAATTACATTTACAGTTGATTTTTTTCATAATGTAAAGTCATAACATGTTTTTTCCTGTTTCTCATCCTATCTTGAAGCAAAACCGTATGAGCAGTGGGTGATGGACAAAGCAAATAGTGGAAATAACACAATTAAAGAGCCAATTGTGGGTATACCTATCAGAGGATACTCTTGCATCCTTGGATTACTTGGAAAAACATACTGCTACTAGTAAAAGTAATGCCTATTATTGTATTGTCTTTTAGGAGAGGCAAGCGTCAAAAAATCGATATTCCCCCACTCCCCCCAACTAACATTTCTTTAAATCTCAAACCTAAAGATACTGTAGAGCAATTTGCAAAAAAAAACACACAAAAAAAAACAAAAACGGAACAACAAACAAAAACTATGTACTAGCTATATGCCAATTGTCTTTGCTGAAATTTGCTTATAATTGTTGAAGTATATAAATAGTCTCTAGCTAGTTAGTGAGACGTTCTGAGCTGGGAACTGTTTACAAAAAAAAACATTCCCCGTCTGATTTACTTAGAGCGGAAGTCTTAGACTAGCTACAACCGAGAGGCCAGCCTTACAACCTGACTTGCTAGAAGTTGACCGTGTGTGAGCATTTCCCTCTTCAATAATCTTACCACGAAGTTGTTGTCTAGATTCAGATTGCCAAGACCCAAACGAGGAGGTATGGGGAGCAGAAAAATTGAAACTTCCAGTCCAACCAGATCTTCTGCTACTATTAGCAGCGCCTGCAGTAGCAGTACAACTTGAGTTTCCGCCACGAGCGACGGGATCACGAATCTAGAGGTAGAGTGGACTCAAGAGTGATGATGCCTCTGTCTGCAAAATGTCAGTTGACCAAATTGATGCTACAGACCAAACATGAGGAATTGAACCACATTGGAGCATCAACAGTCATTGGCATCATTGGACAGAACCATCTAATATTTGGAGCAAAAAAAGAGCTCAAAAGAATTCAGAGACTGTGTACAACCTGTCGAAGAGTCAATGCCAACACTCAGCAACAGAGAATAGGAATGCTTCCAAACTGCAGAACTATGCTGAAACCACCTTTCTACAGCACTGGTGTTGACATAGCTGGTCCCATAACACTCAGAGAAGGCTCTACAAGAAAGCCGGTTTGCTTTAAAGCATATTTTTGCATTTTTGTCTGCATGGCAACTAAAGCCATACACTTGGAGGTGTGCAGAAGTTTGAGTGCTGAAGAATTCTTGGCAATGTTCAGCAGGTTCTTCAACAGAAGAGGAGCACCTGCTGAGATGTTCAGTGACAATGGTGGAAACTTCACAGCAGCAGCAAAGGAAATCACTGCAGCAACATTGACAGCTTGGAAGAAGTGTCAAAGTAAATTCACCAACATCAGATGGCACTTCAATTCTCCAAAGGCTCCCAACTTTGGAGGGTTGTGGGAAGCCGGAGTCAAGAGTGCTAAGAGACTGTTACAGAAGATGCTCCAGCCCCACCCACTGAGAATTGATGAATTAACAACCATTGTGGGGGAGCATCCCTCACAGGTGATCCATCTATAATTAGAAGGACCAGTTTGCCTACTTGATCTGACGCTGGCTGGTACAACCCGCAACCGCTGGCGTTAGCTTGCAGTCTTGGGCAGCAGCCTAAAGAGCGCACTCCTTAACGGTGTCAAAGGTTAAGGTTCTCAGGGGAAAGCAACATTTATCATCAATACAAGCACGATATAAATAGACATTAACAAGACTCAAAGTATGGTGGGTTAGGAGTGCCATGAATATCATTAAAGGATAAATATGGACATAGGGAAGAGGTGATAATCTGTTCTATTAACACTTTGGAGTCTTGGCTTGGGACTTAGACTTCTTCATACTTCTGTCTGGTATGGAGTCCCAGACATCCTCCCGGGGGTCGGAGTGGATGAATTCTGTTCTTCAGTTTCGGGCTCGTCGGGTGCGAACGGGATCAGGATGGACGTAGGACGTCGGTACAGTTTTCCCCGGCAGCGGAGGGAGACGGCGCGTACTTCTCCGTCATCTCCAGGAAAAACTTCCTCAATGATGGCGATGGGCCAGTCTCTGGTCTTCAGTGTTTCATCCTTGACAAACACGAGGTCTTGTGGTGCCAGGCGTCGTCCAGGACGAGTCCATTTTGACCGTTGGGAACAGGAGGCAAGGTACGAGGTGAGCCACTGGTTCCATAGCTCTGAAGTTAGTCTCGAGACTAGGTTCCAGCGGCGGAGGTTTGACATCTTTCCAGACGAAGGTTTGGGCGCAGGTGGAGCTCTCAGTGGTCTGCCGATCAGGAAGTGACCGGCCGTGAGGTAAGATCCTTCAGTTGCATCGTCACTCAGGAGTGGAGCCAAGGGTCTCGAGTTGAGGATGGACTCCACCTCCGTGAGCAACGTGTACAGCTTGTCATACTTGAGGGCGTGGGGCTGCAGGTTCTTTCTAAGGAGCACCTTCATAGCTTTCACCGCGGCTTCCCACAGACCACCGAAGTGCGGTGCTCTCGGTGGAATGTGGTGCCACTGGATCTGATTGGACGTTGTGAAATTGGTGATGGCTTCTTTTGTCTTCTTCGATTCGGTGAACTTCTGTAGTTCGCGGATCTCTTCCCGGGCGCCAACAAAGTTGGTTCCGTTGTCGGAATAGATCTCTGCAGGGCAGCCGCGTCGAGCAGTGAAGCGTCGAAGGGTGGCCATGAAGTCCTCCGTGGACAGGGATGAACACAGGTCCAGATGGACAGCCTTGGTGGTAAGGCAAGTGAAGACGGCAGCGTAAGTCTTTATCAAGACTGGTCTACGGGTGTGGCCCTGACGGATTACAAAGGGGCCAGCGAAAGCCACACCGGTGCGGTGGAAAGGCGGAGCTGGTGTGGTTCTCGAGGCGGGGAGCATGCCCATCATGTGATGAAGGGGCTGAGCGTACGCTCTCTGGCAGGAATGGCAGCTTCTACTAATCTGCTTGAGGAGGTTGCGGAGGTTGGGAATCAGGAAGGAGTTGGCAAGGATGGACGTCATTGCAGTAATGCCAGCATGACTGTAAGTGACGTGTAGCATTCTCAGCAGCAGCTTGGTGAGCTGGGACTTAGGATGAAGGAGGGTAAGTTGCAGTGGAGAAGTGGGAGAGTCAGGATCTCGAACGCGGCTGCAGACCAGGATGTGGCCATGGATGGAGAGAGACAACGGAAACCTGTGGAGATAGTGACCCTTGGGAGGAGAGACGAGTTGGAGATCGAGGTGAAGACACCGGAATAGTGTTCAAGCTGGGAGAGGCGGTAAAGGAGAAATTTGGAAGCAGTGATCTCGTCATAGGTGAGTAGATCGGTCTCTGAGGAAGGTTTGGATGGACTGGAATTGTGGAGGAAACGTCGGATCCATGCGACAATGCGAACGAGGGTGAGGAAGGACGAGGATTTGGTCCACAGGAAACGCAGGAACTTGGACTGTTCTTCGGACGGTTGTAGGCAGGGCTTGATGACAAGGCAGTGGAGAGGGGTAGAAGGTTTGGAAAGCTTGTGTGAAGGCCATTGTGTAGGAGGAAGCGCAAGCCATGGAGGGCCTGACCACTAAAGTGAGGAGGCAGCCAAGTCCGGGGCTCGTACACCTCTGCTAGCCAGGTCAGCCGGGTTGTCGGCGGACTTGACATGGCGCCATGCCTGCCAGGGTAGGAGCTCCTGAATAGCATGGACGCGGTTGGCCACAAATCTGTCTAGGCGTGATGGATGCTTCGGCAGCCAGTGAAGGACGATCTCCGAGTCGGTCCAGGCGTAGACATTTGATGATGAGATGGAAAGGAGAGATTGAGTGTGGTGAAGGAGTTTGGCGAGCAGATGCGCACCAAGGAGTTCAGCCTGTGGGATTGTCACAGGCTTCACAGGAAGGACTCTGGCCTTTGCAATGACCAGAGCAGTGGTAGTGGAGCCATCGTCAAGGACGTGCCGAATGTAGATGGCGGCTCCGTATGCAACCGTTGACGAGTCGCAGAATCCATGTAGCGATGTGAAGACCGGGGTACTGTCAGAGTTGGAAAGTCGTCTAGGAACAGCATGAGCTATGATGGATGGAAGGTCGGTGACCCAGGTGTCCCAGCGAGTCCGGAGGTCGTCCGGAACAGGCTTATCCCAGGTGAGAGATCTTTTCCAAGTCTCCTGGAAGATAATGCGCGCAGTGATGATAGCAGGACAGAAGAGACCCAGAATGTCAAAAACTCCAGCAGTGCCAGAGGCGACCACACGCTTGGTGACTTCTTTGGATGTGGGAACTGATGATGGGATGGAAATATGGAGAGTGTCACTGGTGACATCCCAATGGACACCCAAGGCTTTGGGTGCCTGGTGAGGAGGTTGAAGGGCTATCGTAGTGGCGTCATTCTCTAGGAGATGGTCTGGAACACGAGCACGAAGTTTGGATGAATTCGACCGCCACTTCCTCAGGACCATCCCAGCTTGTGCAAGCAAGTCGCATAACTCCCTGCGCAGCTCGTCTGCTGACTCGACGTCGTGAGATCCAGAGAGAAAATCGTCAACGTAAAAGTTCGACAGAATGGCAGCAGAGGCTCTGGGATGGGAGGAAGTGTAGAGGTTGGCCAGGGTGTGCAACACTTGCGTGGCCAGGAAGGGAGAGCAACTGACCCCAAAAGTGAGACGCTCCATCCTGCAGTCAAGTATCGCACCAGTCGGGGAGCGGACCAGAAAGCGGTGGAGGTCCCTTACTTCGGGGTTGAGCAGAATCTCTCGAAACATTTTCGAGATATCTGCGGAAAGACCAACACGGTGTTGGCGGAAACGGATGAGTACATCGAAAAGTGGAGGGTAGAGGCTGGGACCTGGTGACAACGTATCATTGAGGGAGGCACCAGTGGACGAACGGGCAGAGGCATCAAACACTGCCCGGACCTTAGTCGTGGAGGAGGATTCTTTAAAAACACCGTGGACCGGCAGGTAGAAGTGTGGGCGAAGCTGGAGTTCGTCCCGAGGGATAACGTGAGCATGTCCCAGGTCCAGGTATTCCTGCATCACAACAGAGAACGCCTGGAGTTTATCCTTGACGGACAGTGACTTCTCGTTGGCAATGAGTCGGCTAACCGCTTGTCGGCGAGTCTCCCCTAAGGCAGGAGGATTGGCAGCCTTCGGTAGGGAAACAGAGAAGCGTCCATTGACACGCATGTACGTCTCGTTGAAGAATTGGATGTCCTTCTCGTCGTCCGGAGATCGGGATGGTGCATCAGGGACTTGGTCCAACTCCCACAGACGAGACAGATCGTCCTGGAGATCGTCGGGAGAGACCGAGGTAACCAGTGTTGGAGACGGAGCAGATCCATGGAGGGGTCCGGAGAGGCTGGTACCGAACGGGGTCAGGATGGCACGGAACTGGTCTATGTTGACGGTTTTCCCTGAGGTGAAGACGGAAAGGTCGGAGGTCCCGATGAGCAGGTCGACTTCTCCGCCCAAGTTCGGGTCGGCGAGTTGGTAAGAAAGGAGAGACGGAAGTCAAACGATTTCGTCACGGTTGGAAGGGATAGGCATGGATGTATGATTTATTGTGAGAAAACAAGTTAGTCACGACTGAATACTTACAGGGCTTGGATGAGAAGGCTCCAGAGAAGGAGAGTCTCTGAGGTCGTCTCGTCAGGTGGAGTAGGGATGCTAACTTCTCGGAGATGAGAGATACGCAGGCACCGGCATCGAGAATAGCGCAGGCACGAGCAGTGTGGCCGTTGTTCTCCAGAGTAGCTGTGACCATGTGGAGGAAGGCTGGCTTGAGTTCCTGGTCGGAATCTGCGGGTGCGGAATCGCCAGATGAGGACACAGTCATCGCTGCCGGAGAGTCCGAAGTGGCCGGAGCAGACTGAGGAGAGGCAGACACACGATCCTTATGAAGGAGGGTGTGGTGCTTGGCATTGCAGGTTCTGCACGAGAATTTGCTCGTGCACGATTTGCAGCCATGCTTGGACGAGAAACAATTGATGCAGAGACGCTTCTCACGAACCAATTTGTTTCTCTGGTCAACGTCCATGGCGTTGAAGGTGGGGCAACGGAGAAGTCCATGATACTGGTCGCAGGCAACGCAGTGTGTGTGGGACTTCTTCGGCAGTTGCGGCCGTTGAGGAAGGGGTAGATGGGACGGGATGGAAGGAGTAATCACCGTAGCAAATGGATTGGAGGAGGATGAAGGTGGCAATGATGAGGTGGCGGCAGCAGCAGACGAAGGATTGTAGGACGGAGACTTGTGGATGAGAGACATGCGTAGGAACTTGCGCACGTCTTCCATGGTTGGAAAGGTGATCTTGTCCCTGGCATAGATGTCCCAGCTTTCAAGAAGTGATTTGTCGAAGTGAGCGAGGGACACAAAGGCCAAGAATTTAGAGAGTGAGTCACCAGTAATGGCCTTGATGGAGTCGTAGGTGACGCAGAGTTGACTGTCTGCGGCAACCAATGAATCATAGGTCGGCTGAAACCTGTTGGGAGCCAAAATTCGCTTGACCAGCGCTGGAAGAACCTTGGTAGGGGCACCAAATCTCTCTTGGAGGGGTTCCAGAAGGTCGTCCAGAAGGAATATCCAAATTGTGTGCATCCGGGATCAGTTCACGAGCTGGCTTGAAGGTGAGGGACTTGATCAACGTGGAGCGGATGTCCGTATTGCTCAGGCCAGAACCACGGGTCTTGATGGCAGCTCTAAACATCCTCTCAAAGCTGCTCCACTTGGTTGGGTCACCATCGAAGGTAGGAACATCTACGATAACAGGTGCGGCTTTCGAGGCAGGAGTGGAGGTCGGAAGGACGGGAGTGGCGGATATCGCGGGTGTCTTGGCCAAAATAGCAGCGGCCATCGCACGGTCAATGGCGTTTAGGCCATCGTTGAGTTCGCTGACCTGGTCAACAATGGCTGTTATGTCATGTAGAGGCTTGCTTGCTTGGCGAAGGCGTTGACGTCGTTGGTGAACTTATCGCAGCGGACGGCGAAAGTCGGGGAGGTCTTTTCTTCTGAATTCAGCAAGTTCGTTAGAACTACAGCGAGGACGTTGCCAACACTCCAGACACCAACGCTCTCGTCGAGGAACTCGAGCTCAGCCTTGATGGTAGCGTGTAGGTCACGATGCTTTTCGCTTTCGTTCAGCTCTTGCTCAAATGCAGCATCATCATCAGCAAGGAGTGTTTCTATTTGATCCTGCACGGAGTTGTGGAGAGAGACTTCCCGTTTGAGGTCGTCAATGAACTTCTTGACTTCACGTTGATTGACGGTGGCTAGGTCTTTCTCCAGGAGGGTGTCGATTATCTTTTGGAGCTTGGTGATGGCACCACGTCGATAGGCTCGCCGGCGGCGAAGCTGATCAATGACGGGAACAAGGGTAGGTTTATCGTCCATGAGAGTGAAGGGATAGTGGAGACGATGGGATGAAATTCTGTGAATGCGAAGTGGAAATGCCGTACACAACGAAGGAAGGTCGAAGTGGGGCGCAGTCCAAGTCACAATCCAGGCAGAAGTCGTGCTACCAGCAGAGCAGGGAGGATGCCAAGTCCGGGGTGGGTCGTAGAACGTCGGAGAGCAGTGGAGAGTCGGTTCAAGTTGTCACGGGCTCGAAGGACCAAATGTGGGGGAGCGTCCCTCACAGGTGATCCATCTATAATTAGAAGGACCAGTTTGCCTACTTGATCTGACGCTGGCTGGTACAACCCGCAACCGCTGGCGTTAGCTTGCAGTCTTGGGCAGCAGCCTAAAGAGCGCACTCCTTAACGGTGTCGAAGGTTAAGGTTCTCAGAGGAAAGCAACATTTATCATCAATACAAGCACGATATAAATAGACATTAACAAGACTCAAAGTGTGGTGGGTTAGGAGTGCCATGAATATCATTAAAGGACAAATATGGACATAGGGAAGAGGTGATAATCTGTTCTATTAACACTTTGGAGTCTTGGCTTGGGACTTAGACTTCTTCATACTTCTGTCTGGTATGGAGTCCCAGACAACCATCATGTGTGAAATTGAAGCATTGCTTAACAGCAGGCCTTTGGTGCCAGCAGAAACAGTCGAGACAGATGATGAATTGGTCCTGACACCTGGACATTTTCTGGTATTCAAACCACTGAAGGCACCAGCCACAGGAGAAGCATCTGAAGCTCAAATATCCTCATTGAGAAGGTGGCAACTGGTAAAAAGATTGACAAGAGATTTGCAAAGCGCCTGGAAAGGTTGTTACATTCAAACAATTCAGAAGAGGAATAAATGGAACAGGGAAGAAGAGAATCTAGAAATTGGTCAGATAGTCTACATCAAAGATGAAGAATTAATTAGATACTCAAGATGGCCACTCGGGAAGATCACAGAATTGTTTCCTGGAGAAGATGGAATTATCAGAACAGCAGCAGTACAGTCAAAAGGAAAGATTTACAGAAGAGCTGTTTCCATGCTGATTCCACTGTTTGTCAACAACAACAGCAACAGTGATCCTGATCAGGTCTGAACAGCAATGAATGTCATAGCAGTCATTAATGAACGTTGTCATGCTGTGCTGCACAACAGCACAACTCATTAACTTGAAACAGTACACACTTAAACACTTAATGTTCCATTAATTAGACATGCCACTTCATTCTTTTTTGTCTGCTATATAAACCTCGTCTGTTTCACAGTTTCGCTCTCTTTTTGAATAAAATAATGTCAAATCTAATCTGATATACATTTTTTTTTAGACTAGATAGTTATTTTTTTCATTGGATAGTAGCTAGCTACAATGTTATACATACCTAAAGTTAAAATGACAGATATAGAACTAGCTATGTTACACTGTAAAAAACGAGGTGTTACATTACACCTCTTTTGGTGTTCCAACTACACTGTCTGTACTACACCCCATGGGGTGTATTAATACACCCCCAAATTAGTGTCCCGTTACACCCTTCAAACACCCTCCTAGTATACCAAATAGGGTGTACCATTACACCCCTATCACACTCATAGGAGTGTTACACTACACTCCTACAGTGTATATGAACACCAAAACACACCCTATAGACATTGTCAAAGAGGATATGGAACTTGATATTCCAGGTAAGAAAAGCAGCTATTTACGCAGTATTGGAGGAAAAAAAGTAAGAAATAGTTTTTCCGGGAACATGGCGGTAAGTTTTATTATGCCCAAAAGCTTTCCCGGGAATATGGCGCTAATTTGGTCACAGCTGTAAACTCTTTTCTTACAAACTCCCAGCAATGAGTAATGATTTGACTTAGCCACCTTTGCTCTCTGAATTACTTTGGACTTCCTATTCATTCAAAGGATGATGTCTCTACTTCTGCAAGGTCTGAATATTGAGATGATGGTAATACTGATTATGCTGAAAGCATGAAGAAAGGTTGACAAAGTATTGAATGGATGAAAAAGGAAGAGTATGAGTAAGAATGTGGCTAGAGAGAAGAGTGAGTGTGTGCAGAGGACTGGAATTGTTAGTAAAATATTCTTGTATTCTTGATGTTCTTCTGCCCAGCTATTGCCCAGCAAACAGTCACGCCTCCTCTGGTGTCATCAGTGAGCAACAGCATTGCTGGCTGAGATAACTGTCTATTATAACAGTAAAAAATATCTAATCACGCACAAACAATTGCTAATATTGCACTGGAAGCATACAGATCACTTTGTTATGATGATATGGTTACATTGTGGTCCCAAAACCACTTTGTGGTTTGTTGCTAAGCAACCAAATTTGACCAAAAATGTTGAACAATACATGTACTTTCACGTGATATATGGTTGCTAGGTACTTTTTTGAACTCCTGATTTTATATTTATTTTTAAACATTATTCATGTAGAAAAAATAAATAACTGAATTTTATCTGCCGGTGAGAGGGTTAATTGGGGAGGGGAATCTTGGGCTTTGAGTGTTGGTATGCTCTTAATTTTTCTATTAGAGAGCATTTCTGTTTGGGGGAGGAAATGTCTGCTTGGGGGGGAGGGGATTTCCTCTCTTCCGCCCCTCTGTATGAAACCCTGATATTTTGATTCCTGATTACAAATAACCATCATACAATACTATGAAACTATATTCATGCCTTAATCTTATGATTTAATACCCCTCAGTGTGCATGCACATGACAATTACACAACTGTAGTACTGTAGTCTTCCGGTTAAGCACCCACCCCGGTTTTTTTTTCATTGTCGAATGTAAGCGCCCACTTACCGGTTAAGCACCCACCCCGCTTTATTTACCGTCGAACTTAAGTGACGAGTGTGCGGCAAAAGATTTACAAGAACTGTAGAAAATGATAGTGTGAATTTTTTTCTTTTTCTCTTTGTATACTTTAGCCTGCTATTGTCATGCATCACAAAAACACTATTGTGTGCCGCCCGCAACTTTTGTGTGCAATGAAAATTGTTCCGTGTGCAACGATAATAGTGCCGTGTGCAAAACGACGACTGCCGTGTGAAACATTGAATGACTACCAATTAAGCACCCATCCATTGATTTTTAGCATTGAACAGTTTAGCGCCCATGGGCGCTTAACCGGAAGACTACAGTAGTCATTCCGTCATTCAATCAAATTGTCATCTATCATCAACAGCTGCCAGATTTTTTTAGTTTTTTTTTTTCCCCGAACTCAATACAGACATATGTAATGTTCCATGACGTATCCAGACCCTGACTGGATGTGATGTCTTAAGTTTTTGTATAAGGAGTGGAGATATATTTGGTGCATTATATTAAGCAAGTATTTACTGCATAATCTAGTATAGCAGAGCATCGCTTCCATGAGACATACACAATTTGTCTTGCACACATTTGCCCCTAGCTCGACCCTGTAGCGAATGTTATCGAGCAGTTCTTTTGAATAGCACAGTATGCTTCAGCAAGGCAACTCAGGTCCACATATGTACATAGCTATTTAGCTGATATTCAGCTATGCCTCCTAGCGTGTTTTTTTTTTGTTGTTGTTGTAGTTGTTTAGTGTTATTTTTTGTGTTTTTTTTAGAGTTCTTGTACTCAACGACAAAGTGTATATTATTATCCAAATTAGCTTTGCACATATGGTATTCTAGTTCTAATTAGACTGTCAGTTGCACATGCTTTACATATCCACGTGCAAATTGGGGGCATTATTTAGAATTGGTTGGAACATCGTTACAAATATTTTTGCTAGTTTTTTGTTGATATGTGTGTTGTTGGTTTTTCCTTTCTTTCTATTCCATCCTCAATCACATCATCCACCACTCTTAGTCAACTTCTATTATTTTCTTGAGCATAAATCTCTCTGTCTTCAGTGATAGATGACAGAGCCCAGATAGGATTACTTTGATGCTGTGGCCTATACGTGCTGCTTATGGGTGCTGTCAGGAACAGTCTTAATTAGCTGTGTCAAGTTCTGTTCTATCAATCAACTTCCGCGTACAATGCAGCTGATTATCAAGTTGGAGCTTATTTTTCTGTGTTGCATGAGTGTTGTCCAGTAATGTCGTCAATTGTCCCATGGCACCATGGTGGGACCATAGAAGGGTTCAATTGGATGTTCATGGCGAGCTTCAATTAGAAACTTACAGCTAGGAAACCCTATCTTGTGTTTGAATAGCTATGCTAGCCACCCTCAATATGCCCCCCTTTCCCGAACCCCCAAATTATTCTATTACTAATTTATGCATCTCGCTTGTACAAGTCAAATAGACATAATGGAGTTTGAAACAAACACCATGAAAAGGTTTGGGCCTCCTTACGTGCCCGTGGACATTATACAGCTTAGACATTTTGTACTGGATGGGAGAAGTTGTGTAGGTAGGAGAACTTTTACTGTCGCTTTACTTAATTCTGCTAGTAAAAATGAAATTCTGCTAGTGAGTGTATGTTATGTGTGATTTCGTTTCATACATGGGGGAGAGTGAGGTCCCCCCCCCCCACACACACACACACACACAAACACAAACACACACAAACACGCACCAAATGAAGAAGAAAAATATTGTATGAAATCCTGCTAAGTGACAGCAGCAGCTGAATGTGTGACAACTCATTAAATGTGACCGTCTACAGGAATTGGGCACAACGCGGGCCCTATCAAAACAAATTTTGTGCACTTACACATTCGTCCTCATCCGTATAATGAGCTCTCTGAATTTTAAAGCCGTTGCTTCAGCCGTTGTCAATATTTGCACCCTAACCGTTCCCTTCCATAGGCTTATTTAATACATTTTTAAGAATTAAATCGATTTTTCCCGACGTTTATGCGTGCCGCGCTGTGCCCAATTTTCCTATAGACGGTCAAAAATAATTATCCAAAACAGTATGTGGCTGTTGTCATGAAATATTCATTCCAAAAATTAAAATTATACTTCCTCTGTTGGAAATACCTTCCTTGTGATTGAATTGAATAGTCAGTAGTTATTAGCTGCCCCCCCTTCCCTCCCTCCCCCCCCCTTCCCTCCCTCCCTCCTCCAGCCACAAACAGCATTGGACATGATTTACGGTGAAACATCACATTACAGAATTGGGGTATCCTGTACGATTGACAATGAAATACAATGACGATGCCCATGAAGTTGAAGAAAGGAGAGATTGAGTAGTAATGAGTAATTAAATATCAGGTGGTGTTGAATGTAAAATCGGGTATATGTTGTATGTGGCATACGACACGTATCTCTTTTTTTTTTTTTTTTTTTCACCCGCCCTGCAAATTACGTAAGTTAGGGTTAGGTAAAGCGTCCACAACTCCAGTATTTTTTAACGAGGGCGGAGAATCCTGCTGCCGCAAGGATTTCTGTCCTATTTTTTTGTAAAAAGTCTGCTCACTCGCCATTTGTGCTATTTGAGCACACCACTAGTATACTCATGTTGTGAAAACAACATCCAGTGAATGGATTGATATGTGTATGATAATGATAGTGGTACGTATATACCTCCTTAGGTAGTTTTTAACAACTTTAAATATA